>Ga0181523_10005282_pt1 | contig 10745 bp, 8 predicted proteins | sample PEATcosm2014_Bin_43_FD_119752 | JGI IMG/M metagenome (GOLD analysis project Ga0181523, IMG submission 119752) | Peatland microbial communities from MTU Mesocosm Facility, Houghton, MI, USA - PEATcosm2014_Bin05_30_metaG | ecosystem: Environmental > Terrestrial > Soil > Wetlands > Peat | place... | reverse complement strand
GCCCGCCGCCGAGGAGGCCCATGCCGACCCGGACGATGCCGTACACCCCGAGGTTCACCATGGCGGCGGACATCAGCGCGGAGACCGGTCCCGGAGCTTCGGGATGGGCGCGGGGCAACCAGACGTGCAATGGAACCGCACCAGCCTTCGACCCGAATCCGACCACCGCGAGCACGAAGGCGGCGCTGCGAACCCACTCCGGCATGTGCGCCGAGCGGAGCGCGATGACGGCGAACGACTGGCTCCCGGCGCGCGTCGCCAGCAGCACCAAGCCAAGGATCAATGCGGCCGCACCGAGTTGCGTCATCACCGCGTACCACTGACCGGCCACCTGCACCTCGCTCCGGTGTGCATGGTCGGTGAGGACGAGGAAGAGCGACGTGATCGCCATCAGCTCCCACAGGAACAAGAACGTGGTCACGTTGGACGCGGCGGGGACGAGCAGCAGGGTCGTCACGAACAGCGGCAGGATGCACGAGGCAGTCCGGCTGCCGAGACCGTGACCGGCGTACCCCAGGCGAAAGACCAGGGCGCAGATGCCGACGACCGCACTGATGACGACAAAAAGAGCTCCGAAGCGATCGAGGGCGAGGGAAAACCCCGAGAGCGGCATCAGCGCAGTTGTGTGCACCACGGCGGGGTGGCCCGAGTGAAGGACGTCTACGCCCACGATCACAGCGAACCCGCAGGCGCCGATCGTGAGTGCCGTCGATAGGCCGATCCGAAATCGAACGGGGGCGGCGGCTCCGGCAAGGGCAGCAGCAAGTCCGGTCAACGCGGTGGCGACGAGCAGTGCTGACGTCACGTCCCGGCCAGTCCCCGGAGGGCACGCACAATTGCTGCCGGGTCCGGGGGGCAGCCGGGCACTTCGAGGTCGACGGGCACCACGTCACCGACCGCTCCCTCCACGCCATAGGCACCACGGAACACCCCGCAATCGCGGGCGCAGTCGCCCACGGCCACTACGACGCGAGGTCGCGGCACGGCCTCGAAGGTCTTACGGAGAGGGTCCGCCATGTTGCGGGTGACGGGGCCGGTGACCAGAAGTCCGTCGACGTGGCGGGGCGAGGCTTCAAGCCGGATGCCGAACCGCTCAGCGTCGTAGACGGGGGAGAAGATCGACGCAATCTCCATCTCGCACCCGTTGCACGACCCGGCATCCACGTGGCGGAGGTGCAGCGATCCCCGCAGCCGTTGCGCCGCGGCCTGCACCCCGGGGGATATGTCGCCGGGATCTGCCACTTCCGCTGGTCGGGCTCGCATCCGTCGGGCCAACGTCCGGAGTCGCATAATTGATATATACGTCAATCGATAAATATATCATCTGTCAAATCAAGGACTTCTGCGATCACAGCCAACGGGGCACCACGTGGCGTCTTGTGTGGGGCTGCTCCAAGCCGGCAAGCAGTGGCCTGGCACTCGGTTGGTTCCGAACGAGTCACGGGGTAAGCGGCCCGACGCAGTCTCACCGACGAGCGTGCGGTTCGACGTGACTCAGGTTGGTCGCAGTCGAATGGATCGTCACCCGGTGGCGTGTCGCGGGGAGAGCGGCCGCGACCGCAACTCGAGCGTGCGACTCTGATGAACAAATCCGAATGATTGTCCGCCGGCCCCTGAGCGCAGGTGTCAGCCGCCTCCGTCGACGGATTCGAGCTCGGCCAGAAGATCCCTGGTTTCCACCAGGGATGACGTGAGGATCTTCTTGGCTATGTCGAGGAGCTCAAAGATCATGGGGTTGGTGACCGAGTAGACGACGGTCGCACCCTCCTTGCGGGATTGCACCAGGTTCGCTCGACGCATGATCCCGAGCTGCTGGGACAGGTGCGATGATTCGATTCCAACCTCGGGGATGAGTTCGCTGACGGCGCGATCGCCGTCGCGAAGTATCTCGAGCACTCTGATCCGCGCTGGGTGAGCGAGGGTCTTGAAGAATTCCGCCTTAACCTGAGAAATTGGCATCGGGGTCACGCCCGAACTCTCCTGTCGGCTTCATGCTCAGCCCTCACGGTGCTTACATCTTAACGGATTGATAAGGACGTCAGGTAGTTGGCCGAAGGCTCCGAGTCCCATAGAGGCCAGTGCCGTCTCCGGCTCCAGCGTGACGCTGCCGAGGGCCTGGGGGTCGACGGTGTCAACTCACCAGAACACCGTGCAAGGAGGCTACGGATTCGTCCACAGTCAGTCGGGTACGTGGACGGTCGTCGGATTGGGCAGTGCCCAAGTCGGGTGTCCGCCGGGCGGTGTGCAGACTCCCGTCGTACCGATCGCTGTGCTGACCGGCTTCGTCGGTTAGCTTCCGCCGATCCGACTGTTGTACGTCTGGATCGAGGCATTGGCCTCGTTCTCGGCGAATGATGCCGCGGCCTGCGGCGACATGTTGTTGGCGACCATTTGTTCGATTCCGTCCGCCACGGCGTTCCGCACACCCTGATAGTCGCCGATGAGCGAACCGATGTTGGCGTTGCTCAACTTTCCCGACGTCAGCTGGGTGTAGCCGACCTCGTAGTTCGGGTCGCTTGCCCACCTGTTCACCAGAATTGGGAGCTTGGTGGCCGACACCCGGATCGGCACGTACCCGCTCTCAGCCGCCAACGATGCCTGTTCCTGAGGGGAGTCGAGATACTGGATGAGCTTCCATGCGGCTGCTCGTTGGGCCAGCGACGCGTGCGCCGTGATCCACAGTGAACCGTCGCCTACGGGCACGCCACCACCGGTTGTGAGAGCCGGCAAGGGCGCAGTGCGGATCTTCACGCCGGGGTACTGACCTGATGCGAGCACCGCCTCGGCCGGCCCTATGACCCCGGAAGCCTCAAAGGTCATGGCTGCGTGACCAGTGGCGATGGCAATGAGGTGGTCGATGTTGTTGGGGTCGGAACCGGTGGCCAACGCCAAATGGGAGGTGAGCATCTGCTTCCACCAGCTCCATACCTTCAAAGCCGTCGGACTAGTCAGGTCGGCTCGGGTCGCCCGGGCGATGCGCCCGTTGCCGTTGTTGACGTATTGGCCTCCGCTCTTGGCGAGGAGGAATTCGAAGACATAGGGCTTGCCTGGCAGGGCGACGCCGTGGGTCGCAGCTCCGGAGGCAACGATCTTCTTCGAATCGGCGGTGACCTGAGCAAAGGTCTGGGGAGGATCGTCCGGGTTCAGGCCCGCCTTTTCAAAAGCCACGGGGTTGTAGTACATGATCACGTTGGAGACCGACCATGGCATCGACTGTTGCACACCGTGGTAACGGTAGAAGGCCAACGCGCGGGGCAAGTAGTCCTTCAGCGAATAGTTCGACGCGGCGATGCAGTCCTGCACCGGCACGGTCGACCGGCTGTCAACCAGCTGCTGAACCGTCGTGTCCTCGAACTGGGCCACGTCGGGCAGATCCCCACTCGAGAGCCCCGCCTTGTACTTGACGAACTCGGACGGATAGTCAGGCTCTTGTACCAGCGTGACGTGGACCTTCGACTGAGAGTCGTTGAACTGCCCCACCGTGTTCTCGAGCCAGGTGTTGTTGGTCTGGGTCATGGTGTGCCACATGGTGATCTGCACCGGTGTGCGTGCTGCCGCCAGGGCGGAAAGGCCACAGGCCGAGGGCACGATCTTCGTTGCGGATGGCGCCCCGCTGGCTGCGGCCTCTTGCGACCCACCGGGGCACGCAACCGCAACGGACGCGGTGACGAACAGTGCGGCAGCGATGGATGCCAAAGCAGGTCGTAGCCGACTCCCGCCCGCGTGCCAGCGCTTATGCGATACCTCGGTACCTGTCCGGTTCATGGCTGCGCTCCTCTTCTGTTCATCCCTTCACGGCTCCAGCGGTCAAACCCCGTATGAGTTGCTTCTCGAAAAGTATGAGGAGCACGAACAACGGGATGGCCGCGATCACGGTTCCTGCGAAGATCACGTTGAAATTGTTCAACTGACTGTTGGCGAGGAACTTGAGACCTATCTGCACGGTGCGCAGGCGATCGTTCTTGGTGACGATCAACGGCCACAAGTACTGACCGAAGGCTGAGAAGAAGGCAAAGATCCCGAGCGCGGCGAGCGACGGGCGGGCGACCGGGAGCACGACCCGCCGGAGGAACTGCCAGTGTCCTGCAGCATCGAGCTTGGCCGCATCGCGTAGGTCGCGCGGCAACCCGAGAAAAGCCTGCCGGAGAAGAAAGGCTCCGAAGCCCGTGGCCAGGAACGGCACCGTGAGCCCGAGATACGTGTTGTACCAGCCGAGGCTGACCACGGTGGAGAGGTTGGTGAGGAACGTCACCTCGAGCGGGACCATCATCGTGGCGAGGAACAGGACGAATAGCGTCCGTTTGAACGGGAAATCGAGAAACGCGAATGCGTAAGCGGCGGCAATGGAGGTGGCCAGCTCGCCCACCACGATCACCGTGGTCACGATGAAACTGTTCATGAGGTACAGGCCGAGATGGCCCTGGGTCCACGCCGTGGAGTAGCTGGACCATTGAGGATGGAATGGGAAGAGGATGGGTGGCTTCGCCACCACCTGGTCAGGCTTGAGAAGTGAGTCGACCACCGTGATGTAGATCGGGAAGAGCACGATCACGGCCAGGAGGATCAGGAGTAGGTAACGACCCGCCAGCGCGACGCGTCGTCGGTAGTGCGGACTCCCTCGCCTGCTCGCGACGAGCAGCCCGATGCCGGCAACGATCGCCCCTAACGCGATCCACAAAAACGTGCGGAAGCCGGGGGCCAGCGTTCCCATCGTCACTCCGGTCCCGACCTCAGCGCTCATAGGTGACCCTCCGCTCGAGCAGCCAGATCTGGAACAGCGTGAACACCAGGGTGATCAAGAACAGGGCAACCGTCATCACCGCGGCACGGCCATCGTTGTCCTCATTGAAAACCTGATCGTAGATGGCATACACGAGCACATTGGTGTGCTGCAGTGGTCCGCCGGCGGTCAAGATGTCGATCTGCCCGAAGGCTTCGAGGGACAAGATGGTTCCTACGACGATCGCGAAGAACAGCGTCGGCGACAGCATGGGCAAGATCACATGGCGCATCCGGGCCCACGCCCGCGCTCCGTCGATCCTCGAGGCCTCAAGAAGGTCGTCGGGTACCGCCTGAAGGCCGGCAGACATGATGATGAACGACAATCCGAGGTTCTGCCAGACGGTGACGACGGAAACGGCCAGGAGCGCCCACCGCGGGTCGTCGAGCACCGAGAGCTGGCCCTGGGTGCCGAACAAGTAGCTGAACAGTCCGACCTGGGGGTTGAGCAAAGTGAAGAAGATGACCGAAGCGACCGCCACCGAAGTCGCCACGGTCGAGGAGAAAACGGTTCTGAAGAAGCGGATGCCCGCGAGTTGTTGATGGGCCAGCACGGCCAGCAGCAGCCCGAGGATCAAACCGGCCGGCACCGTATAGAGAACGAAGAGCAATGTCACCCAGAGGCTGTTCAGGAAGTCATGGGAGCTCAAGACCTGCTGAATCTGCGAGAGGCCGACGTAGTGGTTCGGCTCGCCCGGGAAAGGCGGTGTGAGGAAGAAGGAAAGGTAGATCTGACGGATCAGCGGGTAGAAGACGAATACGCCGAAGATCACGAGCGAGGGCAACAACAGACCGAAAGCGAGGAGCAATTCCATCATGCGCCGGCGCCGGCGCGAGCGCGGTGTGCGCGAGCCCTTACCGACCGACTCGTCGTGGAGCCGGTCGGGCTTGAGGCGCTCGAAGGGGTGGGTGACGCTCATTGAGCAAGTCCATGACCCGTCGCGGCGTCGAACAGATGAAGACGGATCGGGTCGGCGCCGAGATGGACGTCCTCGCCCTCCCGCGGGACGACCGCTTCCGCGGGAAGTCGGATGATCACCTGCTGGCCGTCGTCGAGCCGGCACACGACGTGATATTCGTAGCCGAGAGCCTCGACCACCGCGACCGTGGCGTCGATCGGTCCGTCCGGATCGAGGACGACGTGCTCGGGCCGGACGCCCGCCACCACCGTCGTGACACCGCTGCGGCGGACGGCATCCTGCTGGGCCGGTGTGAGGGGAATGGAGCCGCCGACCGTGTCGATCACCAGATCACCGTTCTGGCTGTGTGGCGACCCGGTGATGGTGTTCATGGGCGGGTTGCCGATGAACCCGGCCACGAAAAGGTTGGCCGGGTGATCGTAGATCTCTGTGGGGCGAGCCACCTGCTGGAGCACGCCTCTGTCCATCACTGCGACCCGATGGCCCATCGTCATGCCCTCAACCTGGTCGTGGGTCACGTAGATGACCGTCGTCTCCAGCCGCCGCTGCAACTCGATGAGCTCGGTACGAGTCTGGGTGCGCAGCTTTGCGTCGAGGTTCGACAACGGTTCGTCCATCAAGAAGGCCTCCGGACGCCGGACGATCGCCCTCGCCAATGCCACGCGCTGGCGCTGGCCGCCGGACATCTGCGCGGGGCGGCGGTCGAGCACCTCGGTGAGTTCGAGGGCGTCGGCCACCTCGTGGACCCGGCGCTCTCGCTCGTCCTTGGGTGTGCCCCGGTTCTTGAGAGGGAACTCGATGTTCCGCCGGGCCGTCATCTGCGGGTACAGCGCGTAGCTCTGGAAGACCATCGCCACGTCGCGCTCCTGGGGTTCTATGTCGTTGACAACACGGTCGCCGATCTCAATGATCCCTTCGGTCGGCGTGTCCAGCCCGGCTATCAGGCGGAGCACGGTCGACTTTCCGCATCCGGAGGGCCCCAGCAGGACGAGGAACTCTTGGTCCTCGACCTCGAGGCTGACGTCGCGTACTGCTTCAACGTCGCCGAAACGCTTCGTGACCTCCTTCAACGCCACCTGGGCCATGAGGCCACATTGGCGGTCGGAGCGGCAGGACTGTAGGGCCGAAGGTCATACCCGCCGACCGGGAAGGGCATGCACCCAGAGGGCAGGCTGGGCATGGGGAACGGACGATTCGAGCCGCACGCTCGACCGGGTTCGAACCCCGCCGGGTTTGCCAAGGGGGCGCATGCAGGCACCGACCGAAAAGGTCGTTGGTCCCTACCGCGGGGCTATGACCGCCTGCCAGCGTTCATGAGGTGAGTACGCACAGCCGTCCGAGGGGCCGGGCTTCGTCGAGAACCCGGCCAGGGAGCGCAAGGAGAGCAGGATCCTACTTCCCTCGATCGGGGCTTGTCGGAGTAGCCGCCTGCCTTGTCCTGTTGGCCTGCTCCACTGGCGCCTCGGGGGCGACACGCGGTTCGTCCAAGGGCGGTGATCCACCGGCGGCCTCGGAGTGCGGCCTCGCCGCATTCGACAAGGCGCAGAAACCGGTCACCATCAACTTCTGGCATGCTTTCGTCAGCAGCAACAACACCTGGCTCGTGGCGGCGATCAACCAGTTCAACAATTCGCAGCACGACGTCCACGTCAACTTGTTGCAGTTTCCCTCCTACCAGGACCTCCTCACCAAGTACCTGGCCGGACTCAGCACCGGTGACGTCCCCGATGTCGGCGAGTTCGAAGAGACCACCGTCCAAAAACTGGTGGACAGCAACTCGACCATTCCGGTCCAGGCCTGCATCGATGCGTCGCACTACGCCCTCACAGACTTCGTCAAGAGGGCACTCAGTTACTACTCCTACCGTGGAGTCCAAGAGTCGATGCCCTGGGCCGTGTCCAATGTCGTCCTCTACTACAACACGGAAGACTTCATCAAAGCGGGCCTGAATCCGGCGAAGCCGCCGACAACACTCCAGCAGGTGGGACAGGACGCGCAGAAGATCGTCGCCACCGGCGCGGCGAAACACGGCATTGCGCTACCGGAGCAGCCCTACGATCTCGAACATATCCTGGCCAAGAGCGGTGGTCAGCTGGTCAACAACGACAACGGGCGCGCCGCCCGGGCCACAAAGGCCAACCTGACGAGCCCGACCGCCCTGAAGATCTGGACCTGGTGGGACAAGATGGTCACATCGGGCCTCGCCCTCAACACGGGTTCGAACCCGAACGGCATCGATCACCTGCTGGCGCTCGGCACCGGGGAAGCGGCAATGACCTTCGAGGCGTCGAGTGCGATCGGCCCGATCGAGGCAGTGCTGAACTCCGGTCAATACAAGGGGGTGTCGGTGAGCGCAGCGCCGCTCCCGGCGCTCACGTCCGGGGGTGGCGTCCCGGTGGGTGACGGCTCCCTTTGGATCTCGGCGAAGTCCTCACCCGCGAAAAGGGCTGCTGCCTGGAAGCTCATCCAGTTCCTCGACTCCCCTGCCGAGCAGGCCTCGATGGCGGCCGCATGTGGCTACGCTCCGGTGCGCATCTCGGCTACCACCGAGCCTGTCCTCGTCGCAAAGTGGAAGGCGGATCCCAGTTTCCGGGTCGCCTACGAGCAACTCACCTCGGGTGCCGTGAACAATACCAACCTGGGATCGTTAATCGGCGACTACCAGGGCGTGAGGGATGCAATCACTGATGGCTTCATTCAGATGCTCAGCAACCATTTGTCGCCGGCCGCGGCCGCGCAGTACGCCCAGCAGGAGGCGAACACGGCGATCGAGAACTACAACCAGCGGGTGGGCGCGGGGTAGCCCGGTCACCGGTGCGACGAGTGACGTGGACATGCTCCACATTGCCGGACACCCCGACAGTCCTCATCTTCTAACTTGAACGTCATGGCCAACAGCCTCGGCGTCCGGCTGGACGTCCTCTTGCTCGATTCGTTCTGGGCTCCCCGTCAGGCGCAGCTCCGGGACCACACCTTGCCGGTCCTCCTCGATCGGCTCGATGCCCACGGGGTTGTGGACAACTTCCGGCGCAAGTCCGGGCGATCCGAAGCCGAGCGCCGAGGGCTCTGGTTCTCTGATTCGGATCTCTACAAGTGGATGGAGGCCGCCGCGTGGGCTGGGCGGTTGGACCTGCTCGAACCCGTCGTCGAGGTGGTGGTAGCGGCGGCCCATCCCGACGGCTATCTCAACACCTTCTATGACAGCGGGGTCGGATCGCCACCTCGTTACCAGGACCTCGACAACAGCCACGAGTGGTACTGCGGTGGCCACCTCATTGAGGCCGCACTGGCGCACCATCAGGCCAGCGGGTCGGACGCGTTGCTCGACACGGCGACGCGGTGGGCGGATCATCTCTGTGCGTCGTTCGGACCCCACGCGGACGCCCGCGTCGATGGGCACCCTGAAGTCGAGCTGGCCTTGGTCCGCCTGGCTCGTCGTACGGGCCAGGAGAGGTACCTCGCCCAAGCCGTATGGATCATTGAGACCCAGCTGGCCGAGGCTGGCTTTTCCATCGACGACATGCAATTGGCGGGCCATGCAGTGAAAGCACTGTACCTGGCGTCTGCTATTGCCGAAGTTGCTCTCACGAACGGTAACAGCCGTTGGGAAGACGCGGCGAGTCGGCTGTTTGCTTCCATGGTCGAGGAGCACTCATATCCCACTGGAGCGGTTGGCGGCCGATGGTTGGACGAATCAGTCGGAAAGCCTTACGAGCTACCCGACGCCATGGCCTATGCCGAGAGTTGTGCCGCCGTTGCAGCAACACAGTTCTGTCGCCGAATCTGGCAGCTGACCGGCGATTTCAGCAGCCTCGAACAGACGGAGTTGCTCCTCTTCAACGCGGTGCCATGTGGAACGGGAGACGACGGCGAGTCGTGGTTCTATTCCCAACCTCACGCAGTCGCCGATGTGGCATCAGAATCCAACCCCTGGCTGCGACCCTACGAGTACCAGCAATCCATGCTGTTGCAATGGTTCCCAGTTCACCGGCACCGCTGGTTTGACGTGACCTGCTGTCCGACCAATCTCGCCCGAATGTTCGCCACCGTGCACGATCACGTCGCAGATCTGGATGCTGAAGGCAATTTGCTCATCCATCTTCCCATTGGTGCCAAGCTCGTCGGAGGTGGCTGGGACGTCGAAGTCGCATCCGATTACCCGGCTGGTGGAAGCATCCGCATAACCACCAGTTCCGCCCCGCCTGGTCGACGAACGCTTGTGCGCAAGCCCTCCTGGGCGGGTGGCACCGGGCACGCGCCTGTTCCGACCGATGGCCTGGATATACCTATCCGTCCGCAGTGGTGGGAATCCGATGCGAGAGTTGAGGGGGCCAACAATGCCGTTTACCTTCGCTATGGACCGGTCGTACATTGCGTCGAGGGGCGGGACCATCCCGGGCTGGATCTCCACGAGCTACGCGTCGACCCGACCCAGTCGCCCTCCTCTGCATTCTCAATCCAGCGCTCGAGCCACCGGGTCGAGCTGCACCACCCAGTAGATCTCGGACAAGAAGGGTTGACCGATCGACGTCTCCCGGTCAAGACGATTCCGTACCACGGATGGGCAAATCGTGGCCCTACGTCGATGAGAATGCGATTTGTCACCAAGTCGCGCTCGTCGTGACACAACAGCCGGATGCGAGTGTGCGTCGAGTCGATAAGTCTTGATAATGATGAGCCAGTTCGGCTACGGCTCGATGCAGGTCCGGCTAAAGGGTCACCTTGTCCAGTAGGAGGAGAAGTCCATTGTCCGCAGAGCAGCGCAAGCTAGGTCCAACGATCGGGGTGATCGGGCTTGGCACCATCGGGGGCGGTATCGCAACCAACCTCCACGCCGCGGGGTTCCCGCTGGTTGTATGCGACATCCGCGCCGAGGCGACCGACCGCCACTCCGGCTACGCCGCCGTGGCCGCTTCACCGGCTGACCTGGCACGGGCGTCCGACGTCGTCGTGGTGGCCGTGGTGGACGACGAGCAGGTCTACGCCGTGCTGTCGGGCCCCGAAGGCGCACTGGCTGCCGGCGCTCCCGGCACCACCGTGGTCGTG
>Ga0181523_10005281_pt1 | contig 10746 bp, 10 predicted proteins | sample PEATcosm2014_Bin_43_FD_119752 | JGI IMG/M metagenome (GOLD analysis project Ga0181523, IMG submission 119752) | Peatland microbial communities from MTU Mesocosm Facility, Houghton, MI, USA - PEATcosm2014_Bin05_30_metaG | ecosystem: Environmental > Terrestrial > Soil > Wetlands > Peat | place... | reverse complement strand
CCGTTGCGCGCCGGGTCAGTGGGACCAAACAGCGCGACGCCGGGCTTGCCGAGCGCCGCGGCCAGGTGCATGGGTCCGCTGTCCACGCCTACCACGGCGGCGGCACGGCGGGTGGCATCGATTAAACCGGGCAGCCCGCAGGCGTGCGGCCAGACGCCGCTCGGTTGGCAGGCGAAAGCGCCTGCCCCACTTGCCCGCGAATCGTTCGACGGCAGAGTGGGACAGACGCTTTCGTCTGTCAACCCCAGGCTTCCCGGTGGAACGTTGAGCACCAGCGGAAGATTGCACTCGGCGCTGAGGAGTCCGGCCAACGCCAGGTAGTTTTCGAGTGGCCACTGCTTGGCGCGCCAGCCGGCCAGCGGTGAAGCGAGCACGAAAGCGCCATCGGGCAAGGGCGCTTCGGGCTGGCCGGCCGGCACAGGGAAAATGCGAGCCGCCTGAGCGGCGCCGGCGGCCGCGGCCAGGTCGAGATTGCGATCCACCACATGCGCGGCGCTGCTCGAAGCGCGGTGGGTGTAGAAAACGCCTGCCGCGGCCTCGCGCAGTTGGCCGCGGTCCCAGCCGAAAATGCGCTCGGGGCGCGCGGCGGCGGCCACCACGGCGGACTTGAGCAGGCCCTGGAAATCCACCGCGAAATCGAACGCGGCGGAGCGCAACTCGCGCAGCGACGAAAGCAGGCCGGAGGCGTCGCGGCGGCGCAGCAGAATCACGCGGTCGACAAACGGGTTGCCTTCGAGCAAGGCGGCCCACTGCGGTTCGACCACCCAGGTCAGGTGCGCATCCGGGAAACCTTGCTTCAGTGAAGCCACGGCAGGCAAGACGTGGACGATGTCGCCCATCGCGCCGAGCCGTACCACGAGGATGCGCGGAGGGTTCTGGGTCAACGGAGGCTGCCAGTCCTTATTCAATCACAATTCGGCGCGAGGGCTTGGCCGCGCAAAGGTTGCTGCGAGAATATGGAATCCTCCGCTCTACGCGCTCTGGATATGAGAGCGTAGCCACTCCGCAAGAGCCTTGGAATTTGGCAGGCTATCACAACACAGAGCGGCATGGGTGCCATCCCGGAAGAGCACTCGATACGACACTCCTCCATAACGCCCTCTGTCGGCCGGAACCTTTGCCACATCGGAAAGATCTCGCGTCTCGGCGTAGTGGCTCCCTAATTTCCGAAACCGGAACGAGTTTCCGTCACAAGCAAACTCCACGACTGTGTCCGCGTTCATCCAGCTCGTGAGCCAGAACCCGAGGGCAATTATAAGGGGGCCGAGGACTATAGCGGTGATCTGCGTTCCTTTATCAAGGTGTCGATTTGGAAGGAAAAACGGCACTAAGCCGAACCCGAGGACGATGGACCCAAACATCAGGCCCATCAACGCTCCCGTGAGCCTGAACGACAACTGCTGCGATTTCGTCATCTGACCGGAAATCATCACGCCGAACGCCGCCTAGCCGCCTCAGCATACCAGAACGAATCAGTCTACGATCAGGACCTGAGAGTTGGAAAAAGGGCCGGACGCGCTTCTCGCCTAATCCAAAGAACGCGTCCCCGCTTCCGCCGCTCTGCGCTCCTGGCTGCGGGAGTACAACCAGTCCGCGAAGACCTTGGCATTGGGCAGGTCATTACAAGACAGCGCAGCCTGGGTGCCATCCCGGAAGAGCACTCGATACCACAGCCCATAATTCCGCGATCTCCGGCCCCAGACCTTTGCGACATCGGAAACGGCTTGCGTTTCGGCGGAGTCGCGCCACGCCTTCCGGAACTGGAGTGAGTCTCCGTCGCAGGCAAATTCCACCACCGTGTTCCTCATCTGCCAGCGCCAGAGTCCGAACCCGCAAGCGAACAAAAGGGGGCCGAGGATTATAGCGGCGATCACCAGCCCTTGACTGAGCGCTCTATGAGAGAAGAACGGAAATAAGGGAAACACGGAGGGGGCTCCGAAGAACAGACCGATCAACACTCCCATGAGCCTCATCGACAACTGTGTCGATTTCTTCATCTGACCGGAAATCGTCACGCCGAACGCCGCCTAGCCGCCTCAGCATACCAGAACCGAACAGGCGATCATCAGTATTCGAAAGTTAAGCGCGTACGGTGTAAGGGCAAATCAGGCCATCGCTTTGCGCATCCTGTGGCGGCGCAAGGCGGAGTTGGGCCGGACAAGCGACGGCTCCGAAAGAACTCGCCCGCAAGCGGGCGTTGGCAAGCTGAAGCATGCCCTACCTACTCCGCCTGATCGTAACCGCCCAGCCTCCGGATCCAGATATTGCGGTAGCGCACGGGGTCGTGGTGATCCTGCAGCAGCAGCGGTTCTTCGGCGGCGTGGGGTGTATAGTGGGCTACCTTCCGGTAGACCATGGGGCCCATGATCTCCTTGTGGTTGTGCACCACCACGCCGTTGTAGAACACGGTGACGAACGCAGGCTTGGTAACCTGGTCACCCGCGAAGCGCGGCGCTTCGAAAATGATGTCATAAGTATTCCACTCGCCCGGCTTGCGAGCCGGGTTGACCAGCGGAGGCCACTGGCCGTAAATCGCGGCCGTCTGTCCATCCGCGTAAGTCGGGTTCTCCCACGCGTCGAGCACCTGGATTTCATAACGGCTCATCAGGATCACGCCGCTGTTGCCGCGTCCCTGGCTGGTGCCATGCGGCGGCGCGGGCGACGCCCACTCCACGTGCAACTGGCAGTCGCCGAACTTCTCGCGCGTCAGCAGGTCGCCCGAGTTGCCCACCACTTCGAAGTAGCCGGGGCCGAGCTTCCAGACGGGGTCGACCATCTTGCCGGCGTCGGCGCCCCTGCCGCGCTGCGCCCAGTGGGAAAGATCCGTGCCATCGAACAGAACGATGGCATCCGACGGCGGACCGCCGGGCACGCTCGCCGGAACCACCACTTTGGGATGCGGGCGAGCCGGATCGTGCACATGCCACGGCATGCCCGGAAGCATGGGTGTGTCGGTGAAACCCAGGTCCCGATCGGGATGCTGGTTTTGAGCCGTGGCCGCGGTGGAAAGCGCGGCGGCGGCGGAGAGCTTCAGAAAATCGTTCCGCGTCATGGCGTTCAGGATAATGCGAAAGGCACCCGCAAAACAACCGGCCGGCGCCCTCCGGCGGCGTTAGAGGCGCTGCACGGCCTTCTGCGCCAATGGCCGGAGCTTGTCGAGCATCTCCTTCTTGCCGGCGATATCCTGCTTCTCCGCATCATCGGTGACGGAGATTGTAATCAACTTGGTGCCCTTGACGGCCTCGAAGCCGCACTTGCCGGCCGAACTCTGGGCACTGCGCCGGATCAGCTCGGCAAAAGCGTACGAGCCCATCCCAGGCTCGTCGCCGGCCATCTGTTGACGCTTCACGCTGTTCGCCTTCGCCATGTCCCAAACCGACTTGGTTGACGTGCCCCAGTCCGTTACGGTGATGGTCAGCCGCACGCCGAGCGTCCGCACCGAATAGCCGCAACCTACTGCTCCCATCGAAAGCTTATTGGCGGTGCCGCCGAGCAGGGCGTTGGCTTCGTCTTGCGTCACCAGGTCGCAGGCGGAGCGGCTCTGCCCGAACAGCGTGGGGACAAGCACAAGGGTAAAAAGAATGAGTGTTCGCACATTAGTCTACGCAGAATCCGGCAACAAGACAGCTCATTTGTCACTCGGGCTAATGCGTAACAACTGTTGCCAACCGCTCCCTAACGGTCGCGGCTCCGATACGAAACAGAGCCGCGACCAAAGGGAGCGGGGAGAATGCAATTCAGCGACAGACCCTTAGTTCTTGGCAGGGCCTGCGGGCGAGGCGCTGGCAACCTTGGAAGTACCGGAGGCCTTCGAAGATGCCGTCGTCTTGGCGGACTTCTTTGTGGTCTTCGTGGTCTTCGTGCTCTTCGGCTTGGTGCTCTTCGGCTTGGCAGTGCTCTTGGTGGTGGTGGTTTGCCCGGGCGCGGGTGCCGGCGTTTGCGCGGCGAACGACATGGTGGCAAACGCGAGGGCGATGGCGAACAGCGTCTTTTTCATTTTTTCTTCTCCTCTGCGGGCCTCATCGCCCGCTTACAGTTCCATGTTGGGGCAATCAGCGAAAAAGCACGATAGCCGCGGCAGGCTATTCCAGGAGCCGAATCCGGGGTGGTAGCGGTTAAGATTTGTTAGTGTGGATTGGGCGCGCCGCGTAGCCGGGACGGGCGACCGAAGCCGGGCGCGCGACTTGCGATACTGATTAACGCGATGCAACCAAAGCCGATCACTCACGGCAACATCTTCCGCGTGCTGACGGCGGGGTTCGGGCTGGTGGTGATTCTGCTGCTGGCGGCAGCGCTGGTGGCCGTCCGCAATATCCACGCCATCCAGCAGAGCGCCACCGGCCTGATTGGCGAACAGGAAGTGGCGCGCCGGCTGATCGGCGAGCTGCACGGCCAGCAGACCAGCTTGAGCGAGGTATTCTCCGTGCTGGCGCGCGATCCCGATTCGGTGGACGAGGGCGCCATCCTCAAGCAGCTCGATACCGCCGACGCCGATACGGCGCGCATCGCCGCGGAAGGCGCACGCACGGCGGACCGCGATCTCTGGGCGAGCCTCAAGCAGGCGTCGCTCGCGTTTTCCGCCGAGGCGCGCCACATCCTGGCGGAAGACGAGCCGGAGACTTTCGCGCCGGTGGAGCTGTTTCGCGAACACGAAGACTTCATGACCGTGGTGGCGCGGCTGGTGGAGCGGGAATACCGCACGGCCGGCGCGGCGCAGGCGCGGCTCAACCAACTGACGTCGGAACTGCTCCGCACCACGGTGATCTTCGCCGGCGCGAGCGTGCTGCTGGCGCTGCTCTTCGCCGTCATCACGGTGCGCATGGTGTCGCGCCTCGTTCGCGGCATGGAATGGCAGACGGCCGAGCTGGGACGCGTCTCCTGGCACATGCTGGAAGACCAGGAGGCCACCGCGCGGCGCTTCTCGCACGAGCTGCACGACGAGTTGGGCCAGTCGCTCACCGCGATCAAGACCAACCTGGCCGCGCTGGCCGCTGGAGGGGAAGCGAACGCGGAGCGCACGAGCGACTGCCTGCGCCTGGTGGACGAGGCCACCGCCAACGTGCGCCAGATGTCGCAGCTCCTGCGGCCCACCATTCTCGACGATTTCGGACTGGCGGCCAGCCTGCGCTGGCAGGTGGAGGGATTCGCCGCGCGCACCGGTATCGACGCGCGGTTCGAATCGAACTTCGACGGCCGGCTGCCGGGCGAAACCGAAACTCACCTGTTTCGCATCGCGCAGGAGGCGCTCACCAACGTGGCGCGTCACGCGGCGGCGCACCGGGTGACGGTGACGCTGACCGCCGAAAAGGGGCGGCTCCGCCTGAGCGTGGAAGACGACGGCAAGGGCCTGGCCGGCACGCCGGCGGAAGGCCGCGGCATGGGCATGATCGGAATGCGCGCGCGCGCACGCATCGCCGGCGGCGAATTGACCGAACGCTCGCAGCCCGGCCAGGGTGTTCTAATTGAGGTTCGGCTCCCCATCCCCGATGAAACGGATTCGCATTCTGCTGGCTGACGACCACGCGGTGGTGAGGCGGGGGTTCCAGATGATCCTCGCCGAGCAATCCGATATGGAGATCGTAGGCGAGGCCGCCAATGGCCGCGAGGCACTGGAGCTGGCGGCGAAGCTCAAGCCCGACGTGGTGGTGATGGACGTCGCCATGCCGGAGTTGAACGGCATCGAGGCCACCCGCCGCATGGCGGAGAACGCGCCGCACGCGCGCGTGCTGGCGCTCAGCATGCACAAGGATTCGGTGTATGTGCGCGAGACTCTGCGCGCCGGCGCGCGCGGCTACCTGTTGAAGGATTCGGTGGCCGCCGACCTGGTGAGCGCGGTGCGCGCCGTGGCCGCAGGCGAAGGCTACCTCAGCCCGGCGGTTTCCGACGCCGTGCTGGACGACTATCGCCGCCACGTCACCAACCCCATCGACCTGCTGACCAGCCGCGAGCGCGAGGTTCTGCAAATGCTCGCCGAGGGCAAGACCAACAAGGAAATCGCCGGCATTCTGAACCTGAGCGTCTACACCGTGGATGCGCATCGCGGCCGCATCATGGAAAAGCTCAACGTGCACAGCATCAACGAGCTGGTGCGCTTCGCGGTGCGCAACGGGCTGATCGATTAGTAGGACGGACGATCGGTTTTTGTCGTCTGTCAGTTTCCCGTGCTTCGGCGAAACATGACAGACCACGTAAGGCGATGGTCTGTCCTACCAGCGCGCGCGTCACGCCTGCTCGATGGCGATGCCGGCGCCGGATAGCGCGGCTTCCACCTCGGCGGGGCGCAGGCGGGTGGCATCGTATTCCACGGTGAGGCTGTCCATGGCGGGCGACAATTGCACGCGTTGAATGCCATAGAGCGTGTGCGCGCTCGAAATCGTCTGGAACAGGCGATCGCTGAGCGGCTGGCGTAGGCGGAAGCGGATCTGCACCTTGGTCATACTCATTCACAGAATAGCAGCGTGATGATTGATCGGTCCCGCGCCGCGGCCCAACCCGGGGTTGGTGCGGATGGCCTCGGCGATCCACCGCTTGGCGCGCGCGACGGCTTCGGGGAGCGCCACGCCGCGCGCCAGACAGGCGGTGATGGCCGCCGAATACGCGCAGCCGGTGCCGTGGGTGTGGGGCGTCACAATTCTCGGCGCGGCGAACTCGTGCCAGGCGGAGCCGTCGAACAGCAGATCGACGGGATCGCCCGGCAGGTGGCCTCCTTTGAGGAGCACGGCGCGCGCGCCCATTTCGCTCAGGCGCAGGACGGCGCGGCGGGCATCCTCCGCGCCGCGGATGGCAATGCCAGTGAGGGCCGTGGCCTCGGGAATATTAGGTGTAACGAGCGCCGCCAATGGGAGCAGCTCCTCCGCCAAACAACGGACTGCCGGCGCCGGCAGCAGCGGCGTGCCCTGGGTGCTGAGCATGACCGGATCGACGACGAGCGGGAATTCGAAGCGCCGCGCGGCCAGGGCCAAGGCGCGCACAATCGCGGCGGAGCCGAGCGCGCCGGTCTTGGCGGCGGCGGGCGGAATGTCCTCGATCACAGCCTCAATCTGCTGGCGCACCAGGCCGGCGGACAGCACCTCCACGCGCGAGACCCGCACGCTGTTCTGCACCGTGATGAGCGTGGCCACGGCTTCGCCATAGACGCCGAACTGGTGAAACGTCTTGAGGTCGGCTTGCAGGCCGGCGCCGCCGGTAGGATCGGATCCGGCGATGGTCAGTGCCACGGGCGTCATGCTGTAACAAGAATAGCTCTCGGGGCCGCTCCCCCGCCCATTTCCATTTCAGGATGTACAGGTGTTATTTTGGGGTCATGGAAGCATTCATCGACCAGGTGATTGCCAGCCGCAGCGGCCGTCCAGGCGCGCTGTTGGCCATCCTGGAAGCCGTCCAGAACCGTCATCCCCAGAAGTATCTCCCGGAAAAGAGCCTGCGCTACATCGCGACGGCGATGAAGATCCCGCCGGCGCGCATCTACAGCGTGGCGACCTTTTATGCGCTGTTCAACCTGAAGCCGCAAGGGGAGCACACCATCTGCATCTGCCGCGGCACGGCGTGCCACACGCGAGGCTCGCGCAGCCTGCTGGAAAGCGTCCGGTTGGATCTGGGGATCAACGGCGGCGAAGACGAATCGCCCACCTCGCCGGACGGGAAGTTCACGATTCGCACAGTGGCATGCTTCGGGCAGTGCGCTCTGGCGCCGGTGGTGGAACTGGACCATCGCATCTGCGGCCACGTGAACGAGCGACAGCTGGCGCGCGAAGTGGCGGCCATCGCCGAGGGGCATGACCAATGACGCGGATTCTCGATATCAACGCTTTTAGCGAAGTGCGCGAGCGCGGCTTGGCGAAAGTGGTGCCGGCGCGCGCCCGCATTGCGGTCGGCATGGGCACCTGCGGCCGCGGCAACGGCGCCGAGGGCCTGTACCACGCCTTCGCCGAGCAGATCGACCGCGCGGGCGCCGACGTGTCGCTCGCCAGCGTGGGCTGCCTGGGACCTTGCTCGGAGGAGCCGCTGGTCTCCGTGCGCCTGCCGGGGCGTCCGCTGGTGGTGCTGCACCGGGTGCAGTCGAGCGACGTGACGCGCATCCTGCACGATGTGGCGACCAACAACGTGACGCCGGACCTGGCGTACTGCAAGATCGAGGAATGGGACCACATCACCTCGCACATCAAGTACGGAGCCGCCTGGCCGGAGCTGCGCAATTGGGACGAGGTTCCGTTTTTCCGCGGGCAGAAGAAGATCGTCACGCGCAATTGCGGCTTCATCGATCCGGACGATCTGGAAGAGTACATGGCGGTGGGCGGGTACCAGGCCTTATATAAGGTTCTGATCGAAGGTCACCCGGAGGCGGTGATCGAGCAGATCAAGGCCTCGAAGCTGCGCGGGCGGGGCGGCGCGGGATATCTCACCGGAAACAAGTGGGAGTTCCTGTTCAAGAACAAGGCCAGCCAGAAATACATCATCTGCAACGCGGACGAAGGCGATCCCGGCGCCTACATGAACCGCAACGAAATCGAGAGCGACCCCCACGCGTTGATCGAGGGCATGATCATTGGCGCTTACGTGATGGGCGCCACCGAGGGCATCGTTTACGTGCGCGCCGAATATCCACTGGCGGTTCACCGCCTGGAGCGGGCCATCGACCAGGCGCGGGAGTACGGCATGCTGGGCGAGAACATCCTGGGACGCGGGTTCCAGTTCGATATCTCGCTGGTGGAAGGCGCGGGAGCCTTTGTGTGCGGCGAGGAGACGGCGCTGATTGCGTCGCTCGAAGGCATGGCGGGACGGCCGCGGCCGCGTCCCCCATTTCCGGCGCAGAAGGGGTTGTGGGGCAGGCCAACCAACATCAACAACGTGGAGACCTGGTACAACATCGCGCCCATCGTCACCAAGGGCGCCGCATGGTTCACCGAAACCGGCAGCACGAAGAGCGCGGGCACCAAGGTTTTCTCGCTGGTCGGCAAGGTTACCAACTCGGGGCTGGTGGAATTGCCGCTGGGAACGCCATTGAAGACGCTGGTGTACGACATCGGGGAGGGCGGCATCAGCGGGAAGGCGATCAAGGCCGTGCAGACTGGCGGCCCCTCGGGCGGCTGCATCCCGCACGAGATGTTCGACACCACGGTGGATTACGAGAGCCTGGCGCAGATCGGCTCCATCATGGGGTCGGGCGGCATGGTGGTGATGGATGAAGACAACTGCATGGTGGACGTGGCGCGGTTCTTCATCGAGTTCACGCACTCGGAATCCTGCGGCAAATGCGTGCCCTGCCGCGTGGGTCTGGATAAAGCGCTGAAGATTCTGAACTCGTTCACGCAGGGGGTCGCCGCGCACGAGCATTTCGAGGTGCTCGAGGACCTGGGCCGGATGATTCGCGACTGCTCTTTGTGCGGCCTGGGCCAGTCGGCGCCCAATCCGGTGCTGACCGCGCTGCGCCACTTCCGCCACGAATTCGAGGACCACATCGTGGCGCGGCGATGCCGGGCGGGCGTTTGCGAAGAGCTGGTGCTTTCGCCTTGCGAGAACAGTTGCCCGCTGCACATGAACATCCCGCGCTTCCTCGAACTCTACAAGGAAGGCAAGCTGGACGAGGCTTACGAATCGGTGGTGATCGACAATCCGCTGCCGGCATCCACCGGGCGGGTGTGCCAGCATCCGTGCGACAACCGGTGCCGCCGCCAGACGCTGGACGAAGCGGTGAACATGCGCGACGTTCACCGGCTGATCGCCGACACGGTGTTCGCCTCCGACCGGTACGAGGAGCTGAACGCGCGGGTGGTGGCGCGGCGATTCCCGCCCAGCGGCCGCAAGATCGCGGTGGCGGGCGCGGGGCCGGCCGGCCTCACCGCCGCGTACTACCTGGCGATGCTGGGTCACGAAGTCACCGTGTATGAGAGCAAAGCCGAGGCCGGCGGCATGCTGCGGTATGTGCTGCCGGAGTACCGGCTGCCCAAAGAGGTGTTGCGAAAAGAGATCCAGCTCATCGAGCGGATGGGGGTCAAATTCGTATTCGATACGCGGGTCGGCTTCGACCTGCCGTTGAGCGATCTCGACGACCGGTATGACGCGGTCTTCCTGTCTTTCGGAACCTGGAAGGAATCGTGGGTGTATCTGGCGGGCACCGAACTGAAGGGCGTGTGGCCGGCGCTGCCGTTCCTGGAAGCGGTGGCGCGCCAGGAGGAAATCGCCCTTGGCCGCAAAGTGGCGATCATCGGCGGCGGCAATGCGGCCATCGATTCGGCGCGCACGGTTCTGCGCATGGGAGCCGAGGCGCTGATCGTGTATCGCCGCGAGCGGAAAGACATGCCCGCCATTGAAGAGGAGACGCTGGCAGCCGAGGATGAGGGCGCCAAGATCCTGTTTCTGGCGGCGCCCCACCGCATCATCGGGACGCCCGACGGGCGGGTGAAGGCGCTGGAAGTGGTGAAGACCAAGCTGGGCGAGTACGATTCCTCGGGCCGCCGCAAGCCGGTTCCGACCGGCGAGATCCAGCGTTACGAGTGCGACAGCGTAATCCTGGCGGTCGGGGAAGCCGTGGACATGGATCTGCTGCAAGCCTCCGGCCTGAAAATCAGCGAGCAGAAAACCATCGACGTGGACCGTTACTCGATGGAGACCAGCCGGCCGCGATTTTTCGCCGGCGGCGACGTGGTCAGCGGCGCTTCGAATCTCTCCAACGCGATGGGCTATGGAAAGAAAGCGGCGCGCAACATGGACGAGCGGCTGATGGGCGTGCGGCGATGGGCGAAGCTG
>Ga0181523_10005278_pt1 | contig 10747 bp, 10 predicted proteins | sample PEATcosm2014_Bin_43_FD_119752 | JGI IMG/M metagenome (GOLD analysis project Ga0181523, IMG submission 119752) | Peatland microbial communities from MTU Mesocosm Facility, Houghton, MI, USA - PEATcosm2014_Bin05_30_metaG | ecosystem: Environmental > Terrestrial > Soil > Wetlands > Peat | place... | reverse complement strand
GCGCCGGCCCACCGCGGCGAGGGCGTCCCTCGTCCTGCGGCTCATCGGTTGCCCTTCGACCACGTGGGTGCCGGCAGTGACGATCCGTATGGGTGCCGGTACGAGCATCGCGCCGGCCATTACCGAGCGCGCCGCATTCCCCGTGCACAGCGTGAGGAGGATCGGCGCCGGCACGATCTCATCAGTCCCATTGTTCCGCTCGGGCCCGGCGGGTCGGTCGGGTCCAGCGTCCACGGCATCGTCGCTTCGCACCGGCGTCACGGTACCGCACGACCGCACGGAGCTCCGCCGACACGCGGGTCGGCCCTCATCCGGCCGCGAACCGGGTGCTACGGATCGCGGTCACTGGGTACCGAACGGCTTTGCCCTTCCCCCCAGCGGGCATACGCCGGTCCGCTCAGCCGGGATGGGCCCGGCGGAATCGAGGAGAGCGGTGACATGGAAAACTCAGGTACCCGAAAGATGGCGCCGTTGGAGGGCCGGCACGGATCGGCAGCCGGACGAGAGCAATCGCTCAACGCAGGCTCCCAACTTCGCGCGGCCGAGCTGACCCAACCTTTCGGCGAGACCACCGCGGACACCGACCTGCGGCCTTCAGATCGTGCGTCCCGAACCTTCCCAGTAGGGGTCGCGCAACAGTCGCTTGTAGAGCTTGCCGGTGGGGCTGCGGGGGAGCTGTTCCTCGAAGTCGATGGTCTTCGGCACCTTGTAGCCGGCCAGGTGGTCGTGGACGTACGCGATGAGCTCGGCGGCAAGGTCGTCGGATGCCGTCGCACCCGCAGCGAGTTCGACAGCGGCCTTCACCTGCTCGCCCATCTCGTCGTCCGGTATCCCGAAGACCGCGGCGTCGGCGACGGCGGGGTGGCCCACCAGCGCGCCCTCGATCTCGGCCGGGTAGATGTTGACGCCGCCGCTGATGATCATGTCGATTTTGCGGTCGCTCATGAACAGGTAGCCGTCTTCGTCGAGGTGCCCGACGTCGCCCAGCGTGCCGACGCCCGGAGCCAGATGGGCGGCCTCGGTCTTCTCGGGCGCCTTGTGGTACTCGAAGTCAGTGCCGATGCGGCTCTTGAAGTAGATCTGGCCTGCTTCTCCCACCTCGCACACACGACCGTCCTCGGCCACGATCATCAGCTCGGTCGTGCTCGTGGGCCGGCCCAGGCTGCCGGGCTTGGCCAGCCACTCCTGGGCGGAGACGATGCTGAGGAAGCCGCCTTCCGTTCCGCCGTAGTACTCCGTGATCACGGGGCCCCACCAGTCGAGCATCCGTTGCTTGACCTCGAGCGGGCACGGAGCCGCGCCGTGGATCACCGTGACCAATGACTCGCCACCGAAAACCTCCCGTACCTCGTCGGGAAGCTTCAGCAGACGGATGAACTGGGTCGGCACCAGGTGGATGTTGGTGACGCCGTAGCGGTCGACGAGCTCGAGTAGCTCGGCCGCGTCGAAGTGGTGGCGCATGACGACGGTGCTCGCCGCGCCGAGCAGAGGGAGGACCGACAGCGCCCACTGCGCCGAGTGGTATGCCGGTCCCTCGAGCAGGGTGACGCCGTCGCTCGGGATCTGCAGCAAGCCGACGGCGGCCTGCGCCACCAGGGCGACCAGGGTTGGATCGTGGCCGGTGGCGGTGAGGCCCGAGCGCACGCCTTTCGGGAACCCGGTGGTCCCCGATGTGTAGAACATGGGTCCACCACTGGACTGCTCCTCCGGCTCGTCGGGCGCGGAGCGGGCAAGCACCTCCTCGTAGGCCTCGAACCCCTCGGGAACCCTGTCGCCGATGACGATGCGTGTCGGACAGCCCGCCGCCCGGTCGTCGGCGCACGCCTCGGCCGCCACCGCCGCGTACCGACCTTCGACGATCAGGGCCGCCGCGTCCGAGTCGGTGATCACGTAGGACAGCTCCTCGGCGACCCAGTGCCAGTTGACCGGCACGACGACCAGCCCGGCGTGAATGGCGGCGACGGTCACCTCGAAGAACTCCCGGCGGTTGCCGCACATCAGGACGATCGTGTCGCCCGTCGTCAGTCCGGCAGCGCGCAGCCCGTGGATCATGCGGTTGACCCGTTCGTCGAACTCTGACCACGTCGTCTCGCCATGCTCGTCGACCAGCGCGATCTCACCGCCCTTGCGCTCCGCAATGGACTTCGTCATCTGTGCGATCTCGGCCTCCTTGTCGGAGCCCATGATCGCAGATGCCCGCTGCTCGCCGGGCGACGTGACCCCCGCCCCCGCCGAAGCCCGGAACGTCAGGAACGTCAGGAACCAGCTAGAACTCGCACAACGAGTGAACCAGGTATCGGGTTCCCCTCACCATGAGTGTTGCCCGTCGTAAGCACTCCGAGAGTACCGACTGGCTACTGGGGCGTCTCCTTCGCGGTGGCCACGGCCAATGCACTCCGATGTACGCCTCTCGATGATCGCGAGCCCACCTGTCGAGATGGGTGGTCAGATGGGTGACGAGGCCACGACCTGGCGGAACGTTGGACTTGCGCACGAAGACGACCGGCACGCAGGGCGGGTCGCTATTGGGGCGGCGATCGAGGAGCAGGGCGAAACCAGCGAGGTTCTCCGTCACAATGAGCCGATCTTGGGCCACGGCGAGATCGAACACGTCGCCGTCGGCAGTACCGGCAGGGCCCACGTCGCGGACCGACACAACATCGTGGCCCAGCTCGGTGACCCGCACTGCCAGGGAGCACTGGAGCATGTCGTCAAGCCGCCACCTGACCAAGACAGCAGGCGCTCTCGACCATCGATTCGCTCACGCAGCTGCCGGCGAACATGTCGGCGGCGATACGATCGTCCACTTCGCTCGGATTGGCATCGTAGAAGTCGACGGCGAGGCGGATCTGCGCCGGCAACAGGCCGAGCTCGTCCGACAAAGCCCGCGCACGCCGTTCGTGCTTGCCCGGCATCTGCTTGAGCGCCCGGATGATCTCCCGGATCTCTGGGCCGCCGACAATTGCCGCCCTCCTGCTGGTGGGGCCGTCCCGGTAGTCGATGCCGGGGAAGCAGCGTGTCTCGAGGCCTTCATCGAGGATGGTGGCGACCAGGGCGGGTTGCGGTTGCCCCCGTGGAGGTGGCCTTGTCGTCGAGGAATTTGAGGGTTCCTCGTGAAGGCGGAATGATTTCGGACGGGGCATGGGCGACCCGTGTAGCGCTACTGCACTACGAGGTTGCGCATCAACCGGACTACATCAAAGGCAGTATCCCTCGATGTCATCACTCCTTTTCGCGGAGCAGCCTCCCTGCCGGCCATGCCGTTACGATCCAGGCGGCTGACGATCCTTCATGACATCGGACTTGACCATGACGACGAACCCAAAGACAACCGTGTAGAAGACCACCACGAAAGCAGTCAGAGTGAGTTGGGAATACGTGATGATCGCCACGACCACAAGAAAGAGATACAGGAAGGTGGCTGCTCGACCCTGCCACGTCAGTGGGGTAAACCCCAGGCCACCTTCCTTCTTCGCAAACCAGAGTTGGGGCTCCTGCTCCGCCACCTCAGTCGTCTCCCCAGTTTCGCCACTCCCCACTCGTGGGGTCGGTGGTGATCGAACTCACGACCGAGGGAATATAGGTCTTCCGGACCTCGTACCTCTCTGGGTGCACGGTTAACGTTGAGGTGCTCTGGTCCATGGAACCTACGGTACTGGCAGGAGGTCAGATCTATTGCCGGTCAGCGCTACATGCCAGTAGACGACCTCTTCACCGAGCGTCTCCTATCGCTGGGCTTTCTCCGGGTCGAGCTATCCGGGGTCCGGATCAACGGGTGCTTGTAACCGCGAGCGTCACACCCCGGCACCTTGATGGCACCGTCCTCGGCCGCACCCAGACCCGTACACCCCTTCAGGGAGCATCCTCACGTGGCACGTTGAAATCGTTATCACTCAGTTTGGGGGTGGGTATTCCTAGATCACGAAAGGCAGCCAGCGTTTGGCCACAAGTTCGCGGATCGCTTGCCACCGAGCATCTTCTCTCACTCCATCTCGGGTGCAGGCCCGCGCTGACCCTTGATCACTGGTCCTCGGCACGACACTCATCGGTGAGTTCGGTGAGTTCGGTGACTTCGGTGACTTCCGTGAGTGCCTTGGTGACTCCTGCAGAAGCCCTCACGACCTCCGGCGAAAGCGCACCCAGTCTTTCCAATGTCGGGAGCATGGATGCAGACCAGTTCGGGTAGCTCACCGCGAGCTGCGGCACTGTACGGCGGTGCTCTGTCTGGCATCCGCCGAGTCTCCGCCACGTGCCAGGCCACTTCAAGGCTCTCTTGGCGAGTCCGAAGCTGTCAGTGGAGACCTTCGCTTTCGACGCTCCACCAAAGCTGGACGAGGCAGCGTTTCCTGCGGAGCTTGAGCGGGGAAAAAGGAAGCTCTCTGCAGCACGGCAGCGTGACACCTTCACCGACCCTGTTCAGACCAGACCCCATCATCGGCCCGGGGTCCGTTCGAAAACGAGGCACTTCAAGTACGAGCGGAATGTGGGCATCCGGGGTTCCTTGTGCGGCCCAGATCGCCGACGAACTCGTGGCCGCGTTCGCGATCGTTACCTGCCCCACTGCGGCACTTCGAGGGCAGCCCTGAGGGTCACTTCAGGCCAATACGAATCTTGCAGTTACCTATCCGCTCGATCATGCTTACCAGGCCGGGCCGAGCTTCCTTCAGCCGGCGCAACCGGCGATGGTACCGAGAGGTATGCAGTTGTCGGGGTTGTTCCCAACGATCGCGCTGTAGTCGGTGAGGTTGACGGTCCCGCCTTCATTCGCGATGCCACCCCCGTCCACGCTCGCGACGTTCCCCTTGACGACGCTGCCTGCCAGATTCAGTGCGCCTTGATTGGCGATACCACCGCCCGTGCTTGCGGCGTTACGGTTTATCGCACTGTTGAGCGCGTTCAGCGTGCCTTGATTCGCAATGCCGCCACCGAGAGGGGCAGTGTTCCCGTTGACGGTGGTTCCGTTGAGGTAGACCGTCCCGACGGCGACAGGAGGACCGGGGTTGAGAATGTTGGCAATCCCACCGCCACCGCCCGAAGCCGAATCGTTAAGCACATTGCTGTCATTGATTGTCAAGAGCCCGCTGCCTGGAACACCCGCGTTCAAGTTGGCGATACCTCCGCCGTAGCCGAGATCGCCGGAGGTGTCACTGGGGGCCGAGTTCCTATTCACACTGGTCGTCACGAGGGTCATCGTGCCGTGATTGAAGATCCCGCCACCCAGGCCGCCGATGCCGGTGTTGCCGTTGACCACGCTGTTCGTGATCGTGGCGACGTCACCATTGGCGATGCCGCCGGCAGCAGGTCCGCCGAAGCCAGAGGTTGCAGTGTTGCCGTCCACGTTGCTATTTGTGACAGCCAGCGTGCTGCTGCTGCCAGGGGCCCCACCCTGCCCGTTGCCGCTGGCGATTCCGCCGCCGTTGGCCGAGGTATTGCGATTCACCTCACTGTTGATGACCTTGAGCGTGCCCGAACGGTTGAGAATTCCCCCACCGCCACCGGTGGGGGCCGAGTTGTCGTCTACCTGGCTGTTGTTCTCGATCGTGGTCGTGCCGGCCATACCCACGGGAATCATCTTGGCAATACCGCTGGCAATACCACCGCCGCCTAAAGCCGCAGTGTTGCCGGTCACCACCGTGTCGTTGAGCGTGAGCGTGGCCTCGTCATTGAAGATGCCACCGCCTGCAGAGCTGCTTCCCCCAGTGATGTCGAGTCCGTTGAGGGTCAGATTTCCGCTCGGAGCATTGACCTGGAAGATTCGGAACGTGCTCGAGTTGCCGGCCAGCGTGGCGCTGCTGTGGCCGTTGATCGTGATGGGGCTGGTAATGAGTGGAAGGGCGTTTGCACCTGCCGGGGACGAATTGCTGGCAACGGTGAAACTGTAGGTACACCCACGGAGATTGATGGTGCCACCGCCACTGCCGTTCAGCGTGTTGATCGCTGTGATGAGACCGGCCGATCCGCCACTTGGGCCATGACACGGAACGCTCACTGCAGATGATGCGAAAGCCTGAGCAGTCGGAGCAAATGCAAGTACGACAAGTGCTGCGCCAATTCCCAATGCCGCCTTGGCGATGATGTTCGTCTTCATTGGTACCCCCCCGGATACGTAACTAGCCCCCACCGTGGGTCCACATTGACCCAAGATCCCTTATAGCACGAGGCGCATCTAGTGGCCAGAGAAATTCTCTGGGGAGCAACGCCATTGCGAGCTACGTGGGTGCGTGGACACGCACAGTGGCGAGGAAGCGTGATCGCGACTGGTGGAGACGCATATTCCTCTGGTGCGTATTCCCCCTGAGATCCGGTCACGACTGTACTCGTAGTGCCACGTAGCGCCTCCAGTCCGTGCCGAGGATCTTGGACCGGTCGGCCACGCGCCAGGGCCTGCGGTCGAGCAACTTGGCCAGCACCGGGGCGGGCACCGTCGTGAGCAACGCGTCGAGAGCAGCGACCCGTGCGGCGCGGTTGACGCCGTGTCGGTTGAGTCGCTCGGCGAGTTGTTCGGACTCGATGGGCTGTCCGGCACGGCGTCCGGGGAACAGCCAATCGCTGTCGGGATGCCCGGCGCCGGTCAAGTTGTGGCGTTGTTCGACGAGTTGTTCGACGAGCACGCCGAGCTGAGCGGGCATCGGGACAAGGTCGTCGCCGAGGCGAAGTGCGAGTCCTCCGTCTGCGGGCTGGAAGCCGGTCCTTCGTAGTCGGTTGATGCGACTGGCAGGCAGCGCGTAGAGCAGCACGAGGCAGCCCGCCACTCGGTCGACCAGCGCGATGTCATCGTCATCGAGGAAGCGCGACAGCAGGTCGAGTCGGGCAGCTTCGGTGATGGCTCGTGGCGCACTCTGTCGGTCGGGTGGGAGCTGCAGCGAAGCCCTGCGATGAGTGGACATGGCCCAGCGCAGGAACGACCGGGAGTGGTTCCGGGTGGTGGGCCCGGTGGCGAACCAGGCATCGATGTCGGCCTGGGTGGCAGCGACCAGATCAATGTCACGATCGTGGAGCCAGTCGAGGAGCCGGATGGCGATGTTTGTCTGGGCCCGGGCCACCGAGCAGCGACCTTTGTTGAGTGTCCCCGCCTCGGCCAGACGTCCGAGCCGGGGTCCGTGGTGCCAACGCAGGTAGGCGGCAACCAATCGCCGGTCGGCGGGATCGTCGATGGTGGCAAGCCGCGTGGTGGACCAGCGTTCGAACCCGGCCAGGTAGCGGTTGCGAGCAGACAAGATCCCGTGGTTGATGAGCAGCTCGCGTAGGTGCTCTCGAGCATTGGAGAAGCCGAGGGTGTCCATGCCGTCGTGGGTGAGCGGGACCGCACCGGTGGCGAGGGAACCGATGCGCTCGACCACCCGTCGGTCCTCGAGCCAGGACAGCCCACCACTCGGGACCTCCATGGCCGCCAGTGCCGCAACCAGTGGCGTGAGTGCTGGAGCGATCGCGCCGGTGCCGTCGTCGAAGACGGTGTCGAGGCGAACCCGCAGTGAGCACCGACGGCAACGGAACAAGGTGTCGAAGTCGTCGTCGGCGCCACACGTGCGACACACCAGTTCCTCGTCGATCCCCGCACAGTCCCGACACGTCGCCCCCTCTGTCACTTCGCCGCCGGGAAGGGAGCGGACCCGCCCGCACCCCGAACAGGGACCGCGGCGGTGCAGTCGGTGGCGGGCGCAGGCATGGCAGAGCGCCCCGCCGGGCCAGGTCGGTCGTCGGGTCGTGCGCCCACAGGATGCAGCACAGGGAACGCCCGTCATTGCTGGCGATCGTCGGTGATCCGGGCCCGACGGGGACGGCGGGCTGTCGGTCGGCCCGTAGGGGCCTTCGTCGGCGGTGCACCAGCGGCAGCAGAGGTCTCGATCAGGTCGGCCGGGGTGCAGTCGAAGATGTCGCACAGGGCGGCCAAGGTGGCCAATGACAGCCGCTCGGGCGTGCCGGTGGCCAGTCGATAGACCTGGGCGGCAGACAGCTCGACACCGCGTTCACTGAGGAGCGGCCGGAGCTCGGTCGTCTTCCAGATCCCGTGGGCGGCCATGACCTCACGCAGGCGCCAGGAGTAGTGGACTGTCCGGTGCGCCCTCACTGTGCCGCCTTGCGAAGTGCTGCGGCTTCGACCGCACCGTCGAGGGCAGCCCGCAGGGTGCGGGTCTTGTAGTCCGACGACACCGACGTGTAGATGGCCAGCGTCGAGGCGTACTCGTGACCGGCCTGTTGCTGGACGAACAGGGCGTCGTAGCCGTCCTCGATGAGGTGGGTCACGTAGCTGTGGCGCAGACAGTGGAGGGTCAACCCACCGGGCAGACCGGCAGCTTTCGCCGAACGGGTGAAGGCGGCAGTGATGCGGTCCTCGCTGACCAAAGGCCCGCGTTCGGACGGCCACAGCCCAGACCCTTCCAGCGCCATCGTGGGCCAGATGTCTTCGACCCATTCGGCCAGCACTTCGGTCGACCAGTCGAACACGGTCAGCACGCTGCGCCGTCGGGGAGGGCCGCCCTTGGCCGCCTTGCCCCACCGGACTTGGCACACCCCGTAGGCACCGAACTCGGGAGCCGACGGATTGGAAGAGAAGTCCGCCACCTCGAGCATGCGGACCTCTCTGCGTCGGAGTCCCCACCCATAGGCGACCTTCAACATGGTGGCGTCCCGGAAGGCCGGCACCCAGCCCTTCTTGGACCGGGACCGGATGGCATCGACGTCGTCGTCGGCCGCGTCGAACAGGGACTGCAGCTCCACCCGGGTCAACGACCGGCGCTGTGGGCGACCCTCGTACTCAGACGTGTGGGTGGCCAGGTTCTCCGGACGACAGACCTGACTGGGAGCCGTGCCGAACTGGGTCGTGCACGAGAGCGACCAGCCATAGGCCGGATCGCACACGAAGGCACAGAAGGAACCGACGGCGAGCTGGTAGCTGCGGATGGTCGAGTGGGCCCGGTGGTCGTCGACGCGCAACTCGCCGACCCAGGATTCCAAGTGGCCGGGCAGCCACTCCCAGGGCCAGCTTTGGGCGTGCACGCGGAACCGACGGACCACCCGTTCCCGGGCATCGATGGTCACCTCGTTGAGGCTTCGGGCCAACTGCTGGTCACGCCAGCCGTCCAACATCGCCTCGAACACGCCACCGGCGGCCAGCGACTCCGGCGACGGCGACGCGGCCAACCACACCCCTCTGGATCTGCTCATTCGGTTCCCTTCATGCCTCGTTTTGGACGCGGGATTCAATCATCAGATGCAATCGAACCCAAGGATGCCCACGTCAGAGCATGAAAACGGTCACCACCAACTGCCTGCCGCCGAGCATGTCCAAAGTGCAAACGTGCAGGCACGGGGCCTAATCACGTCATGACAGGAACATGCATCGAATGGAATATGCGGCAGAAGTCCCCGAACAACGGGAGAGTGGCGCATCGCGAGAGTGGCATAACGCCATGCCTGAAGGACCGGGGCCGTGTAATGGGGCACAGGAGCGAATGCACCCGCTGCATAGACATGCTTGCCGACACGACGACTTGTTGGCAGGCGCGCCGACGAGACTCGAGGGGTCAAGGTGGAGCGCCCGCAGCGAAGCGAGGACCAATGACCTGGACGCCTCCGTCTAGTGGCGCAGGATCAATCAGGCTGTCGTCGTCGGCACGGGGGGTGCCGTAAGTGTCGCACCAAGGACTCTCATTCACGAGAGCATGAGGAAGGGACAGGCTCGGCTGCCCAGGCACGTCTTCGCCGAGTTGCTCGGCATGGTTCGTTCCGGGCACTGCCGGACAGGTTCAATCATTAGAAGCCCAAGCATCGCATTCCAGTAGCGGTTTCTGTAGCGCGAAACCCGTCACGCGCCTCGAAACGACTTCGAGATGTTGGGCTATGAAACCCCAGCTCGGCTACTTGATGTGCACCCCTGAGATGGCCCTAGCGATGATCAATGTTTGGATCTCACTCGTTCCTTCGAAGATGGTGTAGGTCTGATCGGTCCATCCGGCAGGTGATCCGAAGCGCCATCGCGAGCCTGACTGTCCGCCCCTCGTGATGGGCCATACCGACCCGTATCGGGTAGTTGTAGGACAGAAAGTAGGACACATCTTCGAGTCGATCTTCGAAGTGCCGGGACGTCGGACGGGCACGTGGGGACCGGCCCTGTTCGCTTTCATTGCCACGGTGATTGCCACACCGAACGCCGGTTCGGGTTGCGCTGGGGTCCCCACTGGTGGCCGAGTGGGGCGTCATTATGCGTGGCCTCATGCGGGCCCTTGGTGGCGGCGGTCGGCGTTCCCGGTCGGTGAGACCAAGACGATCCCGAGTACGAACCGGGGGGCCGAGCGGGTCGTGCGGAAACCGGCAGCTTCTCAGGCAGGCCCGCGGTGTCGCTTCCGGTGGCATCCAACGATCGTTTTGCATAGCCGTGGGTGACAGCAGCGCCTCAGCCATCGGCCGAACAGTGCAAACTGCAACAGACAGGGAGGAACCGTGACGGCTGGAGGAAGCGATTGCCCATGGTCTGCGTCAGTTCGCCGCCCGTCCCAGTTGACGCCCGCCGTGCGAAACCCTTCAACGGACGGGGCAAACGGGACATTCCCGGGCAGCGACCCTGCCTGACTAGGGCCGTTGCCGTAAAGGGCTCCGCTTCTGGGACAGTTCGACGAGGGGTCGCTCCCCTGTCTGTCAGCATGAGGTGAGACACCTGCAATAGTCCACCATCCCACTTGGGCGAGACAGGAAGCCATAGAACCATGACCATGACATCAACACCTTTGATCGAGCGCGCCCAGAATGG
>Ga0181523_10005277_pt1 | contig 10750 bp, 9 predicted proteins | sample PEATcosm2014_Bin_43_FD_119752 | JGI IMG/M metagenome (GOLD analysis project Ga0181523, IMG submission 119752) | Peatland microbial communities from MTU Mesocosm Facility, Houghton, MI, USA - PEATcosm2014_Bin05_30_metaG | ecosystem: Environmental > Terrestrial > Soil > Wetlands > Peat | place... | reverse complement strand
TACGTTTTCGATCATCAAGCCGGATGCGACCGCCCGCAATGTGACGGGCGCCGTCAACGCGATGATTGAAAAGGCCGGTCTGCGTATCGTGGCGCAGAAACGGATAAAGATGTCCCGCGAGCAGGCCGAGACGTTCTATGCCGTCCATCGCGCACGACCGTTTTTCGGCGAACTCGTCGACTTCATGACTTCGGGGCCGGTCGTCGTGCAGGTTCTCGAAGGCGAAAATGCGGTCGCAGCCTATCGCGACCTCATGGGGGCGACCGATCCGGCCAAAGCCGCACCAGGAACGATCCGCAAGGCGCACGCGATATCGATCGGCGAAAACTCGGTGCACGGCTCCGACGCCGCCGATACCGCGCTGAAGGAAATCGCCCAGTTCTTCGCTGGCAATGAAATCGTCGGCTGAGTCCGGCTGTGGCGAGTTCGATTGCTGCATATCTACATCCCGCGCTGTGGCGCGATTGGTTCAGTGCCGGCGTCGAGCAATTGGGCTATACGGCGTTCTGGTTCGCCGTTCTGCGGATCATCTTCGTTAACTTCCTGTTGTCCGGCGACAATGCCGTTGTCATTGCCATGGCATGCCGCGGCTTGCCGCCGACGCAACGGCGCTGGGGCTTGGTTATTGGCGCCGGCATTGCCGTAATACTGCGCATCATGCTGGTCGGCGTGCTGACATGGCTGATGCTGCAGCCTTACCTCAAACTGGTCGGCGGCGCGGCGCTGATCTTCATCGCCGCCAAGCTGATTGTACCCGAGGAGGCGGAGCGCGACGAAATTCAAGCGGTCGCGCATCTGTGGCGTGCTGTCGCGATCATTGCGATCGCCGATATCATCATGAGCGTCGACAACATGGTCGCAATTGCCGCAATCGCGCAGGGCAATCTGTTGTTGCTCGCGATCGGCGTTGCCGTCTCCGTGCCATTGATCGTGGCGGGTGCGGCGTTGTTCATGGTGCTTTTGGACCGTTTTCCAATCCTGCTTTGGGCCGGCACGGCGCTTCTGGGTTGGCTTGCCGGCGAGATCATTGTGGCGGATCCGGTAGTGTCTGGACATGTGGCGGCTGCTTTCGGCGCGCAGCTCAAACAGCAGATCGAATTTGCCGCGCCGGGTACGGCTGCTGCGCTCGCGGTGGTCGCGGGCGGATTGTGGCGGTGTTGCCACGACAGCAAAGCGGCCGCAGTCGCCCGGCAATAGCGCCAAATCCTGAGGCTCGCGCGGAAATTTGCGGGATGCGCGATGCATTTTCGTTGCTCGTGTAAATCGCGTCGTTACGATATTTGCAACGTAAGCGCCGGGCGTTTTCGTCCGAGTGGTGTAGCCATGGTTGCGCCGTATTTTTGAGGCTTGTTGATCGGGCAATCGGATTTTGGCCATCCGGCTGGTGCTGTGTTGCCGACAAGAATGCTTCGAACTTTCCCTCAAAATCTGGCTTGTGGCGATCGTCGCGGGATTTGCACGCCAAATTTTTTGGCTGGCGTGCAACAACCGCGCGGGCGTCTTCGCTGACATCTGGAATGATTTAGGAGACAGACGATGCAGAAAGGCAGCGTCAAGTGGTTTAATTCGACCAAAGGCTACGGGTTTATCAAGCCGTCGAGCGGCGACAAGGATGTGTTCGTCCACATTTCCGCCGTCGAGCGTGCCGGGTTGCGCTCGCTCAATGAAGGCCAGGAGGTTGAGTTCGAACTCGTCACCAACCGCGGCAGAACCTCGGCGGAAAATCTGAAAGTTGCGTGAACCAATATCGGGGAAACTCGATTATCGTAGCCCCCGGATTCGCACCCGGGGGTTTTTCGTTTTCGTGCGGACCACAGCTACGGGCCGTTGCCTTTGCCGCCGGGAGCAAACGTCGCCCGGCCTTCCGCGACCAAGCGCAGTGCCTGCGGATATATGCGATGCTCGACTTCGAGCACGCGCGCGGCAAGCGTCTCTTCGGTGTCGCCTTCGCTCACCGGGACCGAATCCTGGATGATGATCGGTCCGGAATCCGTCTCCGGAACGACGAAATGCACGGTCGCGCCGTGCCGCTTCACGCCGGCTTGCAGCGCGCGGCGGTGGGTATGAAGCCCCTTGAATTGCGGCAGCAGCGCTGGGTGAATATTCAACAAACGTCCGCTCCAGCGCGTAACGAACCACGGCGTCAGGAGCCGCATGAAGCCGGCCAGGCAAACAATGTCGATCCGCTGCGCGGTAAGTTCGGCATCGAGCGCGCGTTCGAAACCTTCGCGGTTGTCGCCAAATGGCTGGTGATCGATCAGCGCGGTTGCAATTTTGGCTTCACGCGCGCGGACGAGACCCGAAGCGTCGGGCCGGTTCGACACGACAAGCGCGATTTCCGCCGGATAATCCTTCGCCTCGGCCGCCTTGATCAGCGCCGTCATGTTCGAACCGCGGCCGGAAATCAGCACCGCCACGCGCTTTCTGGCCATGCGGCTTACCACGCGAGATCGAGGTGCCCGCGAAATCCGACGCCGCCGGCGCCTGCGACGACTTCGCCGAGCCGAACCACGGTCTCGCCGTTCTTGGCAAGGCAATCGCTTGCGGCGTCCGCGCCCTCGCGAGCCAGCACGGCGATCATGCCGATGCCGCAGTTGAAAGTGCGGAGCATCTCCCTTTCGCTAATGTTGCCTGCCGTGGCGAGCCATTTGAACACCGGCGAGACGGGAACGCGAGCAAGGTCCAGGGCGACGCCAAGCCCCGGCGGCAGCACGCGTGGAATGTTTTCGGTGAAGCCCCCGCCCGTGATATGCGCGAGTGCCTTGACGGCTTTGGTCGTGCGGATCGCGGCGAGGCAGGACCGTACGTAAAGCCGCGTCGGCGTCAGTAGCGCTTCACCTAGGCTTCGCGAGCGCTCGAACGGCGCGGGATTGTCCCAGGTCAGCCCGGCATTGGCGGCAACGCGGCGCACCAGCGAGAACCCGTTCGAATGCACGCCGGTCGACGCAAGCCCGACCACGACGTCGCCCGGCGCCATGTCGGCTCGCGGCAGCATGTCCTTGCGTCCCACCGCGCCCACGGCGAAGCCGGCAAGGTCGTAATCGTCGCCCTGATAGACGCCCGGCATTTCCGCGGTCTCGCCGCCGATAAGCGCACAACCCGCCTCGCGGCATGCAGCCGCCACGCCTTTCACTACCGCCGCCCCGACTTTCGGATCGAGCTTGCCGCAAGCGAAATAGTCGAGGAAAAACAACGGTTCGGCGCCCTGCACGACGAGGTCATTCACTGACATGGCGACGAGATCGATGCCGATCGTGTCGTGACGGGCGGTTTCGACCGCGATCTTGACCTTGGTGCCGACGCCGTCGGTTGCGGCGACCAGGATCGGGTCGACAAAACCGGCCGCCTGTAGATCGAACAGCCCGCCGAACCCGCCGATCTCAGCGCCAGCGCCCGCGCGCGCCGTTGCGCGCACCAGCGGCTTGATCAATTCCACCATGCGGTTGCCGGCATCGATATCGACGCCGGCGGCCGCGTAGCGTGCCTCATCCACGAATGCCACCAATTCGGACGAACGAACCTTCCGGCCAGGGAAGGCACTGATCGCGCCTCCTACGTCGGAATCGCCGGGTGTGCAAGCGGACGCGCATCGCTATATTGCGCCGTTCGATGATGGTGCGCCGGGGCGCGGTTTGAGTATTCCGAATCTTATCACGTTGGGGCGGATTCTGCTGGTGCCGGTCGTGGTCTGGGCGATCACGTCCGGCGAGATGCGCATTGCGTTCCTCTTGTTCCTGGCGGCCGGCATCAGCGATGCCGTCGACGGCTTCCTGGCCAAGAACTTCCATATGGCGAGCGAGCTTGGCGCCTATCTCGATCCGCTGGCCGACAAGGCCCTTATCGTATCGATCTATGTCGCGCTGGGCATCGCCGGTGCGCTGCCGATCTTCCTCGTTATCCTCGTCGTCTCGCGCGATATCATGATCATCAGCGCCTTCCTTCTGTCCTGGCTCGTGGGCAGGCCGATGCCGATCCGGCCGCTATTGGTGTCGAAAGCCAATACAGTGGCGCAAATTCTGCTTGCCACCGTGGTGCTGGCCGAACAGGCTTTCAGTTTCAGTGCCGGTTTAGTCACGATACTGACCATGGCGCTGGTCGCCGTCTTGACCTTGCTTTCGATCGCCTTCTATCTCGCGGAGTGGGTCCGCCATATGAACTCGTTCGGCGCCGGTCACTGATTGCTCCGGGCACGATCCCGAACAGTGGTTACCGGTATTCGGTTTTGCTCGAGCGAATAGTCAGCTGCAAGGGAGCGCAATGCATTTTGAGCGCAACATCGTGTTCTGGAGCGCCGCATTCGTCGTCCTCGTCGGCCTGCTGTGGCTGGTGAGTCCGATCCTGCTGCCGTTTGTTCTCGGCACGGCGATCGCCTATTTGCTCGATCCCCTCAACAGAAGGCTGACCAAACGCGGCATGAGCCGGCTGCTGGCTTCGTTCATCATCCTTGCCGGATTTGTGCTCGCCTTTGTGCTGTTGCTGCTCCTGATCACCCCGCCGCTGCTAAAGCAGCTTTCTTCTTTCATCGACAGTTCCCCCGCCTACGCGCAGCGCTTGCAGGCGCTCGTGAGCGATCCCAACCATCCGTTGCTCAAGCGTATCGTCGGCGACAATCTCGCCACGGGGTCGGCCGGCGATATCATGAATCAGGCAATGGGGTATTTGACGGGCGTTCTTGCCGCGCTGTGGTCAAAAGGGCGGGCGCTGCTTTCGATCTTCTCACTCCTCATCATCACGCCCGTCGTCGCGTTCTATCTGGGCTGCGATTGGGATCGCATTCTGGCCAGTGTCGATGAATTGATACCGCTAAAACAGCGCGAAACGGTGCGCGGCCTGGCACGCGAGATCGATGCATCCATCTCTGCATACGTCCACGGCCAGTCCGGAGTTTGCCTGATCTTGGGCTGCTATTACGCGATCGGTTTGTCTCTGGCGGGTCTAAGCTTCGGCTTTCTGATCGGCGTGGTATGCGGGCTCATAAGTTTCATCCCGTATTTGGGCTCGTTGACCGCGCTGGTCGTCTCGCTCTGCGTCGCGCTCGCGCAGTTCTTCCCGGACTGGGGCCGCATCGTTATCGTCGTCGCCATCGTCCTCGTCGGTCAGTTCCTCGAGGGCAATGTGCTCGCCCCGAAGCTCGTCGGGCATAGCGTCGGGCTGCATCCGGTGTGGCTGATGTTTGCCCTGTTCGCATTCGGCTACCTGTTCGGATTCGTCGGGCTGTTGCTGGCCGTGCCGCTTGCGGCGATTGCCGGGGTGCTGATCCGATCGGCGCTGCGGCGCTATCGGGCCAGCCCGCTCTACACCGGAACCGGGCCATCATAAACCTCATGCCACTTCCGCCGCGCCAGCTTGCGTTCGCGCTCGATCACGCCGAAAGCTTCGCGCGCGAGGATTTCCTGTCGGGATCGTGCAATGAAGGCGCTCTCGCATTGATCGACGCCTGGCCGGATTGGCCGGCGAGCGCCATCGCGCTGGTCGGTCCGGAGGGATCCGGCAAAACCCATTTGGCGACGATCTGGGCGGCAGCGGCGGGCGCGCGTGTCGTTTCCGCACGCACCCTCGGCGAAATCGATGTCCCGGCCGCGCTCTCGACCGGTGCGCTGGTCGTCGAGGACGCTGCAGCGATCACGGACGAGCGCTCGCTCTTCCATCTGATCAATCTCGCTCGCGAGGAGAGCGCATTTCTTCTGTTCACCGCACGGACCACGCCGTCGCTCTGGCCGGTCGAGATTCCTGACGTTGTGTCGCGGCTGCGGGCGCTTCCAGTAGTGATGCTGCAGGCGCCGGACGATGCGATGTTGCGCGGGGTCATGGTGAAGCTTGCCGGCGACCGCCAGCTGCCGCTTGACGAAAGCGTGGTCGGCTATCTGTCGACCCACATCGAGCGCTCGTTCGCGGCGGCCCGCGCAGCGGTCATTGCCTTGGATAAAGAAGCGTTGCGCCAGGGCCGGCCGCCGAGCCGGGCGCTGGCCGCCGAAATGTTCCATTCTACCTAGCGGTTCCGTCGCGTGCGCGGCCAAGCGCCGCGATTTCGTTCGCTTTCCTTGCCCCCGGCTTCTGTCGCCACGACAGGCTTGACGGCGGCGGTGCGGTGCCGCGTTATCTCAACCAGCCGCATTCATCGGATTGTTACCAAAGGTGGCCAACATAGCGCTCGAGGAGCACGGAACTGCCATGGCCGACCGCGGCCAAGCCACTGCCGTTGCACGAGAATCCGGAACCGTGCTGCGGCTGGAAGAGCCGTTGCGGTCGGCTGTGCCGGCTGCGCCGCATGCTGCGTCGGATTTGGCCTCCAGTCCGGACCGTTTCATCAATCGCGAACTGTCGTGGCTGAACTTCAATCGGCGTGTGCTTGAGGAGTCGGACAATCCCAAGAACCCGCTGCTTGAGCGCCTGAGGTTCCTTGCGATATCGGCCAACAACCTCGACGAATTCTTCATGGTGCGTGTCGCCGGCCTTGGCGCGCAGGTGCGCGAGAGCATCAGCACCAGGAGTCCCGAAGGATTGACCCCCGCCGAGCAGCTCGTGCGAATTGCCGAGGCCGTTTCGGTCCTCGTCGACGATCAGCAGGCGCAGTGGCGTGAGTTGCGGACGCTGCTCGGCGACGCCGGCATTGCTCTGATCGACGGTCAGGACGTCGCCCGGCCGGAAAAGACCTGGCTTGAAGATTATTTTCTGGCCCACGTTTTTCCGTTGTTGACGCCGCTCGCCGTCGATCCGGCGCACCCATTCCCGTTCATCCCTAACTTGGGCTTCACCATCGCCTTGCAGCTTGCGCGCACCAAGGACGGCAAGGCGATGAACGCGCTGATCCGCATCCCCAACCGCATCGAGCGGTTCGTGCGGCTGCCGCAGGCCGGCGACGGCGGTGAAGTGCGCTTGATCACGATCGAAAGCGTGACCAGCCTTTTCATCGGCAAGCTATTCCCCGGCTATGCGGTCAAAGGCCTGGGCGCGTTCCGCGTCATCCGCGACTCCGAAGTCGAAATCCTGGAAGAGGCGGAAGATCTGGTGCGGCTGTTCGAGACCGCGCTCAAGCGGCGCCGGCGCGGCATCGTGATCCGGCTCGACATCGAGGCGACGATGCCGGTGGAATTGCGGCGCTTCGTGCAACAGGCGCTCGGCGCCTCCGACGACAGTGTGTTCAGCGTTGACGGCGTCTTGGCGCTTAATGAAATGGGGCAGGTCGCCAATCTCGACCGGCCGGACCTCGAATTTGTGCCTTATACGCCGCGCTATCCCGAACGCGTGCGCGATCACGGCGGCGACTGCTTCGCTGCGATCCGGCAGAAGGATTTCGTCATCCACCATCCGTTCGAGTCGTTCGACGTGGTGGTGAATTTCCTGCAGCAGGCGGCGCGCGATCCGGACGTCGTTGCGATCAAGCAGACGCTCTATCGCACCTCGGCCGACTCCCCGATCATCAAAGCACTGGCCGAAGCGGCGGAAGCCGGCAAATCGGTGACCGCGCTCGTCGAGCTCAAGGCGCGCTTCGATGAGGAGGCCAATATCCGGTGGGCGCGCGATCTCGAACGCGCCGGCGTGCAAGTGGTCTTCGGATTCATCGAGCTCAAGACGCATGCCAAGCTGTCGTTGGTATTGCGCCGCGAGGGCGCCTCGCTTGCCTCCTACGTTCATGTCGGGACCGGCAATTATCATCCGGTGACGGCGCGCATCTATACCGACCTGTCGTTCTTCACTTGCGATCCCAGTATCGCGCGCGACGTCACCCGGATTTTCAACTTCATCACCGGCTATGCCGAGCCGGCCGAGCTCGAGCGCATGGCCGTCTCGCCGCTGTCGCTGCGTAAGCGCATGCACCACCATATCGACGAGGAGATCGCGCACGCGGAAGCCGGCCGTCCGGCGGCGATCTGGATGAAGATGAATTCCTTGGTCGATCCGGACATCATCGATGCGCTTTATCGCGCGTCGAGCGCCGGCGTGGCGATCGATCTCGTGGTGCGCGGCATTTGCTGCTTGCGGCCCGGCGTTCCCGGCCTGTCCGACAATATCCGGGTGAAATCCATCATCGGGCGTTTTCTCGAACACGGCCGGATTTATTGTTTCGGCGCGGGTCATGGCTTGCCGCACGCCAAGGCCGCCGTCTATATCTCTTCCGCCGACATGATGCCGCGCAATCTCGACCGCCGCGTCGAGGCGCTCTGCCCGATTCTCAATCCCACCGTGCACGAGCAGGTGCTCGATCAGATCATGGTGGCGGATTTGAAGGACAATGAGCAGAGCTGGCAGCTCATGGCCGACGGGTCGTCGTCGCGCATCGAGCCGGCGCCGGGCGAGGAAATTTTCAACGCCACGACTTACTTCATGACCAATCCGAGCCTGTCGGGCCGGGGCAAGTCGCCCAAGGATTCCATCCCCCGTCTGCGGCATCGCCCGGAGCGCATGTGATTTTGGGGCGAATCGCGTAGGGTGTGCCCGACACCTTGCCGGGCCCCGAGGTGGCGTTTTTCATCCATTCCATAGCTGCGGCCGGCGGGCGGATGACGCCCTATATGATCGGCATGGTTTTACGCCGAATTGATCGATGAGCCGCGCGACATCCGACGCCCAGGGACGCCTCGACCACGGTCCGCCGATTGCCGTCGTCGACATCGGTTCGAATTCCGTGCGTCTCGTCGTCTACGAGGGCCTCACCCGCAGTCCGACCGAAATCTTCAACGAGAAGGCGCTGTGCGGGCTCGGCCGCGAAGTGCAATCGACCCGGTTACTGGCCGCGGATGCGGTGCAGCACGCGCTGTCGACGCTCAAGCGCTTTCGGGCGCTGTGCCACACCATGGGCGTGAAGCGGACGCTCGCTATCGCCACGGCCGCCTGCCGCGACGCCAAAAACGGTCCAGCCTTCATCAAGCTCGCCGAGCGCACCATCGGCGCCGACATCGACGTGCTGTCGGGTGGGCGCGAGGCCGAACTCACCGCACTCGGCGTCATTTCCGGCGTGCACCGGGCGGACGGCGTCGTCGGCGATCTCGGCGGCGGCTCGCTCGAACTTGTCGATGTGCGCGGCACGCGCGCGCGCCACGGCCTCACGCGTCCGCTCGGCGGGCTGGCGCTCGCGGATATTTCGGCGAAGTCGGTCAAGAAGGCGGAAAAATTCGTCAAGAAGACGCTCAGCGGCTTGCCGGTGCTCAAAGCCTGCGAGGATCGCAACTTCTACGCCGTCGGCGGCACCTGGCGGTCGCTGGCGCGGCTGCACATGTGGCAGACCGGCTATCCGCTGCATGTCATGCACGGCTACGCCATCCCACTCGACGAAGCGCTCGAATTCGCCAGGCTGGTGCACCGGGTGGACGTCGACACGCTCTCGAACATCGACGTCGTCAACAATGCGCGGCGACCGCTGTTGCCCTATGCGGCGCTCGTGCTCGAATACATCCTGCGCATCGGCAAGCCGCGGCAGGTCGTGTTCTCGGCGCTCGGCGTCCGCGAAGGCCTGCTCTATTCGCTGCTGAAGAACAAGGACAAGGAGAAGGACGCGCTGATCGAGGCGGCACGTCATCTCAACCAGTTGCGCTCGCGCTCGCCGCGCCACGGTGAGGAACTGATCGGCTGGACCGATCGTTTCATGGCGACCTCCGGCCTTGACGAGACGAGCGAGGAGCGAAGGCTGCGTCACGCCGCGTGCCTGCTCGCCGACATCGGCTGGCGCGCGCATCCGGATTATCGCGGCGAGCAGTCGCTCAATATCATCGCCCACGGCGGCTTTTCCGGCATCGACCATCAGGGGCGCGCCTATCTGGCGCTCGCGGTGTTCTTCCGCCACGTCGGACTGGTCATGGACGACGAATTGTCGCCGCGGCTGCGCGAACTGGTCTCGACGCGCTTGCTCGATCGCGCCCGCGTGCTCGGCGCGGCGCTCCGTCTCGCTTACGTCATTTCCGCGGCGATGCCGGGCGTACTGACCGAGACGTCGCTGGCCATCGAGCGGCATCGCCTGGCGCTGCGCCTGCCGGGCGAATTCGCGGCGCTTGCCGGCGAGCGCATCTCGAACCGGCTGCGATCGCTCGCCCGTCTCATCGGCCGCGAGCCGGTGATGCTGATGGGATAGAATGCTATGATGAGTTTGTAACTTCGGTAGCCGTTTTGTCAGGAGTGCGAAATGCAAGCACCAGGTCTAATCGTCGCGCCGCTGACGCCGTTCACGGCCGAACTCACGGTCGAGGAGGGCGCGCTCAAACGCCAGATCGACTATATCGTCGAGGACTGCCGCGCCACGATGGTGGTTGCCGCAGGCGTCGAGACGCAGGAATACACCTATCTCAGCTTCGAAGAGCGCAAGGCGCTGATCCGGCGCACTATCGAATGCGTCGATGGCCGCGTGCCGGTCATGGTCGGGATTTCGCATCCGTCGTTCAAGACCGCGATCGAGCTTGCCAACGAGGCCGAGCGGCTGGGGGCAGCGGCGGTGCAGCTGTTGGCGCCGCTGCGGCCGTTTGCCGGGCAGCCGACACAAGCCGATCTGATTGCCTATTTCGAGGCCATCGGCCGCGAGACAAAACTTCCGATCACGCTTTATCTCAATCCCGGGCCGGGCGCCGACGTTTCCGTCGCCGATACCATCGCGCTGGCGAAACTGCCGAACGTGCAATTGATCAAGGAATCGTCGCGCGATCTCGCGCGCGTGTCGCGGCTGATCGTCGAGATCGATCGCGCCGGCCATGCCCGTTATTTCACCACCATGCAGATGCTGCTGGCGACGCTGCAGCTTGGCGGTTCGGGCGCCACCATGCCG
>Ga0181523_10005276_pt1 | contig 10755 bp, 12 predicted proteins | sample PEATcosm2014_Bin_43_FD_119752 | JGI IMG/M metagenome (GOLD analysis project Ga0181523, IMG submission 119752) | Peatland microbial communities from MTU Mesocosm Facility, Houghton, MI, USA - PEATcosm2014_Bin05_30_metaG | ecosystem: Environmental > Terrestrial > Soil > Wetlands > Peat | place... | reverse complement strand
CGGCGCCCTCTGAGAATGATCAGCTTTCGACAAACGGAAGGGTGGGAGGAGGGCTGCTTTTCACGAAGAAGTTGGGACCATTCAAGGGGCATATGAACCTGCTGTATATTGTGCCGGGGAATGATGAACTGCACAATCAGTACGATGCTAACTTTGGAGCGGAAATTGCCGTGACCCATAATACCACGTTGCTTGCTGAACTTGTCGGCAGGAAAGATTTCGACAAGGAGAAGCTAAACCTTCTTGAATGGCGGCTGGGATGCCGAATTGCAAACAGTGATAATATCTTTACTACTATTGGCGCTGGATGGGACGTAAAGAACAGAACGCCAGATTTAAGGCTGCTTTTTTCAGTAGGTGTAATATTGCCTCTCAATAAACCAAAAATTCAAAAAGTCTATGAAGAGTAGATAACAGCAGTTTGTGATATAATAGTCTTCTATGTTTGATTTTGGCATACAGGAACTGATACTTATTTTCGTAGTGGCCCTCGTTGTCTTCGGTCCGAAGCGTTTGCCAGAAATTGCCCATGCCATGGGAAAGGGAATCGCCGAAATGAAAAAGGCACTAAGCGGTGTCAAGGACCAGATAGATGCAGAACTGCACGATATCAAGGACATCAAAGAATTGAAGGGCCTTGACCCTATCTCTCTCAAGAACGAATTGTTCAAGAGCGAAGACCTTTTCAAGATCAATGAAACGCCTCAAGCGCAGCCTCAGCAGAAGGTTGAAGGTCAGGAAGAGGCAAAGTCCGAACCCGCTCGGCAGAAAAGCGATGAAAAGCCTGATCAATCGCCTGATCAGAAAGAGCGGAAGGTGCAAGGGTAGATGGCCGATGGAAAAATGTCCCTCACCGCTCACCTCGAGGACCTAAGGAAAAGAATTATCATATCGGTGGCCGCTGTTCTGGTGGCGTTTGTGGTTGCTTTCAACTATTCCGAAGAAATATTCGGCATCCTTATGTTTCCCCTGAGGAATTCACTCGATTTTTCTATCACTCAATTATATGTCCGCTTCGTTCCGGTCGATAAACTGAAGGCGACGAAGCTAGTCTTCCTTGCGCCAACAGAGGCCTTCTGGATGAATATGAAGGTCGCCCTAGTGGCCGCACTGGTATTTTCCCTGCCTGTTATTTTTCTTCAGCTATGGAAGTTCATATCTCCCGGTCTGCAGGCGACCGAAAAGAAATATGTCATCCCTTTTGTAATTGCCTCTACAGGCCTTTTTATCATCGGTTCGTCGTTCTGTTTTATCATTGTATTGCCGTTTGCCCTGAGCTTTCTTCTTAACTATAAAATCGGGGATTTCCTGATGCCAATGCTCTCTGTTGGGCAATATGTCGACTTTTGCCTCAAATTCATACTTGCCTTCGGCGCAATCTTCGAACTCCCTATAGCATTGATCTTTCTCACCAAGATTGGTTTGGTGACTCCGGAAACCCTTAAGAAGAACAGAAGACTGGCGATCGTGCTTGCTTTTGTAGCAGGTGCAATATTGACACCTACACCAGACCCCTTTAACCAGACCCTGATGGCCATACCTATCATCCTGCTCTACGAAGTCGGCATACAGCTCTCAGTCTTTTTTGCAAAGAGAAACCCGGATGGCGACGGGTAGGAATCTAAAGGGACTAGCCTCAGATATTGCCGAAGGGTTTGTCGTTGTGAACCCGATATTCCTCAAACCCTTCGATGCCGAGCAACTCAAATTATTTCACGACACGCTTCAGCGAAAACAGAATGAAATGCGCGCGCAGCCTTTTCCTTACGGACAGATCGATTTGATACGTAAAAGAAATCTGAGACTTCAGCGTGTTTATAATGCGATCAGTCTCATTAAAAATTATGCCCGCGAACGGCGGATAAATCTGATTTCATGAGAAACTGCATTGGAAATGAGAACAAGGTGGCAAGAAGGAGGCGATGCAGGCGTATTTTTCCGCACGTCAAGGAGCCGACCACGAAGCTAACGAAGTTAGCGTTTTGAGTGCAATTTCTCATAAGGAGATAATGTGAAATTAGCTATTATAGGATTGTCGAATTCAGGAAAGACAACAGTGTTTAATGCCCTTACAGGCCAAAATATTGAAACAACTCTTTATGCTACTGTTGCCGGAGAGCCGCACTATGGCGTCGTCAAGGTCCCAGATCAGAGATTAGACAAGCTTTCTGAAATCTACAAACCCAAGAAGACCACTCACGCCACGGTGGAATATGTCGATTATATAGGGCTGACCAAGGGAGATGTCACTCAGAACGGCAAGGTCTTCGATCTCATCAAAGATGCCGATGCCATCGTCCATGTCGTGCGGGCCTTCGCTGATGAGGTTGTAACCCATCCCTTGAACAGCATTGATCCCCTCAGGGACATCGAAACGGTTGAGCTTGAATTTATCTTCGGAGACCTCGAATTTGTCGAAAAACGGCTCGAGAGGATTCAAGAGGCTGAAAAAAAAGGTAAGAAGCCCAGTGAATCTGAAAAAAAGCTCATGCTCAAATGCAAAGAAGCTCTCGAAAAGGAGATTCCTCTCAGAAACGTCGAGTTTGATGAAGAAGAGCAGAAGGCCATGAAACCTCTTCAATTCGCATCGACAAAACCCGAAATTGTCGTTCTGAATGTTGGTGAAGACGATCTGGCTTCCGGCAGAGCAAGGGAGCTATTGGCGAGTGTTGACCAATATATCAGCAACAAGGGATTATCGGTTACGACCAGGGTTGTTTCCCTTTGCGGGAAGATAGAGATGGAAATAGCCCAACTATCGGCGGATGAGGCCAAGGCTTTTCTCGACGACCTGGGTATCGAAGAGCCGGCTCTCTACAAGCTTATCAAGGAGTCATACACTCTTTTAGGATTGATATCGTTCCTTACAGCAGGAGAAGATGAAGTGAGGGCATGGACGATTACCAAAGGACTGATCGCCCAAAAGGCCGCTGGCAAGATTCATTCCGATATAGAGAGGGGTTTTATCCGCGCCGAATTGGTCAGCTATGACGATTTCATGGCTGACGGCGGCATGAGCGCCGCGCGCGATAAGGGGCATCTGAGACTCGAAGGAAAGACTTATGAAGTTAAGGATGGCGACATCATCAACTTCCGATTTAATGTGTAACTACAAGCGTTACCCATCGCACGCCGTCGTAATGTCTTTCTCTGAATTTTAAGCCTTTTTTTTCCATTACGGCGATTACCTCATCCTCCTGGCCGATGATCATTCCCGAGAGAAGGGCCGTGCCGCCTTCTTTCAGTCGCGCTGATATCTCGTGCGCGAAGGCAACCAGTATGTCCGACAAGAGATTGGCGGCTATTACGTCGTAGACACCTTCGGTGACGGAAATCGTTCCTGGCAGGATAGTCACATTGTTCAGACCATTAAGAACGGCATTCCGTTTAGCGGCATCTATGGCAAGGGGATCGATATCCACGCCTACCACTTCCCTGAACCCTAGTTTCGATGCTCCGATAGCAAGAATGCCTGTGCCAGTACCGACGTCCAGAAAACGGTCTTTCAAGCCTTCACGGGATATCCTCTCGATATGTTCCAGGCATGTGCGCGTTGTGTCGTGATGTCCGGTGCCGAAAGCCATACCGGGATCGATGATCAGATTAATGCGCCCGCTCCTCGGTTCTTTCCACGGTGGAATAATGGACATGTTTTGACCGACATCGATCGGTTGAAACTTCTTCTTCCAAGACTCGTTCCAGTCTCGTTCGGAAATGTAGACATAGCCGAATGAAAAATCATGCGGCAAGCCGGCATTCTTGAGAATTGTCTTGAATGATCTGAAGTCTCGGATAAGCTGCTCTATGCCCGGATGATCCGGAAAATATATAACAAGACTCTTCTCGTTATCAATCACTCCCAAGCTGCCCGCTTCATTAGCCATATTCATCAGGGCTTCTTTTGCTTCGACTGGGACATCTATACTGAATTCGTAATAACCCATTCTCTGCTATTCAGAAAGTGCACAGAGGTGCATTCATGACAACTCCTGGGCGCGTGTACTCGGTAATTCATTGCCGAGATGAGCGCCTGTTTTTGTTAGATATGAATATCCATCTGCCCTGTGAACCACAGAACAATATTTGTAGCTAATCCCTTGTACTCCACTGGTAGCAGTCGATACATTGAAACTCCTGGATCTCCTGACGGCTACCTTGCAGTCATAAGTACCGATCTTCTTCCCGTAAGAGACAACTGCTCTGACAATGTCTCCTGTCCTAAACCCCTTGACTACACTAGCTGTCTTAGCAGCAGTCGGGGAAATCCGAACCTGTCCATCCGACACATCTGACGTGATCCGTGGCCTGTAGCCTTGACACTGCATAGATGACATGCTCTCCGGACTCTCCGACGCACGCAGCATCAATCCAGTGGGCTTTCTTTGATATACCTGCCGTGCCCGCCTACTGTTGGTTCATCGCGGGGTTACAGACCCCGCGGATTCCCGCCGTATGTCATAAACTTAATGAAACGTACCAGATCAGAATGTTTTGGAAACGTTAGTTTCGCGAAACTCTATCGACTTCCCTCTCCGAGCGCGTCTTTATAGCAATAGCATTCACTTCTACTTTGACCTTCTCCGCCTCACTTGTTGCTACTCCATGACTTTTAAAATATTTTTTTGCTCTATCCATGATTCCCACTTGTACCCCGGATACCTGGTTTGCTACATCTACTCCAAATAAGTGTGCCAATTTAGTCTTGGAAAATATGATAGTTGTACATAACGCACATGTAAAACTCATGATTGGCAGCATGAATTGCCACACAATAGGCTGCATAGAGTCTCCATAAGGTTTCAATATATCAATAAATATCATATGGCTTAGATAAACGCCAATAATGAACTTGCCATAAGGTCCGAGGAGATTATCTAAATTAGAGTCTGCTTGTTTAAAAGCAAGCAAAAATACTCCAACCCCAAAAGGAATCGTCCCGACAAGAAAGTCGTTTCTAAGTGGACTCAGAGCCCACTGGTGCCAAATAAAGTAAGCTTCCGAACAATAAATCGCCAATCCCAAAAATGTAATGCCTAAAGCCATTTTCTTGCTGATTCTTGGCAACTTATTATGAAATGCAACTCCTATTGAAAAAAACAAAATACTAAAGATGACGAAATAGGCAGGCTTTCGGTATAAGTCAAGACCGAGAGATAAAAACTTGTAAGGGCCACAGAGCAAACCGAAAATATACATAATTATCCCAAGATACATAAATCCGCCTGTTTTTTTCTTGAGTGCAAAGAGTGCGAAAATCCAAACCGTAACAATCAGCGTCGTCAGGAACCACAAGTGGCCCCCTGACCCTGCCCCTAACATGATCATCCTGACAGGATCGTCTCTTAATAGTCTCATGAGTTCCCAGTAGGCAGGTCTGATAATACCATAGTTGTAGTCGTGGAGCATTAGCGGGACTTCGAACAAGTAAATAATCCACCAAAGTAGATAAAGCAGAAAAAGCTTCTTGGTGTACTTTATTGCAACAGTAACAGCTTTTGCTTCATCCTGAATAATCTTACCACCTATAAAATACCCTGACAGGATGAAGAAGTAAGGCATGGTGAAACGAGGAACGGTGACAAAGCAAAATTTCAGAGCATCGGATGTGAAAGAAGCATGGGCAAAATTAATAGCGAATTGAGCATGCGCAAAAACGATAACAAGCATTGAGTACACTCGAAATGATTCAAGTCGCTGTAATCGCATCTGCATCTCCATTATTAAGACCAGGTAAACAGCCTTAGTTCCGCTATTATACAATATTTCATTGCAGCCCGGTGTAAATATATAGGAACCGCAGTAAGTAATGTGCATATGCTGTGACGGGCATCACAAGATGGATTTCAGATATATATCTTATTGTTATAATGATATATATATACTTATTATTTAATTAACCATATACTTGTCTTCCCTGTCAGCTTCGAGAGAACTGCATCATCCCTGAGGCAGAGTGGATCGCCTGTCAATCTTATGCTCAGGACTGAAACAGGAGGTAGGAAATGCTCAACATGGGGATACTGTCGCTCCATGCGCGTATAGGTGTAGCCGGAGCAGCTAAAAAGGCTGTTTATCGCCAGAAGAAGACGCACTCGACTTAGTCCCGGGGAGGTTCATAAATGAAACTCAGAATACTCCTCATCAATCCATGGATATACGATTTCGCCGCCTATAATTTATGGGCGAGGCCGCTTGGTTTGCTCAAAGTGGCTGAGTATCTTAGTTCGTTTGATGTTGAACTCTCGCTTATAGACTGCATGGAAGACTTTGAAGTCACGACCCACGGCACTGGACATTACCGCTTCGATGAAGTCGCAAAGCCTGAAATCCTGAAGGAAGTCAGGAGAAAGTTCAAGCGCTACGGAATGTCACCGAGGATTTTCAGGGAAAGATTAAGAAAATCGGGACCCATTGATCTTGTTGTGATGACCTCAATGATGGCCTACTGGTATCCGGGAATTCAGGAGGCTATCGGCATTATCAGGGAAGAGCTTGGTGATGTCCCATCCATACTCGGTGGAATATACGCAACACTCTATCATAAACATGCCTCTGATCATTCAGGAGCCGATTTTATTTATCATGGACAAGTGAACGGCGCTCTGAAGTTTGCAATTTCGACATTCGGGTTCACGATGAAGAAGAAATACGAGAAACGGCCATATTATGAAGTGGTGCCATTCACTAATCCCCCTTTCGCTCCGCTTTTGACTTCGACAGGATGTCCATTTAAGTGCAGCTATTGCGCATCGAATATTCTTGCCGACTTCAGTCAGAGGAGTCCTGAGAATGTATTGCGTGAGGTCCGATATTTCCATGGAAGGGGTGTTACTGACTTTGCCTTTTATGATGACGCATTACTCGTAAACAGCGATACGCATTTAAAACCTCTCCTTCGCCAGGTAATTGCCGAAGGACTTCATGTTCGATTCCATACGCCTAATGGACTGCATGCCAGGTTTATCGATCAGGAACTTGCCGGACTTATGAGGCAATCTGGATTTACCACGATCCGTCTGAGCCTCGAAATAATAAACGATGTGCGCCAAATGAATTCAGGCGGCAAAGTGTTGAGCGAAGATGTCGAAAGGGCTGTATTGGCGCTTTGGAAGGTTGGCTTTACCAAGAAAGATGTTGGAGTTTATATCATGTACGGCCTCCCCGGACAGGAATTGAATGAAGTAATGGAAAGCATCGAATTCCTAAAGGGGCTCGGAGCGCGTATTAATCTCACAGAATTAGCGCCGATAAAAGGAACTCAAAGCTGGGATGAATTGAAACGTCGCGGTGTAATAACGGAAGATCTCGACCCATTGCTTACCAATAATTCGATATTCCCGTTTCTTTTTTCAGGATACAATACAGAAGAAGTCGAAGAAATGAAGTTGGATGTGAAGGGTTACAACAGAAAATAAGTCGGGGATATTTTCATTGACTAATGAGATTGATTCTGCTAATTTAGAATTGGTGTTTGTACGGCGATGGAGTTCGCCTTTAACCGTCCTACGAGGACTGATGACTCCTACTCTCAGTATGGAGGGTGGGAGTTTTTTTCTGCCCTTGAAGGAGTCGAAAACATGTATGAAGTCTGGGGAATAGCTGCACTCTGGCTTGGACTCGCCCTTCTTGCGACACTCGTGTCGATCTGGCTTCGCATCGCTACAGCGTTGTCGGAAATCATCGTCGGTACGGTAGCCCAGCTTCTCATCGGTGCCCTGATCGGTACGACGCTTGGCTCCGATCAGCCGTGGATCAAGTTTCTTTCAGGAACTGGAGCGATTGTGCTTACCTTCTTAGCCGGAGCGGAGCTCGATCCCGTCATTTTTCGCGCCAAGTGGAAGGAGGCGACTGCCATCGGATTTATCTCTTTTTTAGCGCCTTTCCTAGGCTGTACGGCAGCAGCCTTTTATCTTCTCGACTGGACGGTGAGATCGAGTTGGCTTGCCGGGGTCGCCATGTCTACGACATCGGTAGCGGTGGTGTATGCGGTAATGCTCGAACTTGGTCTGAATAAAACCGAATTCGGAAAGACGATCCTTGCCGCCTGCTTTGTTACCGACCTCGGTACTGTCATTGCTCTGGGTCTAATCTTTGCTCCTTTCACCATAAAGACTGTTATATTCATCGTGGTCAGTGTCGTGGTTTTTGCAGTACTGCCATATGTGACGCCTTGGTTCTTCAAGAAATATGGCAACCGACCTTCCGAACTCGAAGCAAAATATCTTCTGCTGATATTGTTCGGATTAGGCTCGCTTGCGGCATGGTCCGAAAGCGAGGCAGTGCTGCCTGCGTATGTCATCGGAATGGTCCTGGCCGGTACGGTCGGAAGAGACCACGCCCTCATTCGCCGTCTGAGAACTTTAACTTTCGGGTTCCTGACACCCTTTTACTTTATCCGGGCCGGTTCCTACGTCTCAATTACAGCGGTAGTGACGGCACCCTTCGCGCTGCTGGTGCTCTATGGTTCCAAGATGATTACCAAGATATTCGGCATCTATCCGGTAACAAAAAAATATGATTATTCACATAAGGAAGGGGTCTATACGACGCTACTTATGTCCACCGGACTGACCTTCGGTTCCATAGCGGCCCTCTTTGGCCTTACTCACGGCATTATCGATCAACAGCAGTATTCACTGCTTATTGTTGCCGTCATCGGCAGCGCCGTTGTCCCGACACTTATTGCAAACGCTTTTTTCATTCCAAAGTATCTGTTGCCTAACAGGGATGGGGACGCGCATAAGAAAGCGTCGCAAGCGCAGCCCCAGGAACATGATTAAAAGGAGGATTCCATGGTAAAGAAAATACTCGTTGCCTTTGATGGATCGGAGCAGTCGCTTCAGGCCTTTGACTTTGCTCTCGACATGTCACAAATGTGTCCCGGAGCAACGGTCAATATCATCGTACTGTCGGTAGCGCAGCCACCAGAACCTATCGATATTGTCGAGATGGACGCTATAATTGATAGCGCCACGCGGCATTATGAAGATCTTTTCAAGGGGCTCCGTGAAAAAGCGAAAGAACGCAATTATGAAATCAAAACAGAGGTTGCGATAGGTCATCCGGCAGACCAGATTATCCGGTACGCATACGAAAATGCGTGCGATATGGTTGTTATGGGGCAGCGCGGAAAGTCCACGATCGAAAGATGGATGCTCGGTTCTGTCTCGAAACGCGTTGCAACACATGCTACATGTACTGTTATTATTGTTAAATGACCTTAACAATTCAAAATGCTCTTATCGTCGGTATAGGAGGCTTTGTAGGTGCTATCGTCAGATATGCGCTTGCTGTATGGATCGGGCAAGCTTGGGGCCGCACCTTCCCCCTGGGAACCTTTGTTATCAATGTCAGCGGCAGCTTTCTTATCGGCCTGCTCATGACTCTCTTCACCGAGCGGTATTCTTTTGATCCGGCATGGCGTCTACTTTTCGTCGTGGGATTCCTCGGTGCATATACGACCTTCTCTACGTTTGAATATGAGACAGGTAAACTTATTAATGACAGTGAATGGTTTTTTGCTGCGATGAATGTGGTTCTTAGCGTGACAGCAGGCTTTGTTGCCCTCAAATTCGGCGAAGTGCTTGCCAAAATTATATAGGAGATGAATTTATGGTGAAGGTAGGCCCTGCAAAGAAGCTGACTGTTTATGTAGATGAAGGTGACAAGTACGGTGGGAAGCCGGTTTACGAAGCGCTGCTGGACATCTTTTTCAAAAGGAAACTAGCTGGGGTCAGCGTCTTCAAGGGGATAGCGGGTTATGGAAGCGACGGAGTCTTTCATACGTCAAAAATGCTCGAACTATCCATAAATATGCCGGTCAAGCTTGAGATTGTGGAGTCCGAGGAGATAATCAATAAAGTCCTTTCCGATGTGTATCAGGTCGTCGAAAAGGGACTGGTCGAAGTCAGCGACACCAATGTGATCAAATGCTGCAGAAATGCTTCTGATAAACAGGAGGAAGAGAATAGGATGAAGCTCGAAGGTAAGGCGAAGATGCTGAGGATCATAGTGAGCGAGGGTGATAAATGGGAAGGTGAAGAACCCTTGTATGAAGCGATCGTCAAGAGGTTGATCATAATGGATATAGCGGGGGCAACCGTTTATAAGGCAATCGCGGGGTATGGACCGCATCGGCGTTACCATAAAAAGAAAACTCTGGCGAAGGATAGAGATCTATCCATGCAGATCGTAGCGATCGATAGCGAAGAGAAGATAAACAAGGTACTCCCCATGCTCGACGATATGGTGGGCGAAGGAATCGTGGTAATGTCGGAAGTGAACGTGATAAAATATACACATAGGGATGTAAACGCACAGCTGTTGTAAGAGGCAGCATCTGACGGAAGAACAGCTTCTGGATGTCACCGTAGGGTTAGATAGGAATGTTGTGACGCCTGTCGTCTGTTCCGATGGAACTGCCTTTGATTATTCTGCGGAACAGAAGGCAAACTTCCAAAAGGCACTGAAGTGCAAGATTAAATGGCAGAAACGCTTCTCTCGAAAACAGAAAGGCTCCTCTAACCGGCGAAAGGCTGCCAAAAAGATCGGTCGCTACGACCTTAAGATTTCCGATATACGCAATGACTTCGCGCATAAGACCAGTAAGGACTTGGTGGAGGCGCCTGGAACTCTTCTGGTATTTGAGGACCTTAACATCAAAAACATGACAGCCTCTGCCAAGGGGACTGCCGAAGAGCCGGGTAAGAACGTACGGCAGAAAGCCGGACTCAACAGATCGATCCTCAATTCAGG
>Ga0181523_10005275_pt1 | contig 10755 bp, 7 predicted proteins | sample PEATcosm2014_Bin_43_FD_119752 | JGI IMG/M metagenome (GOLD analysis project Ga0181523, IMG submission 119752) | Peatland microbial communities from MTU Mesocosm Facility, Houghton, MI, USA - PEATcosm2014_Bin05_30_metaG | ecosystem: Environmental > Terrestrial > Soil > Wetlands > Peat | place... | reverse complement strand
ATAGGCATAATCGCCTCCCCACGGGCGGCTCCCTTCAAACCGCTGTATCGGACGCGCCCCGCAAACTTCCTTGGCTCACCTGCACCCTTACCGTGGGGCGCATCCGATACAGCACTAAGGTTTTGGGCTAGTTATGTTTGCCCCGCCGTGCGAAGGACCAGTTCAGAACGAATTGACTGCCACCGGCGAGCACCCTATCATCAAGCATCATTCTCCCAGCGCGTAAGACATGCCAGCGCGTAAGACATGATCGACACCACGATCTCGCACTACCGCATTGTCGAAAAGCTTGGCGGTGGCGGCATGGGTGTCGTCTACAAGGCCGAGGATTCGCGCCTGGGACGCTTTGTCGCGCTCAAGTTCCTGCCCGACGACGTAGCGCGCGATCCGGCTGCACTGGAGCGCTTCCGCCGCGAGGCGCGCGCGGCTTCAGCGCTGAATCATCCCAACATCTGCACCATCCACGACATCGGCGAAGAAGACGGCCGCGTCTTCATGGTGATGGAGTTTCTCGACGGGGTAACGCTGAAGCATCGCATCGGGGGGCGTCCGATGGAGCACGAGCTGCTGCTCGATCTCGCGACCGAAGTGGCCGATGCGCTGGACGCGGCGCACGGCCAGGGCATCATTCATCGCGACATCAAGCCGGCGAACATCTTCGTCACGCGGCGCGGGCACGCCAAGATTCTCGATTTCGGACTGGCCAAGGTGCGGGCCAACGAATCGAGTTCCGACTCCGAGACCAAGGTTGCCGACTCCGGCGCGCAGCACCTCACCAGTCCCGGCACCATGCTGGGCACCGTGGCTTATATGTCGCCCGAGCAGGTGCGCGGCAAAGAGGTGGACGCGCGCAGCGATCTGTTTTCCTTTGGCGCGGTGCTCTACGAGATGGCGACGGGCAAGATGCCATTCGATGGCGCGACCTCGGGCGAGATCTGCAGCGCGATTCTGCGCGATGAGCCGCTGCCGCCCGCGCAGCTGATTCCCGATCTCTCGCCGGAACTGCAGAGCATCATCCGCAAGGCGCTGGAGAAAGATCGCAACCTGCGTTACCAGAGCGCGGCTGATCTGCGCACCGATCTGCAACGGCTGAAGCGCGATACCGAGTCGACGCGACTGGCCGCGGCGCATTCTTCTTCCTCCAGCGGAAGAATGCCTGCGGTCACCACACCTCGCCGGCGACAGGTGCCGATCTTCGCGGCGATTTGCGCGGTCGTGGCTCTTACGTTCGCTGCGGGCGGCGTTGCGTGGTATGTGCGATCCAGCAAGACCAAGCAGATCGATTCGCTCGCGGTGCTGCCGTTCACCAACGTCGGCGGCGATGCCAAGACCGACTACCTCAGCGACGGCATCACCGAATCGCTGATCGACAATCTGGCGCACGTGCCCGATCTGAAGGTGAAGTCGCGGCATTCGGTCTTTCGCTACAAAGGCAAGGACGTCGACGTGCAGCAGGTTGGCAAGGATCTGGGCGTGGCGGCGCTGGTCAGCGGGCGCGTGGTGCCGCATGGCGACACCATCGACGTGAGCGCCGAGCTCACCAACGTAAGCGACAACACCGAGATCTGGGGACAGCACTACAGCGGCCCGGCGGCCAACATCATCTCGCTGCAGCAGCAAATCGCCGGCGACATTGCGGGCAAGTTGCGCTCCGAGATGAGCAGCGCGGAGAAGCAGCAGGTCACCAAGCAGGGTACGAAAGATCCTGAAGCTTACGAGCTGTACCTGAAGGGCCGTTACGAGTGGAGCAAGCGCACGCCCGCGAGCCTGGCGGCGGCGATCGCGTATTTCAATCAGGCCATCGCCAAAGATCCCGGCTACGCCATGGCGTACCTCGGGCTGGCCGATGTTTATGGCGTGTTGCCGAGTCACGGCGGCTCGCCTGGCGAGGACTATCCCAAGTCGAATGCCGCTGCCCGCAGAGCGCTGGAACTGGATCCGATGTTGGCGCAGCCCCATGCTGATCTGGGATCGAACGGGCTCGAGTACGACTACGATTTTGCGGGAGGCGTAGCGGAATTCAAGAAGGCGTTTGCACTCGATCCCAACGACGCGACCGCACACCAGTGGTATGCGGAAGACCTGGGTTCCCTGGGCAGGATTCAGGAAGCTCTCGCCGAAGCCGCGCGCGCCCACGAACTGGACCCGCTATCGCCGATCATCGCCGCATCTCCTGCGCGGGTTCATACCTCAGCCCGGCAGTACGATGACGCGATCGTAATCGCCAAGCGGGTTGCCGCGGAGAACCCGAGCTTCCCGGTCGCGCACTACTACCTGTCCCTGGCCTATTGGGGAAAAGGTATGCACCCACAGGCCATTGAAGAATGGAAAACCTACGCTCAGCTCGAGGGCGATCCGAACGAGGTGGAATTTGCCGCGGCGCTGGACGAGGGTTACAAATCGGAAGGCTGGAAAGAAGCTCTCAAGCGGGGCATCGCGGTCCGGCTGGCGCAGCGCAAGAAGAGCTACGCCTCGCCATATTTGATCGCCGAGCTGTATGCTCAGGCGGGCGACAAGGAGCAAGCTTTCTACTGGCTCGATACGGCCTACCGCGAGCGTGATCTAGTGTACCAGCTGAATACCGATTTCCTGCTCGATCCCCTCCGCTCCGACCCGCGCTTCGCCGAACTGGTGCGCAAGGTCGGTCTCCCGCAAGGGTGAAGGAAGCTGTACTCTTACTCGGAACTCCACCTTCGCACTCGCGACTGCAGAAATCTTGGGCAAAACCGGCAGCTATCGGCGCATACAGTTCGGCGAGCGACTCATCGGCTGCTCAACCGTGTCCCGCACCGGAAGCTGACTCCGAACGTTCCCCCGAAGTCTTCTTGTGGGAAGTTGCCCGCCCGACCTGGTCACTCCCGTGACACGCCGGTCACGGAAACCACTTGGACGTATAGTCGGCGTTCCGCCCTTGTGGCCGCGACGTGGTGGAGTTCTTCAACAGCAAGGGTTGGGCGTTTTTCGTCCAAGTGAAGCGAAGACGTTCGTAAACACTGGCCGACATGGAGGGATTTACCGGGAATTCGATTCGACGGAACGCCCTGGTGACTTTCCGATCCGGTAATGCTTATGATGTGAGAAGGCAGATGGCTGACACCCATACTGAATCCAGCGAAACTCGCAGGCATATGGTTAAGGGGATGATTGGAGCAGCGGCCCTTGCCCGCTCTTATTCATTCGCCGCACCTCTCAACTCGGAGGGGAAGATGGATGTGGCAGAGGTCCGGCATTCCACCGTGAAGGTCGGTCCCGTTACCGTGTTCTATCGAGAGGCCGGGCTCGAGGGTCGTCCGGTTCTCCTGTTGTTGCATGGCTTCGCAAACTCATCGCACTACTTTCGGCACCTGATGCCGCTGCTCGCGAACCGCTTTCATCTGATTGCTCCTGACCTGCCTTCATTTGGCTTTACCAAGGTGGATGGGGAAGTTTATCGCTACACCTTCGCACAATTGACGGAGACCACCCAAGCGTTCGTGGACGGCTCGATCCCTCCAAGTGGCCACCAACTCAGCCGCTGTGGACGCCTCCTGTCTATAGCGATGGGCGCGCTGCGTGGACAGGGTCGCTGGCTGAGCGTCCCAACATCCCGATGCGGATCGAAGCCGCGGCATACCGGGGCAAGCCTGTCTACTTCGAGCGGAACTTGCGCCTTGGCCGGGGCGACCGCCGTGGGGCTTTCCGTCTGGCAGGTGTTGTTTTTGTGGCTTGGGCGATTGCTTGGCTTTTTGGCGCACATCACATCCCGAACTTCGCCGAATTCCCGATCTTCATCCAGTTCTTGGCCATGGGGCTTCTCTGTTCCTGTTTCTTCTGGGTCCTCTACATCGCCTTAGAACCCTATGTACGCCGCCGCTGGCCCGCCACGCTGGTCTCCTGGAATCGCCTGCTGGCGGGAGATTTTCGGGAGCCACTGGTGGGACGCGATGTGCTTGCTGGTTGCCTTTTGGGGGCGTTTGCGATCGCTATCGGAAGAATGGGATGGTTTGTGCCCTCCTGGTTCGGCTATCCTCCGCCGCAACCCTATTTGGGTCCGCAGTGGCAGTTTCTGGGCGCACGCACCATCATTGCTTCGATGTCGACCAAGGTGATCTTAGAAATTTTTATCTCGCTTGCGCTTCTATTTGTCCTGCTCCTTCTGCGGGCCTTGTTACGCAAGGAGCGGGCGGCAGCGGTCGCATGTGTACTTTTGTTCACGGTCTTCTACGCAGCGGGCAACCACGCTTTGTTTGTTCCCGTTGTCTTCGTGACCTGGCTGATCACAACTACACTGACTGTGTTTCTACTAATCCGCTTCGGCTTGCTGGCTGTGGTGGCAGCTGGGGTCTTTAACGATCTCCTGGGAAGCTTTCCCCTGACGACTCAAGGGTCTGCTTGGTATGCGGGCATCAGTCTGGCCGGAATTCTATTGATGGCGGCGGTAGCGCTCTACGCCTTCTACACCTCCCTGGGCGGTCGTCCGGTTTTCGGAGGCGCCGTGCTTGAGGAGTAACCTGCCGTTCGGGCACCCGCCCGCCTCGCTCCCGAATTGTCGGCTACACGGAAGCAATCCACTTTGACGGTTTGTCGGCTACGCGTGGAAGTGTGACGGACCCGCGCTTTCGGTGCGCCACATCCGCGCGTAGGGCGTTATACGGCCAGATGAAAGGAAAGCATTCATAAACACTGGCCGACTTCTCGGGAGTAATGTTCCACAAGCGTCTCTCTGGCCTGCCGTCCACTGTCGCCAAGAGTGCGGTTGGCATCACGGCGAACCGTATCGCTGCTTCTAGGGCAACACCAAACAGTCCCACGTCTCAGGAAGCGAGACGTGGGGGGCACATAAGTCGCTCTTGGTGGTTGCTGTCTTGCGGCATTGGAGTCAGTCCGGCACGGGTATAGCGCGATACGTGTGGATCTCGCCGCTGGTGGTCATGCCCAGTCCGGTGATTTCGCCTCGGGCATTGATCGAGCAACTAGTCAATAGATAGAGCGGCGAGTTAGGTTCCACCAGGGTATTGAGGTCGGTGGGAACGCCGCCGCGCCAAACAACGGCTCGCGTATTGCCGCTGGCGTCGATGGACAGTCCAACCACCACGCCAGGATCGTTGATGCTGATGGCAAGGCTGGCGACATCGCCTGGCAGAGTGCCCAAGTCACGCATTTGGGTGGCCGCGGTCCATAAGAAGGCGTGAAAGGTAGTGTCGCCGGAGAGGTCGGAGACACCGACCACCTGCCCTCTGTTATTAATGGCGTAGGCAAGATTACCCAGGGCCTGGCCAGTCGTTCCGCCGAGGTTGCCGAGGTCAACCAGCCGGCCGTTCTGCCACAACAACGCGTGCACGGATTGAAGATTGATCAGCAGGTTTGGGTTGAACGCGGTACAAATTCCGGATCCTCCGACGACTTGGCCATAATCGTTGATCCCCATAGCAAGTCCGTCCGGATCGCTACCCTCGGTCGGAAGTGCGATCGCCCGGCCGTACACCCAGGCGACGGGTTTGAACTGCAGCTTTTGCGGAGCTGGGCACGCCGGATCTTCGCTAGCAGTTTCCGCAACGCCGGCAGCAATTCCCCAGAGGTTGATTCGGTTGACGCCACCGTTGTTGCCGCCCAGCGTCGGCAGCGGGTACGCTCCTACGCCTTGCCACAGGACCGGCAAGCAAATCAGGTGCGTACCAAAACCGCAGAAGTCCTCTCCGTTGGGATCGGAGGTCGACGTTTCCGCTTCGCCTCCAGCCAGTCCGAGGTCATTGACGGCGAATGCGATGCTGTTTGGTCCGCCAAGCGTTCCCAGGTTGGTGATCCGCCCACGATCCCAGAGAACAGCGTTCTGATTATTGTTGGCCAGGTTCGACGAACCACTCACCACGCCATTGTCGTTGATGACAAATGGCTGGCTGAACGTGCCGCCCGGCAAGGTGCCGAGATCAATCACGGCATAGTGTGGAGCGGACGACTGCTGCGCATGCGCCGCCATCCCGGTCGTGATTGCCGCCAGTAAGCTCATTGCACAGAGGAATAACACAACTCTCGATTTCATACTGCCTCCTTCGGGTGGCCCTGAGTCTCCAATGCATTCCACCCTGTCCAGATAGGCGCAAACGGGCCGCGAAAACTATCATGGAACACGCGGCAGCCGTAACCGGTTGCGCAAGCCCTGAGCCCACGTCTCAGAAACGAGACGTGGACTGGGCCAAAATGCTCTCGTTCATTGCCGCCTTGCGAGCTTGAACCCCGTATGGGTATCGCGCGATACGTGTGAATGTTTGCGATCGCCGTTGCGCCGAGGCATGCCTTCCTGTTCATATTGGCGCAAACCGGTGAAGAAAACTATCATGCGAGGTCGCCGACGGCTATAATTCCGTCCACAGCACATGCCGGAAGCGAATATCGGGACGAATACCGGACCGAATCCTGGGCCGAGCGTCACTGTCCTGCTCCAAGCCTGGAGCAATGGCGACCGGGAAGCGCTCGACAAGCTGACGCCCGTCGTCTACCAGGAGCTGCGGCGCCTGGCCCGGCACTATATGCGAGGGGAACGCAGCGGGCATACCTTGCAAACACAGCGCTGGTCAACGAGGCATACTTACGGCTCGTGGACTTGAAGCGCATGTCATGGCAGGACCGCGCTCACTTCTTCGCCGTATCGGCGCAACTGATGCGACGCATTCTGGTGGACCACGCCCGCCGCCACAACTTGAAGCGCGGCGCCGGCATACAGCACGTGCCGCTGGAAGACACCGCGATCGTCGGCGGTGAACACGAGTCGGACTTTGTCGCGCTGGATTTAGCGCTGCGCGAACTGGCCGCGGTGGATGAGCGCAAGGCGCAAGTCGTCGAGCTGCGTTTCTTCGGCGGATTGAGCGTCGATGAAACTGCTGAAGTATTGAAGGTTTCTCCGATCACCGTTATGCGCGACTGGAGCACGGCGCGCGCATGGCTCTATCGTGAGCTTCGGCCCGCGCGCAGCGGCGAATAATCTGGTCATGGCCCATGCATCCGAGCGATGGAAAAAGGTGGAGGACCTGCTCCAGCGGGCACTGCGGCTCCCGCAGGACGAGCGCCGCGAGTTCCTCCGTCACGAGTCGGGCGCCGACGTCGCCTTGCAGGAAGAAGTCGAGTCGCTGCTGAGCTCGCACGATCAGGCGGGGAGCTTTCTGGAGCAGCCCGCAATCCATGTGGCCGCGCAAGCGATGGCGTTTACGGCGGAATCGTCGATTCCTCCGGTTCGCGACGGGCAGATCGTCTCTCACTATCGCGTCCTGCAAAAGCTCGGCGGCGGCGGCATGGGGGTGGTCTATAAGGCCGAGGACACCGAACTCGGGCGCTTCGTCGCGCTGAAATTCCTTCCCAGCGAATATGCGCACGATGCGCAATCCCTCGACCGCTTCCGTCGCGAGGCGCGGGCTGCATCGGCTCTGAACCATCCCAACATCTGCACCATTTACGAAATCGGCAGCCAAGAACAGCGTCCCTTCATCGCCATGGAGTTCCTGGATGGGATGACGCTGAAGCACAGGATCGCGGACCGCCCGATGGAGCTCGATATGCTGTTGCCGCTTGCGGTCGAGATTGCCGACGCGCTGGATGCAGCTCATAGCGGCGGCATCGTTCATCGCGACGTCAAGCCGGCGAACATCTTCGTCACCGCGCGCGGGCACGCCAAGGTGCTCGATTTCGGGCTGGCCAAAGTGATGGAGCCGCGAGCCGCAGCAACCGCAGCGCCGACGGCCGAGTCACGTCTCACGGCGCCCGGCAGCACGATGGGCACCCTCGGCTATATGTCACCAGAACAGGTGCGGGCGTTGGAGCTGGATGCTCGCACCGATCTGTTCTCCTTCGGTGCGGTGCTCTATGAAATGGCTACAGGCGTCGCCGCCTTCCGCGGCAACAGCGATGCTGAGATTATCGACGCCATCCTGAACCGCCGGCCAACTCCAGCCGTGCGCCTCAATCCCGACGTTTCGCCGGAGCTCGAGCACGTCATCGACAAGGCGCTGGAGAAGGACCCCGACCTCCGTTATCAGCATGCGTCGGAAATGCGTGCCGATTTGAAGCGGCTGAAGCGCGACTCGGATTCCGGGCGTCTGCAAGCGGTGCCGCTGCCGGCCGCGCGCAGGAACTTGAAAGGGGGACTCTTCGCCGCCACAGCATTGGTGGCGATCGTCATTGCCGCAATGCTCTTCTTACACTTTCGCTCGCAGCCGGCGAAGCTCACGAACCAGGACACCGTCGTGTTAGCGGACTTTACGAACACGACCGGTGACCCAGTCTTCGACGGCACGCTTCGACAAGGCTTGGCCGTTCAACTGGAACAAACACCGTACCTCAGCCTGACTTCCGACGCGCGCATCGGGCAGACGCTGCGCTTGATGGGCCAGCAACCGGATGTGCGGCTCACTCCGGAGACGGCTTTGGAGGTATGCCGCCGCACGCAAAGCGCCGCAGTCATCGACGGTTCCATCGCAAAATTAGGTGACGAGTATATTCTCGGCTTAAAGGCCGTGAACTGCCAAACCGGCGACACTCTGACCGAGGAGCAGGTGAGCGCCAACGGCAAAGAGCAGGTGCTCGGGGCCGTGGGCAAAGCTGCGGCGCAGTTGCGTGAGAAGCTGGGCGAATCGGCCAAGAGTCTGCAGACATTCGATACGCCGCTGGAGCAGGCGACGACACCATCGCTGGAAGCGCTGCAGGCCTACAGCCTGGGACGCAAGGTGTTTTATACGAAGGGGTACGCCGCCTCTCTGCCTTTCCTGAAGCGGGCGGTCGAACTCGACCCGAATTTCGCCATGGCGTACCGGGCCTTGGCGGCCACGTATGACAACCTCGATGAGCCGAATCTCCGGGCCGCGAACGCACGCAAGGCTTACGAGCTGCGCGACAAGGTGAGCGAGCGCGAGCGGTTCTTCATCGAGGCAAGCTACTACACGATGGCAACCGGTGATTATGAGAAATCATTGCCGGTGTACGCGCTTTGGCAACAGACTTACCCGCGGGACTACTCGCTTTACGTGCATTTGGCAGGTATCTACCTGGCCCTCGGCGACCTGGAAAAATCGCTGGACAATGCCCGCGAGGCAGTGCGCCTTGAGCCCAATCGTGCGAACCAAAACGAGGAGCTGATCGCTGCCTACATCAACCTTAATCGGCCGGATGAGGCGGAGGCAGCCTTGAGACAGGCCGAGCAACGGAACCTGCAAAGCGAGACCCTGCTGTGGCTCGGCTATCAGTTGGCCTTTCTCCGCGGGGACGCCACACGCATGGCACAGGCTCTAGCAGAGGCGATGGGCAAGCCGGGAGCGGAGGACCTGCTGCTGGCTGCGCAAGCGGATACCGACGCCTGGTACGGGCGATTTAACTCCGCGCGCGCTTTGACCCGGCGCGCCATGGACTCAGCCGCAGGCAACGATGCCAAAGAACTTTCCGCACGCTATCAGGCCGAAGCAGCGTTGCGCGAAGCGGAAGCAGGTAATCGGGAGCAGGCGCGTGCCTTTGCCAACGCAGCCGTAAAGCTTGCCGCAAACCAAGACGTTCTCGCAACTGCGGCCTTAGCCCTGGCGCGTGCGGGCGATACGGCCATGGCTGAAAAGCTGGCGGCCCAACTCGACAAGACGTACCCGTTGCATACGATCGTACAGAAATATCGACTGCCTACAATCAGAGCCGCCATAGCCTTGCAGCGAAACGACCCAAACCAGGCCATTGAATTACTCCAGGCGACGAGTCCCATTGAACTGGGGGACGAAGGGTTCATGCTTCCCGTTCATCTGCGCGGGCAAGCCTATCTCATGCTCCGAGACGGCAACCGCGCGGCCCAGGAGTTCGGAAAGTTTGCGGCTCACCGTGGGCTGGTTGGAAACTTTCCGCTGGGTGCGCTTGCCCATTTGCAGTTGGGACGGGCGTACGCAATGACGGGAGACAGCGCCAAAGCAAAATCCGCATACCAGGATTTCCTGGCCCTGTGGAAGAACGCCGATCCCGATATCCCCATCTACAAACAAGCCAAAGCCGAATACGCGAAGCTGCAATAGCAGTGGCTGTGCCATGCGCTCACTTGGCCGTGTAGTCGGCGTTCCGTCCTTGTGGCCGCGACGTGGTGGAGCTCTTCAACAGCGGTTTGGGCGTTTCCCGTCAAGTTGACTCCGAACAGGCCCAACTTCCGGGTGGCCCGTCATCATTCATCTTGGCCATTGGCTTCGTAGGGCGCAGAACATGCCCTTTGAGAACCCCTCAGCTTCCACGGCAAACGTGCGATTAAATCGTGCTCGGTAATTTTCCCAGCAGATAGCCGCATCTAACTCCACGAGTTCACGTTCAGAAAAATCTCTTCTGAGCTCTCCGCAGAGAGATCGGGAGGGCTACGATGGAATAATGAGGTAATACCTCTGGCTGCCTGTTAACCGCAAAGCCGCTCTGAGCCTACCCACAGTTGAGCCAGATCTCTGAGGTTGTCTTTGTATTTACGCGTTACCAGGTATTCCTTCCCGCCTTTTACACGCAGCCTGTACTCTCCCGTCGGTAAAGGTTGGATCTCCTCCACCGCCGAAATATTCACGACGACCGAGCGGTGGATGCGAATAAAACCGTAGGGTTTGAGCTTCTCCGCCATGGACGAGAGGGACTCGTGCACCAAATAGGGATTAGGTCGGTGTTGCAACGAAACGTAATTACCTTCGGCTTGCACTGCCAAGATGTCGGCTAAATCCAAGAGTAGGATGCTACCCTTTGCCTTGAACGCGATTCGTGGCGCCTGTCGTTTTGCTATAACCTCCAACT
>Ga0181523_10005268_pt1 | contig 10765 bp, 6 predicted proteins | sample PEATcosm2014_Bin_43_FD_119752 | JGI IMG/M metagenome (GOLD analysis project Ga0181523, IMG submission 119752) | Peatland microbial communities from MTU Mesocosm Facility, Houghton, MI, USA - PEATcosm2014_Bin05_30_metaG | ecosystem: Environmental > Terrestrial > Soil > Wetlands > Peat | place... | reverse complement strand
TGGCTTCACAACTCCTCGACTCTTTGTTTTCATAGACATTCTCGCTTTGTTCCCCCGATTTTGCAGTCGATAAATTGAGAAGTCCAGAAGTGGAGGAGTCAGCCGCGCGCATCCGGCCTGCGGCCTCAAGGCGAGACTCTCGGTCGGGTCCTGGCCCTCCGCTCCTCGACTCCTCAACTCCTCGACTTTTCTGACCTCTTCCTTTGTTTTCATAGACATTCTCGCTTTGTTCCCTAAAAAGGCTCTCAGCGATCAGCCGTCAGCCAATAATCCTTCAACCCTTCGACCCCATCTGCCCACTGCCGATCTGCCGACCTGCCCACTGCCGATCGGCCCACCTGCCTACCTGCCCTTGCTTTTGCACTCCTTGACTTCTCGGCTGTGCTCGGAGGCAGAAACCACAGGCAAAAGCTACGGATGAAAACAGAAGAGGACTTTCTGACATAGCGTACCCGGCAGGCCCTGAGCGCCTTGTCCGACCTTACCAATTCTAGCCCATAATACCCTATTTGTCAAGTACCAAAGCAGTTAACCACTCCGATGGCATACAACCCGGCGCAGATTCCGTAGCTTGGAGTCTGCGCCAGCCAGCCCTGTTGCATTTCAGCCCGAGATTAGGCGTATAATCGCGCCTGTGTCCATGACGGCGTTCCAAGACATCTCGCACTGTTTCGTGAAGCAGCGCATCAGCCATTGGGGCGAGGCCATCCTCCATCTCGGCGCGCGCCGCGCCGAAAGCTCCAAGCTGCCTGAGTTCTTCACTCACTGCTATTGTCCTGAGGTCCGGAAATTTCTTTTCGCCGCGAGGAGCCTGCTGGACTGGCGGCGGTGCAAGGTCGATTGGACATCGATGGCCCTGATTCTCATTGACCTCCATGGAAAGAGGGAGAACGCGCTTTCGAATCAGATGCGACAGACGAAGGCAATGTCGCCTCCCTATGCGATCCGTTGGTGGAACGATCAGGATTTGGTGCCGCCAGAAGTCGATCCCGTTGAGTTCTTGCTCGAGAAAGTTGCTTGGCGGTACGCGAAGGGCCGACTAAAACTCCATAAGAGTAGGGTGTATCTTGGAGACAGTCGGGCATTGCTTGGGCGAATGCGGAAGAGACCTGCCGGAGGGGGAATCAAATCTGCGCAACTGTTGCTGACTTCACCCCCATACCTCGGAATTACAAACTATTTTTATGACCAGTGGCTTCGCCTTTGGCTCCTTGGTGGCCCGGCACAGCCGCAGAGTCCGGGGCAAGACTGTAAGCGTAAGTTTGAAAACCGACAAGAGTACGTAAGTATCTTGCGTGCGGTGTTCACAAAGTCTAAGAGTATGTTGGCTCGTGATGCGGTGATTTACGTCCGCACAGATGCGCGCGAGTACACGCTGAAGTCTACTGCTCAAGTGCTTGAGGAAGTTTTCCCAAAGAAGAGGTTGCGGCGCGAGCGCCGTTCACTCCCTTCATTCTCACAGACGACATTGTTTGATGCCGACGCAGAGAGCGCAGGCGAGGTCGATTTGGTGCTCTGGTGAAGCCGGTGGCCACGCTCAGTGCAGCCGTAACCGTAAGCCTTTATTCATCACCACACGCCGACAGCGAGGAGCCATGTAATGCACATCCGAGAGGCCAAGATAGTCTAGTCCTGGTAGAGTTATGATCAGACTGCAATACACACCGTTACCAACGACCTGAGCAGGTAGCCCAGAGTGTGTACCTTTCACACTCTGCGGTTCTCAGTTTGGTAAACGTCTACTTCTTGTTAATACCTCGGAACGGCGATTGCGACCGCAATCCAGGAAGAGCCGCAGAGTCCGAAGAGCAGGGACTCTGCGCTCCGCCGCGTTGCTCGAAATCCATTCCATTGTCATCCTGAGCAGAGCGAAGGATCACGGCAGTTGATTTTGTTTCCGGCACTCGCGGTGAACTGCGGAGATTCTTCACTGCGTTCAGAATGACAAGAAGATTCTTCACTGCGTTCAGAATGACAAGGGGATTCTTCACTACGTTCAGAATGACAAGAGGATTCTTCAGTTTGTTCGGAATGACAGGCGTAAGCGGGCCGTACTGAACCGGATTCCCAAAATCAAGAGGGACGCTGACCGCTACTGGCGGCAGGTGTTTTTCATCTGCGACGAGTGCCGCGAATTCGCCACTGCGGGGCAGAACGATCCCGATGGCGACGAGGAATTTCTTGTCCTCTCCCGTGAGCCGCGCCGCATTCGGGGCATCACCACCGTAGCATCAGCTCGCTCGACGACGCGCTGCCCGGGGCAACCTGATGATGACGCCGGCGAAAGAGCGGTGGATGCTAAAGCAATTGTGCCCCAAAACGATAACCAAATTAAAAGGCATCAAAAGCAGGTGGGAGGTAACTCATTGATCTAATTGGTACGCCTGGCAGGGCTCGAACCTGCGACCTGTTGCTCCGGAGGCAACCGCTCTATCCATCTGAGCTACAGGCGCACATTATTGAGTCTAAATCAGCTAATCAAAATTGCAGACCGTCAACTTCTGGCTCTTGTGGGGGATTTTGTGGGGACTCTCCTTCAGTCTCGTAGATTGGATTTCCCCGCTCATCCTCCGCTGGTTTCAAGTTCTCTGCCTCTTGCCTTTCCTGCAACTGCTCGGCTTTGCGTGCTGCCTCGACGTAAGCCTGACGCTTCACCGTCGCTTCGATCTGACGGTCTTCGTCCCAGGCAAGCTCACGTAGCCCTCGATCAAGTATACATCATTCTTGTGCAGGGCAAGTAGCTCCATCGGACGTCCGCCGGTGTCGAGAGCTCAGGTCGCAGAGTCCTTCAAATCACCCTTGGCGGCCTTCAGGTACTTGTCGACCTCCTCAGGGATCGAGGCACGAACCCTGCCAGTCTCTTTGAAATAAGGCACGTGCCTGACTCGGTTTCTATCAGGGTGGGCATTTTCAACTATCCTGACAACCTACAGAGGGCATGCGGCACTTCATAATTAGCGGCCTTCGCGTCAGAGCACCTGACGCTAAATCCCAGAATCGGTATCACCGGAGTTTCTATTGCGGTGGATGGCTTGACAACGGCAGAAGGCACCACGTGAATGCTAACCACAGATACTTACGTCCGTCTAACGGCACATGTGGTGATACCACATCAGAGGTGCGATGAACTGCGACATCGCCACTGGAGGACGCATGAGTAAGGAGAAACTCGACCTTCTTCAGGGGACGCTGGATCTCATGGTCCTGCGCACGCTTGACGCCCTCGGCCCGCTGCATGGTTACGGCATTGCCCGCCGGATCGAGCAGGTGAGCGGCAATGAAGTCCTGCTGAACCAGGGGACGATCTATGCTTCCCTCGTGAGGCTTCAGCAACGAGGCTGGATCTCAGCCGCGTGGGGAACTTCAGACAATCATCGCAAAGCCAAGTTTTATTCCATTACAAGACAGGGCCGCAAACAACTGGCAAAGGATGCGGCCCACTGGGAGCGGCTCTCGACCGTGATGGGGCGCGTGCTCGCAATGTAGGTAGAACTTTGGAGTGCGGCAGCTTGCTGCCGCTTTCAGCCCGGCGAGCTTGCTCGCCCGGTAGATTGAGGCTGGCGGTGCGCGGCCAGCAAGCTGGCCCGAACAAAGCGGCAGCAAGCTGCCGCACTCCAAAAGGCGGTGACAAATGACCGATTCCCTACGACAGGCGCTGAACCGCCTACGTGCTTTCTTCGGTAAGGAACGCCTGGATATGGACCTTGATGAAGAAATGGCTGCGCATCTTCAGCTTGCCATCGAAGAGAACCTCAGGCGAGGTCTGTCGCCCGCAGAAGCGCGCCGCCAGGCGCTAATCAGATTCGGTGGACTGGAGCAGGCCAAAGAGCGGCATCGCGAGGCACGCGGCTTGCCTGCCCTCGATATCCTTATTCAGGATTTGCGCTTCTCGTTCCGCAGATTGCGGCGGGAGCGATCCTTCACCTTGATCGCAGTGCTGATTCTCGCGCTCGGTATCGGCGCAAACGTTGCGGTCTTCAGTGTGGTGAACACGATTCTGCTGCGTCCGTTGCCGTTCCGTGATTCGCAGCAACTGGTGCGGATTGTGGAGAAAAACCCAACCTCCGGCGAATCGAGCATGACGTATACGGCGGATGCAACCCAGGACTTCCAGCAACAAAACCGCTCGTTTCAGTCGGTGAGCGGCTACTTTGCCTTCACCGGACCCGATAATTTCAAGCTCATCGGGAAGGACCGGCCAGTGCCTGTTACCGGCATTCTGGTGGCCGAAGGCTTTTTCCAAACGCTTGGCGTTCAACCTTGGTTGGGGCGTTTATTCAGCGCCGAGGAGTTTCTGCACCACGCCCAGCCTGTGACCCTGCTGAACTACGCGTTCTGGAAACGGCAGTTGGGCGGCGATCGGAGCATCATTGGAAAGGCCATTAATCTGAGCGGCATGCCGGTGACGGTAGTGGGTGTCTTGCCGGAAACATTCGATTTTGGCTCGGTTTTTTCCCCGGGCGCAAAGGTCGACCTCTTTACTCCTTACATCATGGATGACTTCCGCGACGACGGAAACGACCTGGCGCTGGTTGGCCGCCTGAAACCCGGAGTCGGTCTGGCGGCAGCACAGAGCGAGGCCGATGAGCTCTTTCCACAGCTCTATTTCGAGCATAAGCACCCTGAATACGGAAGGGGTTACACAGGCCGGCTTACGGGGTTGAAGGAATATGTGAGCGGCAAACTGCGGCGGTCGTTGATCGTGCTTTGGTCCGCGGTGGGTCTGATCCTCCTCATCGTCTGCGTGAATTTATCGAATCTCGAGTTGGCGCGCGCGGCGGCGCGGAGCAAAGAATTCGCCATGCGGACAGCGCTCGGCGCGGGACGCGGTCGGCTGGTCCGCCAATTGATCACTGAAAGCTTGGTGCTTTCGCTTGCGGGCGCACTTCTCGGGTTGGGCTTTGCTTTCGCGACCACGTTCTATCTGGCGCACCAGGGGTCCATTGCGTTGCCCTTGCTTAGCAGCTTGCGAGTTGACGGCGCGGCGCTCCTCTGGACACTCCTGCTTGCAGTCGCGAGCGTTGTCCTTTTCGGTCTTGCACCGGCCTTCAGGATGTCGGGTACGAATATACAAGAGGCGCTGAAGGAGTCGGGGCATGGATCGGGCGATAGCAAGACGCACGACCGCGTGCGCGCCGCGTTAGTGGTCTCAGAAGTCGCACTGGCGTGCGTGCTGCTGATCGGAGCAGGGCTGCTGCTGCGCAGTTTTCTACGAGTATTGGATGTCGATCTCGGATTTGAGCCGAGCCACGCAGCCGCCATCAGCGTGGACTATGTAGACGGCGGCAATTCTGACAAGCGGGCCGCGATATGGCAGGACATCGTGCGCCTGATTTCGATGATTCCGGGCGTCGAAGCGGCGGGCATTTCGGATAACCTGCCCATGAGCCGGAACCGCAGTTGGGGTATTCGAGCCAAGGGTGGGGACTATGACGGCGGTAAGTATCAGGGCGTCTTTGTCTACATTGTTTCGCCAGGCTACCTCAAGGCGATTGGTATGCGCTTGATCAAGGGCCGCGACATCAGTTGGGAGGATGCTCCCAAAAGGGAAAAAGTAGTGATCATCAACGAAACGGTTGCGCGGAAACTGTGGCCGGGGCAAGACCCGATTGGCCGTATTGCAGAAGTGGGCGGCGGGGATGCGCGCGTGATCGGCGTGATTGCTGATGTGCATGAAACCAATGCAGAAGACGGCGCCGGATGGCAGATGTACTTGCCCGCGAGCCAGTTCGGGCCGGAAGGTGCTTATCTGACGATACGGTCCAAGCTGCCTCCCGCTACGCTGGCTCCGAGCGTGATGAGGACGCTGCGCCAGATCAATCCGGAGCAGCCGGCGACGCAGTTCAAACCAATTCAGAATCTTGTCGACCATGCGACCTCGCCACGGCGCTTCTTTATGCTGCTGGTGTCGATTTTTGCGGGCCTGGGTCTGCTGCTGGCGTCGCTCGGCATCTACGGCGTGGTCTCGTACTCCGTCACACGCCAAACGCAAGAGATCGGCATTCGCATGGCACTTGGAGCGACTCAGAAACACGTGCTGCTGCGCGTGCTTGCCCGCAGTTTGAGGCTGGCGCTGGTGGGGATCGCTCTGGGTTTGGTCGCGTCGTTTGCTGTTGCCAAGCTCATCGCATCTCTGCTATTCCGTACCGCTCCCACCGACTTCGCAACCTTCGCGGGCATGGCTCTCCTGCTCTGCGTGGTCGCGTCCGTCGCCGGATTCGTCCCGGCGCGCCGCGCTTCCCGAATCGACCCGATGGTCGCTCTCCGCACTGAATAGCAATTTGGCTGGGTTACGGGGAATCAGGTGCGGGCCGGTGTGTCTCGGAGCGTGCAGATTGCCGGCGCCCTCGACCACGGCGGTGCTCTGATTCTGGCTATGGCGCCGCCTGCAAGCCGCAGGTGGTCATCATGGCTCCGCGCTTACACCCGGTGACCTCGCGGCGAGGGGAAGACGTTCCAGCAAAGCTTTCGAGTGGGTATCGAGCAACGCTGCACCCTCCCGAGCGGTCAGATCGAGGTTGCTTCGTACCACCTAGCCCTGGTCAAATTGGATTTCCGTCGGCATCGATGTAGAGGATCTCTCCGATACCCAATTCACGAATACCTGCCTCGATTTTGGCTCGGTCGCCCACCACCACCCAAACAAGGTTGTCGGGATGGATCACCTGCTTGGCGGCCTCGTCCAAGTCGTTCGTCTTCAGGGCGTGGATCTTGCCCGCCATGGTGTCGTAATAGTTGTCGGGCCATCGAAATTGAATGAGATCCGTAATAGAACTCCCAACGGAGTTCAGAGTCTCACGCGAGCCGGGCAAGCTGAGTGTTCTATTCGCCTGGACTTGCGCCAACTCCTGGCTCGTCACCGGCTGGTCTGTCAAGAACGCCCTCAGATCCTTGCCCACTTCAGCTAGCGATTCCTTCGTCTTATCCGTCTGCACGGGCGCAAAGATGAGGAACGGCCGCTGCGCCCTAGCACCCACAAGGAAGCTGTATGCGCCGTAGGCCCAATGCTTGTCCTCTCGCAGGTCCATGTTCAAGCGCGAGCTGAACGTTCCACCAATGTCATCGTTCATGGCCTGGATGGCGATTTCCTGCGGGGTGTCGGGCGGCACTGCGGGATGGCCAGCCAGAATCAACGATTGGCTGGCGCCCGGCTTGTCCACCAGGTAAACCACAGACTTGGACGGAAGCTGGACCGAGGCCACGTTTTTCGTCGGAACCTGCCCCGTTTTCCACCCGCCAAACAGCTTCTCCAGCTTGGGAGTAATTTCGGCCAGCGTCGTGTCGCCCACGACGACCAGCGTCGAATAGTTTGGCCGATACCATGTCTCATGAAACTTCACCAGAGAGTCGCGCGTGATTTTCTGCACGCTGGCGGCGGTGCCCGAACCGGTCAATGCGCTGCCGTACGCGTGGCCAGGTCCATACAGCAGTCTGGGGAAAACCCGCAAGGCCATCGAGAACGGTTCTTTTTGTTCCTGCTCGATCGCGTCGAGTTGCAGCTTCTGTTCCCGCTTGAAATCGGCTTCGGGAAACGAGGGATTGAGAATGACATCGGCGAACAGTTCGAGCGAAGGATCGAGGTGGGCCTTCAGGGCGGACAGGCGCACATAAGAAAAGTCCAAATTCGAATAGCCCCCCAACTGCGCCCCTAGCAAACCTACTTGGTCATTGATCTCAAGCGCGCTGCGAGTTCTTGTGCCATCGATCAACAAAGTTCCCATGAGCTTGGCGGTACCGGGGTTGGTGAACTGATCGGCGGCATAGCCGGCGTCGGTGGCCATCCAGAAATCCACCAGGGGGACGTCGTGGCGCTCGGCAAGGATCACCTTCAGTCCATTGGCCAACGTGGCCCGCTGCAGCTTGGGCAACCTCAACTCCGGCGGCGTCCCGAGCGCCGGCGCCTTCGATCGATCAGCGTCCGCCTGCGCTGCTTTGTACTCCGGGAAGGGCAGAACATCGGCAATGTAAACTCCGTCAGCCAGCCAGCGGTCTGCCGCGGCCTTCAAGTCTTCGGCCGTCGCTTCCCGCACGCGTTTGAGCGCGATCTTATAGCCGTCCGGGTTCCCGGTGTAGACGGCGTACTCCGCCAGCCGGTCGGATTTTCCTCCGAATCCGCCGATGCGCTCGATGCCGCGCACGAAGCCGGCCACATACCGCGTCTCGACGCGCTGCAACTCCTCGGGCGTCGGCCCTTCTTTGAGGAAACGCGACAGCTCCTCGTTGATCTCTTTCTCCAGCTCATCCACGCCATGTCCGGGTCGCGCCGTCACCTGAATGTAAAACTGGCCGCCGATCTCGCGCGACTCGTTGTAGACGGCTACGTCGCTGGCGATCTGGTCGTCGTAAATGAGCCGCTTGTAGAGCCGCGAAGTCTTGCCCTGGCCCAGGCAGGCGCTGACCAGATCAAGATAATCGGCATCCGCGCTGCCGAACTGCGGCACGTTCCAAACCATGTAAATTCGCGGCAGGGGCACGCGATCCTGGGTGACTTCGCGATGAGTTCCCGTCATTTTGGCGATCCAGACTTGCTGGTGGTTCACCGGAGGTCCCGGAGGAATACTTCCGAAGTATTTTTCAACTTTCGCTTTTGCCGTGCCCACGTCGATATCCCCAGCCAGCACCAGCACAACGTTGGAAGGCCCGTAATAGGTTTTGAACCACTCTTCCACGTCCTTGAACGAGGCGGCATCCAAATCCGCCATTTCTCCGATGACGTCCCAGGAGTAGGGGTGCCCGGCGGGATAGGTGTTCTCCGGGATGTACTCCTCGGTGAGCTGATAAGGTTCGTTTTCTCCCTCCCGCTTCTCGTTCTGAACCACGCCCCGCTGCAAGTCCAGAGTCTTCTGGCTCAGGTCGAGGTACCCCATCCGGTCCGATTCCATCCAGAGCGTATAGTCGAGTGCCGATGTCGGAACGTCCTCAAAAAAGTTGGTGCGGTCAAACTCAGTCGTGCCGTTCAGGTCGGTCGCGCCAACCGCCTCGAGCGCCTTGATGTAGACTCCCGGGGCATGCTGGCTTCCGCCGAACATCAGGTGCTCGAAGAGATGCGCGAATCCCGTCTTCCCCGGCTTCTCATTCTTCGAGCCAACGTGGTACCAGAGGTTCACCGCCACAATGGGCGCTTTGTGATCTTCGTGCACGATCAACGTGAGCCCATTATCGAGAACGAACTTCTGGTAAGGAATGTCAATGTCCTGTGCCTGCGCGACCGCACCGACGGCAAGCATCAATATCAGCCACAAGCGACCTAAGCGCATGGGTTCTCTTCTCCTCAGAATGGTTGTGTTGAGCCCTAGTCCGGGATGACTTCCGAAACCAACCCGAATATACCCTTAGCGAAATTCCCAGTCAAGCGAGAGTTGTGTTGGATGGCATTGTCTTGGCCGCGCGGACGGCTGGCGCAGGCATTGGTTTGTAAGGGCTCGCGCTTTCTCGGTCTGCTCCTTCAACTCCCGCTGGTCCAGCACGTTGCGTAAGTCAAAGGTCCCCATGATTGAGGCGAGCCCTTTCCCAAATTCGGGTCATCAAAATTCATTAAAGTTTCCGGCAAACCTGCCGATAACAACTCCTCCTGCATAAATCCAGGGCGCTTTAACTCAGTTCAGCGAGGGGGAGGCTACTATGTTGCGGCATGGTCAGCAGAGAGGTCGCTTAAGTCAGGGTAAATTACCCTCTGTACTCGTTGGAAGACTCGAGGAAGAAAGACCGCTGGCGGACAGTTGGCGGAATGACCCAATCTCTAATCCAGTCACGCTTCACCACTTGCGTTCGTTAGTCCGAGCGACCGAACGGCTGTGGCGCGACTTGAAAGTCAGCCCCCATGCCTTGGTCCAGGGCCGTGTGAAACACGCCGAAAGGGTAGCCCTCTTGAGTCTGAAGATCGCCCGCGCTCTGAGGCTCTCTGAGGAGCTCGCGTACCGTATTTATAGGGCTGCATACCTCCATGATGTAGGGAAAATTGCATTGCCTGCGCGGATACTTCGCAAGGAAGGAGCGTTCACGGCGGAGGAACGCAGCGCCATGCAAGTACACTCAATTATCGGTCACGAGCTTCTGAAAGTGTTTCTCCCTAGCCGGGACGTGGCGGATATCGCCCTGTTCCATCACGAACGATACGACGGGAATGGTTATCCGAACGGCCTTGCGGGCGCAAGGATCCCGCTGGCGGCTCGAGTCCTCGCGATTGCGGACAGCCTGGACGCCATGCTGTCCAGGAGCACCTACCGCCCCACGGTTTCCTGCTCCGCTGCCTGGACGGAAGTCTCCCGCCAGGCAGGGCAGCAATTTGATCCCAATATCGTGGAAACCCTCATGTGGCGACGAGTGATGGTCGAAGAACAGCCGCCGGGATGACCGGGTGAACACGGTCATACTGGTCTAGCTGACAGACATTGGCTTCCTTTGTCTTCGGTCCGCGCACCACGGAGATCTAACCATGAGGCGCCTCAGCCACAGATCTCTCCAGCACTCTCTTCGCATCATGCGCTAACGGCGCGATTTGCTTGGCTCTCGCTGCGGAAATTACTGTCTGGGCCTTTTGCGGTATTGTTCGTACAGCCTCAAATGTTTGTTATCGGTTGAGGTCAACTGGCCATTGATGAAGAGATAGCGAACTTGCGTCGGGATCGCGAGCGGGTCGCCATCGGTGACGATCAGGTCCGCGATCTTGCCGGTCTCGATTGTACCCAACTGGTCCGCGAGGCCAAGGATCTGAGCCGGGTAGAGCGTGACGGCTTTCAAGGCCTCGTCGTAGGGAAGTCCATAC
>Ga0181523_10005267_pt1 | contig 10769 bp, 9 predicted proteins | sample PEATcosm2014_Bin_43_FD_119752 | JGI IMG/M metagenome (GOLD analysis project Ga0181523, IMG submission 119752) | Peatland microbial communities from MTU Mesocosm Facility, Houghton, MI, USA - PEATcosm2014_Bin05_30_metaG | ecosystem: Environmental > Terrestrial > Soil > Wetlands > Peat | place... | reverse complement strand
GGACGACGCGCTTGCTGCGGCAGCAGTTGCGGCCGCTCGAGATGCGCGTGTCGAACGCGTGATCATCTGCACTCCGGACAAGGATCTCGCCCAATGTGTGCGCGGCACGCGGATCGTCCAACTGAATCGCCGGACACGCGTCACCTTGGACGAGCCCGGTGTGATCAAAAAGTTCGGCGTCCCGCCGGTATCGATTCCCGACTATCTGGCACTAGTCGGTGATGCGGCAGACGGCTATCCGGGACTTCCAGGTTGGGGCGCGAAGTCGTCGGCTGCCGTCCTTGCCAAGTTTGTCCATCTCGAATCCATCCCGTTGGATAGTCGCGAATGGCGTGTGAACACCGCCAACGCGAGTGCCCTCGCTGGCACTCTCTCCCGCGAGCGGGAGCGTGCACTACTCTTTCGCACACTTGCCACACTTCGGACCGACATCGCGCTCTTCGACGATGTGGATCAGTTGCGCTGGGACGGTCCCACGCCTCTCTTTGCCGCGCTCGCGGCTCGATTGGACGCGGCGCGCACCGAAACGAGGCGGACAGTGCCACGCCGTTCCCGGCTCGCGCCGATTCTCGGATCCGCGACGAGGCGATAATCGGCCATGCCCAGCAACGCTGCGCTCGTATTGCTTGCCAAGAGATTCGCAGGAATTGAGCCGCAGGAAGCAACGATGACCACGGTCGACCGCCTCGGTTTTCAGGTGCGGGTGAAAACGCAAGATGGTATGCGGGGCGCTCGTGTTGCATTCATGCGAGAAGTGAGCGATCCGGCAGAGACTCGGAAAGTCTTGGTCGAAATGGTGCAACAGGCGCGCTCACAGGCCGAGTGAATCTCCACATCTGGCGCCCAACTGGCATACCGGATTGCCAAGAAGCCCTGCAAAGCCGGCGAGCGACTCATCAGAAATCATAAGAGCGCCAGGCCCGTCAGGAACGGATCATTGGGTTTGTAACCCGACGATCTGCGGTCTGCAGCCACCAAAGCTTAGGCACTGTCCCATTACTGTCCCCAAAGCACTACATCAGGTGACTTGGTATCGTCCAGCGCGTCGGATCGTTATTGAAAATAAATGAGGTTAGGGTGGAGTTGTTCGCTTTCGCGAATTCGTAATCGGCAGGTCATCAGTTCAAGTCTGATCGTCGGCTCCATTCTAAAACCCGCCCATTTCTCGTCCCGCAGGGAAAGTTGGCTTCCCGTAGACAGGGCGAGCCGGCTCTTAAGCTCCCGAAACAACCGGCCAAAACAGATCGTGCCTCGTTGCGACCAATTTGAATACCTCGTCATCTAAGGTTCTTTGGGAATTGGGCGCGTGGACGGGTGCTTGGACAGCCCTGGCTACGCAATTGCCCACTTGGTGTCGATCTCTGTTGCCCGGGTATTGGGGTGCTCGGGTTAGACTTAACCGCTCAAGGCGACGGTGCTGGACTTGCGTATTGCGGCGTGAGCAATCACGACAGCTGCGCACGTCAGGGCTAGTCTTTCCAGTCGCTATGGCCCAGTCGCTTCGGCCAACCAGGAGGCCCAGGTGCTTGTCACCCGAAATGGCTCCGCAGTCAGTTACGAACTCGTCCGTTATGAACTGATGGAACGGCTCGGCGACGCGCGTCGGCGAAGTGACGAAGTTTTTAGTGTGCTGCGCGACGATGCTTTCTATGAGCGGCCGATTCCGGAGCGTCATCGCATCATCTTTTACGTCGGACACCTCGAGGCCTTCGACTGGAATCTGCTCCACGAAAATGTCCTCGCCCTGAAGAGTTTTCATCCTGAATTTGACCGGTTGTTTGCCTTCGGCATCGATCCAGTCGGCAGCGGGCTGCCCAGCGATCAGCCGTCCGATTGGCCATCTTTCGATGCGGTGCGCGACTATGTGAGCGGGATACGAACCGCTCTGGACGAGAAACTGGAAAGCGCATGCGGTGAACGACACTCCGATTCCCGCGACGGCGTTCCGGTGGACACGCTACTCAACGTGGCGGTTGAGCATCGGCTGATGCATGTCGAGACCCTGGCCTACATGCTGCATCAGTTGGCACTCGACAAGAAGGTGCGGGCAGAACGTCCGGAAAATCTCGGTACTCGTCGTCTTGGCACTCGTTCTCTTGACACTCGTCCTCTGGCACAGCGGCCTGTGGTGCAGCGGATGGTTGCGATCCCCGCGGGTGTGGCAACGCTCGGCCTTCTCCGTAGCTCGGAAACCTTTGGTTGGGATAATGAGCATGAGGCCCACGCGGCGGACGTCCCTGCATTTGCTATCGATCAATACAAAGTGACCAACCGGCTGTATTTGGATTTCATGGCTGCCGGTGGCTATGAGACTCGCGGCTTCTGGCGTGACGAAGATTGGGATTGGAAAACCGGCCAGGGGATATCTCATCCGGTGTTCTGGAAAAAGGCGGGCAAGGGCTGGCTTTACCGCACGATGTTTGGCGAAGTGCCGCTTCCGCTCGACTGGCCGGTTTATGTGAGTCATGCGGAAGCAAGCGCATACACGCGGTGGGCTGGGAAGTCGCTGCCCACGGAAGCGGAGTGGCATCGGGCCGCGTACAGCACCTCGGGCGAAAGCGAGGAGATTTTCTCGGGGAGAAGTGAAGCACCCAGCGTCCGTTGCAGTAAAACGGGGCCTGGCAATTTTGACTTTCGCCGCTGGGATCCCACTCCGGTGAACGAGTTTCCCGAGGGTCGGAGCGCCTTCGGCGTCGACGACATGTTAGGAAATGGATGGGAATGGACGTCTACGGTGTTTGCGCCGTTTCCCGGCTTTAAGCCCTTCCCGTTCTACCGGGGCTACTCCGCTGATTTTTTCGACGGCAAACACTTCGTCATGAAAGGGGGCTCGGCGCATACGGCAGCATGCATGCTTCGTCCCTCGTTCCGCAACTGGTTCCAGGCCCACTACCAATATGTGTACGCGGGATTCCGCTGTGTAGAGCGCTGATGTGCAAGAGTGAGGTATAAGCCACGACCGGAGGGATTGCAATGCTTGTCCACGCAATTACTAGTGACCTGACTTGCGAATTTGCCGCTGACGTTCGGGCTGGACTGGCGCGGCCAGGACAGAAGGAACTCCCTTCCAAATACCTTTACGACGAGGTGGGCTCGGCACTCTTTGAAGTGATCTGCCATCTACCGGAGTACGGGCTAACGCGGGCGGACGCGCGACTGCTGCAGCGGCACGCCAGTGAGATCGTCGATCGGCTGGGCACGGATCGGGTGGACACGGATCCGTTGGACAAGGATCACTTGGCCGTGCCGGTTGCCGTTGCTGAATTGGGCAGCGGCAGCGGTAAGAAGACCCGCTGGCTGCTGGAAGCGCTGAGCCGAAGGCAACGCACGGTCTACTATCCGGTCGAAATATCGCGCTCGGCGCTGGCGATGTGCGAGCGGGAACTCGGTGACATAGACTCCATCAGCATCGTTGGATTTGAGCGGGACTACCTCGATGGATTGTTGCAGGTGGCAACGGCCTACAGAAAGTTCGGCCAGCAACTAGTGGTGTTGTTCCTGGGAAGCACCATCGGGAACTTCGATCGCCCCGCGGGCGTGAAGTTCCTGAAAGAGATTCGACGAATTCTGAAGCCCGGCGACGCACTTCTGTTGGGAACGGACCTGGAAAAGCCCGCTCCGCAACTGCTTGCGGCGTACGACGATGAACTTGGAGTCACAGCGGCGTTTAATCTCAATCTGCTGGCTCGCATCAATCGCGAACTTGACGCCGACTTTAATCTTGGACAATTCTCGCATGTGGCGACGATTAATCATGAAGCCCGCAGCGTGGAGATGCATCTGCAGTCCCAGCGGCGCCAGACGGTGCATATCGCGGCCGCGGAACTCGACGTTGAGTTTCAGGAAGGCGAAACCATCTGGACGGAAAGCAGCCACAAGTATTCGAGGAACGACATTTTCCAGATGGCCCTCGCCGCGCGTTTCCACTGTGAGGCGCAGTGGATTGATGAAGAGTGGCCTTTCGCCGAGAGTTTGTTCATTGCGGAATAGATAGCTCGACAGCACGTCCAGGAGGAACCGATGGCGGAAGAATGTACCCACCTCGATCAGATCAAAGTAAGAACAACCAACAAACATGTTTGTGAGGACTGCGTGAAAATTGGCGATACGTGGGTCCACCTGCGTATGTGCCTGATTTGTGGGCACGCCGCCTGCTGCGACTCGTCCAAGAACAAGCATGCGACCAAACATTTTCACAAAACCAAGCACCCTCTGATGCGCTCGATCGAGCCCGGAGAACGTTGGATGTGGTGTTATGTGGACGAGATCGAGCCCGGCGAACTTGCAGCCTGAAAGGTTGAGCGACGAGAATACAATGCCGGTATCTAATGAAGCGATTCGCGCCGGGTCGGGCGTTTGGAACAATTCCCGGCATCATCGAAGCTGAGAGCGATCATCGATATGGCGAAGCCGATTCTGTTGAGTGTTGACGACGATACCGATGTTTTGCGCGCGATCGAACGCGATTTGCGGACGCATTACGGCGCTGAATACCGCGTGATTGGCAGCGATTCCCCGGCGGGTGCGCTGGAATTGCTGAAGCAGTTGAAGCTGCGCAACGACGGTGTGGCCCTTATGTTGGTGGACCAGCGGATGCCACACATGGACGGAATTGGGTTTTTACAGGAGGCGAGACAGATCTTCCCCGGTGCAAAGCGGGCACTGCTTACCGCCTATGCGGACACCAGCGCTGCCATCAGTGCCATCAATCAAGTCAACATCGATTATTTTTTCATGAAGCCGTGGGACCCGCCCGCCGATCATCTCTACCCGCAACTGGATGATTTGCTCGATGATTGGCAAGCCTCGTATCGACCGGCGTTCGAGGGAATTCGAGTCCTGGGCACGCGTTGGTCGGCGCGCTCCTACGAACTGCGGGACTTTCTTGCGCGAAACCACGTGCCGTATCAGTGGATTGATGTTGAGGCCTCGGCCAACGACCCGGAAACCAAACGCCTTCTGGAAGCTTTGGGCCCGGAAGCGAGCCAAATTCCGATCGTGCTTTTTCCGGACGGAACAAAGCTTCTGGAGGGCGTGCCGGCGCAAGTGGCGCAAAAAGTTGGCTTGCGGACGCGCGCGCAGACCGACTTTTACGATTTGGCGATCATAGGCGGAGGCCCGGCTGGTTTGGCTGCGGCGGTCTATGGGGCGTCGGAAGGGCTGCACACGGTGATGATCGAGCGCGAAGCGCCCGGCGGCCAGGCGGGCATGAGTTCGCGTATCGAAAACTATCTCGGATTCCCCACCGGCCTCAGTGGCGCGGACTTGGCGCGCCGAGCGGTGGTGCAGGCGCAGCGTTTCGGCGTGGAAATCCTCTCGCCCCAGGAAGTCACCGGCGTGCGAATTGAAGGTCCCTACCGGATCCTGAAGTTGGCCGACGGTAATGAAATCTCCTGCCACGCTCTGATGGTTTCGACCGGAGTGCAGTGGCGTCGGCTGGAAGCGCCCGGGATCGATCGGCTGCAGGGAGCTGGAGTTTACTACGGTGGAGGCGCGACGGAAGCTCTCTCCTGCAAAGGAGAGATTGTCTATGTGGTGGGCGGTGCAAATTCCGCCGGGCAGGCGGCCATGAATTTCGCCAAATATGCCGATCACGTAGTCATCCTGCTGCGCGGGAGTTCTTTGGCGAGCACTATGTCCCAGTACCTGATTGACCAAATCAAAGCAACGCCCAACATTCAGTTGTGGGCGCACGCCAGCGTGGCCGAGGCCCATGGCGACACTCATCTCGAAGAGATATCGATACTGTGTTCCGACACTAATAAGATCGATCGCGTCCCGGCAAGTGCGATGTTCATTTTTATAGGAGCGCAGCCGCGGACTGACTGGCTCGGGGGCATCGTCGAGCGCGACGATCGCGGGTTCCTTCTGACCGGCCCCGATCTAATGCACGGCAGCGGCCAGCGACCCAAAGGGTGGGAACTCGATCGCGACCCCTTTCTTCTCGAAACCAATGTTCCAGGCATCTTTGCCGTCGGCGATGTGCGCCACGGTTCGGTGAAGCGGGTCGCTTCGGGTGTCGGCGAAGGATCCGTTGCTGTGCAGTTCATTCATCAGTATTTGAGCAAAGTCTAAAATGGTAGAAAAATCGGAATTACTTCGGTGCCCGGCATTCGCGGATTTACCCGACGACCAGATCGCATGGTTCCTCAGCCAGGCGCAGGAATTCCACTTCAAAGCCGGTGACACTTACGCGCGCCAGGGTGATCCGGCGGATGCGATGTTTGTGGTGATCGACGGGCAAATCGAAGCCCGAGGAGAGTTGGGCGGCGAAACGATTGTGATTCCCATGAGCCCGGGCAGCGTCACCGGACTGCTTCCATTTTCCAGGATGAAGCAGTTTAGTGTGAGCGGGCGCGCGATTACGGACGTCCGCCTCTTGAGATTTCCCGCCACCCTGTTTCCCGAACTTGTGCAGAGGATGCCTGAGTTGACTAAACGCCTCGTGGGTCTGATGTCCGACCGCGTTCGCGAAACCACACGGATGGAGCAACAGCGCGACCGGTTGGCGGGTCTGGGAAAGCTCTCCGCGGGCCTGGCGCATGAACTCAACAACCCCGCGTCGGCTGCAAGGCGCGCCGCAAGCCAGCTGCGTGACATTCTGAAGAAGATCAAGGACGCGAGTCATGATCTAGGCAGGCGCGATCTCACCCCCACACAAAAATCAGAAATCGAGAAGTTAGAAGCATCCCTCACTCAATTGGACGGTCCCCCACCCGATGCGCTGACCGTCAGCGACCTCGAAGACCGAATTGATTCCTTGTTGCGCAGTCACGGCCAGAACGACTTGTGGCAGCTGTCGGCGGGCCTGGCGCAAAGGAACGTGCAGCCACAGGTGCTGGAACCGTTGTTCGACAGCCTCGATTCCGACGCTGCCCGAGCCGCGCTGGTCCGGATCGCCTCTTCGGTGGAGGTTGCGGACCTGCTGAACGCAATCGAGAGCAGCACCTCGCGCATCTCAGACCTGGTCAAAGCGATCAAGGACTACACCTACATGGACCAGGCGCCGGTGCAAAACGTCGATATAGCGAAGAGCCTTGAAACCACGTTGACCATCCTGAACCACAAGCTGAAGCGCGGCGTAATCGTGCAACGCGATTATTATGCGGACCCCCTGCTGGTGAATTCGTTCGGGAGCGAATTGAACCAGGTCTGGACCAACATTATCGACAATGCTATCGATGCGATGGGTGGAAGTGGCGAGCTGCGGGTGCGGACCTATCGCGACGATGGTTGCGCGGTGGTCGAGATCGGAGATAACGGTCCGGGAATGTTGCCAGACATCAAGTCCCACATCTTTGAACCATTTTTCACAACGAAGGGAGTGGGGCAAGGAACTGGGCTCGGTCTCGACACCGTCCAGCGTATTGTGAAGAAGCACCGGGGCAATATTCAGGTCACCTCAAAACCTGGCGACACGCGCTTTCAAGTGTGGCTCCCGTTAGCGGAATCTCCGGCGTAGGAGCGGTGTTCGCGACGTTGTCGGTTCGGTCCGATCGTTTTTCTTAGCCGGGAAGCATCGTCATCACGGTCTCTCCCTGAAGATCAGGTTACATTAGGGTTCCTACTTGCAGTCGCGATGGGTGTGCCTACAAGACATAGCGCGGATGCAGCCGCATGTTACGCTTCTGCGGAGCCCATGGAGACGCTAGGGTGATTGGCCGGGTCTTTAGAGCATTTCAATATCGAGATTTCCGCCTGATGTGGATTGGCGCCTGCACGTCCAGCATCGGCACCTGGATGCAAATCGTGGCGCAAGGATGGCTGATCTACCGGCTCAGCCACTCGGCGTTCTTGCTGGCTCTGGATCAATTTCTTGGTGGCCTTCCCATCTTTCTCTTCTCTTTGATCGGCGGCGTGGTGGCCGATCGCGTCGAGCGAAGGAAGATTCTGCTCGGCTCCCAGTATGTGCAGATGGCGAGCGCCGGGTTGCTCACCATTCTGGTGGCGACGGGTCTGGTGCATGTCTGGCATATCCTTTGTCTTTCGTTTGTTTCCGGTTTCGCCCAAGCCTTCGGTGCTCCGGCGTACCAGGCGCTGATTCCCACGTTGGTGGAGAGGGAAGACATGCCGAACGCCATCGCCCTGAATTCCATCCAGTTCAACGTGGCGGTCATGGTCGGGCCGGCTCTCGCTGGGCAAGCTCTGGCGAGACTGGGAGAGAAGTGGTGCTTCGGGTTGAATGCGCTCTCTTTCCTGGCGCCCATCGTGTCGCTGTCGATCATCCGTTCCCGCTTCCAGCCAGTGAAGACCGCGGAGTCGATGTTCGCCAGCCTGAAGCAGGGCATTCAGTTCGCTCGCCGGCAGACTTCGATGGAAGCGCTGATCATACTGGCTTTCTGCATGACCGGTCTAAGCATGCCCATGCGCACCTACCTGCCCGTGTTCGTGAAGGATATTTTCCATCGCGGTCCGGAAACCTACGGCAATCTTCTCGCGCTCATGGGACTCGGTTCGATTTGCGGCTCGCTGAGCATTGCGACCGCGGGCAATTTAAAAAGGAAGGGGCTCGTCGCTCTCGGTGCGCTGGCCTGCCTCGGCGTTGGGATTTCCGGGTTCGCCCTTTCGAAATTACTGCCGTTGAGCGAGGCCTTCCTGGTGTTGGTTGGCGCATCCATGATGGCGGTTTTTGCCACGGTGAATTCGCTCGTGCAGTTGATGACCACGAACGAAATGCGTGGTCGCGTGATGAGCGTGTACAACTTCGCCTTCCGCGGCGGCATGCCCATGGGGAATCTGTTATCGGGTTGGCTCGTCCCCGTGTTTACGGCGCCGGTGGTGCTCGGCATGAACGGCTTCCTGCTTATTCTGCTGGCCCTTTACTTCCTGTTAGTGCAACGGCGACTGGCTGCACTCTGATATTTGATAAATGTCGAGGCAGCTGATTCCTCTTAAGGGGGAGGCGTTTCTCAAACTCGCCGACGTCATGGTGATGCGAATCTGGTGCGGTTCAGAGCGAACTGATTCATAACGAACTGGTGCAGAGCGAACTTGACAACCCGGTCCTTTGGCGTTATTCTGCCCGCCTTCCCTAGTAGTTCTCATTTTTTCAGTTAGTGCGGTCGGGCTCCGGTCGAGTTCAACGCAATGCATCCTCTATTGGCAATGGCGCGCTGGGAAGGCCTTATCTTACTCGGTGGCTTCTTCGGCCTTGTAGTCTGGAAGCTGCTGACCGGCGGCATCAGCCTCGATCAATTGCTCGAAGGTGACATCGGAACGGCTAACGGTGCGGACGGTTCCGACCCCGGCACTTACGTCAGCATCGGCCGCGCGCAGTCTCTGGCGATCACCGCCTTCGCCGCTCTGTATTACCTGCTGCAGGTCCTGCAGAACCCCACGCAGTTTCCTCAACTACCCGCCAGCTTGATAAATATACTCATGGGGAGCCAGGCGGTATATCTGGCTGGCAAAGCCCAGGCCATGCTGGGTCCGCGCATCAAGAGTTTCTTGCAAAGGAGTATGCCATGAAGAATCCCGAATTTGTTGCCAGCGTGGTTTTAGCCATCATTGCCGCACTGGTGATTGCAATCTGGGTACCTGGCGATGGAGCCATCAAAGTGAAGCTGGCGATTTCCTACACTGGACTGATCATGCTCTTCCTTTTCGGATTCCTGATCCTGGCGGGAATTGCTTCCGGGAAGATCGACATCAGTCAACTCCTTGCGGAGAAGGACAGTGGCGGGGCCAGTATGTCGCGCTTCCAGTTGATGATTTTTACCTTTGTGATCGCATTGAGCTTGTTTCTCATTGTGGTTAGTAAGGGAGATTTTCCGACACAAATACCGAATCAGGTGCTGGAGATACTCGGCATCAGCGCGACCACTTATGGTGTGAGTAAGGGGATTCAAGCCACCTCAAACGACAAGGGCGCGTCGTCTCAGGCCCCGCCGCCTGTGACGCCGCCGAAATAGCCTCGATCTTGACTTTGACGCGGAGCGGCCCCACGAGGGCCGACTTGCGCATGATCGGTTCATAAGGAGGAGGAAATGGCGCTCGATACTTCCAGTAGGGGTAGTTCGCCAACTTCCAAGGCTTTCGCCCGGCACGTGGCTCCCTTCGCGCCTCTCGCTTTGGCGCTGGCCATGAATGCAGTGCCTCCATCTACCAGCGCACCGGGGAGCGTCACTATGGAACCGGTTGGCGCGGTTATAACGGCAGTCAAGTGCGGCGAGGTCACGGATTCTCAGGACTGCCACAGTCGCTATCCCACCGGATGCAGCAGCTCGGGTGGGTCGTACGACGCTTACTTAAACTATTGGAAGAATCAACTGATTGATCCAACGACGGCGTCGACCCCGGTCAAGTACTTCACCCAACTTGCCGACTATCAGAAACTCGACGCCAGCATTCCTTCGGGACTGAACCAGGATAACCAGGACGCCTTTCAGAATCAGCTGAAGCAATTAGGCGAAGGTCAACAGTACGGCATCGTCGGATATTTGTACTACTCTCAGCATACGAGCGCTGAAAGTAGTAATTGCGACCTGACTGGTCCGCCGAGCGATCCTAACTACGGCAACGTTGATTATCACATCGGCATCGGTTTCGATCTGGCGATGGCGCAGCAGTTGCGGTCTGACACGGCGGCTGCCCCCGCCGCAACATCAGCCACCATGGCGGCCTCCGGAAAGCGGACCACAAAGAGGCCGACGAGTTCCGGCACGGGCGCCAGCGTGTTGCAGCAGAGCAGCGTGATCGTCGAGATGACTCCCCATGATCGCTTTCAGTACGAAAACAACATCTGGACACTGAAGAACTTGCAGCTCGCG
>Ga0181523_10005264_pt1 | contig 10775 bp, 8 predicted proteins | sample PEATcosm2014_Bin_43_FD_119752 | JGI IMG/M metagenome (GOLD analysis project Ga0181523, IMG submission 119752) | Peatland microbial communities from MTU Mesocosm Facility, Houghton, MI, USA - PEATcosm2014_Bin05_30_metaG | ecosystem: Environmental > Terrestrial > Soil > Wetlands > Peat | place... | reverse complement strand
ACTTCGGCACACGGACGCCAGGGCCGTTCAGTCTGAATTTTCCGGCAACTAACTTCGGACTCATTGCATGGGGCACCAACAAAGCCTGGCATTCGAGGCGTAAGCGAACTTGTTGTCTTATACCAAATCTCTGAAGGCATGACTCGTTGGGGATTCACAAGACGGCACGGGTCTGATTCAAAGTGGCGAACCAAGGAGGTTCGCCATGTCGGTTCCGATACCATTGCGGCGGGATTTTAGTGCGGCTCGGCTGCGCGGATTGGCAAGGAAGACCAAAGATGGTCCGCAAGCTCGTCGGCTTCTGACCCTTGCAGCGATCTACGACGGTGCGACCCGCTCCGAGGCGGCGAAGATCGGCGGCGTCGGTCTACAGATCATCCGGGACTGGGTGTTACGGTTCAACGCGCGGGGTCCTGAGGGCCTGTTGGATAAAAAGCCGCCAGGCCAACCCCCCAAGCTCAATGATGGCCAGCGCCAGGTGATCGCGCGGATGGTCGAGAGCGGGCCGATCCCGGCGGTTCACGGCGTGGTGCGCTGGCGGCTGATCGACCTGACGCAATGGATATTCGAAGAGTTCCGTATCACCATCGCCAAGCAGACTTTGAGCCGAGAACTCCGGGCTATGGGCTATCGCAAACTCTCGGCTCGGCCACGCCACCATGCCCAGGCCAAGGGTGCGATTGAGGATTTTAAAAAAACTTCCCCACGCGTCTGGACGCAATCGCGCGCAACAAGGCGATCGACAGCGACAAGATAGAAATCTGGTTCGCGGACGAGGCTCGTATTGGCCAGAAGAACAAGATCACCCGTCGGTGGGCAAAGCGTGGCACCCGTCCCAGCGCTCCTCGAGATCAGCGCACCGCATCAACCTATATCTTCGGCGCCGTCTGCCCAAAGGATGGCAAGGGGGCGGCCCTGATCCTGCCCGCCTGCAATAGCGAGGCGATGAACCTGCACCTCGCGGAGATCGCCAAAATCGTCGCACCCGGCGCCCACGCCGTCCTCTTGGTCGATCAGGCTGGCTGGCACCTATCGATGCGCCTCGTCGTGCCGTCCAACATCACCATTATCGCCCTGCCGCCGAAATGTCCCGAGCTCAATCCGGTCGAAAACGTCTGGCAGTTCATGCGCGACAACTGGCTCTCGAACCGTGTCTTCAAATCCTACGACGATCTCGTCGATCACTGCTGCGAGGCATGGAACAAGTTCGTCGAGCAACCCTGGCGCATCATGTCCATCGGTTTGCGCCATTGGGCGCACGGGTTCTGATCAATGAGAGTTGGTATTAGAGCATCGTCAAGTCGATCCCAGACTTACCGATCGGGGCGTGATAATATTTACGACATTGCAACGGGTATAGTGCCAATTGGGCCGGTCAATCGGGGATTGATGGGCACCCTTTGTGACGCCGCAATCGCATGGCCTGTCTGAGCGCCCGCGCAGCGACCGGTGTTGCCTGCGATTGGATTTCTCAGTTACGGATTGCCAACCGGACAGGGGGGCCCTAGACGCATTCAAGCAAGGCCTCACGGAAACCGTAGTTACCATTGCAGGTCCAGCAGGGACCTTATGTCAGGGCTGCAAGCTGCCCAAAGGCGGCCACGCGTTGCGCTGTCGATCTCTGCCTGCCATGCGTGATCGTTTCCCGTTACAAAGTGCATACGCACTTCTTCGAACTTCCGAGCTGCAGCAAATCCAGACATCACCGGATACCTATCCTGTAAAATCGTCGAGATTTTGCAAATCACACCGGTTAGATTTTCGCGAGTCTCCCGATAGGTAATGAAGTGGACGCGGAATGGTAAATCGGATCGCTTTGCGAAATCGATCCAGCCTTGAAGCCAGGGGATGAAATTGGCAATGCACTCGCGTTCGATGCGCACCTGCAGTGTTTCCCCTCGTTCTGCACGATAGATCCGATCTTGAAGCCAGGGAATGACATTGGAAATGCGCCTGCGGAGGGACTGCAGCGCCTTCCCGGCATTGCTACTTTCCCTCGCCAAAAAAAGCACTTGCGAGCGAGCGGCCGCGCGCGGATCGCGGATCAGAACGAATACGTCCCGCAAACTTCGCCGAATCAGCAAACCAGCATTAAAGTCACTCGCACCGAAATGGTCTTGAGTGACCGCTCCGCCTTCCAAAAACATATCCAGCCACGAGGGCACGAGCGAGAGATTGGGGAATTGGCCGGCGCTAATATGCAGTACCGGTGCGCCGATCGCGCGTCCCAACGTGTACGTCAGCGTTGCGCTCGCGGAACGAGGCATGCACGCCATCAGAACTGACGGCAATCCACGCGCTATGCTCCGCAGCTGTGCCGTGCGCAAAACACGCGAAACGTTGACGTGGTCGGAAAAAAGCTGATCGTCCTCGCTACTTGACATAGTGCGCGACATCCGCAGATGCCATGCCATCCTTTCGAAGGCGCCGGCATGTGCCTGCATCAAGCCCAAATGATAATGCAGCGCTTGGGCGAAGTAAGATTCATTCCGGTCCGGTGAAGCTTTTATCCCGATATATTTGAGCAGCAATTCGTTTGCCGCGTGACTGCCTAGATTCTTCTGAACTTTTAGGACATCCTCTTCGATCGATTGGGCAGCTCCAGGCTTCTGACGAATTCTCGCTTGCGGAAATGCCAGGTCGAGCATGCCCTGGGGCTTGGTATTAGAATTCTCAGCTTCCTCAGCATCCGATGCCAGCCGAATGCCGCCCGTGAAGCGCCGCGCCGGCCACGCTTCTTTGAAATCGTTGACGTCTGAGGGGAGCGGAAAATGCGAATGCCAAGTTCGGATCTGTCCAACCGCGTATTCGCCTAGGCTTCGATAGTTGTATAGCGGAGAAAGTACGTAGGGCGTATAGCCAAGTTGTTCCATCGCCAGCGTCAAAAACGGCTGGTCGTGGGTAAAGTTCTCATCTGCGCCCACAGCTGCGAGATCGCGCCAGCGCTCCAGCACCTGGCGGACCGTCGCCGTCATGTGAAAGTATATAATTCCGGCGTTGAACATGAATTGATCAGCCGGCTCGACGCCGAACCGCGGCATGAGGCGGGCGAAGTTGAAATATTCGTTCAGATTGTAGTTCGGCGCCGGCGCCAGTGCGATTCCATGCCGTTCGGCTTTGTCAAAACCCAACGTCACGTCGCCGATGACGCGGGTATCGGTGTCGAGGTAGAGATACGTATCGTAGCCATGAGGGATGAGATCGACGAGCCGCGACTTCTCGAGGTTGTTTCGATAAATTGGCTCTATCGGGATGACTGACGAGAACGCTGCGCTGTCCGTGGCGCACATTGCACCCGCCGCGTCGGTGATGAGAACGCGATCCGCCTCAATCGGCAAAGTGCTGCGGGAGCTCTCAATAGCGTCGCGGATAAACTCTTCGCCCCAGCACAGCCAGATGATCGCTCTCTTCATTTTATGCTCCGTGTAAGCTAGCTTTGGAAGGGGTGCCCGCACTTTCGTACTCGCCTGCTCGTTTATCAGGAGGGTCAAATGCGTTTTGCAATCGCCGTGGCCAGACCGAGTGCTTCAGGATAGCGATGTCCCGTCATGCCGCCAAGGCGATGATAAAACTGACAAGTTTGGTGTCGTCAAAATTGCTCTACATTACATCGGCACCAACCGGCCGCGGCCGCTGATCACGTTGCGGTCGGCCGACGAACTGCCGATTACGATGCGCCCCCAGCGGCCAATGCATGACGGCAATCATCTCCGAATAGGCCAACGCCGTAGGCAATCGCCGGCTTAGTCCGCTAACATCATCAGTGCTCAATCGAAAGCGGTGACGTTGGTGACCAGAGCATGAGCAACGGCGACTCTCGCACTAACCCTCGCGTATCGGTGATCATGACGGCCTACCAGGACCTTCGATTCATCGATGCCGCCGTTAACAGTATCCTCGCTCAGACCTATGCCAATTTCGAATTGGTCATCTTCGACGATGGGACGAACCAGCCCGACGTATTCACACGCCTGGCCGCACTCGATCCGCGCATCCGCGTCATACACTCCGAACAGAATCTTGGAGCATATGCGGCGGCCAATCGCGCGATCGCGGACGCACGCGGCGAGATCATTGCCCGCCTCGACGCCGACGATCTCGCCAAACCGGCACGCCTTGATCGCCTCGTGGCGGCACTCGACGCCGACAGGGAGCTTGGCTTGATTGGAAGCTGGGCCGATCGTATTTCCGAAGCGGGTGAGGCGCGCAAGCCGTGGCAAACGCCCGCGTCGGATCTGCTCATACGATGGACCATTCTGTTTCTGAACCCATTCTGCCACTCTACAGTCGCCTTTCGCCGCTCATGCTTCGATGCCGTCGGCGGCTACAATTCAACCATGCGGACATCTGGCGACTATGAGTTGTGGTGGAAGATGCTCGAAATCTGCCGTGCGGAGAATATTCCCGAGGCGCTGGCGTATTACCGGATAAATTCGCGTGGGATCACGGCCGCGAAATCGTTAGACCGGCGCCAGCCGACCGATCCGTTACGCAGCCAATCCTGGCGGCGTCTTGGTGTCGCCTATGAGCCGCAGCTCGTTCCGCACCTGGTGGACTTCTTGTCGGGCGCCCGAATTTCCGATCCGGACGTCCGCCTGCACACCTACCAGACCGCGCTCACGATCCTAATGCGATTTTTCCTTACGCCCCAATCGCCGTTGCGCGGCAAAGATGCTGAGTCCGCCCGCGAGCTCAAATCAGAAATCATCGGCCGTGTGCTTGCCGACACCTCCATCACCTTCGTTGCGCGCATCCAGCTGTGGACACTATGCTGGCAGATTGATCGTGGCCTAGCCGCAGCCATGTTACCGGGAATGCTGTTCAAGGCGGTGGTCGACAAATCTAGCTAATGCGATTCGTAGTGTGCTTCCTTTTTGGGCCTTGCTCGTTTCCTATGGTACAATGCGAACCGCTTGGCGGGCGACCAATGAAATATGATATAGAAGTCGACTGGCAGCTGCTCGATACGTGCAACTATCGCTGCACGTACTGCTTTTACGATGCCAGCAGGCTTGGTTCAAAGTTGCCGGCTTTCGCCACTTCGGCAGCGTGGCGATCCGCCTATGACGCCACCGGCCTGGTCTGGCTGGCGCATATCACCGGCGGCGAGCCCAGTATCTATCCGGATTTTGTCGATCTGTGCCGAGGCCTGACGGCCAATCACTATATTTCCGTGAACTCCAATCTGACCGGACCTTCGCTTGGCGAATTCGCCAACACGATCGATCCGTCGCGCGTCAGCTTCATCAATGCGGGTTTTCATCCAGAGGAGCGGGAGCGCCGTTCCGGCGTAGATATATTCCTGCGGCACGCCGACTGCCTGCGTTCCGCCGGTTTCCCGATATTGGTTTCGGTGGTGGCTACGCCGACGGCTTTGGCGAATTTCGACGACGCGATTGAGCTGCTCGCACGGTCTCAGCTTTTTCCAATCCCGAAATTATTTCGCGGCATGTGGAACGGCAATCGCTATCCGCAGTCCTACTCCGCCAACGACAAAGCACGTTTCAGGCATTTTTCCGCGTTGGCACGCGACTTCTATGGCGGCACGCTCGCGCGAAGAGCTGAGCCACCGAGCCTCGACATGTTGCACGACGATGAGTTCGTCGACGGCCTGCCCGACTACACGGGATCAATGTGCGAGGCGGGCCATCGCTTCGTTCGCATGATGCCAAGCGGCGATGTGTTTCGTTGCGACCGGAAAAATCTCTTAGGCAACCTACTCGATGGAACCTTCGCTAGGCGGGCTGATCCCGCACCCTGCGACAACAGGCATTGTTTTTATTTCTGCAACAAATACACCGGTCGCAACACGGTCGAATCTCGAGGTTCCCCCCGCGCGAAGCAGCGATTTCCGTGGTAAATCGGTGTTTGACCATTTCGACCAATACGCCACAAAATTGCTGTGGCGCACAATACGGTCTCTCAGCGGCCATGGTCTGGTAGGGTGGAAGCTTCCCAACCAAGTGCTGCTGCGCTCATCCGCCCTGTGGACTCGTCACGTTATCGCTGGTGCGGAATCACCATGCCAAGGTCGAACGGCACCGCGATGCGCGGCTGCGTGCTGTTCGTCGGCACCACCGAATGGAAGATGTGCGACGGCAACAGCGTCGCGACACCCGGCTTCGGCCTAATGTCTCGGCTCCCCCAGCACGGCGCGTAGCCGCCAGTGAAGTCGTCGCACGCGCCGATCACCAGGGAGCCGCCGCGGGCCTCTGCGCCGTCTTGCGTTGGTACGGTGACGTGGTAGACGCCGGAAACATAGGCAAATTTGTGCAAATGGGAGTGATGGCTCTCCTTGCCGCGGACCACGTTACCAGCTGTCTTCAGATAACCTTCCATCGGCGCCGGCGGCAGGATGGCGTCCAAGCCGCGGCGCGGAAACTCGGCGATGAAATTTTCGATCGTTGTTTGCAGGAATTTCGCCAGTACCGGAAACGCGCGCGCCTCCTTGACGTCGAGGTGCTCAGCGCGATGAAAGCCGTAAGCCTCAATGTAGTGCAAAGTTGGATTGAGAAGAATCTCTGTGGCCAACAGCGCGTTGAAGCGCTCGATGCCGCCGAACTCGACGGGCGGCTCGAAACTGAACTGGCCGACATAGCGATCGAGATCAACGAGCATTTTGGCCTCCTCGGTGCGGCCGAGGCGGCTCAGCGCGATGGCGCGAAAGCCGCGCACAACCGTGCAATTAGCGTAGGCCGCGGGAAGTTCTTCGCAGGCGGCCAGCAGGTGGGTGCCATCGGGATCGGACAGCAGCGGCAGCAACAGCGATTCGGCGGCCGTGTAGGCGTAATCGGTCGTGGCCACAGCCCGGCGGTAGGCCTCGCGCGCTTCCGCCTTGCGCTTGAGCGACGCGAGCGCATCACCGCGCAGACGATGCAGGTCGCTGCTGTCGCCGGGCGCCCCCACGAGCCCACGGTCGCATACTGCAAGCGCCGAATCGGGCCGTCCGAGCGCCAGATAGCAAAAAGCAAAATTCGCGAATTGGCGAAACCCGCCGAGCGTTTCGGCCCGTTCGAATACGGTGGCGGCTTCACCGTGCTTGCCACCGCGCAACAGGTTTTCGCCGAGTTTTGTCAGCCGGGTGGCCTCGTCGGCAGGGGGTGCCGCGATCTGCGGTTTTTGCAATGCGTTCGACAGGGACTTGGGCCATGACCGGGTATCGTGCCAATGCATCTAAGCGGGCTTCTCCTGACTTTGCTGCGGGTATGTTGCTGGCTTCGCCGGAATTTTCCGAAAGAATCCTGGTCTGCAAGGGACGGTAGCAAATTTCTGGGCCTTCCGGAATGGACCAGGTCGGTAACCACTTCATAGTTCCCGACAGCGAAGATGCTACCCGTTTTTCTGCGGCACGAAATTGCGCAAAGCGTCAAGTGCAACGCAGCGATTTTGTCGTTGGTGGGGGAGCGGCCGACATGACGAGACCATGGCAAATCGGTCATCGGCATGTATCCAAAGGTCTCGAAAGCTGGTAGTCGTAATTGAAGTTGGCCTATCCGAGTTATCGGGACCTAGGTTTGGATGATGCGGTTCGTGTCCGCCGCAGGAGCGGTTGTATAGAATGTTGAGCAGATTGCTCGTAGTCAATCACAACTTCACAAGATGGAAGAAGGATAACGTCTACGGCTTTATCGCCGTTCATCTCAGTGCTGCGCTGGCGGTTTTTTGCTTGGTTTTTCATTTGGACAGGGGTGGTTCTTTTCGCTGTTGGACTTGTTGTCTTCGGCATCCTCGGGATAAACCTGTGTTTCCACCGGCTCCTAACCCATCGCGGTCTCGCCTGTCCGCGCTGGCTTGAACACAGCTTGGCGTTTCTGGCCACTTGCAGCTTGCAGGACTCGCCCCCGCACTGGGTGGCGGTCCATCGCAAACACCACCACCACACCGACGACGACCGCGATCCACACAGCCCCCTGGTGAGCTTCTTTTGGGCGCATATGGGTTGGCTGCTGGTGCGAATGGAGAACATGGATCGCCGCACACTGATCGCACGTTACGCCAAGGATATCATGCGGGATCCTTTCTATGCGTGGTTGGAACGACGCCACACTTGGCTGAAGATCGCGGTGGCTTCGTGGATTGCATATTTCATCGCCGGCTTTGCATACGCCGTATGTTCGGGCGGCACTCTGACCGCTGCAACGCAATTCGGCTTAAGCCTGTTCGTTTGGGGCGCCGTCCTACGCACGGTGGTGGTGTGGCACTTTACCTGGTCGATCAACTCCGTGACCCATGTTTGGGGGTATCGAAATTACGAGACTCACGACGTGAGCCGCAATAACGCGCTCATCGCACTCCTGACGAGCGGCGAAGGCTGGCACAATAATCATCATGCTGAGCCGCGTTCGGCACGGCATGGCCACATGTGGTGGGAGATCGACGTTACCTGGATGATCATTCGGCTGTTGATGTCGCTAGGTCTAGTAACAGACGTCGTTCATCCCTCTCCAGTGCTGGCGGAAAATTTGAAAGGCTTCAGTCGGCGAGCCGCACCCGAAGAGCTCGATTCGTTCGAACTCGAAGAATCTGCGGCGGCGTTGTCCGACAGTGCAGCCGCTGACCCTAAACCTCTGGCACCATCGGCGCGGATCTAAGCCACAATTGGATTGAGCGTAAAGCGAGATACATCTCGCCGAAACGAGGCCAATGGTATGACCCCCGCAGCTAACAAGCGCCTCCAGGCCATGCGGAAACTGCTCGGGCATGTGCGCGAGCGATTTGGGCTCGAAATCGGTTTCGTGCTCTGGGACGGCTCGACCGTCCCGGGCGATCTCTCGCCCGACGCGCTTGCCATCATGATCGCCGACGAGGGCTCTGTCGCCGCGTTGATCCGGCGCCCTAAGCTCGAAACGCTGCTCAATCTCATCGTTTCGGCGCGTCTTAACATTCGCAACGGAACGCTGTTCGATCTCATGAGCATGCGCACGCGCGTGCGATCGAAGGATTTTCTTAAGGTGCTGGATAAGGCACTGGCCCTTCGCACCGCGCTGCGGTTCCTGTTCATATCGCGCGGCGGGGCCTTGCCGCTCGAGCACTTAAACGGCGACAAAGCCCGCATGGACGGAAGCGAAGCCGCTAATCGGGAGAACATCGACTATCACTACAATCTATCGAATAAGTTTTATGAGCTCTTTCTCGATCCCGAAATGGTTTACAGCTGCGCATATTTCACCGAACCGCACGACGATATCGCACGGGCGCAGCACGACAAGCTCGACATTATCTGCCGCAAGCTGCGCCTCAAGCCGCGCGAGGTGCTTCTCGACATCGGCTGCGGCTGGGGATCGCTCCTCATCCATGCCGCCCGGCACTATGGCGCCCATGGGCACGGCGTTACGCTCGCTCAGGCGCAATACGCCTACGCCATGGATAAGATCGCCCGGCTCGGCCTGCAGGATCGTATAAAGATTGAATTCAAGGACTATTCGAAGCTCGAAGGCCCATTCGATAAGATTGCTTCGATCGGAATGTTCGAGCACGTCGGAAGCCGCAACTTCGCGCTCTATTTTTCGACCGTCAACCGGCTGCTTAAGCCGGGAGGACTCTATCTGCACCACGCCATCGGGCTACCGGCGCGAGGCGCAGATCGCGACTTCCTGCGCCGACACCGAAAAAAAGGCAGACTGGTCACCCGCTATATCTTTCCTGGCGGCGAACTCGACCATATTGGCATGTCAGTTTCCAACCTTGAACGGCATGGCTTCGAAGTACATGACGTCGAAGCATGGCGCGAGCACTACGCGCGTACCACGCGCCTTTGGCATGATCGCCTGCTGGCAAACTTCGCGGCAGCGGAACGCGAAGTCGGCACGGCGAAGGCAAGGTTATGGCTTCTGTATCTGGGCGCGGTCTCGATCGGCTTCGACCGCGGAAAGACAGGCGTTTTTCAAACTCTCGCATCGAAGCGCAAGCGCGGTGCGTCGGGCGTGCCCCTGTCACGCGCCGATCTCTACCGCTGAAAGCCGATACCGCGCCGAACGGATCTCCAATAGGACCAAACATTGTCGGCCGAGCGCGACGTGCTACGACAAACTCGTGGCCAACTACCTGGCCTTCGTTCGAGTCGCATCAATTCGGCTGTGGCTTCGCTTAAATGAATCCACGGCATAACGTCAGTGATGGCGCAAGCATGATGACCGGCGCCAAGGCAGGCCGAAACGACTTCACTGATTGTGCTGCCGATAATTGCCAAACCAAGTCACAAACGCCCTCAACCCAACTTCGATTGGCGAGTGCGGCGTGAAACCAGTGGCGCGCTCCAGTTCGGAGCCATCGGCAAAAGTCTCGAAGACGTCGATTGGCCGCATGGGCAGCAATTCACGTCGTGACGACTTGCCGATGATCTTTTCCAAAATATCGAGCAATTCAACGACCTCGACCGGCTTTCCGTTGCCGACATTGTAGATGCGATGTGGCGGTTGTGGCGCTGTTGGCGCTTGGTCGGCCTCCGCGGCAGTCGGCGTGCCCGCGGGCGGCGGTAAGGTGATCAATCGCACCACGGCTTCGATGACGTCATCGACGTAGGTGAAGTCGCGACGCATGTGCCCATGATTGTACAGACGCACAGGCCGACCCTCCATGATTGCCTCAGTGAAGAGCCAGTAAGCCATATCCGGGCGTCCCCACGGCCCATAGACAGTAAAAAACCGAAGCCCGGTCGCCGGCAGGCCGAATAGATGGGCGTAGGCAAACGCCATCAACTCATTGGCTCGCTTCGTGGCGCCGTAGAGGCTGAGCGGCTCATCGACTCGATCGGAAACCCTCAGCGGCATGCGCGT
>Ga0181523_10005263_pt1 | contig 10776 bp, 7 predicted proteins | sample PEATcosm2014_Bin_43_FD_119752 | JGI IMG/M metagenome (GOLD analysis project Ga0181523, IMG submission 119752) | Peatland microbial communities from MTU Mesocosm Facility, Houghton, MI, USA - PEATcosm2014_Bin05_30_metaG | ecosystem: Environmental > Terrestrial > Soil > Wetlands > Peat | place... | reverse complement strand
GGGCTTGCAGGTTGCTCGATCGAAGATGTTGCCGCGGGTCGCGAGCAGGCACCGTACGAACTGTCACTGGCAGCCGAACGGGTTCGTGCCGCAGCCGAGGCCGCACATTCGCTGCCGTTCCCATTTTCGCTAACCGCGCGAGCTGAGAACTACCTGGTCGGGCATCCGGACCTTGGCGACACAATCGCGCGGCTTCAGGCATATCAAGAAGCGGGCGCCGACGTGCTGTTTGCACCCGGGCTGAAGAGCAAGCAGGACATTGTGGCGGTGGTCCGCTCGGTGGACCGGCCGGTGAACGTAATCATGGGGCTGCAGGGCGTGCAGTTGAGCCTGGCTGAATTGTCAGAGATGGGAGTCAAGCGGGTCAGCGTCGGCAGCGCTTTGTCGCGAGCAGCGATGGGCGCATTCCTTCGCGCCGCGCGCGAAATGCAGGCGCAGGGAACATTCACCTTCGCAGAAGATGCGGCGAACTATGCTGAGTTAAACACCATGTTCGGGTAGGCGCGTTCACCTTTGCAAATCCGCGTTTGAAATTGTCTTCGGATGCTTCTTGTTCACCACCCGCACGCCGTCCCGCCAGCGCTCGTCCACCTGCATCAGCGTCCAATCGATCTGTGGAGACAGGTAGCGCAGCAACACGTCCGTCGCGGGATGGACGCGCAGAGCGGGCGCGACCAGGAACAGCAGTGGCGGAGCGCTGGAGAGCTCACGTCCGGCGAAGTAGCCGTGGCGCGCGAATTCGCCGCGCTGCTGGTGCCAGCGCACCCGCGCCCAGTAGTCGAGCCCTTGCAGCGGCAGATGGATGTCCTCTTCGGCCTTGAGCTCGAGGATGGCGAGCCGCCCATCGAGAGTGCACGTAAGCACATCAAGCATGGCGCGGTCGGCGGCGGTAAACGCCGGCACCTGTGAGTAAACGAACCGCGGGTCAAGCCGCTCGTCAATGGCGCGAACGTCGCGCGTGATCAGGGTTTCCAGCCAGCGCTCCGGAGCCAGCCGGAAGAACAGGTTCGTGTGCGAGCCACCCGGATGCCGCTGTTCCGTGATACGCCGCACCAATTCGCGGAAAAGTACTTCGCTGTCTTCATCGAGCACATACTCAGCCGGGCCCACGCCGAAGAGGATGGATTCAGCGTTACGGAACGAGCCTGAAACGGCAGTGATTCGCGCGCGGGCGAACTCTAATCCGTACAGCCGAAACACAATTTCCGAGGCTGATTCTACCGTGATTTCCGGCGCCGGCGCGAGCGCGTGGATGCGCGCAATCGAAGCTGCGAAGCGTTCTCGCGCAGCTTGGCCATCCACGGCGCGAGTCAGGTGGGTCATGATGTTGCCGGAGTCAGCACAATCAGCCGGCTCGCAGATCTCGGAGCGCTCATCGAGCTCGAAGATCTGCCACTTGGCGGCTTCGGCATTCAGCTGTGCGGCGCGTTGGCGCACGATTTCCGAACGACCGGGCGGCAGAAACAGCTTTAGTCCTTCCACGTGCGCGCGCCCGGCGAGGTGCTGGCGTTGATAGTCCATCCAGAGAATGCCGAAGGAAAGCACCGCGTCAACACAGGATTGTGTTTCTTCCGAATTGACGCCAAGTACGGCAAATGCCGACTGTCCGGCGCGTAGGACGGCACGCGTGTAAACCGGGCTGAATGAATGCTCGAGGTCGGGGCTGCCGCTGAGATGCTCGACCTTGAATCCGCGATAGTCACGCAGCAGCACGCGCTCCAGCACGCGTTGGTACTGCAAGCGGAGCGAACGCTTCAGTGTGCCGGTGCGGCGGTCGCCGTCGGCGCAGATCTCCAGCAGCTTGGGCTGCGCCTGTCCAAATCGCACCACGGTGAGACGCAGAATGCGGCCCTTGATTTCCGCGTCGAGCACGCGGCGCACCGTGTTGCGCTCCTCCGACCACAGGTGCAGAATGCATTTGCCTTCGCCGGAAACGGAGTATTTGGCCGTGCCGAAGTCGAATAGCACCTCACCGTCTTCGACAGCGACGGCTTGCGGCTGGCTGGCCAGAAACTCCTCCAGCATTTTGGCGAGAAGATCGGCAGAGATGGCGGAAGGCTGCATTCGGCTCGAATCCGAAAGAATAGCCGAAAGCACGGTCCCGCGCAGCGTCGGGCCTCACACGCCTGTGTGATAATTAAGCCCGGTAGCCCGCAACGCCCGACACCACTTACTTGACGTACTTGCCCTATAATTAGCCTGTGCTGACGGACGAAGACAAACAGTGGATCCTTGAACTTCTTGAGGAACGCCTCGGGAAGCTCGAGGGGCGCTTCGACGAACGATTTGCGAAGCGAGAGGAACGCTTCGACGAACGGCTTGAGAAGGTGGAAACAACCCTGCTGACCGAGTTTCATAAGTGGGCCACGCCTGTCGAGATGCGCCAGCGGAGCCACGCCGCAGCTATACGAGCGCTTGACTGAAGTCGAATCTATCTCAGACCGGCTCAAGAACCTGGAAGGCCACTGATCTCCTGGCTCCTCATTGCTCGTCGCGACTTCCGGGGCAGGTAAGCATCGAATCAAGGTGACCATGTATAAGCAATTCTTCTTTGACCGCTACGGCCTGGCGCAAGCCGACGTCGAGCGCTACCTGGCGGCCGCGCTTTCCGCCGGCGGCGATTACGCCGACCTCTACTTCGAATATCAAACCTCGACCTCCGTCTCCCTCGACGAGAGCATGGTGAAATCGGCGACCGAGGGCATTTCCGTGGGCTGCGGCGTGCGCGTCATGGCAGGCGAGCGCACCGGTTACGCCTACACCGACGACCTCTCTCCGGAGCGTATCCTGCACGCCGCGCGAACTGCGGCGCTCATCGCCAGCGGCCCGGCCAAGCAGCCTGTGGTCGGACTGACCGACAAGGCGGCGCACAATCTTTATCCCATTCCGCTGCCTTCGACGGAAGCCGACGTGCGCACCAAGGTCGAGCTGGTCAATCGCGCCGACAAAGCCGCCCGCGCCTACGATCCGCGCATCCACGAGGTGCGCGTCGGTTACGCCGACGAGCTGCGCCGCATTCTGGTCATCGGCTCCGACGGCAGCTTCGCCGAGGATGCGCAGCCGCTGGCGCGCATGAGCGTTTTCTGCATCGCCAAGTCCGAGAGCGCAGGCTCGTCGCGCGGCAGCGCGGGCGGCGGAGGACGTGTGGCGCTCGACTACTTCCTCACCGAAAAAACGCCGGAACATTTCGCCATCGAAGCCGCGCGCCAGGCCATCATTCAGCTCGACGCCCGCGAAGCTCCCGCCGGCGAGATGGAAGTCGTGCTCGGTCCCGGATGGCCGGGAATCCTGCTGCACGAAGCCATCGGTCACGGACTGGAAGCCGACTTCAATCGCAAGAAAACTTCCGCCTTCTCCGGCATGCTCGGCCGCCGCGTCGCCAGCGACAAATGCACCGTGGTGGACAACGGCACCATGCCCGGCCGCCGCGGCTCGCTCAACGTGGACGACGAAGGCAACCAGACCGAGAACACCGTGCTCATCGAGAACGGCATCCTCAAGGGCTATCTCTCCGACAAGCTGTCGTCGCGCCTGATGGGCATTCCCAACACCGGCAACGGCCGCCGCGAGAGCTACCAGCACATCCCCATGCCGCGCATGACCAACACCTACATGCTCGCCGGGCAGGACGCGCCCGAGGACATCATCCGCTCCGTCAAGTACGGCGTGTACGCGGTGAACTTCGGTGGCGGACAGGTGGACATCACCAACGGCAAGTTCGTCTTCTCGGCGTCAGAAGCCTACATGATCGAGAACGGCGCCATCACGGCGCCGCTGAAGAACGCGACGCTCATCGGCAACGGGCCCGACGTGCTGACCAGGGTTTCCATGGTCGGCAACGACCTTCAGCTCGACGAAGGCATCGGCACCTGCGGCAAAGACGGCCAGTCGGTTCCCGTCGGCGTCGGAATTCCCACGTTGAAGGTTGATCGCCTGACCGTCGGCGGCACCGGCGGATGAACTAGCCGCCAGCCACCAGCTCTCAGTTAAGACTTACTCTTCTGCGCGCTGCGATGACAGCAAGGATCGCCTGACAATTCGACCAGTTCGTCCGGCGAGGTTTCAGGGTAAAACCATGCCTCGGCTTCGGGTCTTCTGCCTGGTCGGCATTGCAACTGCAGAGAATAAGCGCTAGTATTCTGTTTCTTTCAAAGTTGTTACCGCTGCGACAAAGCTTCGGTCTACGGTCGCCCAAGCCGGGAGGTAGCTATGGTCTTCTTGTCGTACCACCACCCTGATCGACCCTTCGTTGAAGCTGTGCATGAATGTTTGGCTAAGCACCCACACGTCTTGCCATTTTTCTACCCGAGGAACCAGCAAGCCAGCCATTGGGCGTCGCGGGTCCAAAAAGCGTTGCTGGAATGTAAGACTTTCGTCCTTTTCTTACCTGAACAACAACAGCCGGCTGGGACTTGGCTAGACGAGTGGCGCAATGCGGTCGATCGAGAGATACCCAGGCTGATTATCAGGAAAGACACCGTGAAGGTACCTGTCACCGTGTTCATCGGAGACAATTGCGGCGAAGAGATCGTGGAACGCTTTGATCCGCAGTCCGCACCTTGGGTTGCCGAACGGATCATACATATTTTGCGTCTCGATAATCCGTTTGATGTTCCGATTGGTTATCCATTCGATTACGAGAAGAAAATCATCGAGGCGTACGCTGTGGGCAACGGTGAGGTTGGGCCCGACAAAGTCGGACAGGGCTGTCCGGCGAAGTGGCCAGATGTCGAGCGAATAGGCAAATTTGTGAAGGTAAACCCGGTAGGGGCGGACATCTTGGGCGACTACCGGAAGGAAAGCGCGGCAATCGTTGTCGACACTCGTGTTGGTTGGCAGGAACCGGATCAGAGCCAGCAACAGACCGAAACGCTCACATTTCCGGAGGCGGGCCCTCGCGAAAGACTAAACTACCCCGTTGGTGACCACCTCACTGTCGGGATTCTCGTTTCGGGGGGGATAGCGCCCGGGATCAACGCCGTCATCGAAAGCATCGTCAATCGACATACTTTGTATAGGGATAAGCATAAGAAAGAAGAAGGCACAGACTACGCCCTCAGAATTCGCGGCTATCTCGAGGGATTCCAAGGATTTGTGCGGCGAACTGATAACTGGATGCCGCTGGACAGCGATCGGGTAAAGGGGTTGGCAGGACAGGCAGGTGCGATTCTCCGCACATCTCGCGCAGAGGAGCTTTTGTCGGAGGATGTAGGCCAAAGATATGATCACTTCATGGAAGTCATTACGCAACTGTGGGGCGCAAACGTTCAAATTCTCTACGTAATAGGTGGAGAAGGAAGCATGAAAGCAGCCCATGCCATCTGGAAGATTGCCAGAGATCGTAACCGTCCAATTTCCGTGATCGGAATACCGAAGACCATGGATAATGACATTCTGTGGGTCTGGCAATCGTTCGGCTTTCTTTCAGCCGTTGAAGAAGCTCGAAAAGCCATCCTAAACCTCCATACGGAAGCTAGGTCGAATCCGCGCTTAAGCATCATTCAACTGTTCGGTTCGGACTCCGGTTTCGTGGTAAGCCACGCTGCGCTCGCAAGCGGCGTCTGCGATGCGGCCTTGATACCAGAGGTTCGCTTCAGAATAAAACGATGCCCAATCGAGAAATGCCCAGGGCTAGGACTATCCCACTACATACGAGGCAGGCTCCAACAACGTCTGATCGACCAAGATAGCCCCTCGGCACTAATCGTAATGGCTGAAACGGCAATCCCAGAGGATGCATTGGACTATGTTGACGATCCGGAAATACGTTTATTTAAGGAGGAAAAGGATGCTGTTAGAGAGTTCTTGCAAAGGAAGGGACGAAATCCCGGACAAACGCCGGATGAATTGCGGTCCGCGGGCGTGAAAATAGTCTCGCGGGCCCTTTTCAACGACATTCGTGCCATGAAAGACACGAACCCCTATTGGGAAAAGTATCGTGTTTTCACGAATGAACCGCGTCACCTCCTCAGGTCCATTGCCCCAAGTGTCTCTGACGTAGTCTTCGGCGAGAGGCTCGGCGCGCTAGCAGTCGATAATGCGATGGCGGGTTATACGGACTTCATGGTGAGTCAATGGCTGACGGAGTATGTATTAGTTCCACTTAAACTTGTGATCCTCGGCCGCAAACGCGTGCGTGAGGATGGTATGTTCTGGAAATCTGTGCTCGCCAGTACCGGCCAGGATTCACATAAGCGTGCCCTACACGAAAAAGAAGAACAGGAACAGGGAGCAAAAACTCCGGAATCATAGTTGCCAACCAGAGTTTGGGCTAGTGAATCAGCGGCTTGCCTTTAGCCTTCCAAAGATTCGCAGCGCTCGGGGCCGGGCGGTAGCACGCCACCAGAAACGAGGAATGGCTGAATGAGTTCGCACCCAGGGGAAGAAATTATTGTATGGACGAACGAAGGGTACGAGGGCCGATTCCTTAAGTGGGAGACCGATTCGTGGCAGGCCATTGAACATCGCAACTACAAGCACTGGTTCAGCCTCTCTCAACCGCTGACTTCTCAAGACCTGGAAACCCTTCGTTCCGTCTACAAGATTCCGGTTGGCAGGCTGTCAGATCAAGAGCTGGAAAGAACCTCACCGAGTGCCTTGGTTGGCATTGCGGAGTCGCGCACAAATGCGGAGAACTAAGTAAGTCCTACGGAGCCAAATGAATACGGATAGCAATGTTACAACTGCAGTTATAGCAGCAGCTGGGTTAGCCACCAGGATGTGGCCTGCAAGTAAAACTGTGCCCAAAGAACTCTTCCCGTTGGGCAGAGTGCCTGCGATCGTCCACCTAGTGTGGGAATTGCTGGACGTAGGTGTGAGCCGGATTGTGGTGGTCGTGGCCACCGAAACTTCAACGCTAATGAGAGGATTTTTTGATGCAAAGGTCCCAGCCCCGAAGAAAGTCGCCAGTGATCCGTTGGTACAGCGCTTCCAACAGATCTTTGCTAAAGCGGAGTTCGTGTTTATCGATCAGCCCTCAAGTTACGGCAACGGAATCCCTTTGATCTCCGCAGCCAAGGAGGTAGGGAATAACCCCTGCATATACGCCTTCGGGGATGACATCGTTTTTGGCGAGAATGTTAGTCGAGGATTGCTCGACACCTTCGAGCGTACAGGCTGCCCAGTGTTGGCTGCGCAACACGTCGAACCGCCCAGGAAATCACAATTCGGCATCATTGAATGCCGGGAGGAGGAGGGGATTCAGTACGTAACTAGGCTGATTGAGAAGCCGGCTCCAAACGAGACGGAATCCACGTTGGCTTCCTTCGGACGATATTTAGTCACGCCTGATCTCACCGACACACTACGCAAAACTCCGCCAGGGCGTGATAATGAGGTGTGGTTCGTCGACTCGGTTATTCAGCGCATTCACGGCGGTGAACGCGTGTGCGCCTTCCCTCTCAGCAAGGGAAAGTGGTACACCGTAGGAGATTCAGCCAGCTACGCGCAAGCAGTAACCGCAGCCCAGAACGGCGTTTGATGCGGAAGGGTTCCGCACAAACTCTGGGCGGCCATGAGGCCGCCCATCTCATTCTAGCTAAGAGCTACAGACTAACAGCAACCTTCCGGTGAGGATGGGCGATCTCAGCCCACTGTGCGGAAGAATAGTAGCCCCGATCCCTTCGACTTTGCTCAGGGGAGGCTCCCGCGCCGGGTAAGCGTTGCAAAACCGGAGTCCCTTCAGTGACGGCACGCCCAGCTGCGCCGCCGGTTTCCAACTTAAGCGCAGCTTAGGCGCCGAGTCATCATCGTCCAACTACCGAAAAAGAAGAGACAGGCTGATGATCACTTCTGCCAAGCCGACGAGCCCAAAAACTAGGAACTCAGCCAAGAAAAGGGTTCGAATTCGCGCCTTAGGGGGCCAGAACGTTCCTAGGGGCTGTTCCTGCTCCCTGTACTTAGCAACAGTGAAATCGGGTTCACTCGCTTTTGAAAGTCGCACGTCGAGAAAACCGGGTCGAGCCGCGAGGCCTAACTCCCGCTCCAAGTACAGCAAACGCCCCTCACATTCGCTGAAGAAAAGATATTCTCTCCGAACAACGAAGAACGCTACAACGCTGAAGAGGCACCCAATCAGTTGTATTGGAACAAAATACGGCAGCAGCCTCCTTGCGGTATCCCACTGGTGGCCGACTGCGAGCGAAATGGGTGAGGCCAGCAGGAGAGAGACGAGCCAATTGTAGTGCTTTATTTGCGAGAAGATTGCATCATGTCTCATACGAAACTCGGCAGCCTGGATCCCGTAATAGGTCAACAGTGACGTTCGATCTTCAAAAATAGTCGCAGCCGGCTCTGCCTTGGCTTCAAATTGCATACCGCAGTGTATATCCATCTTTCCCCCGAATGGGCAAGAGTTTTCCTGAGCGGCGCGTCAGCCGCATGCCACATTCCTTCGCCTTGATTCCGAAAGGGTGGGACCGGGCAATCTCAGCCCGAAGGGCGAGTTCTAATTACGCCGGAACTGCTGAAAGCGAAAAGCAGGTCCCTCGACTCGCTCCGGTCGCTCGGGATGACAGCGCGATGGGGAGATCGTCCCCGGTCAGGATGACAACGTGGGGTCGGGCTGAAGTCCTCGCTCGGGGTGCCAAACCGTGGGGCAACAATCAGGGCGGCCATGAGGCCGCCCGTTTCATCTTGTTGAAAGCTAAAGGCTAACAGCTAACCGCAGATCCCTCGACGCGCTCCGCTCGCCCGGATGACGGCGCGAGGGAGGAGTTCCATTTCGGGAAGCTTTACAAAATTTTACACAAAAATCCTGTAACGCTCTTGCGCCTTCCGGCGTTTGTTTATGTGGGCTGGTTGTTGGCGTCAGCCGGGTGACGGATTTCCATCCCCCTCGCCGGCATCGGCATCCCTGCTATGCCTGTGCCGGCCTTTCTGGAGCAACGCTGGGCTGCTGGCCCGGCGCCGGCTTCAGCACCTGCTGCACTTCCTCCTTGACCGGAGGAGCGTTGGGGTTGACACGAGCCGGCAGCTCCTTGCCTTCGATGAGCATCTGGACCTCGTTGGCGTCGAGCACCTCACGCTCCAGCAGCGCGTGGGCAATCTTCTCCAGCGCCGGACGGTTGGTCTCCAGGATGTGCCGTGCCGCGTTGTAGCCTTCGTCCACAAAGCGCCGCACTTCCTTGTCGATGGCCTGCGCCGTCTCCTCGCTGAAGTCGCGGTGCTGGCTGATCTCGCGGCCGAGGAAGATCTGCTCTTCCTTCTTGCCAAAGGTGATGGGCCCCAGCGTGGACATGCCGAACTCGCACACCATCTTGCGTGCCAGGTCGGAGGCCTGCTCGATGTCGTTACCTGCGCCGGTGGTCATGGTGTTGAGGAACAGCTCCTCGGCCAGGCGGCCGCCCATCATGATGGCCAGCCGGGTCTCAAGGTAGTCGCGGGTGTAGGTATGCTTGTCGTCGATGGGCAACTGCATGGTCACGCCCAGCGCCATGCCGCGCGGGATGATCGTCACCTTGTGCAGCGGGTCAGAGTGCTCGCGCATGGCTGCGACCAGCGCATGGCCAGCCTCGTGATACGCCGTCACTTTCTTCTCTTCGTCGGAGAGCAGCATGGACTTGCGCTCAGCACCCATCAAGACTTTGTCTTTGGCCTGCTCGAAGTCCCACATCAGCACCGTCTTGCGGTTTTGACGGGCGGCGACTAAAGCAGCCTCGTTCACCATGTTGGCCAGGTCAGCACCGGAGAATCCGGGAGTGCCTCGAGCCAGCACGGGAAGATCAACGTCGTCGTTCATCGGAATCTTGCGAGTGTGCACGCGCAAGATCTCCTCGCGTCCGCGAACGTCGGGACGCGAAACCACCACGCGGCGGTCGAAGCGGCCAGGCCGCAGCAGGGCCGGGTCGAGCACGTCAGGGCGGTTGGTGGCGGCTATCAGGATGACGCCTTCGTTGGACTCAAAGCCATCCATCTCGACCAGTAACTGGTTGAGGGTCTGCTCCCGCTCGTCGTGCCCGCCGCCAAGGCCTGCGCCACGGTGACGGCCGACCGCGTCAATTTCGTCGATGAAGATGATGCAGGGAGCGTTCTTCTTGCCCTGCTCGAAGAGATCGCGGACGCGGCTTGCGCCGACGCCGACGAACATCTCCACAAAGTCCGAACCCGAGATGCTGAAGAACGGCACGTTGGCTTCGCCCGCCACCGCGCGCGCCAGCAGCGTCTTGCCGGTTCCGGGAGGCCCGACCAGCAGCACGCCCTTGGGAATGCGTCCGCCCAGCTTCTGAAACTTTTGCGCCTCGCGCAGGAATTCGATGATCTCTTTCAGCTCTTCCTTGGCCTCATCCACCCCGGCGACGTCCTTGAAGGTCACCTTCTTCTGCTGCATGGAGAGCAGGCGGGCCCGGCTCTTGCCGAACGACAGCGCCTTGCTACCGCCAGTCTGCATCTGGCGGATCATGATGAACCACAGAGCGCCCAGCAGGATGAATGGCGCCAGGTTCAGCAGCCACGTTGGCCAGCCCCCGCCAGCCGCGTCCTTGATGGTCATGTTTACGCCCTTGTCGCGCAACTCCTTGATCATGTCGGAATAGCCCGCCGGCACAGTGACGTGGAAACCCGCCTTGTCGTTCTTGAACTTGCCGCTGACCTCCTGGCCGATCATCGTCACTTCGGTGACGTTGCCTTGATCGACGTTGGAAAGGAACTCGGAGAAGTTGATTGCGCGCTCCTTGGGACCCGAGCTGCCCGCCTTGACGACCTGCCACAGCAGGACGCCCGACAGCACGATCACCAGCCAGAACACGACCGTTTTGACCGTCGAATTCACTGAAAACT
>Ga0181523_10005262_pt1 | contig 10777 bp, 9 predicted proteins | sample PEATcosm2014_Bin_43_FD_119752 | JGI IMG/M metagenome (GOLD analysis project Ga0181523, IMG submission 119752) | Peatland microbial communities from MTU Mesocosm Facility, Houghton, MI, USA - PEATcosm2014_Bin05_30_metaG | ecosystem: Environmental > Terrestrial > Soil > Wetlands > Peat | place... | reverse complement strand
TCGACTGGGAAGTGACGTCTTCGATTGAGATCGTGGGCGAGCCGCAGAAACCGTCCGTACCGCCGAAAGTGAGGGGACTACCTCCAAGGGCCCATTCGGAAACACGGTGATGGGTAGCGCCACTCGTTTCTCACTTTCTTGAGTAGAAGCATCGACAGAAGCTGCTTTGACACAACGGCCCGCCCGCATTCCAGCCTGGGCGCGTTTCGTCCGACGTTGGGATTCGCTCGTCTTTACTATGGAACGAAGGGGGACTTGAGTACTGGTCAAAATTGACCAACTGTGGAAACCGCGCTTGCTCCGGCCCGTGCAGTGAGCAATTTTGAACAGAATTGTGGGAAGTCTGCCTATATAAATAACCCGCATGGCTACCAACAGCACTCTACTGTTGTGCATACATCGCGATCCGGCTCAACTGAGTTTGTTGACAGAGCACGGTTACGAGCTGACAACCGCTACGACCGGTTCTGATGGTCTGCGGCTTTTCATGTCGCGGTCGGTGGATGCAGTCGTCCTCGAGTACCAACTGGGTCTGCTGGATGGTGCAACCATTGCTGATGTGATCAAGCAAGTCCGACCGGATGTACCTATCGTAATGCTGGTCGATCACGTCGAATTACCCGCCGGCGCTCTAAAGTCCGTGGATGCGCTTGTGGTCAAATCTGACGGGCTTCACTTTGTGTTGGCCACTGTTCACTTGGTGCTGAATGTGAAGCCAGCCCAGCTTCGCGAATCAAAGCTAAGGTCTGAAACTCCGGCGCATCTGCGGCGTCCGGGCAGGTCAAGGGAAGGAGTGGATCGTGGACAGACCAACCTTCTCCAATTGGCGACCCACGAGAAGGAAAAGCCTTTCGCGCGAGAGGTTTGGCGAAGCATTCGGGATGGAACTATACGATTCTGACCAGATTCACGTCGCTAGCAGGTTGCGGAAACTCCGGTTTCGTATCAGGGCATCGCTTTAGCGATGCCGTAAATGCTTCAAAAGCAGATGCCCCTCTAGGGGTGGACATCGAAAATCGAATTTTTCCACAAGCCGCTAGGACGATTGACGGGTCTCGTCGCCATCCAGGTAGCAGCTCTTTTGGGCATGGCGCGAATGGGCTGAAATGATGGCGTAGGGCACTCCCAGAAAGCGCTTCGCAACGATGCCGGTCACTTCGAGACCATTGAAGTGTTCCCCACCTACTTTGCCTAAAATCCGATGCAATGCGTTCTGTATCTTCTTCGCCCCAAGTCCGCCAAAGAACATCACCTTCACCTGCGACGCGATGAAAAAGAAATTCCATCCAGCGGCGCGAATCTTGCGATCTAGAGTGGAGCCATCGGGTGCAGTGACCATGCTCCAGCGACCCGAGTAGGGCTCAGTCTCCAGCCCAAGCACCGGCGCGCATTCCGACATCAGGATGGTGCCGACGTGAACTTCTGGGGGCATCGAAGACTCCTCCCGCGAGACTAACTCTATCGTGGCGAACTCTATCGTGGCGAACTCTAGGTTCCGCAGGAGAGGCAGGCCGCCTGGTTTGACTGACCCGCTACCCCTCGCTGCCTCCATGCTCATTGATCTCCGTTTGAAATACTGTGCAGAACAGCTCATCTTCAAAACCACAGTCCATAAGGAGTTCGACGGTCTATCGTCACAATTCATGGAAGCGAAAAGCTTTTAGGACTAAAATTGCAGGTGATGGGTTCCCCTGCACGAGCGAATAAGAAGAGCCGCGAGTTCAATCCCGACACCTTCCTCGCAACCATTGGCGAGGGGAGGAAGCACCTGACTTTTGCCAAAGGGCAAGGCATCTTTGCGCAGGGGGATAATGCGGACGCCGTCTTCTATATCCAGGAAGGAAAGGTGAAGCTCGCCGTCGTCTCCAAGACCGGCCGGGAGGCGACTATCGGCCTGTTAACGGACGGGAACTTCTTTGGCGAAGGCGCGCTGGCAGGTCAGGCCCTGCGCATGGGATCTGCGACGGCCATGACGGACTGTGAAATTCTGCGGATCGACAAAAGAGCGATGATGGATGCACTGCACCGCGAGCACGCGTTTTCTGATCTGTTTGTGGCGTATTTGCTGGCGCGGAATGTCCGCTATGAAGAGGATCTGGTCGACCAGCTGTTTAACTCCAGCGAAAAGCGGCTGGCTCGAATCCTTCTTCTGCTCGCTCATTTTGGCAAGGAAGGTGTGCCCGAGCCCGTGGTTCCCAAAATCAGTCAGGAAAGTTTGGCCGAGATGGTCGGGACCACTCGTTCGCGAGTGAGCTTTTTCATGAACCGGTTCAGGAAACTGGGTTTTGTGGATTATTCCGGCGGCCCGGACGGCGGGTTGCAGGTTCACAGCTCGCTGCTCAGCGTTGTTCTGCACGACTAGCTGCTCTCTGCGCAGCCATTTCCCATCGATAGCGAGGATTCGATATGAAGATTTTGCTGTATGCAGGCCTGCTTCTGGTTGTGCTCGGCATCGCGTCGCTGATCGTGCCCATCCCCCACACCGAGACCGAGGGCATTAAGGTCGGGAATTCGCACTTCGGCGTGCAGACCAGTCACAGTGAACGTGTTTCGCCGATCATCAGCGTTATCTTGATCGCGGGCGGGATCGCGCTGGGCATTGCAGGCTCGCGTTCGCGAAACTGACACGCACTCGCCGGCCTTTACTCAAGGTAGTCCTGCGGCAGGGCTCGCGTCGATCGCTTTCGTCGATTCCCATTGCATAGGCGGAAAGTTGCGCGTCAGGCCCGGCTCGGTTGCCTTGCTTTGCCGATGGCCGCACGACAGACAGATCGCCCCTACATCCCGGATGTCGGTCTCTTTCGATATTTCATTCTCGCGCACCGCGAGCGAGCCCGCTACCACCGGGCCAGCGCACTTGTCACAGGAATAAGCGGAGAGGTGCAAGTAGTGTTTTTTCATCTTGGATCCCTCGAAATCCAACCGACGGCCTTACGCAATGCGCCGGCCGCTCACCAGGTTAATGACCAGAATCACCAGCGCAACCACCAGCAGCAAATGGATCAGACCGCCCGCCACGTGGAGGCTGAAGCCAAGAAGCCACAGAATCAGAAGCACGACAAAAATTGTCCAAAGCATATCGATCTCCTTCTTTCATTCTTTCCTTCGTCCATTGATCGCCCGTCCATTGATCGCCCCAGAAGTCGCGTCCGCGAAAAGCCCTTTTATCTTGCGGTAGCCGGCGCGAGGGACTTCCCACACTCCAGGCAAGACGACTTCGACCGCGGCGTGATTAACCCGCAAAACGGGCACATCCTTTGCGATGCGTAACCGCGAACCAGGGGTGCAGGTGTCGCGAACAGCTTCGAGACGGACGCAGCGACGGCGGCAAGCCGTCTCCGAAAACGATCGCGCAACTGGCTAAGAACGGGTCCCATCAGCGATTCACCTTCGTTCTTTCTCCCCATGCACCTATGTTGCCGCGATAAGGCAAGCAGTTTGAGCGCTTTTGAGGAACGTCTCCCTTTCTCATCTCAAGCTGACGATGACATGCCCGGGTCCACTATTCTGTGCAAGATTGCTCATAGTGCTCAAGAAGTGCCGGCAAGGCGAAAATAAGGTGTCAGAAAAAGCACGCGGTTGGCAGGTTGAATCCGCGCCCAGCGTGACGTCGCCACTTCACCAGCAAATTCTCAGGTGCCCCCATGCCTCATTTAGCCAATAATCCGCATCCATGCGTTGTAAAACCACCTTCGTTCCAGCTGCATTGCTCTTGTTTGCCCGTCATCCGCCCGGAACCGGTGTCGACGATTTCACCAGATCGCGTAACTTCCAGGCCACAACGTACAAAGGTTCGCAACAACGCGACGATCAACATTCCTTTGAACGGATTTTTGGTTTCCCTGGACATTGAGGTTACGGTAAAATGCCGACGACTTACAGCCTGAAAGCCCTACCGCCGCTGCTCACAGAGGTTTTGATGTGTGAAGGATGAGCTCCCCACGGCCGAATCAGCTCCAGAAGGAACCTGCCCATTCCCGCAGGCTGTCCTGCACTTGTGCCTATCCCGAGTCCTGGCCAGTCGTCCTTTTCAGGACGCCGAACTACTCAAGCAATTTTTGAGCTATTCGGTCAAACGCACACTTGCCGGTGAAGGCGACCAACTGAAGGAGTATCGATTGGGGGTTGATGTCTTTAATCGGAAGACTTCTTTTGATCCGCGGCTTGATCCGGTAGTCAGGATGGCAGCTCGCCGACTCCGAACCAAACTCCACGATTACTACGACAACGAAGGAGCGCATGATCCGATCCGCATCGAGATTCCCAAGGGGGGCTATGCGGCATCTTTTGTTGCCGCCGCCGCGCCCGAGATAGCCGGGAGCGAAGACGCCGCCAGAGACAATTTGTCGGGAAAAATGGATCGCCGCGGCCCGGAGCGGAGGCCGATGATTCCGGGTGTTGGCAAGTGGAGCCTTGCCGCCGCGGCGGTCTTGGTGAGTGCTGCCTTGGCGGTGGGAGGCCTTTACTATCGCTCCCGTCAAACCAAAAATCTGACCGACAAAGACACCGTTGTTCTGGCTGATTTTGCCAACAGCACGGGCGATCCGGTGTTTGACGACACCCTGAGGACCGCGCTCGTCCTTTCGTTGCAACAGTCGCCCTTCCTGAATGTGCTCTCCGAGCAAAAGGTGGCGGCGACCCTGCATGCGATGACCCGTCCCGTCGGCACGAAACTCACTCCCGATGTAACCCGCGAGCTTTGCCAACGGGCGGGCAGTAAAGCCTACATAGCTGGAGCCATCGCTAGCCTGGGCACCGACTACGTGGTGGGATTGAAAGCGGTGAACTGCCAGAGCGGAGATATCCTCGCACAGGAGCAAGTGACGGCGGCTTCCAAGGAGAAGGTTCTGAACATTGTGGGCACGGCGGCGTCCAAGCTGCGCGGCGAACTGGGCGAGTCGCTGGCTACCGTGCAGAATTTTGGCGTTCCTCTCGCAGAGGCCACCACGCCTTCGCTCGAGGCTCTGAAAGCGTACAGCCTTGGCGGGAAGGCCTATAGCGAGAAAGGTGCTGCCGCAGCGTTGCCTTACTATCAACGTGCTGTCGAACTCGATCCGAGTTTCGCCATGGGCTACGCCGCAGTGGCCGAGCAATACAGCACCCTCGGCGAACTCGGGCGGGCTAACGGGTTCCTCTCCAAAGCATTCCAGCTGCGGCAACACGCCAGCGAGTGGGAAAAGCTGAGGATTGAAGCCAACTACTATTCGTCTGTAATCGGGGATCTGAATAAGGCGACTGCGGCCTATCAGGAGGAGGCTGATAGCTACCCACGCAAGCCCTCCCCATACTTTAGTTTGGGCTACGTGTTCGCCGAACAGGGGCAGTATGAGAAGGCAATGGAGATGACGAGGCAAGCCATCCATCTTGCGCCGGATTCCGTAGATTCGTACGGAAATCTAGCCAACGGCGCCCTTGCCTTGCAACGCTTCGACGAGGCGCGGCAGATCGTTCACGAGGCGCAGTTGCGAAAACTGGATGATTACTTGCTCCACGGCGCTTTGTACGCTCTCGCCTTTGACGGGGTGGACTCTGCTGCGATGGCGGAACAGCAACAGTGGTTTTCGGGCACGACCGAATATAAGCACTTTGGTCTGGCGCTCTCATCCGACACCGAGGCGTATGTAGGCCATCTTGCTAAAGCACGGGAACTGACGAAGCGGGCTGCCGACCTCGCCGCCCGAGGTGACAGCAAGGAGACTGGGGCAATATGGCAGGCGACCGCTGCTCAGCGCGAAGCCGCCTACGGCAATACGCCCGAGGCCCGGCAGATGGCGGGAGGGGCCTTGAAGCTTGACCCTACGAGCCAGGACGTTGAAGTCGAGGCGGCGCTTGCGTTCGCGATGGCGGGCGATACGACACGAGCCAAGTCCCTGGCAAAAGATTTAGAGAACCGCTTTCCACAGGATACCCAGGTGCAGTCGCTCTGGCTGCCTGCGATTCAAGCACAAATAGCGCTTGACGAAAAGAAACCTGCGCTCGCCCTGCATACTCTCCGAGCTCCTTCATCCATCGAGTTGGGGCAGATCATGTTCCTCAACAGTATTTCTTGCCTGTATACGGTATACGTACGCGGAGAAGCATATCTGGCAGCCGGACAGGGCAGCGCGGCGGCCGACGAGTTTCAAAAGCTAATCGACCACAACGGCATTGTCTGGAACTGCTGGACGGGAGCGTTAGCCCATCTGGGATTGGCCCGGGCGTACGCCTTGCAGTCCAAGACCTCGCAGGGTGCGGATGCTAACGCCGCCCGCACTCGGGCGCTCGCCGCCTACAAAGATTTCCTCAGCCTCTGGAACGACGCCGACCCCAACATCCCCGTCCTGAAAGAAGCCAAGGCAGAGTATGCGAGGCTGCAGTAGCTGGGAGAGAATTCCCTGGTTGGTGGGGAGTTGACATCTTCCGCGAACGTGGGATAATTCGCGTTCACCTCACGGCATCGGATGCTCGATCGCGAGCAGGTCGTCTTTCCGCCTTTGAGGTTGGGCTGGGCCCTCTTTTTCCGGAGGTACGCTGCTATGTCGCTGCCCAAGAAGCCGCAGTTCGATCCGCAAACGAAAACTACCGCAGCGAAGTCGGTAGTCAATGTCGCCAAACCACTGACGGTGGGTACCGGCCGAAGCCGGGTGAATTTGTTCACAAAGCACGCACTGGAGGAATACGCTCGTGCAAACCCTGGTCCGGGATTGTTCGCGAAGATCATCGGCCTAATCAAAGGGTTGTTGAAGAAAATTTGGTAAGGCTCCATAAGTGCACAGTTCACTGGAACAAACTTCGCCGATCACGTCAGATCTATAACTCTTGCACCTCGCGGTAAACTAGGGCGTTTTACGGGCAAAGATTGGACTCAAATCGTTGCGGCTTACGATACGGTCGGACTTTGCTTCATCTCTTATACTTTCCGCAATTTGCCGTGCTTGAGCATAATGGGGTGCAGCGTCAGAGGCATGACCTGACAGATCGAGGGTGTGCCCCAGCAAGAAATGGCTTTGTGCGAGCAGCGCGCGCAGCCCAAGCTTTTCGCTACGAGTGACCGCGCCTTCGAGCTCGCGCTGGGCAAGCGCGTAATTCTTCGCATTCGTGAGCGCCTCTCCCAGGAATGCGGAGCACTGAATAGATAAGTATTTCAGGCCCGCAGCGTTCGCTTTCTCGGAAAGTGCGCGCAACTGGTTCACCGCCGCGCTGGTGCGCCCTTCCTTAACCGCCAGCTTCGCGAGATTTACCTTCGCCAATAGAATGAGCTGCGCATCCGTAGTGTGCGACGCTGCCTGCAGAGCCTGATCGTATAATGGCGCAGCCGATTTGTAATCGCCGCGGTAGAAAAAGTTGTCCGCTTCATAGCCCTGCAGCGTTGCTAGCTGTGCCTGATTCTTGAGCCCGCCCGCAACACTCAAAGCCTCATCAAGGTTCTTTCGCGCGTCTTCGCTGCGTCCAACCTGGGCCAGAGCATTTCCGTAATCGCCCAGTATCTCTGCCAGCCAGAAATCTTTCTCCTTGGTCTCGCGGAATGTCTTGAGCGCATCTTCCTCGGAACTGAGTGCCGCACCATACCGTCCCTGATAGCCAAACAGTGTACCCATGCTGGCCGACTCGATGGCGGCGCTGCGATTGTCGCCCACGCTTCGCCGGAGATCCAGGGCGCGCAAATACTGCTGCAGAGCCTCGTCGTAGCGCCCCAGTTTGGTCGAGGCCTCGGCAATATTGTGGACAGTGTCCGCAATGTCGCTGGGCACCTTGAGCTTCTCGCGGAGTTGCAGAGCTTGCTCGAAGTAAGACCGCGCATCTTCGTAATCAGCCTTGGAAAGGTAAGTATTGCCAATACTATTAAGAACGAGGCCCTGATCCTTCAGGTTCCCAAGGTCAACCTGAACCTGGAGGGATTCTTTGTACATCCCGAGCGCCTTGTCGTACTGGCTGCGATTGTTGTAGAAGTCGGCTAAATCGCCCAGCACCCTCGCTGCGCCCGCCTTATCGCCAACCTCACGGTACGATCCGAGAGCGCTGGTGTAATCCTTCAGGGCCTGGTCCGGCTTTCCGAGAGTTTCTTCCGCCTGGGCAATGGCATCCAGGCTGGCGGCGATCCCTTTCTTCAAACCAAGGCGGCGTTTAATGGCCAGCGAGTCCTGAAAACTGCGAAGAGCGTCATCCCACTTAGTAAGTGCTGAGTAAGCGATCCCCATAGCTTGAAAGATCTGAGCTTTCTCCTCATCATTTCCAAACTCGATAGCCATACCCTGAGCGCGCGTCAAATATTCCAATCCGGATTGGGGGTTGCCACTCTTGATCTCGACGCGGCCCAGGGCCAACAGTCCATCGATTCGTTTGGGATCGAGTGTCAGGACCTTGGAGTATTCGTCTCTCGCCTTGTCATACTCACCCGACTTTTCGTAAAGGTCGGCCAAAGCGAAGAGCAGGTCGGCATTCTCGGAAGACACCTTGGCTAGGTTCTCGTAGGCTTCAATCGCCTTGGGATAGCTTTTCAGGATCGTCTCATGTTTCGCAAGAATTAGGTATTTCTCAGCTGCAGGCAGGCTATCGCTCAACCCGACTGCCTTTTGGGAAAACCGTTCCGAGTCATCTTCCTGCCCCAACTGAGAATAGGTTTCAGCTAACTCCGAGTAAGCGAGCGCAAAATTCGGATCCTCCTTAATGGCGGCTTCAAACTGTGTCTGTGCATTGAGGAAGTTCCCTTGCCGGGCTAGTTGAACGCCTTGATCGTAGTCGCGAAGGGCTGGAAGCGAAGCGGTTGAAGGCTTGAAGGATTGCCCCTGGAGCTCTTTGACGATGCTGCGAGAAAGTGCCAGATTGTCGCGAATCTGGCCGGCCAGATGATCGACCGCGGTGAGCACGTCCTTTTCGTTGCTCGACTCGGTGAGCTTGGCGGTGCGTGTGTGTTTGAGGTCCTGCACCGTGGTATCGATGCGGATCTGGTCTCCGAATTTTGTGTATTGACCCCACACCACGGTATCGGCATTGGTGAACTCGGCCAGGCGTTTGACCGTAGAAGGATCAAACAAGGCGGCGGGCGAGATTCGCAAGTCCCGAACGATTTGACTGACGCGTTCCGGAGAAACTACGCGGAGAGAGGCTGACTGTCCTACGTCCGTGCTCAGCATCTGAGCCACGCTCGCTCCCAGCCAGTCCAGGCTCTGATCCCCTGAAGAGTTGTGGAAAGGCAGAACCGCCAAAGATAAAGATACAGCGGGAGCAACCGCCTGCGCCTGGGGCTGAGACCTCGAGCGCAAGCGCTCGCGCAAACCGATTCCTCCGAGTGCAACAACCACCAAAACCACGGCCAACAGACGTCCGTGTCTTTTCCACGAAAACGATCGAGGCAAAAGCCCGATTACCGTCGAGGTCCACGGAACTTTGCTGGTACCCCGGAGCCAAGCTTCCAGATCGTCCTCAACCTCACGCGTCGACTGGTAGCGCCGCTCGGGTTCAGTCTCAAGACATTTCCTCGCTACCTCACTCAGAAATAATGGAACATTCGGATCCACGTCAATGGCTGGCCGGGCTGGCTCCCGGGTACGTTTGAACATGGAAGCTTGAGGCGTTTCCGCTCTGAACGGCATCGTGTCGGTAAGCAATTCGTAGAGAATGAGGCCGAGAGCGAAAATATCCGATCGCGAATCGACGTGCTCGCCCCTCACCTGCTCTGGAGACATGTATTCCGGAGTACCCATGAGCATGCCCGTCTGGGTCATCCCGCCCGGCTCGATCGACCGCGCAATGCCGAAATCCATTACGTAAACCCGGCCCTGCTGGTCGACCATGATGTTTTGCGGCTTGAGATCGCGATGAACGACGCCTTCCGTGTGTGCAGCTTCCAGGGCAAGGCAAACTTGTTTGACAATCTGGACCGTCTCTTCAAGCTGTAACTTCCCTTTTGCCTTGATCAGGCCTTTCAGATCCTGACCCTCGACGTAATCCATAGTGATGAACTTGATGTTATTTTCTTCGCCAAGGTCAAATATTCGGATCACGTTGCGGTGCGTCACCTTGCGAGCCAGAATCAGTTCTTGTTTGAACCGTGACAGCACCTCAGGATGAATCGCTAGTTCGGGACGGATCACTTTCAGAGCGACAATGCGGTCAAGTTCCCGGTCCCGCGCTTTGTAAACCGCGCCCATGCCACCTTCGCCGAGCAAATCAAGGATCTCGTAGCGCTTTCCCAGAAGACTTCTGGGCAGGAGCGGGGATGCAGAGGCGCGAGAGGGAACCGACGGGCGTGACCAACCCTCCGCAACTCCCATCTCGGCGGTAGCAGCCCCAGGCGAAGATACTGCTATCTCCGCAGTCGCATCTCCGGCTTGAGAAGCTGGGATTTTACCAGTCACCGCCTCAGGCAGGGGAACCGCCGTTTCCTCGCCGGCGTTGAGAGGAGTGTCGCATTGGAGGCAACGAAGCGCTGTCGGAGGATTACTGCTGTGGCAATGCGAACATTCCATGTCGTTCGCTATCCTACTGCTAGCGGTTCCCGTCCCGCTAGGCTTCATATAATCACGATTCAGAACGGTTGCATCCGGATCAGTCTCCCCGACCTGAGAGAGCAATCCCTTGTTTGCCATTTTCTATTCGCTCCCTTTTCCCGAAAGCGAAACGTTCTGCGGGCTATTTTGGGCGTTATCAATGACCGTCAGCTCGGCAGAGCGTGGGCCCGTTTTAGTGGGCGTGAACGTGACCGAAATTGTGCAACTCTTGCCCGCCACGAGCGAGGCTGGGCAAGCGTTGCTTTGCCTGAAGTCGCCGGGGTCCGCTCCGGTGATGCCAATGCTGG
>Ga0181523_10005257_pt1 | contig 10794 bp, 11 predicted proteins | sample PEATcosm2014_Bin_43_FD_119752 | JGI IMG/M metagenome (GOLD analysis project Ga0181523, IMG submission 119752) | Peatland microbial communities from MTU Mesocosm Facility, Houghton, MI, USA - PEATcosm2014_Bin05_30_metaG | ecosystem: Environmental > Terrestrial > Soil > Wetlands > Peat | place... | reverse complement strand
GTGGGCTTGGTCGGCGGCCTCGTCACGCCAACCACGACGTACTCACTCGACGGACGGACGTTCTCAGGTGGCCTTCGGAGGTCACCTGGCGCCAGGGCGGACGGGGGATGTGCCACCCGTGTGGACCGACAGAGTCCCGCCACATCACGACCTTCTCGGCGTGCCAGGAGACATCGCCGCTCGAAAATACGCCCGGAACCTGCACCAGTTCGACCGCACCCTGTTTGACGAGAAGCTCGGGACGGCTCCCGGAGTTGGGGTTCCACCCTCCCACCCATCTCGTCGTGAGCACCGAGTGCCCTCGGTAGCACTTCTGGGCGAGCACTGGCGTCGAGAACATGACGGGCTGCGCCCTCGCCCAGTCGTCCAAGGGGACATTGCGCTGCCGCCGAAGCCATCTACGACTGAAGCCCATGACGAATAGGCAGGACACGACGATGACGAACAGCACACCGGCCAACAACTCCACTGTGCCCGAGCCTAACGAGGGACCGCCACCTACTCGCCTGGTGCCCGTAGCACTACCGACCGTGGCTGCGGGTCCGATGACTTCACAACGCTGGCACCGGCAACAGCACCGTCGTCGGCCTTGAGCGTCCCCTGCCTCGCCTCCGACAGCATCGACCCTACGGTCCCTGGACTGAGCAGGAAGCCGGTGGCGTCATAGACCCGGCCGTGGTGGTTGTCAACGTGCAGGCCCCTGGCTTCGAGCATGGCGACCTCGGCGTCCGAAAACGTGGGTTCACCGTGTTCGTGCATCCCGAATTGGCCATGTGAGTGCTGGCCGATGCCGTCACTGGATAACGCCTTGCCGAGGTCATTCGGGGAGGGTAGGCCGTTGACCCTCGTGCCCTTCAGGAAACCCAGAAACACCTTTCACAACTGAAAACACCGGTGCGGACCGGCAGGACCCACCCCGGCACACCCAACTCGTGCACGGTGACCACCACTCGCAACCTTCTTCACGGAGAAGTTGGTGGAGGGCGGCATGGTCCAGGGTACGACGTGGCAAGGGGGAGGCCACAGGTGGGGGAGCGGGCCGGACTGGACTGACCGCTTCCATGTCCGCGTCATGTCCGCGGGAGTCCGCGAAATCATGCCGAGTGCCACCAACCGGCGAGAGGATAAAACACCAGCTTAAACGCCGATTGCGGGGTTATCCCCAGGCCGGGCGGGAGTGTCCAACAATAGGCCTAGTACCGTACTGTCGTGCTGCGCCTCTACGACACGGCGACCGGATCGGAGTCCAGCCTGCGGGGGGACGACGAGGGACGGATCGGGCTGTACGTCTGTGGACCGACCGTGTACGGGCCACCGCACATCGGCCACGGGCGGTTCGCCCTCACCTACGACATCCTGCGGCGCTACCTGGAATCGACCGGCGTCGAGGTACGCCACGTCTCCAACGTGACCGACATCGACGACAAGATCATCAACCTCGCCAACGCCGAGCACCGCAGCTCGCACGAGGTGGCCGTCGAGTACGAGGCCATGTGGTGGGAGGCGATGGACACGCTCGGCGTCGCCAAGCCCACGGTGGCGCCGCATGCCACCGACTTTGTCGCCCAGATGATCGAGATGATCGCCGAGCTCATCGGTCGCGGCGTCGCCTACGAGACGTCCGACGGCGTTTATCTCGAGGTCGCGAAGGTCGCCGGCTACGGCCTTCTCGCCCAGCAGTCGCTCGACTCGCTGCGGGCGGGCTCCCGGGTCGAGGTGAACGACGAGAAGCGGGCCCCGTTCGACTTCGCCCTCTGGAAGTCAGCCAAGGCGGGCGAGCCGGCCTGGGAGGCGCCTTTCGGCGTAGGACGCCCCGGTTGGCACACCGAGTGTGTGGTGATGGCTCTGGAGCTGCTGGGGGAGGGTTTCTCGCTGCACGGTGGCGGGGCAGACCTGAAATTCCCGCACAACGAGAACGAACGGGCGCAGGCCGTGGCGCTCGGGCGCTCGTACGCGCGGCATTGGATGCACAACGGAACGGTCATGCAGGCGGGCGAGAAGATGTCGAAGTCGATCGGCAACGTCGTCGACCTGGCGTCGCTTGCCGACACGCACGACCGCCGCGCCTACCGGTTGGTGGTGCTGCAATCGCACTACCGGGCACCGAGCGAGCTGGGCAGCGGCAACCTCGAGGCGGCCGAGGAGGCGCTTCGCCGCATCGACGCCCTCGCTCGGCGGCTCGATGAGGCCGGCTCTCTCGAGGTTGCCGGCCCGGCAGCCGCCTCGGAGGCCGGCGACGCGGTGACGAAGGAGTTCCGCACCCATATGGACAACGACTTGTCGACGCCTCAGGCGATCGCCTCGCTCTTTGCTGCCGTGACGGCCGCCAACTCAGCGCTCGACCGTGGCGACGGCGCGGGGGGAGCGGCTCGCGGGCGAGCAGCCCTGCGCGGCTTCGAGGCCGTCGGCATCCTCGCCGCCGGAGCCACCAGCGTGCCCGACGAGATCGTCCAGATGGCCCGCCATCGAGACGAGGCGAGAGGGGCACGGGACTGGGCGGCAGCCGACCGGTTGCGCTCCGAGATCGAGGCCGCCGGCTATCGCGTGGAGGACACGCCCGGCGGCACCCGGGTCTATCGCTGACGGCTCAGTGGCCCCGCCGTTCGGTGACGAACGGCTCAGGCGCCACCCTCCGCTCGACCGGCACGATGACGGCGGGACGGGTGGGGCTGGCCGGGATGGCGGCGTCGGTCGTGCCGGCGGGGCCGCACGGCCCGGCGGATTCGCCAGAGCCGGCTGAGCCGAGCTGGCGGCGCAGCTCGCCGTCGCCGGCCGCCGCCGCGGGCGAGGCGAGTGGTCCCGGCATGGCGAGAAAGGCAAGGAGGCGTTGCTCCCGGCGACCCCGCGTGACGGTGTCGAGGACGAGGCCGGCCGTCAGCGACAGCGCCGCGAGCACTTCCAGCCCGGTGACGATGACGGCCGTCGGGAGCCTCGGTACTTGGTGCGTGTGCAGGAACGTGATGAGCAGCGGGATGCCGAGGGCGACGCCGAGGAGAGCAAGGACGGCGGCTTGCAGCGAGAAGAACGCCAAAGGCCTCGACTGACGCGCCAAACCGACGATCGCCCTCAGGATGCGCACACCGTCGCTCCACGTGCCGAGCTTGCTTGCCGAACCGGGGTGGCGCTCGGTATAGGCGCCCGGGATCTCCACCGAGCTGACGTTGAGCTCGAGGGCGTGCACCATGAGCTCCGTCTCGATCTCGAAGCCCCCCGAGAGGATCGGGAACGACTTCACCAGCCGGCGCGAGCACGCCTTGTAGCCCGAGAGCACGTCCCCCATTCGCCGTCCGAAGAGCTTCCCGAGCAGACCCCCGAGCAGCTGGTTGCCGAGGGCGTGGCCCGGCCGGAGGACGTTGTCTCCGGAGGGCACGCGGGCGACGTTGACGAGGTCGTAGCCGGCAGAGACGAGCTCGACCATCTGAGGGGCGAGCGCCGGGTCGTAGGTTCCGTCGCCGTCGACGAGGATGTAGCAGTCGGCTTCGACGTCGGCGAACATCCGCCGCACGACGTTGCCCTTGCCGGGGAGGAACACCTCCCGGACGGTGGCACCGGCAGCCTCGGCCCGCGCGATCGTGTCGTCGCTCGAGGCGTTGTCGAACACGTAGACCGTGGCGCCCGGCACGGCTTCGGAGAACCCTCGTACGACTTCTGCGACCGTCTCCTGCTCGTCGCGGCAGGGGATGACGACGGCGACGCGCGCCACCCGATCCATGGCTGGCAGATTAGGCGGACATTCTCTTGTGAGCTCGCACGCAACCTCTGCTAGCCTCCGAAACGAGCAATCGGCCCTCCGCGACCGATCACTCTGAGCCAGAGGGGGAGTCCGGCGTGCCGGCGATCTCTACCGGGCGTCGGGGCATGATCGGGACTGAGGGCAGACAGCTCGGCAATAGCAGTAATCACGAGTGCAAGGGGGATCGCCACCGTGGCGACCGGAGTAGTGAAATGGTTCAACGCGGAGAAGGGCTACGGCTTCATCTCGCAGTCAGACGGAGCGGACGTTTTCGTCCACCACTCATCGATCCAGATGCAGGGCTATCGCACCCTCACGGAGGGACAGGAGGTCGAGTTCGACGTCCAGGAGGGCCAGAAGGGCCTCCAGGCGGCGAACGTTCGCTCGCTGTAGGACTCTTCCACTAGCTCTCAGCGCCGGGTACCCCGGTGTCGCCCCCCGACCAACCATCTCGTGTGGTCGGACGCGGGGCAATGTCTCCAACTCTTCTCACGAGTCGGCGGTTCGCGCCCGTGGGACGACGTTCGCTGTGCCAACGTCGTCCGATGACGTGGCGCCACATCCGAGGCCGGGCTTGGTAAACTATCGCTAGCGTAGGTTACCCGGCGGTCAGAACGGCGGCCGGCACCACACGTCCCACTATCCGGCCTGCCATGCCACGGACATTGCGCCGTGGGAAGACGAGGTGAAAAGCGATGGGCGATTTCTCACTCGAGCTGAATGAGGACCAGCTCCAGGTGATCAAATGGGTGCACGACTTCGCCGAGAACGTGGTCCGGCCCGCGGCTCACGAGTGGGACGAGCGCGAAGAGACGCCGTGGCCCATCATCGAAGAGGCCGCCCGGATCGGGCTGTATTCGTTCGATTTCGTGGCGAACTGCTTCGGTGACGAGACCGGGCAGCTGCTGCCCGCCGTCAACGAGGAGCTGTCGTGGGGCGACGCCGGCATCGCCCTGGCGATCTTCGGCTCCACGCTCGGCCTTGCCGGCCTTGTCGCCAACGGCACCCCCGAGCAGATCGGCGAGTGGGCGCCGCAATGCTTCGGCAGCCCCGGCGACTTGCGCCTGGCCGCTTTCTGCGTCTCGGAGCCTGACGCCGGCTCCGACGTCAGCCAGCTGAAGACGCGCGCCGTCTACGACGAGGCCTCGGACACCTGGACGCTGAACGGCACGAAGACCTGGATCACGAACGGCGGGATCGCCGATGTGCACGTCGTGGTCGCCAGCGTCGATCCCGGGCTGGGGTCGCGCGGGCAGGCGAGTTTCGTCGTCCCTCCGAAGACGGCCGGCCTCGAGATGGGGCAGAAGTTTCAGAAGATGGGCATCCGCGCCTCCCACACGGCCGAGGTCGTGCTGCACAACGTGAAGGTGCCCGGATCGTGTCTGCTCGGAGGCAAGGAGAAGCTGGACGAGCGCCTGGCGCGTGCCCGAGCCGGCAGCAGCTCCAAGGGGCAGGCGGCGATGGCGACCTTCGAAGCCAGCCGCCCGACGGTGGCTGCCCAAGCGGTCGGCATCGCGCGGGCCGCCTACGAGTTCGCCCTCGACTACGCCAAGGTGCGCCACACCTTCGGCAAGCCGATCATCGAGCACCAGGCAATCGCCTTCAAGCTGGCCGACATGCGCACGCAGATCGACGCCGCCCGGTTGCTGTACCAGCGCGCCGCCTGGATGGGTGCGAACGGCAAGCCGTACACGGCGGGCGAAGGGTCCATGTCGAAGCTCTTCGCCGGCGAGACGGCCGTGTGGGTGACCGAGCAGGCAATCCAGATCCTGGGCGGCCACGGCTACGTCCGTGACTACCCCGTGGAGCGCTGGCACCGCGACTCGAAGATCTACCCGATCTTCGAAGGGACCTCCGAAATCCAGCGACTCATCGTCGCCCGCAGCATCTCCGGCGTGCACATTCGCTAGCTCTCAACAGTGACCTGCATCCAGCCTCGCTTGGTTGCGGGTGGCCGGCCAGGGCCGCGCGGGGACGGGGCTTCGCAGTCGTCGGGCGGGAGGTGAACTGCGGGGAGTGCGTTTGGTACCACGGGGGCTACTCCTGAGGCTTCGTAGCCGGCAGCGCGGGCGCCCATCAGCGCGTCGCGAGTCTTGAGAACAGCCTTTGAACTTGTCAGCACCTCAGTGCTTCGAGAGCGATGACCCTGCGCTATCCGAGGCCTTCGACGATCCGGATCTCGCGGGTGACTCCACCGTCGAGCGCGGCGAGCGCTTCCTTGTAGGCAGCGCTCTCATGAGCCGCATGCGCGGCCTCGACGTTCGCGAATTCGATCACGACCGTCCGCTCGAGCTTCCCGCTCTCGAACGCGTAGGCGGCAACACCTCGCGCGAGGAAGCGGCCGCCGGCTGCTTCGAGTGCCGGACCCGCGAGCACTGCGTACGCAGCCAACTTGTCGGCGTCATGGACTTCGGAGTACTGGCCGATCCAGTAGGCCTTCGGCATATCGACACCCCTCGTAGACCCTCGCTCGATGGATTGGGAACTGACCAGAGGTATGTTCGCTCGCTTGGCCTACAAGGGCAACCCCAGTCCGGAGCGGCAGGGTTGGCCCGAGCCCTGGTCTGGGTAGGCCGGTCGCCGGCTTCGCCAAATTTCGGACCCGCTACCTGCGGTCGGGGGCAGTGCTCTAGGGGTTTCATTCCTCGGAAGTAGATTTTCCCATCGTTGGAAGGTGAGGGTCATGGGATGACGAAGTACCTAATCTCGTTCGATGATGGCGCGATGACCTTCCCCGAGGAGGAGCTGCCCGCGGTGGGCGAGGCCGCACACGAGGTGGTCCGGGCGGCCCAGGAGACAGGGGTGTGGGTCTTCGGCGGCGGGCTGGAGAGCCAGCGGCCGAGCATCGTGGCCGCCGACGGGAAGGTCACCGACCGCCCGTACCCGGAGACCAAGGCTGTTATCGGCGGGTTCGCGATCGTCGACGTGCCCTCACGCGAAGAGGCACTGGAGTGGGCTGCCAAGTTCGCCGTCGCCTGCCGCTGCGCACAGGAGGTCCGGGAGATCATGTTCGACCCGCTCGTGTGATCAAAGGAGACTCGCCCCGGCCAGAGCAATACGTGCCCTCGGCTGCTCCAAACTGAACGTCCCCGAAGTGCCTGCTAGGAGGGCAGTCGTCGTCATGACGGGGGAGCGGGTCCGGTGTCGACTCCTCCCGATGGACCCTCGGGAGTGACCATCTCACTAAAAGATGGTTAGTTCTTCGAAGCTCGCCTCCCTAGTTTCGGCTGGAGGAGGCCGCATTTGACCGGACGGCGTTGGAAAGAAGTCCAAGTCAGCACACATGTGAGGATCACTCTGGGCGCTCGAGTTCGATCTGCCGCCAGACAGTCGGTCGGTGACGACGAACAACGAGGTCGTCAGGCAAACCGCACGATTTGAGGAAAGGCTGTCCCCAGAGATCTCCTGGAGACAAGTCGAGCCAGAAGCTCAGCCACCGTCCAGATTGTGCGCGGTGTTCGTAGAGGATCCGATCACCGGGGGCGCTCTTCTCGTCGGTGGAGGAACCAATGAGATCGATTGCTTGGACGCATGGCGTTTCGACGGGCGGCGGTGGATACAGGTGTGTCCCCAGGGCGAGGGTCCTGATCTGATGAACGCTGTCGCTGCGGCCGTCGGCCATGACCTGGTGATCTTCGGCTCAGGCCATCGTTACTACGGACGCCCGACCTCGAAAGCGGGAACCACGTGGGTCTGGGATGGAGTGCACTGGCACCAAGACCGGAATCGTCGTGCTCCTCGAACCCGATACCACGCAGCGATGGCTTACTACCCGCCCGCCGACTGCGCCGTCTTGTTCGGCGGCGCCTCAGGGATGATGCCAATGGAAGGTGCGTACGGCGACACCTGGACCTGGAGTGGAGCGATCATGGATTCGCCTCCATCGAAGGCAAGGGATCCCGAACGCTCTAAGCCGGCGTGGTATGGACGGCCGCCCGGCCACGTCGACACCGGTGTCCAAGCGGGCGAGCCGGCGTCGGTCCGTGTGTTCGAGCGTCCTCGCGGCCAGCTCGCCGGCGAGTCCTCCCAGGCTTCCTGGCGGCCGTACGCCCCGAGGTCCATGAGGCCGTAGCTGTAGTCCATCGCCTCCACTCCTCGCCGTTTCGTCCGGTACGTCTGAAGTCCGCGGTGTCGGGCGCTCTGTCGCAGGGGGCCCGGGCACTGGACGGCGTAGGTGATGTCGCGGGAGTGCAGGTAGGACAGCTCCGCTACCGGGTCGTGCAGCCCTCGCACTGCTCGGCGGCGAGATGACCGCCATGCCACATGAAGTAGTAGGCGATGAGCCGACGGCGACCCCTCATTCGGTGAGGAGGGAGAGACGGAGGGGACTGGAGACCCAGAGACGGGGGACAGGGACCGGGGGGAGAGGGAAAGGCCGAGGGGCCACCCACCCGGGCGGGAGGCAAGAGGGAGCGAGGGGGGACCCCGAAGGCTGCGGGTTGAGGAGGGCGCGGAAACGGAGGGGCTGTCGGCGCACACACGGGGCGGTCCAGCATGCGGGGGAACGTGGGGCAGGGATGTGGAGTGCTGACGAGGCGTGACTAGTCCCGCAGACTGGGCGCCAGCTAGGACGTAGGCGAAGATGGCGTTGACCATGGCGACGGCCGGGCGTGTCCCATCGAGACCCGCACCGGCTCTCTCCGCCCTTCCTACTCTTTCTTCAGCTGACCAAGTGCGGTGTGCTGGTTCGCTTCAGGCTGGGCTCCCTTTTTCACCTTGCCGGTAGCACTGCTGGGGCGATAGTCCGACGAACCGGCGAACGAGGCCGAGAAGCTCGGCGGGGCCGGGTGGCCTGCCCCGAGGCGCACGCTGCAGGTGGCCACACCCTTGGCGTTGGTCTTGGCCGAGCACTTACCCTTCCTCGATGCAAGCGTGAAGGAAACTGCTTGCCTGGCAATGCCTGCCCTCGTCACCGCCGAGGTCAAGTCGGCGCTCAGTTTCACAGAAGCCCCCGTCACCGTCGCCGCTGAGGCCGTGAGCTTCGTTGCTGCCTTGGCCACCGTCACGCTGAAGGCCCACGTCCCGGACTCGCCCAGGGCGTCGGAGTCGGCCCCTGACACCGTGTAGGTCCCGGCCGGGGTCGTAGCTGGGACGCTCACGGCCCCCGCAGAGGACACCCTCACCGGCGAGGTCCCACCCGTCGTCGTGTAGCTGACCGTCTCGGCGGCGTTGGTGACCCTGAGCCGTTCGGTGTATGCCTTGCCGTAACTGGTCGTGGCCGAGGTGGGCGACCCCTGGACGAGGCTCTGGAGTTCGAAGGCCCCGGCGTCACAGCTCGTCTGCCCGGTCAGCCCGGGGCGAGCATCGCCTCGCTCGTCGGTGGTCGTGGTGCATGCGCTCTTCGGCACTTCGTCGTGGGCCGAGCTGGACGAGGTGATGGCCACCGTCTCGGGGCCACTCGAGCCGTTGGCGGCCAGCTCCGACGCGAGGTCTATGTTCGAGCTGTCCACGACGTCGCTCGACCCGAAGCCGCAGGAGTCGTCAGACTCCACGTTGTAGCCCCCGTCGGTGATGGGAAGCCCACCGCAGCCGGCCGCGTCGAGGATGGAGTTGGCGACCCTCATATTGAGCGACTGGGAGACCTGGCTATAGATGCCGCCGCCCGCGGGTGCGCTGTCGTTGGCGAGGGTGTCGTCAGTGAGGGTCACCCTTCCCGACAAGGGGGATAGCGAATAGACGCCGCCGCCGGAGGAGGACGAGTGGTCGTTGGACAACGTGTCGTCGGTGAGGGTGGCAGTCCCGCTGGCGGTGTAGATGCCGCCACCACCACCAGCCTCCTCGGAGAATGCGTTGTCGTCGGACACGGTGTCGTCGAGAAGGGTGAGCGTCCCGAGGTCGTTGTAGATGCCGCCGCCCCGGCTGGCGTTGTCGTCGGACAAGGCGTCGTCGGTGAGCCTCATCGTCCCGCCGTCGGTGTAGATGCCGCCGCCGACGCCGGAGTATGCGTTGTCGTCGGACACGGTGTCGTCGAGAAGGGTGAGCGTCCCGAGGTCGTTGTAGATGCCGCCGCCGGAACCGGCGTAGTCGTTGGACACGGTGTCGTCGGTGAGGGTGAGCGTCCCGCCGGCGTTGTAGATGCCGCCGGCGTAGCCATCCGAGAATCCACCGGTAATGGTCACACCACTGATGGAGATAGCGCCGGGGGAGCCGTCCATGCTGAACACCGTGCCGTTGCCATCCGCGTTCACCGTCGAGGCCGAGGCACCAGCCCCGACGATGGCGAGCGAGGAAATCGAGGTGTCGTCGATGGTGTCGTTCTCGGTGTAAGTGCCTGCGGCCACGTCGATGGTGACCTCGTCGCCGTCCTAGCCGGCGCCCTCAGCGGCGTTGATGGCGTCTTGCACGCTCGAACAGGCGGCGGTGCCGGGAGCGCTGCAGGTACGGGTGGTGCCGTTGGTGGCGACGTACAAGTGCACAGAGGTTTGCGCTGAGGCCACCGGGGGACCTCCCGACACCGCCGTCCCGACGCCCCCGCCATAGAGGGCCAAAGCGGCCAATGACACCGTCGCCCCGGTCAGTAAGCCGGCCCTGCGGGAGCGCCTGATGGGTGGGGTGCTACCGGCATCGACGTCACGTGAGCCAGGGCGGATCGGCATCGGTTCTCCACTGTACGCCCGTGGTCAAGAACGTGACTTCTGAAGTCAGCTCTGGCTCAACGCCTCGTCAACCGCACTATCTCTGCTGAAGACCAGCAGCCTTGGCCTACCTCAAAGGTCCGAACAGGGGGAAGACCGCGTTGTAGAGGTCGGCAGCACCTTCTCATGTCAGCTCGAAGGCCGCCGCGACCGTGCGGGCGGCCTTCTCGCCGGCGTGCTGTTTGATGAGCCCTTCGGCCGCCACTCCGCGGACCGTCACCCGACCACTACCGCCCACGGTGACGGTCACGACCGCTGGATTCAGGCCTCCGGTGCCAGACTCGACCACACCGAACACCCGGTTGCTCGACTCGTCGACCTCGATGATCTCCCCGCAGCGGCGGAGCGCTTCTTGCGCCTGGACGAATACCTGCACCGGGTTGCCATCCGCCTCCAAGGAGAGCTCGAAGGTGTCACGCTTCATTC
>Ga0181523_10005256_pt1 | contig 10794 bp, 10 predicted proteins | sample PEATcosm2014_Bin_43_FD_119752 | JGI IMG/M metagenome (GOLD analysis project Ga0181523, IMG submission 119752) | Peatland microbial communities from MTU Mesocosm Facility, Houghton, MI, USA - PEATcosm2014_Bin05_30_metaG | ecosystem: Environmental > Terrestrial > Soil > Wetlands > Peat | place... | reverse complement strand
GCGGGGCAATTGGCGCATCAGCGGACGAATCAAGAACCTGATTATTCTGAATTCCGGGCACAATATCGCTCCAGAGCCCATCGAAGAAAAAATTGCCCAGGGCGTGCCCGGCGCGCAGCAGGTCGTGGTGGTAGGGAATGGCCGCGGCTATCTCTGCGCACTGATCACCGGCGGTGTGGAAGCAAAAGCTGTGCAGGAGGCGCTGGATCAGGTGAGCTCGGAATTGCCGCATTACCGGCAGGTGCGGAATTTCCTGGTTCTGAAAGACGGGTTCACTCCCGAGAGTGGCTTGCTCACCGCAAATGGAAAATTACGCCGGGACGCGATCAATGAGCGGTTTCGCGACGAGATTGAGCAATTGTACAACAAACAGACAGTTGCTGCCGGCGGTAAAACATGATTAAAGAATTTCGCGGAAAAGCTCTGCGGTGGGAGTGGCGTGACGGTGTCGTTGAACTGACGCTCGATCGCGAACCGCTGAATGAAATTGGCTCTGGGATGCTCGCGGATCTGGAGCAATTTGCTGGCGCTATTCGAAGCCTCGTGCCAGCCACCAGAGCCTGCATCATTACCAGCGCCCGCCCAGCAGGCTTTTGCGCAGGTGCGGATTTGAAGGAGTTGTACCACGGGGCTGCGCCATTGCCGAAGTCCAAGCGAGCGTCCGGCGTGCGCGCTTTCCTTAAGCGAATTCACAAGGTACTGAACACGATCGACGAAGCTCCGTTCATTACCTTCGCGGCCGTTCACGGGCTGTGCATGGGGGGCGGACTGGAGCTGGCGCTCACCTGCGACCAGATCGTGGCCGACAAGATGGCCCGCTTTGGCTTCCCGGAACTTCGGCTCGGATTGATACCCGGCTTTGGAGGCATTCCACGGCTGCGGCGGGACGTCGGGAACAGCTTCATTCGCGACTTGCTCTTTACGGGACGCACGGTGAAGGCGGAGAGCGCGCACCGGGCGGGATTGGTTGCGCATCTGGCCGGCGAAGGGTTCGCGCTCGAGGTCGCACGCTCCATGGCGCAGCAAGTGACCAAGTTTGACCCGGAGACGCGCGCAGCCGCAAAGAAGTTCATCAAGCCCATACCGCAAGCGGAGTTGAACAAGGAAATCGAGCTTTTCTGCAAACTCTTCAATCGCCCGGTTGTGATGGAAAGCCTCAGGCGCTTCGTCGAATCAGACGATCCCATGAAGCATTTGCCGTTGGCTGCACGCCAACCCAGCGACTGACAGGCGATTTTCCTTCCCAGCACGGGGAATGATAAATTTGAGGCTTATGCGCACCTTAGAACAGACCACCCAGGAAATCCTGGAATTGGCCACGAAGCACTTCAAAGTTGCCCCCGGCTCCCTGAAGGCGGAGGACGATTTCTACAAGAAACTCGGAATCGACAGCCTGCAGACTTTGGACATGCTGTCCCGGCTGGAGGACCATTTCCACATCGAATTGCCAGACTATGAAGTGCAAGGCGTAAGCGACTTCAAAACTCTCGCCGAACGCGTGCAAGCCCGCCTGTAATGCTCGATCTTTCCAAATACTCCTCGATTGGGGAGGCCGTGCGCGACGCTCTGGAAACCTGGCCGCGCGAAGTGTGCCTCTACGAATCGGATCGCAGCGAGGAAAAGCAGCGGATCACTTACCGCGAATTCAAGGAGCGGTCGCTCCCGCTAGCCAAGTGGCTAGAGGACTCCGGCTTCCAGGCCGGTGATCGCGCGTCAATCATCATGACGAATCAGTCCAAGTGGCTGATTTCGGCCTATGCGATTTTCTACTGCGGTGGAACGTTGGTACCGCTCGATTACAAATTGAAACCGGAAGAGCAATGGACATTGTTGAAGCACTCGGCGGCAAACGTGCTCATCACGGAGTACCCAATCTGGCGGCAATTGAGCGGCTCGGCCGGGCGCGCGGAGGTGCCGAACGTAAAGACAGTTCTGGTCACGGAGGCTCCGCCCAACGCCGATTTGGCAGGCGCGGCAAGTTGGGAATCCGCAAAGGGAAGTGGCCAGCCAGTTTTTGTCCCGCGGAAACGCGACGACTTGGCCTGTCTGGTCTATTCGTCAGGCACCGGTGGCACGCCGAAGGGCTGCATGATGACGCACGGCAACTATCTGGAACAGTGCGTGGCGCTGACCTCCATTTACCCTTTTTGGCCTGGCGTGAAGTATCTAAGCATCCTCCCCACGAATCATGCAATTGACTTCATGGTGGGATTTTTCGGGCCGTTCATCTGCGGCGCCGCGGTCGTCCATCTGCGCACGCTGCGGCCGGAATATGTGCGGGAAGCGTTCACGAAATATCAAATCACTTATGTCAGCTTGGTGCCGCTGGTCCTGAAGAACCTCCAAAAAGGTTTGCAGGCGCGGATCGACGAATTGCCGCCTGCAAAACGGCGCATTTTCGAGCAGTTGCGCAACATCAACAAGGCACTGACCAAGAGTCGGCCGCTGCTACCGTTCAGCCGCCTGCTGTTGAAACAAGTGCACGACGCGTTTGGAGGGAAGCTGCAGGCCATCATAGTTGGCGGAGCTTTCACCGAGCCGCAAACGCTGCAATTCTTCTATGATCTCGGCATTCCCGTCGCTAACGGCTACGGTTTGACCGAAGCCGGGACCGCTGTCACGGTAAACGATCTGCGGCCATTTCGCGCGGACACAGTTGGCAAACCTTTGCCGGGGATGGAAGTGCGCATCGTCAATCCAGACGCCGACGGGATTGGCCAAGTCTCTGTTCGCAGCAGGACGGTCATGGCCGGCTACCTGAACGAGCCGGAACTCACCGCTCAAACGATTGTGGATGGCTGGTTGATGACCGGAGATATGGGGCGATTCGATGCCACTGGGCATCTGCAACTCTTCGGCCGGAAGAAAAACATGATCGTGACCGAGGAAGGGAAGAACGTCTACGCGGAAGACGTCGAACAAGCCTTCGAAGGACTCCCGGTAAAGGAATACTGCGTCTTTGCCGCTAACTATATCTGGCCCAGCCGCTCAATGGTGGGCGAGCAACTGGTTTTAGTGATTCACCTCGACCACGGGCAATCGTTCAGCGAAGAACTGGGGAAGGAAATCGCGGTGCGGAACAGCCGGCTGAGCAATTACAAGCGGATTCAGGGCATCGTGGTTTATGAGGAAGATTTTCCGCTGACTGCGTCATTGAAGATCATCCGCGTGTCTCTGGCCGAGCGCCTGGGGCAACTGGCTCGCGATAAGGCAATCCTGCCGGTTTAGTGAGGAAACAAGGTAAGATTCTCTCGACGAAATCACCGTGTACCGAAAGATTATAGCCATAGTGAATCCTGCAGCGGGCGGCGGGCGTTCGGCGAAGCTTGCCGGAGGCGAGATTGCGCGGCTCAAGGACAGCGGCCTGCGAATCGACGTCATTGCGTCCACCGGGCCGGGCCACGCTTGTGAACTTGCGAGCGAAGCCTACCACCAGGGGTATCGAAAATTTCTCGCCGTTGGCGGAGACGGAACCGCCCACGAGATTATCAACGGCATCTTTTCCTGCGAGCAAGACACCCAGCGCATTGAGCTAGGGTTTTTGCCCCTCGGCACCGGCAATTCTTTCTTGCGCGATTTCACGAAGACCGGCGCTGAATCATCCCTGGAGGCCCTGCGGACCGGACGGAAGCGAGCTGTGGATTTGCTGCGCCTCCGCCACTCCGCGGGTACGATTTACTCCTTCAATCTGCTCAGCGTGGGATTTACGGCGGACGTCGGCGCGGTGACCAACCGGGTCTTCAAGCCCTTCGGACACTTGGGATATCTTCTTGGCGTTTTTGTTAAGGTGGTGCAGTTGAACCGCCGCGGTTTCAAGATGCGCTGCGATGACGACACGGATTGGGATGATCGGCCTTGCCTGTTCCTGACTTTCAACAACAGCAAGTTTACCGGCGGCACCATGATGATTGCGCCCAATGCGGATCCAAGCGACGGAATGATCGAATACGTGCGCTGGGGACCGATCGGCAGATTGGGCCTGATCCGCATGTTACCGCGGTTGTATGACGGAACGCACATCGACCACACCCTGGCTTCGCGCCGCGCTGTCAAACGTGTGGAGTTTTCGCTGGCCGCGCCGGTGGACGTAATGGTGGACGGAGAAATCGTCACCGTGCAGTGCCAGGCCCTCGAAATCCTTCCCGGGGCCATGGACGTTTACATATGAGGCGGCTCTGGGAGGTCATTCGCAGCATATTTCTCTGGATTATGAGTTGGCTGCACTTCCTCATCGCTGTGCCTATATTGATCGTGTTGGGAATGGTGCTGGACCCGCGAAAATATGATTGGCTGCAGCGCGGTTTGTGCCGAAGGATCGCCTTTTTCTCTGGCGCCAGGGTGGTGGCGAAAAAATCACCTGGATTTGACGAAAAGCGCACCTCGATCTTCATGGTGAACCACGTCAATCTGCTCGATCCATTCATGCTGTACTGCGCCATTCCCCAACTTGTACGCGGGTGGGAACTGGAATCCCACTTCCGAATTCCCATCTACGGCTGGCTGATGAAGCGCTTCGGCAACGTTCCCGTTCCAGTCGTCCGAAGCCCCAAGGACCTGAAGCGCTTGTGGCGCCTGACGCAGGAAGCCATCGACCATGGCACCAGCCTGATCATTTTTCCCGAAGCCAAGCGCACGCGCGATGGCCATATCAATGAGTTCGAGGACGGTGGTTTCCGCCTGGCGCAACAACTCGGTGTTCCAATCGTTCCCGTGAGTCTGGTGGGCTCGTTTCGTCACTTGCGCACGGAAGACTGGATTCTTCGACCAACCGCCATCATCGTCCACTTGCATGACACAATAGAGACCAAAGGAATGCGCAAAGAAGATGTCCCGGCATTGAAACAGCGTGTCAAGCAAACGATCGCCGGGCCGGTTGAGGGCTGGCTGAACGAATTCAATAAGGGAGTGGAAACGCCAACGGAGCAGAAAGAACCGACGGACTCGTGATGGCCCGGAGCTGCTTGGCTTTCGGAACTAGGAACTCAGCTTCAACCCTGGAATAATCCGACGAGCACGAGTTTCCTGCCAGGTGTAGAAAATTCGATTGATGACCGTAATCGTCGAAATCACCGCGATCACCCACAGCACCTGGGCCATCCGGTTGAACGTTCCCCCGATGATCAGCAGGACCAATCGCTCCGGCCGCTCCATGAACCCAACTTTGCACAAAGGAATCAGCGATTCGGCGCGCGCGCGTGCATAGCTCACCATCACCGATCCCGCTGTGGCAACCGCCGCAAGCACAACGTAGGGCGTGCGTCCGCTCACTGAGTAATACACCAGCAAGCCCATATACAGGGCCATGTCGGCATAACGGTCTAGAGTCGAATCGTAGAACGCTCCGAAGGCTGTGACGCGATTCTGCCGGCGCGCCACTTGTCCATCCAGCATGTCCAGAAAACCTGCGAAGAAAATTATAATCGCGCCCGTCCGAAAGTTCCCGACGGCAAAGTTCGCGGCCGCGCCGAAATTCACCAGCAAGCCCAAAAAGGTAAGCAGATTGGGGTTGATCCCGGTGGCCGCCAGGCCTCCGACGATGCGGTCGAGCAACCACTTTCCCCCGGTGCCGATTGCGCCTGTAAAGGTTTCCATTGATTTGTGCCAATTTGTGATGATACTGCAGCCAGCGAACAGAACCAAATGCCAACCCATCCCTGGAATGGTTCTCTCGGCGATTGCGGCCTGATTTATGGTCTGCCCGTATTTCGGTTGCGCAGGTTTTCCAGAGCTGGAGCTTGACGCTGGCGCGCGCAGACCGTAAATTGCTCAGGACGCAAAAGGAACCCATGAAACCATCTGGAGAGGCACGTCGAGATTTTCTTTTTCAGGCGTGTGGTGCTGTTGGCGCTGCATGGATCGGCGCGCAATGGCCCGCCGTCGTTGCGGCGGCGCAACACGCCCATGAGGCAGTCCGTTCCGCAACCCCAGTGAATTTTGAAGTATTGACGCCCAGTCAAGCCCGTGAAGTGGAGGCCATCGCCTCTCAGATCATCCCCACGGATGAACTGCCCGGAGCGCGGGAGGCCGGCGTCGTTTATTTCATCGACCGGGCGCTCCATACTTTTGCCAAAGATTCGTTGCCCACTTACGAAAAGGGACTGGCCGATTTAAATCGGACAACCAGCACGAAGTATCCAGGCGTAAAAAGCTTTGCCGACACTTCCCCGGAGCAGCAGGAAATATTGCTGACGGGATTCACACAAGAGCATGGTCCCGAATCAGCCGAAGCTAGGGGCATCGGCCCCAACCCTTCCGGTGATTTTTTTGAGACCATTCGGATGCACACGTTGTTTGGATTCCTCGTCGACCCCTCAGGAGGAGGCAATCGGGATTACGCGGGCTGGAAAGCCATTGATCGGGATACCGCCCACAGCTTCTCACCTCCTTTCGGTTTCTATGACAAAGGCTACCCGGGGTGGCAACCTACTTGGCCCGAATCGGGGAAGAAATGAACCAACCCAAGGTTGCCTACCCGCCCTCCGATGAAGTGGATTTTGTGATTGTAGGTTCCGGCGCTGCGGGCGGTGTGCTGGCCAAAGAACTTTCCAGCAACGGATTTCGCGTTGTCGTGCTGGAGCAAGGGCCCTACTTGAAGGAAGCGGAATTCTCTCATAACGAAGTGCAGGTCTTCGTCCAACACCAATTGACCAATAACCCCAAGCTGCAACCGACGACCTTCCGCAAAACTCCTCAAGACAAGGCTCAAGTGCAGCCCAGCGTGATGTATGGCCGCTGCGTCGGTGGCAGCAGCGTCCATTTCACCGCGAATTTCTGGCGACTCCACGAAATCGATTTTGTCGAACATAGCAAGGTGGGAGACATCCCAGGCGCCGCATTGGCAGATTGGCCGATCACCTACAGTGAGCTGGAGCCGTATTACACCAAAGTCGAGTGGGAGGTCGGCGTTTCTGGCTTGGCCGGCGCCAGCCCGTTTGATCCACCGCGCTCCAAGCCGTACCCTATGGCGCCCTTACCCGTGAAAGGCTGCGGCGTCCTCTTCGAGCGGGCTGCACAGAAGCTCGGCTATCATCCTTTTCCTGCGCCAATGGCAATCCTATCCCAGCCACGGCCTGGTCGCAGCGCTTGCGTCAATTGCGGATTCTGCTTGGGATTCGGCTGTGAGGTAGGAGCAAAATCCAGTTCACTTTCCGCCATGATTCCCGTGGCGGAAGCGACGGGGCGGTGTGAAATCCGTCCCAATTGCTATGTTCATCAGATCCCCACGGACAAGAATGGACGCGCCACCGGCGTGCTGTACTTCGACGCCAAGCGCAACACGCACTTGCAGAAGGCCAAGGCGGTCATCGTCTGTGCCAATGGTGCGGAAACGCCTCGGCTGCTCCTGCTCTCGGCCTCGCCCCAACATCCAAACGGTCTGGCGAATTCCAGCGGCATCGTGGGAAAGCATTTGATGCCCAACAGCGCCGCGATCGCTTCTGGCGTCTTCGAGGAACAGTTGAACGACTACAAGGGATTTACCGTGAGCCGTGTTTTTCATGACTTTTACGAACTCGAAGAAAAGAAAGTGGGTTTTTATGGTGGCGGCGGGCTGGACGCCCGGTTTGGTTCCACCCCCGCAGGTTTTGCAATGAGTGGATTGCCCCCAGGAACTCCAAAGTGGGGCAAGGAGTTCAAGAAGGTTTTGCACCAGAATTACACGCGCTCGATGGATATCTTCTGCCATGCAACCTCTCTTCCCGTCGAATCCAACAGTTTTTCTCTGGATCCGGACGTGAAAGATGCCTGGGGTCTGCCCGCGCTTCGCATGACTTACCGGGATCATCCCAATGATTTGAAAATGATGGAGTGGATGGCGGCGCGCGCGATGGAAGTTTTGGATGCCGCGGGCGCAAGGCAAAAATGGCACCTGCCCATTCAGGAACAGCAATTTGCGGTTCACCTACTGGGAACCTGCCGCATGGGCAAGGACCCCAAATCATCCGTGATCAACGCCGATCATCGCACCCACGACGTGCCGAATCTCTTCCTCTGTGACGGCAGCAGTATGGTTACCTCTGGCCGCGGCCAGCCAACCATGACGATTCAGGCACTGGCATTTCGTGCCGCAGATCGCATTACCGCACTGGCAAAGAGTGGAGAGATTCCTAGCTAAGTGCCAGCCAATGGTTTTGCGTAGGTTCACAGCGAATTTTCTAAATTCGGGAGACGCAGAATGGGTAAGTTCGCAAAGAAAAAATGGTTGTTCGCATTAATTGCTTTGCTGGTGTCCAGCTACTTTGGCTATCGAGTCGCTGCCCAAACGCAGGCGAAGCCCGCGGCGGAGCCGCAGAAGACTGCCGAGCAGCAATTCAAAAACATCCAGGTGTTGAAAGATATCCCGGCAGAGCAGTTGATTCCGACGATGCAATTCATCACTGCTTCGCTCGGTGTGCAGTGCGATTTCTGCCACGTGGAACATGAAATGCAGAAGGACGACAAGAAGGAAAAGCAGACCGCGCGAAAAATGATAGCGATGGAGCTGGCCATCAACAAAGGCCACTTCGATAACGAAATCGAAGTGACCTGCTACACCTGTCATCGCGGTTCGGCTCACCCGGTGGGCACCCCGATTTTGTCGGCCGATGCACCCAAACCCGCCCCGCACGATGAGGGAGCCGAAGCCCACCCCAATCTGCCAACGTCCGATCAAATTCTGGACAAATATCTGACGGCTGTCGGAGGCGCCGACGCGCTCAAGAAAATCAAATCCCGCGTACAAACGGGACACATTGAAGCCATGGGAATGCAGTATCCCATCGAGGTGTACTCGGAAGCGCCGGACAAGCGTGTGTCCGTATCTCATCCGCAGGGCAGTTCCAGCGTTACTGCCTTCAATGGGGAAGTGGGATGGCTGAGCATCCGGGATGGTTTTCACCGCATGACCGGACCCGAGAGGGAAGCTGCTCGAATTGATGCCGAACTTTATTTTCCTGCGCGCCTCCGCGAGATGTACAAGGAGTTCCGCGTGGGACCGGGGGAAGAGATCAATGGCCGCGCCACTTATCTGGTTTCGGCGAGAGCCGAGGGTCGTCCGCCACTGCGCTTGTATTTCGACCAGGAGACAGGTTTGCTCCTCAGGCTGGTACGCTACGCGGAAACTCCGCTGGGAAGAAATCCCACCCAGATTGATTATGCGGATTACAAGGAAACCGACGGAGTGAAAATCCCCTATCGGTGGACGCTTGCCCGGCCCAACGGCGTTTTCACGATCAAAGTGGACAAGGTGCAGCAGAACGTACCCGTTGATGAAAAACTGTTCGTTCCTCCCAGCGAAGGTCCAGGGCAGTAACTGCACCGCTGTTGCCAAAAATGGAAAAGGGCCGCGCCACATCGCGGCCCTTCTTTTTTCGATGGCAACCTCGCTTAGAACTTGAGGATGATGCCGCCCGTAAAGCTGCCGCGATTGAGGAAGTGGGAGACATTCGCGTAGTAGCAGCCAAATGGCCCGCAATAGAGTTCATTCGAGGAGCTTCCATAGGTCGGCAAATAGCGAAGATCACCGCGCAGTCCGATGTGCCTGCTCAGCGCATACTTCACACCTCCGCCCAGGCTGTAAGAAAACTCGGTGCGGTTCGGAGTGTTGTTGCCGTTGGAATCGTGAGTGAATCCGAGGCTCGCCGCCACGTAAGGCCGGAACCTGTACTCGCTCGACCGGAACATGTACAGGCCGCCGAACTGATACTGGTCGATGATCGAGTGGTAGGCGCTGACGTAGGAATTCGTCAAAACATCCTGAGCACTATAGGAAGTGTTATTCCGGTTCCACATGAACTCCGGTTGGAAATTCTCAGTCAGGCTGTAGTCCAGGAAGGTCCCAAAAGCGATGGCATCGTTCACGCGGAGCTGGTCAATCTGGTTCTGCCCCTCGGGGAAGGTCGTGACGCCGACCGGGTAGGTTGCACTGGTTTCATAGCCAACGAAAGGAGTAACTTCGAACTTCTCTTGGGCATTGACAGAGATGGCCGTCAGCAGGAACGACGCAACTGCCGCGAGCCATATCGTACGGATCTTCATCGGTGTAATTCTCCTTTTGGTTTACTTCTTGTATTTTGAAATGCGACCATGATCCTCAACGTTCACGAAGGGGTCTGGCGGGCGCCCCCTTGGCGTGCCCCATCGGCCATGAGCCTGGCCGGGATAACCGCATGAGTGCGGTCCACTTCGATTGAACTCACAGAGACAAACCCGAAAGCGGTCAAAAAGTTTCCGGGCTCTAGCCCATCCCCAGGTGGGGCTGTTTCTTTCGATGAGCTCCAATGCGCCACAGTCGTTCCCTGCGTGTTTATCTATCTTATTGAAAATAAGTGAGATGCGTGCACGCGCCGGATTAACCCAAATGGGCGGTCTGGGCAAATCTTTGCCGGACTCATCTCTTTACGATAGGGGACGCGTCCTCGGCTGGCTTCCGAAGTTATTTGGCGAAAAGCGAGATCCTGCGATTCGATGGTTCGAGTAGTGCTTCCGGTTTCGGCAGGCGCTGACCCGCGAATCTGCGCACCTGCTTAATTTGGCCCTCGCAGAGACTCTTCCTCGCCTGCTCGCACGAGATTCCCTAGTCAGGCATCAAAGATTGGCAACGACCCTTTTGAAGCGGTCGAGACCAAGAAAATTCGGCGGCCGCAGACAGCTCGCCCATAGTGCAATTGAAACCAAAGGGACTGATCGGGGCGCTGGAGGCCTCAAAACAAAGGGGGCTCCGGCCCGTGAGGTGAGTTCAAATATTCCCGCGCGGCTGGACCGTGAAAATAATGGTGGGCCTGGGTGGACTTGAACCACCGACCTCGCCCTTATCAG
>Ga0181523_10005254_pt1 | contig 10796 bp, 8 predicted proteins | sample PEATcosm2014_Bin_43_FD_119752 | JGI IMG/M metagenome (GOLD analysis project Ga0181523, IMG submission 119752) | Peatland microbial communities from MTU Mesocosm Facility, Houghton, MI, USA - PEATcosm2014_Bin05_30_metaG | ecosystem: Environmental > Terrestrial > Soil > Wetlands > Peat | place... | reverse complement strand
AGGCGAGGCGACATCCCCGCCGCCTTGGCTCACTTCGACGAGGCGTTCCGCCAGCACGTGCGCCTCGGCATCCCGTCGCCGGCGGCGTTGACCGACCGCTGCGAAGTGCTCATGTCGGCACGCCTCCTGCCCGAAGCCCGTGCCGCCGCTGCCGAAGCGATCGCCGGCCTGCAAGCGGCGGGACAGGCCGCCGATCTCGCCGAGGCCAGGCTCATGCTTGCCGCAGTCGCCTTCGCCGGCGGCGACTTCGCGACGGCTCGGTCAGCGGCGGAGGAGGCCTCCGAGGCGCTCGCTCGCCAGGGGCGCAACGGCTGGGCGGTCTTGGGCCGATTCGTGGCGGCGCGGGCGACGTGGGCCACCGAAGCGCCCTTGGCGCCGATCCCCTCTGGGCTCGGTGCGGGGCGCCTGCGTCCTGAAGAGGGCGCCCGTGCAGCGGGGACCGACCGCCGCCGTCTGGCTGCGATCGTGCCACACGCTGGCGCCCTCGCCCGCGAGCTGAGGGCCGCCGGTTGGCGGCTTCACGCCCTCGAGGCCCTCATCATCGCCGCCCGGGCCGCCATCGCAGCCGGTGAGCCGGCCCAGGCGGTCTCGCTGCTGGCGGCCGCCGACGTTGCCGCCTCGGCTCGTCACGGCGCCTCATCGGACGAGCGGGTGCGGGCCTGGTTCGCCGTCGCCCTCGGTCGTCTCGCCGGCGGCGACAGCAGGGCCGCCTTATCGGCGCTGCGGACGGGGCTGCAGGTCGCCGAGGAGCACCGGGCCGCTTTCGGCGCTACAGAGCTGCGAGCACGGGCGACCCTGGCATCCTCCGATCTTGCCGAGCTCGGTCTCGAGATCGCCGTCGGCGAGGGCTCGCCGGCGGGCGTGCTCGAATGGTCCGAGCGCTGGCGGGCACGTTCGCTCTGGCCACCGGAGGTCCTCCCCCCGCCTGACCGCCTCCTCGCCGAGGGGCTCTCCCAGCTCCGGCATACGGTGGCCGCCCTCGAGCTGGTGGTTCAGGCAGGCGAGGGCGCCGGTGCCGAAGCTCAGCACCTCGTGAGGCGTCGCAAACAGCTGGAGGCGAGCATTCGGCACCGCTCCCTCGGACGTGGGCGGCAGCGTCGGCCCGCAGCCGAGGTGCCGACCGTGCCGGAGGTGCAGGCTCGCTTGGGAGCGTCCGGGTCAGGCGCCGTCGTCGAGCTCGTTGCCGTCGCCGGACAGCTGCACGCCGTCGTGTGCACGCAGGCCAGCTGTGTCGTGCGCCAGCTCGGATCGACGGCCGAGTTGGCGCGCTGGCGAGCAGCCGCCCGCTTCGCCCTCACACGCCTCGCCCTCGGCCGCAGCTCGTATGCCAGCCTTGTCGCCGCCGGCGAGCTGCTCGGGCGTGCCGCCTCGGCTGTGGATCGCCTCTTGTTCGAGCCGATCGTCGGCGACCTCAGCGTGGCCCTCACGGCCGATCGCCCCGAGCTCGTGATCGTGCCGACCGGGACGCTGCATTCCCTGCCGTGGGCGCTGCTACCGAGTCTGCGGGAACGGCCGCTGTCGGTGGCGCCGTCGCTCGCCTTGTTCATGAAGCACTCCTCGGGTGCTCGTCCTGGTGGCGCCACCGTGCTCGTCGCCGCCCCCGGCGTGCCGTCGGCCGACGTCGAGGTGGCGGCACTTAAGCCTCTCTACCGGGAGGCCGTCACGCTGGCGGGACGAGCGGCCACCGCCGAGGCGGTGGCGACCGCCCTGCAGGGGGCGGCGCGGGCGCACGTCGTCGCCCACGGCCGCTTTCGGGCGGACAACGCCCTCTTCTCCGCCCTCGATCTCGCCGACGGGCCCCTCACCGTCTACGACCTCGAGCAGATCGGCGAGGGGCCTGAGCTGCTCGTCCTGTCCTCCTGTGACGCCGGCCGCTCGGACGTGCAGCCGGGAGACGAGTTGATGGGGGCAGCGGCTGCCATGCTGTCGCTTGGTTCGCGAGCGATCGTGGCGAGCGTCGTTCCGGTGCCCGATGCCGGTGCCCCGTCCGTCATGGCCGAATTCCATGCCCAGCTCGGCGCCGGTTTACCGCCGTCCAGCGCCCTGGCGGTGACGCAGGCCGCTCATGGAATCAGAGGTCTTGCCCCCGAAGAACTGGCCGATCGCTCGCTGCCGGTGCTGCAGGCGCTGGCGGCCGCCGGCTTCGTCTGCCTCGGCGCCGGAGGTCGACCGGCGACTCCTCCCTGCCGCTAGGGGGAGATCCCGGCGGGGCGCGCATGCGCGGCGTCCGGGTAGCTGCGAAGATGACGAAGTGACTACAGATGGGGGAGTCTCGGACGACATCTTCACGGCCATCGTCCGCAATGTCCGCACCGTCATCCAAGGCAACGAGTCAGCCATCCGCTACGCCGTCACCTGCCTCGTGGCCGGAGGCCATCTCCTCATCGAGGATGTCCCCGGGGTCGGCAAGACCAGTCTGGGCAAGGCCGTGGCCGCTTCGGTCGACTGCCGTCATCGCCGGATTCAGTTCACCTCGGACCTGCTGCCATCTGACGTCACAGGGGTGAGCGTGTTCGACCGCAACACGTCCGCCTTCGAATTCCGCCCCGGCCCGATCTTCGCCAACATCGTGCTGGCCGACGAGATCAACCGCACGCCACCGAAGACGCAGTCGGCTCTCCTCGAGGCGATGGAGGAGCGTCAGGTCACCGTTGAAGGCACGACCTACGAGCTGCCCGAGCCCTTCATGGTGATCGCCACCCAGAACCCGATCGAGCACGAGGGCACCTACCCGTTGCCGGTCAGCCAACTGGACCGCTTCCTGATGCGCATTCACCTCGGCTATCCGGACCCGACGGCCGAGGTCGACCTCCTCGTCCGCCACGGCGTCGACGATCCCCTCCTCGACTTGGAGGCCGTCGCCAGTCCGGAACAGGTGCTCCAGATGGCGCAGAAGGTCCGCGAGGTGCACTGCTCCGAAGCCGTACAGCGCTACATCGTCGACCTTGCCAACGCCACTCGCACGCACCCGGCCGTGCTCCTCGGCATGTCGCCGCGTGCTGCTCTCGCCCTGCAGCGGGCAGCCCGTGCCTGGGCGGTGTTGCACGGCCGCGACTACGTCGTGCCCGACGACGTCAAAACGCTCGCCCTCCCGGTCATCGGGCACCGCCTCGAGCTGCGCACCGCCCGCACGGCGGGCGGCGATCACGTCATCGCCGTCGTGAACGAGCTCCTCGCCAAGGTGCCCGTGCTCGAGGGTGAGCGGGTGGTGCGCTGATCGAGATGGGCCGGAGAGGGTGTCCTCGTGCTGACACGACGCGGTAAGGAGGCGCTGGCGGCGTTCTTCGTCCTCCTCGTGGCGGGCAGGATCCTCGGGGTGACCGAGCTGTTCGGCATGTCGGTCGCCGTGTTGGCGCTCGTCCTCGTGAGCGTCGTGCGGCTGCGCGCCTCGCACGTGCGTGCCGCCGTCTCGGCGCGCTTGTCCCCCGAGGTCATCGAGGCGACCCAGCCAACGGTGCTCGAGCTCTTCGTCGAGAACACCGGGGCGGTTCCCACGCCGCCGAGCCGGCTGCAGCTCGTGCCGAGCGGAGGGGGCCGCCACCGCATCCTCGTCCCCCGCCTGGCCCCGGGGGAGCGTGCCACGGTGACGATCGGCCTCGACAGCTCGCGCCGTGGACGGCACGCCATCAGCGGTTACGACGCCGTGCTCACCGACGCCCTCGGTCTCGCCAGCAAGCGCGTGGTCACCACGGGGGGCATCTCCTATCTCGTGCGCCCGCGAACGGAGGAGCTGCCACACACCCTTCCCCTCAGTGCCGGCCTCGGCGATCAGGAGAGCACGCACTCGGCGGCAGAGCGCATCCTGACGGGTGCTTCCATGCTGCGCGGCTACGTGCCGGGCGATGACCTGCGACGCATCCACTGGCCGACGACCGCTCGTGTCGGCGAGCTCATGGTCCGCGAGGGCGGTGACCCTGACTCCGCCAACCGTTCCGGCACGACGATCGTCCTCGGGACGAGCCGCGGCGGCGGCGACGCTTTCGAACGTGCCGTCGAGGTCGCCGCCAGTCTCGCCACGGTGGCACTGCGGGAGGGGATGCTGCGGGTCGTCACGACGAGCGGGTACGACAGCGGGCTCTCCTATGGCCCTGCCCACCTCGACGGCATCAGCGTGTACCTCGCTACGGTGCAGCCGCAGGACGCCCCCCTGCGGAGCCGGCATCGCCGGCAGGGCGCGGCAGTCGCCTCGCCAGAACGGAACGGGTCAGCGGCTGCGAACGGGGACGGCGAGCTTGCCGATCCGGCGACGGCCCTCGTGGGCCAGCTCTTCGGACGCGCCTTCGGCCGCGACGAGTGGAATGTCCTCATCACGGTCGAGGCGGCCACGCGGCTGGAGGACGCCGAGCTCAACCCCGACGTGCTCGCCCGCATGCCCTCCCAGGTCGGGACCGTGGCCCTCGTCCTTGTCGGCGGGGATGCCCCTCGTTTCGAACGGCTCGCACGCAACGAGATCGCCGTCTTCCTGCCGGTGGGCAGAGCCATGCACGACATCTGGAACACCGCCATGGATCTGCCGATCGGGGAGGCTCGCGCCGTCGACGCAGGCGAGCGGGAGCTCGAGCACGCCCACCCGGCTCGTCTGGATGCGACGTGATCACTCCATGGACGGCGCTCGTCCTTCTCGACGTCGTCGCCGTGGCGACCTTCGCCCGCTGTTTCTCAGGCCCGGGCGAGCTCGCCATCATCGTCCCGGTCTGCCTCGGTGCTCATCTCATCGCCCACCTCGGCCGTCGTCTTCGCCGAGGCGGCAACACTGCCGGCGGCATCGCGCTCTGGGCGCTGACGGCCGCCCTCGTCGCCTACGTGCCCGTCGCCCTGCTCGACGGCGCCAGCTTCCGGCTCGGGCTGCTGCCGCTCACCGGCACCCAACACGTGCTCGGGCATCAGCTGGGGGCGGCATGGCTCATCTTCTCCGACCGGGTGGCCCCGGTCGCCGAGGCTCGCGGACTCGTGCTGGCGGCCGCCTGGGCAGGAGGTGTCCTCGCCATGGCGGCCGAGGCGCTCGACGCCGACACGACGCTGCCGGCCATCGTCGCCCTCGTGCCTGCCTTCGACATCGTCGTGTTCACGGGCACGCTCGGAACCTCGACGGGAAGGGCGCCCGAGCTGGCCGCTCTGGCAGCCCTCGCCGTCTGGTACCTCTCCGGCACGAACCGGCATCCCGCCACCGAGCAGGTCGTGACGGCGCGCCTCGAGGGTTCGACACCGCAACCCTCGCCTGACGTGCGACGGGTGCCCGGCCTCCTCGGCGGGCGGCGGGCGCCGTCGGCTGTCGCCGGGCTCGCCCTTGTCGCCGGCGTGGCGGCCGGCGTGATCGGTCCCCTCGTTCCCGGTGCCACGAGCGCCGCCCTCTTGGCGTGGCACGACTCTGGCAAGGGGTCGAATCTCAACAAGAGCGGTCAGCGCAGCCATGGCGTCGGGCCCGTCTCGATCAGCAGCTTCGTCGACGTCGGCGAGGAAGAGATCGCCAACACGAACCTTCCGCTCTTCCGCGTCTACGGGACAAGGCCGACCCGGGAGATCCTCTTCATCGACGACGACTTCACCGGGACGCAGTGGCAGCAGCAACCGATGGGGGAACGGACCCCGGTGATCCCGTTCACGACATCGCTGCAGCAGCTGGAACATCATCCGGTCCCGCCCGTCGACGGCAAGCAATTCGAGACCGTGACCCAGGTCATCTCGAACATCGATCTTGACGGGCCGGAGATTCCCACCCCGGCCATCCCGATTGCCATGGACAGCGACACCTCAGCGACCCTGGAAGGGTCGGACGGGCCGGTCCTCGTCGCACCGGATGCCTTCGGCAACAACTACACCTACGGCGTGAAAGCGCTCTTGGCGCCAGATCCAGACGTCGCGCAGCAGGACTACAACCTGGCCGACCCGCCGGCGCCGGCGGTCGACTTCGCCGTGCCGCAGCCGCTTCCGGCGCGCATCCGCATCCTTGCCCAGGAGCTCGTGACGGATTCCATGACCGAGGAGCAGAAGGCCTTCGCCATCGAGGACTTCCTCCTCACCCACTTTCGCTACGAGCTCCCCAAGACCGTCCCGGCGGCGCCGACAGCCAGCTACGCCGCACTGCAGGACTTCTTGTTCGTGACGAGGACCGGCTACTGCCAGCAGTTCTCTAGCGCCTTCGCCGTGCTCGCCCGCATCGACGGCTTGGCGACGCGGGTGGTCGTGGGCTTCCTGCCGACGCGGCTGACGGACAACAGCTGGGTCGTCACCGGCCTGCAAACCCACGCCTGGCCGCAGGTGTACTTCCCCGGCACGGGCTGGGTGGACTTCGAGCCGACGCCGGGTGCGAGCGCCCCCACCTACCCCGTAGGCATCACGACGACGACGGTGCGAGGCGCCACGACGACGACGACGACCGTGCTGCGCACCGGTGGATCCCTCCCTGCTCACAACTTGCAACCTCCGAAGGGCGGTGTCACGGGCAGCAGCTTCACCTTCCCGACGGTGCCCCCGGTTCGCGGCCAGTCGGGCGGCGGGTCCGGTCAAGGTGGGTCCTCGGACGTCGTCACCGTCCTTCTCGCCCTCCTCGCCGGCGCTGTCCTTTGGAGCATTGCCATCCCGTCATGGCGGGTCCTGCAAGCACGGCGCGTCCGCGACCCGGTGCGCGGGATCCTGCTCGCCTGGCGTCAAGCCATCGGCGTCCTCGCCGCCACCGGGCTGCACCGCCGGCGAGCTGAGACCTTCCTCGAGTTCGCCCGCAGGGTGCGGCGCGCCGGGGCGCTCACGAGCGAGGCGGACGAGGCGCTGACCCGCTTGGCCGACTCTGCCAACCGGGCGCTCTTCGCCCGCCTCCCTCCGACACGGGAGGAATCGCGACGCGCCGCCTCTGACCTGCTCGTCGTGCGCCGAGCGGCCCGTCGCTCCATGGGCTGGTGGTCGAAGCTCCTCTTGCAGCTCGATCCGCGGGATCTCCTGACGGGCTCCTAAGGTGGGCGCGTCCGCCGGGGCGGGGGTGAGCAACTAGGGTTCGAAGCGTGGCCGATCAGGCGACTTTTGCCGAAGACACCGAGCAGTTCATGGGCTCGCTCTACTCGGCCGCGCTCCGCATGACGCGGAACCCTTCCGACGCCGAGGATCTCGTGCAGGAGACGTACCTGAAGGCCTATCGGAGCTACGACTCCTTCAGGGCCGGCACGAACCTGAAAGCGTGGTTGTACCGCATCCTCACCAACACGTTCATCAACGCCTACCGCGCCCGCCGCCGTCACCCGGAGGAGACCGAGCTCGAGGAAGTGGAGGACTTCTACCTCTTCCACCGGCTCGGCGGCCTCGAGGCGGCCGCCGCCGGGCGGAGCGCCGAGGACGAAGTGCTCGAGAGCATGACCGACGAGGAGGTCAAGCAGGCAATCGAGTCGCTTCCGGAGGCCTTTCGCATGGCCGTCCTGCTGGCGGACGTCGAGGGTTTCTCGTACAAGGAGATCGCCGGGATCATGGATGTGCCGATCGGCACCGTCATGAGCCGGCTGCATCGGGGAAGAAGAGCGCTGCAGAAGGCGTTGCACGAATACGGGATGGCCCGAGGACTCGTGGCCGCCGAGTCGTGAGGACACAGTAGGATCGTGACAGCGAGCCGGACAGTTGTAGCGACGGCGAGAGGCAAGATCGATGGGTGACCACGAGCAGGCAGAGTTTGACTGCCGGGAAGCGTTGCACCGCATCTACCACTTTCTCGACGGTGAGCTGACGCCCGTGCGCCGGCACGAGATCGAGGCGCATCTCGACGGTTGCTCGCCGTGCCTGCAGATGTTCGGCTTCGAGGCCGAGCTGCGTCGCGTCGTGCACGACAAGTGCCGCGACGCCGTCCCGGACAGCCTGCGCCAGCGCATCGCCGACACGATCAACCATGAGCACGCCGCCGCGACGGCCAGTGAGGGCGCCGGCCATGGCGGTGCGGGCGGAGCCATGGTCGAGGAGCACGAAGGCGTCTGAGCCGCGGGGCTCCTGCGAACGACAGGTGCTCATAAGGGCGGTGCTCGTCCCACTCGTCGGCACGCCTACGATGCTCTCGTGAGCGGCGCCCCCGAACTCGTCGACTGGGCGCTGGCCGAGCGTGTCGCCCGTCGTGTCGCCGCACGTGGGGTGCCGCAGGTGGATCCTCGCTCGCGCCAGCGGCTCATCGACGACTTCGCCGAGCTGACGCCGATCGCGGAGGAGCTGGTGGAGGCTTCGACGGGGCTTCGCTCCATCGCCGGCCCGGCACGCGCCGAGGTCACCGATCGGGGCGGCTGGGCGAAGGCCAACATCGGGTCGTTCCGGCGCCTCCTCCGGCCGATCCTGCAGCGGGCCGCCTCCGAGGGCGGCATCGGACGCAATCTCCCGGCGCCAATGGCCTCGGCTGCCCGCCTCGCCGCCGGAACCGAGCTCGGAGCCGTGCTCGGCTGGATGTCGACCCGGGTGCTCGGCCAGTACGACCTCTTCCGCGCTGAGGAGGGGGAAGCACCGAGCGACGCCGTCTACTACGTGGGCCCGAATGTCATCGCCCTGGAACGCCGTCACGGTTTCCCCCCGCGGGAGTTCCGCCTCTGGATCGCCGTGCACGAATTGACGCACCGGGCGCAGTTCACGGGCGTCCCCTGGATGCGCCACTACTTCCTCGGCCTCGTCGACGAGGGCGTCACACTGGCAGCCCCGGACTCAAAGCAGGTGTTGGCGGCGATTACCCGCATGGCGGGCGACGTGCGGGCGCGGCGCAATCCGCTCGGGGACGCCGGCCTCCTCGGAGCGCTCGCCCCGCCGGAGCAACTGGCGACCATCCGCCGCATCCAAGCCCTCATGAGCCTTCTCGAAGGCCACGGAGACATCACGATGAATCGCGCCGCCGCCGAACGCATCCCCGGGGCACAGCGTTTCGCCAGGACTCTGCAGACTCGGCGCGAGTCGGCCGGCGGTCTCACGCGCCTCATGCAGCAACTGCTCGGCATCGACGCCAAGATGAAGCAGTACAAAGAAGGAGAGGAGTTCGTGGAGGCGGTCGAGCGAGCCGGCGGCCCGGAGCTCTTCGCACGCGTCTGGGAGGGCCCTGACTCGCTACCGAGCCTCGAGGAGGTACGCGACCCCGCCCGCTGGGTGAGCCGGCTCGGAGGCCGGCGTCTCGAGCTCGCCTGAGGCAATGCCCGAGACGGTGGGCGCTACGGCCGGCCTCCTGCGGCGTTGCACGTTCCCGCCGCCTGGATCCGAAGCACCGCTCGCCGTCTCCGGGGGCGCCGACTCGCTCGCCATGTTGGCGCTCGCCGTCGCGAGCGGCTGCCGGGCCGTCGCCTATCACGTCGATCACGGCCTCAGGCCCGGTTCGGAGTCCGAAGCCGACGTCGTGGCGGAGGCGGCGGCTCGCTTCGGCGCAGGCTTCGTGTCGTTGCAGGTGAGCGTGCCGCCCGGCGGCAACCTCGAGGCGCGTGCGCGGGTCGCCCGCTTCGGGGTCCTCCCGGCGGGGGTCGCCACCGGGCACACGGCTGACGACCAGGCAGAGACGGTGCTGCTCAACCTTCTGCGGGGCGCCGGCCCGGACGGCCTCGCCGGCATGCGCCCGGGTCACAGCCACCCGATCCTCGCTCTGCGCCGCTCCGAGACCCGGTCACTGTGCGCCACGCTCGCCCTTTGCCCCGTCGAGGATCCGTCGAATTCCGAGACGGGGTACTTGCGCAACCACGTCCGCCACGACGTGCTGCCGGCGCTGTGCGCCCTGGCAAAACGCGACCTCGTCCCGATCCTCACCCGCCAGGCGCAGCACTTCGCCGACGAGAGCGACCTGCTCGACGAGCTGGCGGCCGCCCTCGACCCGACCGATGCTCGGGGGCTCGCCACCGCCCCCGTCGTGCTCGCCCGCCGCGCCATCCGAGGATGGCTGCGAAACTACGACGAGGAGGGCCACCCGCCGGACAGTGCGACGGTGGAGCGCGTGCTGCACGTGGCACGGTTGGGCGCCAGCGCCTGTGAGGTCGGTGGCGGCCGCCGCGTGGGCCGGTCGGCCGGCAAACTGTTCGTCGAGCCCGACTGATCGAAACCCTCGGCTCGAGCGCGGCGCTTCTGCCAGGTCAGGCAGGCGCGCTGCCACAGAGCGGCGGATTCACCCGCGGCGGCAATCCCCAGGAGCGATAACCTCAGCGGCCGTGAGCGACAGTTCCGACGGGCGTGTCAGCAGCGGGGCGTTTGCTCGTGCCGGAGAGACGGCCAACACGCTCGAGCGGCGCTCACAGGACTGGGTGGCCCTCGACCCGATGCTGGGCACGGTCGTCGTCACCGCCGACGAGATCGCCCGACGGGTCGAGGAGCTCGGCCAGGAGATCACGCGGGACTACGCCGAACGCCCCCCCCTCCTCGTCGGGGTGCTGAAAGGCGCCTTCGTCTTTTTGGCGGATCTCTCGCGGGTCATCAACCTTCCCGTCGAGATGGACTTCATGGCCGTCGGGTCCTACGGGGCGGCAACGAAGACGAGCGGGGTTGTCCGCATCGTGAAGGACTTGGATCTCGATCTCACCGGCCGCCACGTCATCGTCGTGGAGGACATCGTCGACAGCGGTCTCACGTTGTCCTACCTTCGCAAGAGCCTCCTCGCCCGCGGTCCCGCCTCGCTGGCGATCTGCACACTCTTGCTCAAGACGGGCCAGCAACGCGCCAGCTTCGACGTAGAGTACGTCGGCTTCGAGATCGCTCCCCACTTCGTCGTCGGCTACGGCCTCGACGTCGCCGAGCGCTACCGCAACCTCGCCGATCTGCGCGTCTACATCGGCGGTGAACCGGAGTGAGCGTCGACCTCGCCCGCGCCGAGCGCGCCATCT
>Ga0181523_10005252_pt1 | contig 10800 bp, 11 predicted proteins | sample PEATcosm2014_Bin_43_FD_119752 | JGI IMG/M metagenome (GOLD analysis project Ga0181523, IMG submission 119752) | Peatland microbial communities from MTU Mesocosm Facility, Houghton, MI, USA - PEATcosm2014_Bin05_30_metaG | ecosystem: Environmental > Terrestrial > Soil > Wetlands > Peat | place... | reverse complement strand
TCAAGGACATCCGTATTGGCGGCGTTCAAGTCGGCGACCTGCGCCTTCAAGTGAGCGGCGAAGGCCGGGATGTTCAGTTTCGCGGCGTGGCTTCCGGACCCGCGGGCCTGTTCAGCCTGGAGGGCGATGCCCAGGCGACAGGAGACTGGCCGGTTCATTTGCAAGGCCAATACTCGTCTCTTCGACTGGATCCATGGGCCCGCCTGTTCGCGAATAACAAGTTTGACGCTCAGGTCACCGCCGGCGGCTCTTTCCAGGGAACCGGCTCTCTTCGTGATGCTTCGAAGTTCGATGTGCATAGCACGGTCCAGACCTTGGAGGTGAGCTTTCCCGCTTTGAAGTGGTGGAACGAGCATCCCGTGGAAGTTCGCTACGCGGACAACCGGCTCTCCGCCCAGCCCTTTCGCATGCAGGGCCCCTCGACGAGCCTGGTCGTTGATGGCTCTCTTCTCCTGGCGGGCCCGCCCTCCCTTTCCTTAAACGTTCAAGGGGTTGCCGATGCCACAATCCTGAGCCTGGTTGAGCCCGGCTTAGAGGCCTCCGGGCAGTCGCGAATCAAGGTGAGCGTCTCGGGTTCGCCCGGCAGACCGCAGATGAACGGGACGGTCGAGATTCGCGACGTGGGCCTCGCATACCCGGGCCTTCCCTTTCGCTTGAGCGGGCTAAACGGCGAAGTCCAACTGGAAGGAGAGCGGGCGACCGTGAAGTCTTTGCGCGGCGTCAGCGGCGGGGGCCCTGTCACTTTGGACGGGTTTGTGACCCTGGCCTTGCCGCCCCGCTTCGATTTGGGCGTGCGACTCGATCAAGTCAGGGTGCGCTACCCGGCTGACTTCACTTCCATTCTCAGCGGGACTTTGCGTTTGGACGGAACGTCGGAACGGTCGCGACTCCGCGGCGACTTGTCTCTCATCCAGGTGCTGGCGAGCGGGAGCAAGCCCTGGCTCAACCAGTTTATGCAGTCCGCGAGCCCTTTCGAGGCCCCAGCTGCGGCCGCAACTTCTTCCCTGGCCAACTCCATTCAACTGAATATTCGAGTCGCCACGCCCACGCCGGTGCGATTACAAATACAGGATCTCCGGGTCACCGCTGACGTCGAGGTACGCTTGCAAGGGAGCCTGGCGAACCCCGTGGACCTGGGCGCCGTGCACTTCCTGAACGGCGAGGCAATTGTGCGGGGCAATCGCTTCACCCTCACGCGGGGTGACCTCAGTATGACCAATCCCCTGCGAACCCAGACCACACTCGATTTGGAAGCTCAGACGCGCGTTCAGCAGTATGACCTCACGGTCAATGTGGCGGGCCCGCCGGGACGGCTGAAAATCACCTACCGTTCTGATCCGCCGCTCCCCACGGAAGAAGTCTTCTCGCTGCTGGCGCTGGGCTATGCGCCCCAGCAACAGCAAGGCTCCACATCGGGAATCGTCAGCTCCTTCGCCGCCGGGAATGCAACCCAATCCGTGGGAGAAAGCGCCCTGCTTTCTCAAGCCCTCTCCACGCAGGTCGGCGGGCGCATCCAGCGGCTCTTTGGAGTGAGCCGGATCCAGATCGATCCCAATGTGGGTCTGCCCGGGTTCAATAACGGAGAACGCATCACCGTGGAGCAGCAGGTGACGAAGGACTTGACCCTCACCTATATTACCAATACTGCCTCTTCACAATATCAGATTATCCAGTTTGAGTATGCCTTCGGTGAAAACGTCTCGCTCCTCGGCATCCGCGACCCCAACGGCATCGTGGGAGTGGAACTGAGATTCCGCCGGCGATTCAAGTGATCCGGCCAGGGCCGGAATTTGTGATGGGTGATTTCTGATTTGCGATTTCTCTAGTCCACCAGCCGTGAATCGCTCTCAGGGTTTTGAGTTCTGAAATCTGCGATTTTGAATTTGAGATTTCAGTCCGCTGTCTGCCAAAGCCTTCCTGCCTGCTCCGCTATGCTATACTGCCCTTGGTGGCCACGGAGAGGTGTCCGAGTGGCTGAAGGAGCACGCTTGGAAAGCGTGTTTGGGGGAAACCTCAACGTGGGTTCGAATCCCACCCTCTCCGCCAGCCTATTGTCTTTTACCGCGCAGGCGAGACAACAAATCGCCCTGGCGTAACCGCTCATAGCGGCGCCTCCACCGTCTTGCTCGACGCAGCCATCATCCCGCTCTGCGAGTCGAGCACCACCACCCGCAAGGTATAGGCCCCAACCCTCGCGGAAACATGGGTCTTCAGGCTGAGCCCGCCCTTCTCCATCTCCGTCCGCGTGGAATCTTTCAGAGTCAGGCGGTAAGTCTGCTGGCTGCCCGTAACATACTTGCCGTCGTTGTCGAACAGTCCCACGGCGAACACCACATTGTCGACGTTGCGATCACCTTGTTTTTGGAAGAGCAGGTTGCTGATGTCCAGTACCGCTTGCACCGCGATGTCCTCATTCTGCTCCTCCGTCTTGCGAACTTCTGTCTCGAAGGTCAGGGCCAGATCCTGAATCGGGTAGGAACCATAGACAGCCTCGCGGATCTGGCTCTTGGCGCGTTCTTCGGGGTTGTCCCGTCCTCTGGGAGCGAAATAGCCGTGCCGCGCCTGAACCGTGAGCCGGGCCGGATGTACCAGGCTGACTTTGAGCTGATGGTAGCGGCCGTCAAGCTTCAGGTTCCCGGGAGAAAAGGCCAGCAGGTAATAAACATCCGCCAGCGTCCCCACCCGGCGGAGGCCCTTCTCCAGATCATTGTCGTTGTGGAAGACTTGGCCGCCGGTGACGGCGGCGAAATCATAAAGAACATCTTCGACGCGGGAGTAAGCGCCCACCTCGGCCATCCCTTCCAGCCCCGGGGAAGTGAACTTCGTCGGCGGCCCGGCGGGTGCAACACCCTCGCTGGCATCCCCACCGGGAATGATCGCGTACAGGCCGCCCAAGTTAAGGGCGTTGATCACCACACCCGCGCGGAGCGCGCGCTCGGCGATCTCATAGATACGGGTCCCAAAGCTGTAATCAAGAAGACCGGGAGAGAGCATAACGACGCTGCGCTGCCCAGGGAGCTGCGCGATGCGGAGAACGACTCGCTCGATGCCGCGTTGCACCGCCTCAGACGTCAGTCGGCCGTCGTTGCTCAAGCGCTCCAGTGCCGCCAGCGCCAGCGCCGCGTCCATTTTCTGCCTACTACCCCCGCCGCACTCCTTAGCCTGATTTTCAAGGGCCTCCAAAGCAAGGGGGTTGCTTAAGATGAGCATGGCTTCAAACGGGCTGATATCAGAACAGACAGATGAGTACACGAAGAGGGGCCTGGGCCGGAGGCTCGAAAGGGCCTCGTGGAGCCGCTCGCGATCCGCCGTGAAATCCAGGACTCCCTGCCCCGAGACGGTGAAGATACCCACACGGTCGGCGGGCGTCCGCGTGGCCGCCACGTACTTCTCAGCCGCACTGCGGGCGCGATTGAGGTCCGAAAAATCCGACTGAATGTCGTCGAAGTAGAGCGCCTGGAAGTTTTGCGGGGCCACAGTCGCCGATGCCGGCGCCGGTTCTGGGGCCGGTTTCTCCTGGGATGGCTTTCCGGGCGCCGCAGGTGCGGTGACCGGAGCCACCCCCGGTGATTCGATGGAAAACTGATCGATTGCCTGCGCCTTGCCGTTGTCGAACAAACAAAAATCCTCTTTTCGCAGCGCGCGCACAGGACGGCCGTTGGCGTCTCTGACGATGACGCGCACTATCACCATGTCGCGCTCTATGCGGACGGTGAAGGGGGGCTGAACATCCGGAGTGGCACTTTCCTTTTCGGGTGGGGCCGGAACGCTTGCGGTGGGTGGCGTGGCGGGAGAAGGAGGCTCTTGGAGTTGCTGGGGCGGTGACGCGAACGTCGCCAGGGAAAAGAGCTCCACGCCCCCAAGAATCACGAGACTATAACGCCAGGACTTGAATGAACGGTTTCGCATGTGGTCCCTCCCGACATGCAACAAATCGGCCTTGCTTGCCTTCTGATGTAGCGGGCTGCGTCTCTCTAGCGTCACCGGCGTTGTCAAAGACGATTTCTTCGGTGGCACAGTTGGCGATCTCATTTCCAAGCAGTTCCCAGCTCCGGGCTCGGGCCTGGGGGATCAAAAGCGGGAGTGTTGAAGGAGGGCCTGCAGCGTGGTGCATCAGAGTGCCTCCCTGCATACATGGACTAGGATATTATCTAAAAGGTTTCATCAGCGCGACCGTATTTCAATCTCTACCAACATTTATCTTCGGACTTTCTGACACCTCCTACCTATTCGTATGTCAGCGCCACCATTCGATTAGCTTGGGTTGCCCGGCGGACGGCGATGTATGTAGCCGGCAGCGCCACAGGGGCTAGCCGCACGAAGACAACAACGAAGGTGGCTGCGGCGGCGCCCGAAGACAAGGGCAATTCCGCTGCTGCGGAGGTTAACTATATTTACTAAATGTTCATGAACTAGCTGGTTTTGTCTTGACAAAAAGAGTTAAGTGCCCTAATCTGGTTCAGAGGATGTGCCCATCCACTCTCACCTTCGGGGCTGCCTGAATCGAATCAGGCAATCTGCAGACGGGCCTCCCAGTCGAGATTCATTTAGGGGCTCATGCGGGCTCGCAGTGCGGCGAGCTTGCAAAGGAGGGCAGTATGTCGGTACGAAACGGCGACAAAGCCAGATTCGGCCGGTTACGAAAGCACAGGATTCTGCTGCGGAAGCGCGCACGAGAAATACGGGATTCCATGGGTAGTAAATCAGCAACGACAGCCGTTGCCGCGTCCGAGCACGACGGCACAGCTTCGCGTTCACCCAAGCCCTTGGGGTGAGGACACCGGGAAGGATGGGCGCCGGCGCCAGAGGAAGAACCTGTTGCCGGTCGACGGACCCGAAGGAGGTCCCATGAAAGAAAAAATCTCAGCCCTCCTGTTGCACCAGTCCACGGACGCGCAGCGCCTGCTGAAACAGGCTCTGGAAGGGCGGTCGATCAAAGTCAATTGGCTGAAAACCTGCAAAGAGGCCTTGCCGCTGCTCCGAGAGGCTGATCCGCCGCATCTGGTTTTCACCGAAGCGCTGCTTCCTGACGGCAACTGGGCAGATGTCGTCAAGCTGGCGCTTGGGGCCTTGAAACCCGTGAAGGTCATCGTGGTGTCGCGCCTCGTGGATATCAAGCTCTATGTGGACACGATCGTCGGCGGGGCATTTGACTTCATTGTGCCTCCCATGACGAGCGATGAACTCGCTCACGTCCTGGCCTGTGCACTGGAGAACGTTTTGAATTTGCGGCGAACGCAGGCCCTCGCGGTGGCCGTGTAGCCCGGCCGGCCATCGCTGATGGCGCAAGAACCCCTCAGCGCCCTCAGGAGTGGTGGAAGGCGGGGGTTAACCTCTGGTAGAATCTAGCACTCGTATTTGAGGAGGCTTTTATGCAGGTACTCGCGGAAGGCCAGTTCGTTAAGCACGTTCAATACGGTCTCGGCGTGGTGACCGAGTCGGGCGCCGAACGCACCTCCATCGACTTCCACCTGCACGGAATCAAGAAATTTGTCACCGGGCTCATGACCGTCGAACTTACCGACGAAGCTCCTCCGCCCAAAGCCCGTCCCGCGCGTCGCAAGAAGCTCACAAAGCTCTCAACCCAGATTCCTCCGTTCACGATCGCCGTCATTGGGAAGTGAGCCAGGGGGGTGGCGACCTACTGGGACAAGAGGGTGCGCCCGGCCTAGGGGATCAATCTTGAGGCGCCGCCTCGGAGGGTTCGCCCGCGCTTGCTGTCAAGGCGTCACCTCCCGCGGGGCTGGTGCCATCCGCGAGAATCTCTTTCTGCCGACGGCTGGCAAGTTTTCTCTGGTTGCGGCGTTCGGCCTTCTCGCGCTGCTTTTCCAATCGTTTCATTTCCTTCCGGCGTTTCTCGGGGGTAGTGCCCATCAAGTCTCCTTGGAATACAAGTGTACTCTGACAATATTCCCAACGAATCGGCGAGGACTACCAGCGGGGTTCGCGCGGCTGGCGTGCGGATTCGCTATAGTCCTCATTTGAGAATTTACCCGACCTTGGCCCTCCACCGCCGCTGCCGCGGTTGGGGGCTCTCTCCGCCCTGGGACGCGCTTCGTTCACTTTCAGATTGCGGCCACCAAACAACTTTCCTTCAAGGCCGGCAATCGCCTTGGCCGCTTCTTCATCGTTGGGCATTTCGACGAAAGCAAACCCGCGGGCCCGGCCGGTTTCCCGGTCCTTCGCAATTTGGACCCGTTTAACTTCCCCGAATCCTTTGAACAGCGTAGTCAAATCGCTTTCCGTCGTCTGGAAGCTCAAGTTACCAACAAAAATGCTTTTCATTTCTCTCCTTGGACTAATTTACATTCCCGGAGGCGCCGGGTTTTGAGGGCCGGTCCGGCCTCCCTGCTATTTTAGCAAGAGTCTTGGAGAAAGACTCGAAAATGTCTCGACCGCAACGGATGGCGGAGTTTCCGCAGCGCCTTGGCTTCAATCTGGCGGATTCGCTCGCGAGTAACGGCAAAGATCCCGCCGACTTCCTCTAGAGTGCGTTCGGTGCCATCGTCCAGGCCAAACCGCAACCGGATTATAGTTTCCTCGCGAGTGGTGAGCGTTTTCAACATGCCGGCCATCCGCTCCTTCAGGTTGAGTTTGATGGCCGCCTCGGAAGGCGAAACCAGAGCTTTGTCCTCGATCAAGTCGCCCAGGTCCGACTCGCCGTCCTTCCCGATGGGCGTCTCCAAAGACATGGTCCGCTGCGCCACCCTCTTGGTGCTGCGCACTTTCTCGACGCTGACTTCCAGGCTCCGGGCGATCTCCTCAGTGGTCGGCTCGCGGCCTAGTTCCTGGACCAGCCGTTGGGTGGTGCGGCTCTGCTTGATGATGGCGGCGGACATGTGTACCGGCACTCGAATTGTGCGCCCCTTATCGGCGATGGCGCGTGAGACCGCCTGACGTATCCACCAGGTGGCATAAGTGGAGAACTTGTAGCCCCGCCGCCACTCGAATTTGTCGGCCCCCCTCATCAGGCCAATATTTCCCTCCTGGATTAAGTCAAGAATCTCCAGACCGCGGTAGGCATACTTCTTGGCGATGGACACCACAAGGCGAAGGTTGGCCTCGGTCAACTGCTTCTTGGCTCGTTCGGCTTCGGCCTCGCCGCGCAGAATCCGAGCCAGCGAACGCTTCGCGGCCTTGAGCCCGATCCGGCTCGATTCCTCTATTTCCTTCAGCTGGGATCGACACGCACGCTGAGCCTTGCGCGCAGCGGCGAGCTGGCCGGGCGCCGCGCCTGCGCAGGGCACAAACCGGACCGTCTCACTCTCCAAGGAATGAATCAGCTCGACCTGGCGCCGCAACTTCTCAACCAGGCGCGTCTTCTCGACCGGGTGCAACCCCATCGAGCGAGCCAATCGCGACATCTCAACCCTCGTCCGCGACAATTTACGCCGCGCCCGCAGACGAGCGCGTTGCTTTGAACCCGGAAGGTTGCTGAGCCGAGCGGCCTGCTGAAGCCCTGCACCGTAGAGTCGCTTAATCTTGTCGATAGTTCCGAGCGTCTGGCGGGTCTTCTTGGCGATTTCTTCTGCCGTCACATGTTCCTCATCGAAATGAACGACCTCTCGAATCGAACGTGTGCCGTTGCGCAACTCCCTGCCCATTTCGATCAGCTCTTCCAGCACTAGCGGAGAACGAGTAACGGTTTTGAGCACCAGCGCACGCCCGCGCTCCATGCGCTTGGCGAGCGCCACCTCCTCCTCCCGCTTAAGCAGTCGCACACTTCCCATCTCGCGAAGATAGAGCAGGACTGGATCGCTGGTCTTGTCCGGCAAGGATGCGGCTTCGTCGGGGCCAGGCTCTTCAAGGTGAACGGAATCCGCTCCCGCCTCGCTTTCCACGTGTTCGGCAACCCCCGGCAAATCGCTTGCAGGCATCGCTACCGGAGCGTCTTCGTAGATGCGGATGTCGTGGCCCTCGAAGGCGGAGAACAACCTGCCCACCTCCGCGGCGGTGTGCGTCTCGCCGGGCAGAATTTCGTTCACCTCGTCGAACAGGACATAGCCCCGTTCCTTGCCCACGTTGATGAGCCCGCGAAGCCGGTCATCCTGTTCCTGAAGTTCGGGCGACAAAGGTTCCTCCCTTAAACGAATCAGAGTCTCAAAGGCGGGGACTCTGCGCTACGCATACTGTCTGCCATCCTGAACGGCGCCGCCACACCCTCTTCAGCGCCCTGTTACAATGCGAGCTGAGTCTTGGAACGGTCAGCATTTTGCGGCAGGTCTGCGGACTCCGGTGCGGCCGGTACATGCAATACCGGACCTCGAAAATGCAAGGGATCGCGGAGATTCTGCAATTCACGGTAGTAGTAGAGCGGAGTGGGGTGCCTCCCCTTAAATCTCAGAGCCCTCAAGAACTCGACTTCTGCTGCGGTGGCCCCACCACAGAGCGAAGAGTCGTGCAGGAATTCCTTCAGCCCCCGCTCCTCCTCGCCGGCAGTTTCGGGTTGTTCAACGAATGCGAACCTCCTGATGTGCCGAGGGGCCATCCTGCGGTTCAAAACAATTTCAAGGCTAAAAGTCGCAAGGTCAATATCCCAAGACTCGATGAGGGGATCCAGGAAAGTGGTGCAATGCTCACTCGATACATTGAAGATGTCCGTATCCAGGAATTCGAGAATCGCTACCCGCATCTCCTCGTAACTTCGATCACTAACCCTTACCACCAAGCGGAGCCAACTCTCGCTCCCCAGTTCTTGCTTGGTAACTCCCTTGACAACATCGACAAGTTTTTGGGTGACCAGCAGTTCAAGTTCGCCGAAAGGCTGTCGTTCGAAAATCAGCCTGACTTGCTTTTGTTTGTCAGGTTTGCACTTACGAAGGACCAACTCGCGAACTTCTTTGAATAACGGCGCGGGTGGATCAGCCAGTTTCCGTTTCAACTCCTCGTGGCGCTGCAAGTCGACTAGCTTTGTGAGCTCTCCGCGCCGGAACTTCAAGAAATCTTCGATTTTGCCGTAGATATCTGTCCGCTCAGGGGCGGAAGGGGCTTTTCTCCTCGTAAGTAACTGCGAAATATAAGACTCCGTGACTTGGGCAGCAACCGCCAAATCTCTTTGCTCGTGTCCTAGTTGCTCCAGCCGCTGTCTGATGATGAAAGGCAGATCCATGAATAACGATCCCTCGGTTAACCTAGAGAAGTTCACTGCGACCTGACTCTAAAAGATTCTCATAATTGCCTTGACAAGTAAAGTAAATTCACTCATGATGGTTAACGAGAGGAGCCTCTCTTAGACACGCCATTTGCCTCCCAAACTAAGTCTGGTTATCTCATGCGGCAGCTCGGTTCGACGAACACCGCCAAGTTGCCCTCGTTTGAGTTTGGCGAATAGGAAACGACCTTCAGCAGGCAGGAAGGAACGAGGGTTTCAATCGGGCGCGAACCGAGGCACGCTGAAGGATTCTTGATGTATATTCAATACGTGGGCTTCGATTCTGCTACCGGTTCTCGCACTTATACGTTTCATGTGATTGATGCGCCCAACCAGGTACGCGATTTCACCGTCAAAGTCGAAGCCGAGGCGTTTCGGCCGGAGGGTCTAGGTCTTCAAGATGGTCCCTGCATCTGTTATGCGCGCCTGGTCAGGGAATTAGGAGCGCAAACCTCTGAATCGCCCACTCAGGCCTGCCTGAGCATCGGGGAACTGGACATCAAGGATTACCTGGAGCAGCACAATCCGAAAAAGCCTCAGGCAAAAAAGAAGGACGGGCCCGTCGCGCCGCTGGCCGACATGCCAGAGGATGGGTGGGGGCGGAGATGAACCCATTTGACGTTCTGTGTGACCCGCCGAAGACTGCTATCGTCGCACAACAAGCTTCGGGATCTTAATCCCCGGAGCGCCTCGGGCACTGTCCCGGGGAACTATAACCTGAAGTACAACCTGACAGAGCAGGCCGCAAAGGCCGCTCCACCTTGGAGGAACAGAGAGCAATATGCCAACTAAACTTTTCGTAGGTAATTTACCCCACAGCGCTACCGATGCGACGCTCGGCGAGTTTGTAACCGGCGCGGGCTTTCAAGTGGCCTCGGCGGTGGTGGTTCGCGACAAGATGACAGGGACGCCGCGAGGCTTCGGCTTTGTCGAACTCGCCGAAGGTGAAGACATTCAGAAAGCAATCGCAGGGCTGAATGGAAAGTCCCTCGAGGGCCGCCCTTTGACCGTCAATGAAGCTCGGCCGCCGCGCACGGACTTTGCACGCCCCCGCGGCGGGGGGGGTGGCGGTCGTAGCGGCTTCGGCGGTCGCCGGCGAGATTATTAAGGCCGGGAACCCTCCGGCAAGACGAGCCGGCGGGTTTCTGAAGAACCATCGATTGCTCTTTGTGGCAGACCCCCAGGGCGAAAATCCCCTCGGCGGGTAATGCCGGGCGTACCCGTCCGCGCAAGCAGGGCGGGCTACGCCCGGATCGATCCCCACTACGCTACTCCGCTCTCCTGGTTCCGGACCTTCCTTCGACGACCCGCCAGCGAGTCCGCGACGATCCCGGTGGCTCCGGCTGCCGCTAAGTTGTAGGTGTTGCCGCCCCATGCCTCATGGTCGCGAGGCGTAGATCTCGCGACCTGGAACGTGGTCGCCGAAGGCCTGGATCGTCTGCCAACCCGTTGCGAAATCGCCCCAGACCAAGTTAATGACGCCAGCCGCAGAGGCCGCCGCTCCGTAAACATAAACTCCAACATTCGGCAGGAATCCGCGATCTAACATCAGCGATTCTCCTGGTCCAACGAGGCGGCATCCGAACCGGGAGCCATGGCTTTCAATTCAGGCGCCATAAGTTATTCGTATCTCAGCGCAGCTATAGGAT
>Ga0181523_10005250_pt1 | contig 10800 bp, 9 predicted proteins | sample PEATcosm2014_Bin_43_FD_119752 | JGI IMG/M metagenome (GOLD analysis project Ga0181523, IMG submission 119752) | Peatland microbial communities from MTU Mesocosm Facility, Houghton, MI, USA - PEATcosm2014_Bin05_30_metaG | ecosystem: Environmental > Terrestrial > Soil > Wetlands > Peat | place... | reverse complement strand
GACAAAGCGTGAGCCGCTGACGTTCCTGCTGGATTGTGCCAGCGGAGACTGTCCTCTGCTAAAAGGGGCGCCGCAGACCAGCGGCATGCGGGGTGGCTCCGTGAAACTGCAGCCGGGGGAGAGTGTGGGCTGGCATTCCACAGGGGCGCACGAAGAAGCCCTGGTGATTCTGCACGGAACGGGAGTCGCGAATATCGAAGGGGGCACGGACGTGCCGGTGCACGAGAAGATGCTGGCGTATATTCCGCCGGCTACGAAACACAACGTGACGAACACCGGGATGGAGCCACTGGAATATGTGTGGGTGGTGGCGCCGATCGGTCAAGAATAATTCTGCCCTCGCCCGGCGGTGCGTGTCGCCCAGACGCACTGGAGACCGCTGACGACCATTCGTCGGCCGCGACTTCGCCCCGTCAGCGCCATCGATGCATCGTGATCCAGACCGCCTTTCTACCGTGCAACTTGTTGTAACCACGGGTCAGCAATCTCTGATCTGCTCGCCAGCACTTCGGCACGTTGCATGCTGTGTGCTTTCAATCTCTCTGGCCGAAGAATTCAACAGAAGAGAAGACTGGACTAGCCGATGCTCCATAAATGTGCAAATCCTGCTTGCATGGCGCCCTTCATTTCTCTTCGCCAAGGCAAGTTATTCCTAGCGGAAACCTTTTCCTCTGACCTCAGCCCGGTTTACGACGGCAACCGGCGGAAGCTCCACCGACGTGAACATTTCTGGCTTTGCGACACGTGCGCCGCTCAGTTCACGCTGCGTTTCGACAGCAACCTCGGGATGCTGACTGTCCCCCTCAGCGAGTACGCGCATCCACGCTCCCTCTCCGGCGCCACTGACAGCGCCAGTTGATGGTCAAAAGGGGCCCCTGATGGATTATCTGCGCTCAAAACGCACTGCTTGCGCGGTCTGCGGCATCGAAACTTTCCGCCACACGGGATGGTTCCTGGTCGTCGAGAATCGTTGGCTCGACCGTCTCAAAATTCTTTCCTGGCATTCCTCGCTCTCCACTCAGAAGGATATGAAGAGTGTCTGCTGCAGTCAGCATCTCAAAACCCTCATCGCCCACTGGCTAACCCAGGCCAGCCTTCGTCTTCCTCCAGCGCACTATCCGCCGCTGCCCATAGGCAGCGACCCGACTCTGGCCGACGTCGATCTTGGCCCCGACTCGGTGGGACGCCTGGTCGGCGAATTGGCGGTTCATCGCGAGTCTTTTTCCCGCGTCTGGTCAGGCTCCCCCGCGACACTGGAATGCATTCTTGACGCCCTCATCACCATCGGAGCTGAAAACAAACGTCACGCACTGGAGTGCCAGCTCTTCAACCCACCACCCGAGTCCGCACACGGACTTTCGCTCCAATAAGGCGCCGGCAGGGTCTAGCTCTGCCGGCGCTCCCTCCACACTCGCCAGTCTTTCTCCATGGCGTCGGCCATCGCCTGCGCCGCTCCCAGCAGCCAGTTTCTTTTCCTTCCGCGCAGGTCCTTGAGGATCGCCTTGCGTTTTTCTTCCGTTCCCACATGGATATTCGCGGTCTCGTGCCCCATTGCCTCCAGCAGGCGGCACTCACCGCGATTGGTCGCCAGCGCGTCCAGTTCGATGCGCGAACAATGGGGCGACAGCCGGCGCACGATCCAGTGCCCCCGCATCTGCACATAGGGATCGGGACAACGCATGGCCCGCCGCAGAATCGCCCCATACAGAATCTCCGCCGGCGTTTGCTTCGGGCTCACGCACAGCAAGGCCGAGGGCAGCAAGGCTTTCGCTTCGCGCGCCACTCGCCCGCCGTTCCAATCCGCGATCGCCACCAGCCGAGTCCGCCCCAGGCTTCCGAGGCCGGCCCTTCGACGGATCAGCCGGTAGCTCATGGCCGGCGCCGGCAGCATGTGCTCAAGCGCCTCGCGCGCGCTCTCCGGTATGTCACCTCTCGCTGTCTCATTCGCGTCCATTTTCTTCCAGAACACCACCGGATCGCGCAGCTTGCTCTCCGCGATGGCGCGCAACCACGCATGGCGCTCCTCTAACACAAATGGACATCCGCCGTCGTCCATGCCGCGCTCGTATCCCTCCAGGATCGCCGCGGCCGCATCTTTCGGCTTCATGGTTAAACTCTCTGTTTTGGCCGCCAGCAAAGCGCTGGTCGCCAGCCGCACCAAGTCCATCGTGTAGGGATAGAGACACGCTTCATCGAAGTCATTGACTCCCCATACCAGCCGCCCATCGGAGTCCCGCCAGGTGCCAAAGTTCTCTACATGCAGATCGCCCACCGACAAAATGTGCGGCACCCGATCCAGGTCCGCGCACACCTCCGGCCACACCTGCACCCAGTGGTAGAATGTTGCCCGAAAGAATGGGAAGACAGCCGCCGCCATCTGTTCGTGCTTGAAGCGCAGATCGGGCTCGACGATTTGGATGTGCTGCCTCAGCCAGTCTTCGTACTTTTTTGTGGCTTTAACGATGTTCATAGTTGGTTAGTTAGCACAGTAGATAGCAACGATAGGAACATAGCCACAGCCTGTCAAGGCAAGTGGAACGGTGAGATTCCCGCGCCGCTACACCGTCGCACTCCCTCCTGTTATGATTTGCGGCGCCCATGCTTCTGAGTTCTTATCTGCTCGCGCGGGGACGCTGGCCGGCAGCTGCCGAACTGCGCTCGGCTGGACGGGCGAGGGCGCCCGTCCCCACACGAGCCGATCGCTATCCGCTACTCGCTAGAACCCTGGCCATCCTCGCCACGTTTGCAATTTCCTCGAGCCTTTGCGCTCTCCCCGCCCCGAAAATCCCGCCGACCGGTCTGTACGCCGTCCGCATGGTGCAGCAATCGATTCCCATGCCTGACGGCGTTCGACTCTCCGCCACTCTCTACATGCCTGACCACTCGAAGCCCGGCGAAAAATTCCCTGCCCTCCTCGAATATCTGCCATACCGCAAAGACGACGCCACCGCCGACCGCGACTATCCCATCCACTCCTGGTTCGCCGCCCACGGATATGTCAGCGTTCGCGTCGATATCCGCGGCTTTGGCACCAGTGAAGGCACGCCCACTGACCGCGAATATTCCGCGCAGGAACAACTCGACGGCGAGCAAGTCATCGCCTGGCTGGCCACTCAACCCTGGTCGACTGGCAAGGTAGGAATGTTTGGCATTTCCTGGGGCGGCTTCAACTCCATCCAGATGGCCATGCGTCATCCGCCCGCGCTCAAGGCCATCCTTGCTGTCGATGCCACCGAACAGCTTTTCCACGACGACATCCATTACATCGACGGCATGATGCACTTCGACGAGTTCGAGCTCAACATGGATCTTGCGCCCTCCATGCCCGGAGCCCCCGACTACTCGCTCGACGAGAAAGTCCTCGGCCCGCGTTTCGAATCGGCGCCATGGTCGCTGCTCTATTTGGAGCATCAGCGCGATGGCCAGTTCTGGCACGCACCCGTCCGCCCGCTAAGCGAAATCAAGATTCCGTGCTTCTTAATCGGAGGCCTGCTCGACGGGTACCGCGATTCCATCCCGCGCATGTTCGAACAAGTCAAAGCGCCGCTGAAGGCCATCATCGGCCCATGGAATCACACCTTCCCCAACGACGCCGAGCCCGGCCCTCAAATCGAATGGCGGGAGCAGGCGCTCCGCTGGTGGGATTACTGGCTAAAAAGCCGCAACACCGGGATCATGGAAGAACCGCCGCTCTCCATTTACATGCAGGACTGGCGCGCCCCCGATCCTCACCTCAAGACCGTGCCCGGAAAATGGCGCGGCGAAATTGGCTGGCCCCCGCGAAACGTAGCCAACACTACGCTCTATCTCTACGACGCTCACGTTCTTTCCACCGATCCCGCCAAGCCCGCCGTCCACCGACTCCGCTACATTCCATCCATTGGCGTGGAAGCTGGATTCTGGTGGGGAGAGTTGCTGACCGACCCGCGCCCGGTCGACGCCTTCAGCCTCGTCTACGATTCTGCTCCGCTTAGAATGGACCTCACCATGCTCGGGCGCCCGCACGCGCTGCTCCAGGCAGGTTCGTCCGTCCCGCAAGCCGACTGGTTCGCCCGACTCTCCGATGTGGCTCCCGACGGCACCGTCACCCAAGTCACCGGGGCTGGGCTCAACGGCGCCCAGCGCGACTCGGCTTCCGAACCTAAAGACTTAGTTCCCAAGCAGACCTACCCGCTCGATATCGAAATGCATCTTGCCACGTGGACCTTCCCCAAGGGACATTGCATTCGCCTGGCAGTCTCGAACGCGTTGTGGCCCATGGTCTGGCCGACCCCTTATTCGATGACTACCACTCTTCAACTCGGCGGGGATCAGGGATCGCGCCTGACCCTGCCGCTCGTCCCACCCTCGATGTACGCCGCGCCCCAATTCGCACCCCCCGAACCCTCCGAACAACGCAGCGACGTGCAGTCCGCAGGCTTTCCATGGCCGGGCGATTGGAAGACGGAACGCGACGAACTCAATGGAAAAACAAAAGTGACCTGGACCGGAAAGTCCGAAGAAACCTATCCCTGGGGCAAGGAAACCGACTTCGAAGGGATAACCTATCTGGCCGACGATAACCATCCGGAGACCAGTTCCGTCCAGGCCGAAGCGGAAATCGCCATGGCCCTCAAGCAGCAAACGCTAATCTGGCAAGGCCATTTGACCCTGACCAGCGACGTGCAAAATTTCTACTACAAATACACCCGCCAACTCTTCAAGGACGGCCAGCCGATCAAGCAGAAGACGTGGCAGGAAACGATTCCGAGAGATCACCAGTAGAGTCCCATAACTGTCCTGAGCGCTAGAAGCGAATTCAAGCTGTTACTTCGGTGACCTTTCGGGCATTCGGGATAACGTTTACGCTGACTACGTGAAGGAGTTATCGATGCGACCCCCCATTGCAACCGCGCTCCGGGCGCGCCTTTCCGGAGGGACTGTCCTAGGAACGATTGTTTTAGGAGTACTTGTCTTAGGAATAATCGTCTTTTCGCCGTCTTTTTCTCTTGCCCAAGAATCGTCGGACCGGAAGATAGTAAGCAAAGTGGTCCCGGAGTATCCCGAGTTAGCGCGAAAGATGCAAATCGTCGGGACCGTCAGGGTGGAAGCAACGGTTGCGCCCAACGGGAAAGCGAAGTCCACTCAGGTGGTTGGCGGCAGTCCTGTACTGGTAAAAGCTGCGGTCGATGCTATAGAAAAATGGAAGTGGGCTCCGGCGCCGCAGGAAACGAAGGAACTCATAGAACTCAACTTCCATCCCTAACTCTCATCCCTAACTTTCATCCCTAGCCGGCCACGGTGGAAGTGCGGCAGGATCAGGGCATCGCCTTCTAGCCAGCGAACGCCCATCGCCCCAGACCACTCTTTAAGTCCGCCGCCAGCAACTGATGAAACAACTGTTCTCCGGCTTCCCGGCGCACCGAGAGCCGCCCTGCGCCATAAGCCCGCGACTTTAGTCCTCTCTGCACCGCCTCGCAAATCCCCAAATCCTCATCCTGCACGCGATTCCCCACCGCGACGCTTGACTCGTTGTAAGCGCGCGCCGCCTCGCTCACGTCATTGAAATAAAAATCAAAAATTACGCGGCAATGATCCACATCAATCGGAATCACCAGATTCGTATCCAGATATCCCTCGTAGCAGTTGAACATGAAATTCGGATGCAGCCAGAAATACCAGGCTCGATCGCCCTTTCGTGTCGTGCCGGTGGCTGCGTCCTCCTCCGAACTCACCATCGGACTGGACTGCAGACAATACCGGTCCTCGTTCTCGATGGTGTATTGCTTGTAATCCAGAACTGAATTGAGTCCCTTGTGCAAATGCGGCACGTGATATCCGCCATCCAGATAGTTATCGACAAACACTTTCCAGTTACAGTGGATATCGTAAGACTTGCTCGTGAAGTAATGCAGCTTACTCAGCCGCAGCGGAGCCACGCGCTCCACCAACCCACCGAGAAACTCAACCAGCGGCGCCGCCTGCGCACCCAGATTCACAAACACAAACTGCTCCCACGCCTCCACTTTTACCGGGACCAGTCCATGGTCCTTGCGCTCGAAGTTCTTCACCCCATCGAACTCCGGCGTTCCCTTGAGCGCGCCGTCCAACCCGTAATTCCAGCCGTGATAAGGACAATGCAAAATCTGCGCCTGCCCGCACGGCTCCGTGACCACCGCCGCCGCATGATGCCGGCACACGTTGTAAAAGGCGCGCAACACACCATCATTCCCGCGCACCGCAACCAGTGGTTCTCCCGCGACCGTTGCCGTCACAAACTGTCCCGGCTTTTCCACCTGGTCCACTCGCCCCATCACCTGCCACGTCCGCGAGAAAACCGTCTGCCGTTCCAGTTCCGCAATCCGCGCATCCACATACCACGGCGCCGGAATGGTCGACGCTTCCGGCAACGGCGCAGCCTCGTCATAACTGGCGACAATCTGCTCCACCGTCATCCCATTCTTCATACCTTTTTTCCCGTTGCTTGTGCTCTCTCCGAACCGACCGCTCGCCGCAACAGTTCCACAAACTGCTCAATGCGCGCTTCTTTCTCTTCCGGAACCGGTCCCGTCTTCCGGAATAGACCCGGATCCAACTCCTCGGTCAGGAGCGCATCCTGAAACCGGTCGATGGTCCACTCCAGGATCGATCCGATCATGTCCACATCCAGATCCGGCCGCAGCTCGCCGCGCTTGACTCCGAAGGCCACAAAGTCGCGCCATCCATAAGGATCTTCCGCCACCAGAAAACGGTTGATCTCTCTCCGTAGCGCCAAATCCGCCCCGTAATTACCAATCAGATAAATCCGGTACGATGCCCAATTATCCCGCACCATATTCTCCGTGCGTCCCAACCAGTAGCGCAGCACTTCAAAAAATCCTCGCTCCTGCGCCGCCGCCGGAGCGTGCATATATTTGGGAAATGATTGCACCGCTTTCTTGTACGCCTCGAAGAACAATCCGTCTTTGCTTTTGAAATGCTGGAAAACCGATCCCTTCGCGATGCCCAACTGCTCGGCAATATCTTCCACTCGAGCCCCGCTATACCCGCGCTCCGCAAAATGCCTGATTGCCACCTCCACGATCCGCGCCCGTTTCGCTTCCGAACGTGGACGCGGCTTGCCGTCCCGCCTCATCTGCGTTGGTTTCGACAAACTACTGGTAATTCCTTCCATGGCCCAACTCCCATTCATATTTTGACTATCAGTCAAAATAAGATACAGTACTGCGAAACCATTATTCAATCGTTTTTTACAGGGGTTTAGCTGGTTTCTCCAATCCTAGTGTTTCCGCCTTTTTGACCATTGGTCATCAGCATATCCGGTCCCGGCCATTGCGCCGTGTCCGGTTGAGTTCGCGGGGTAGATCCTCACCACAGGGGGACACAGAGATACACGGGGGAGGACCCTTGGTTATATTTATATTTAATGATGAAGAGGAAAACTTGAGGCTGCACAAAGTGGAGGGAGATTCCCAATGTCCGAAACCGCGCAACAATACACGCAACGCATCCTGGCCAACGCCCAGGGGCAAGACCCGATCAAAGTCCAATCCGCGACTAACAAAAAGATGGCTCGCCTGATCAAGGGCGTCCCCACCGCCAAACTGCGCAAGCGCCCAGCACCCGACAAGTGGACGGTCGCCGAAATTCTGGCCCACCTCGCCGACGTCGAAATCACAGTCGGATGGCGCATGCGCTCCATTCTGGGAGCTCCAGGAACGCCGGTTCAAGCCTATGATCAGAACGCCTGGGTCATTGCCGGACACTACGAAAAGCGCGATCCCCGCAAATCCATCGAACTGCACCGCGTGCTGCGCGAAGCCAATCTCGCGCTCCTCAAGTCGCTTTCTCCCGAGCAGTGGAAGCACTACGGCCACCACGCCGAACGCGGCCAGGAATCCATTGAGCACATGGTCCGATTGGTGGCCGGACACGATATCAACCATCTGGGGCAAATCGAGCGCATCCTGACCCCGAAAAAATGACGGCCATCGCCACGAACTACAGCGAACAAAAAAATGCGGGAAGCGTCGTGCTTCCCGCATTCGTTCCAAACGGCCCGCCAGTTATTTCTGGGTGAACGGCAGCCCCGGCAACGTCTCCGTGTGCTCGGACCTGACCGCGCTCAGGAGGGTCGGATCCAGCCCCAGCGCTTTCACGATGGTTGGAGCAATCTGGCGCGTCTCGACCTGATCGTTAAAGGTTGAAGCCCTGTAGTGCGGGTTCGAAACAATCAGCAGAACGTTCCGGTCGTCATAGGCAAAGCCGCCATGCTCGGCAACCTTGGCAGTGCCGCCCGTATAGATGACGCCAACGTTCGGAGCCACGATGATGTCCGGAACCCGGGAGTCGGTGAGCGGATTGTTGAATTGCAGGGTGAGCGAGGGACCCGCGAAAATCTCTCCCTGCCCAAACAGGTCTTCATTCGCGGCCATGCCCAATATGCTGGCAAAGTTCTGCGTCTGACTCTGATCGGTCAGCCAGAGCATCGAGATATCATCCTCGTCGGCTTGCGCCACCGGCATTCCGGGCCCTACTCCGCCCGGCGAAAGAATCTGCGATGGCGGTTCATCCGTAGCCACATCTCCTGGAATCCGCAGCACTCGACTCGGATCAATCGGCGACTGTCCGTGCTTGGCCGATACGATGATCAGCGTCGAGTCCAGCAGCCCCTCTTTCGTTAACTCCGCAACCATTTGACCAACCGCACCATCCACGTACTGGATCTCGTCGAACAATGAAGTGCTCGGCGTTCCCAGAACGTCGACATAACCGCCCGTCAGGCCGAGCGATTTTTCCACCAGCTTCTCACCGACGCTCACTGCCTGGAAGTTCATCCCGAAGATGGTCGGCACGGGCGCGGAAGCGGTTCCATCGTGCGTCTTGCCGTCAATCCAGTTCAGCACTGCCTGCACTTTGAACTGGTCGTAGCACCGGATGTTCTGGAAACTGTCCGTCCATGCGTTCGTCGACTGCGCTGCACCGGGATCGGGAAGCGGTCTGCAACCTTGCACGCTAGGTATCGGCACGGGAATCGAATTGATTTCCGGTGACCACAAATCATCCACGCCGTTGCCACTCGGGCCATTGGTAAAGTCGTAGGAGGGATGCTTATCCGACCATGCCGTGTAGCCACCCGGATAGTTATCCTTCACCACGTTGAAGATTGTGTTATCGCGGAGATAGGTGTGCGGATATACCGGCGCGCAGCTGTTTTTCGGATCGCGCGGCAGATAGTCGGGGTTGATTCCGTTGATCCCGGCGCTACCGTTCGGCTTCCCGGAGTCAAGTTTCAAGTAGTTATAGTCGATCTCTTCGTCGAACCCGACCTGCGTGCCAATCACGCTGGGGCATAGCTTGAGTCCACCGACGATCCCGTAAGGCGTAGTCTTCGCCGGAGGAGACAGCGCGCGATCGTAGGTGACGTCGTAGAAGATTCCCGAAGAACGGGGCGTGCCGCCGGTGATCTGGGCGACCAGCCCGGGGAAAGAATCGGAGGGTTTCGGAGTGAGCGCTTGCAGGTAATGCACTCCGGTAGCGGAAAGCGCTGCCAGATGGGGACAGTAAGGCTGATTCCCGTAGATGGGGACGCCCTTGGCGCAATTCGCGAAATCCAGCGCGTGCATGCCGTCAAGGCTGATGAGTAGAACGTGTTGAATCTTGCCGGATGTTTGCGCGGCAGCCGTAAAGGAAAACAGGCTCGCCAACGCCAACGCAACCAGCCCGAGGGGGAGAAAACGACGATCGGACACTTTTAGCCTCCTTGAATACAACCTAGAGGGTAAGTATTCGGCTTGCGCTGGCCGCGCGGGTTAATGGGAGGTGAATCGGAGATTAAAAAACCGTAACACGGGCGAATTACGGTTCCGCCAGCTCTTGCAGCGGCTTCACCAAAGGCGGAGCGGCGGGTTTCTTGGCGCGCGTGCTGGTGATCACCACGACGCTGACCAGCACCAACAGCGTTCCCAGCAAGGTTCTTGGACCGACGGTCTCGCCTCCGAGGAAGTATCCAACCGTCACCGCCACTACGGGATTGACATAGGCGTAGGTGCCGACTTTGGTCGGCGATTCATGATGGATGAGCCAGACATAGGCAGTGAAACCTATGATGGAACCGGCCACGATCAGGTAGGCGAGCGCGAACCAGGCGCCGCGAGAAACCGCTTGAATATGAAATCCGCGGAACTCGCCGAAAATTGCCGCCACCAGCGCGAGCAGGATTCCTCCGGCCAGCATCTGCGCTCCGGCGCTCATGGCTTTCGACGCGGGCAGCTCCAGCTTGCGGGTAAGAGCCGACGCAACCGACCAACTCATCGCCGCCGCCACCAGAGCAATCGCGCCGCCACGATCGATGGGAACTTCGCCGAAACTCTGACTTAACGAACGGCTGACCAGAACCGACACGCCTCCGATGCCGACCAAAAGAGCCAGCGCAAGCCGGACCGTGAGGCGCAGGGTGCGCAGAATGAGGATCTCCGAAAGCGTCATGAAGACCGGGATGGTCGCCAGCATCACGGCGGCAATCCCCGAAGGCACGCGTTGTTCGGCCCAGAACAACAGGCCGTAATCGAGCACAAAGATGCAGACCGCGAGAAGCGATGCGGAAACCCACTCGCGGCGCGAGGGCGAGGGCGTACCCTGCAAGCGCAACCATCCGAAGAGCACGACTCCGGCGATGAAGAAACGCATGCTGGCGAGAAGAAGTGGAGGAACCTCACGCACACCTACGCGGATCGCCAGGAAGGTCGAGCCCCAGACGAAATAAATGATGGAGAAAGCCAGCACGGTCTTCCATGCCGGAGGACGAACCGTTGCTTCCAT
>Ga0181523_10005248_pt1 | contig 10802 bp, 12 predicted proteins | sample PEATcosm2014_Bin_43_FD_119752 | JGI IMG/M metagenome (GOLD analysis project Ga0181523, IMG submission 119752) | Peatland microbial communities from MTU Mesocosm Facility, Houghton, MI, USA - PEATcosm2014_Bin05_30_metaG | ecosystem: Environmental > Terrestrial > Soil > Wetlands > Peat | place... | reverse complement strand
CGTTTTTCCGGGTTGCCTCATTAGTCCCGCTCCCGCCTTTCACCGGACAACCTCTTTGACCTGAAACCTCTCGCCCAGCCAGACTTCCCATTTCGCCGCCGCCTTGACCAGCTTTTGGCGATAAATCGCGTTATATACCGGTGTCCTGCTGTGGTAGTTCGCCGCACGGGTCCAAATATCGCCGCTATCCCGATCGATATGTCCGGCGATGCGCCACGCGGCTAGGTCGAAGGAATAACAGTTTGACGCGGCCACGTCAGTGGCATGGATGCCGAACTGTGCCAGGGTAGCGAGATATCGGGTATTGAATTGCATCAAGCCCACATCAAGCGTGCCGTTCCCGTTCCGGGCGGATTTCCCTGCGCGTCCGTTTTCGATTTCAGCGACGGCAAGAATAATATTGGCCGGTACGTTGAACTTGATGGAGGCGGCAACGGAACACACGACACGCTGCTCAAAGACCGGGGGCGGAAGGGCATTCACACGCTGCCCCCGACATCGGGGGACGATGGCGCAGTATCTCCCTGCGCACTGTCAATGGCCGAGGCCGCAAGGTTCTGCCCTGCGCGGATGCGCGACAACAAGGCGGATGCGCCCGTACCCACTTTAGCCATCGCCGCACCCGCAAGAGGCGCTGCAAGAGTGCCTGCCGCGATGCCGACGCCGCCAGCCGCCATGGCCGTCCCTGCGCCAAAACTCCCAATGCCGGACCCGCCGATGCCATGGCTGACAATACCGGCCATCAGCCCCGGCAGCTTGTCGACCAGCAGGAACAGAATCACCACCACGACCATAACGACGGTGAGTTCCTTAAGCTGGATGCCGCCGCTCATGTTGGTGAAATACTGGTCGAGGATCGAATTGCCCACACCCAGCAAGAGGATCATGGTCATGAGGCTCATGCCGATGCCGAGGACGGTCTTGTAGTATTGGATAGCAATTTCGGACGTCCACCGGCTACCGCCGAAACCCAGCAGGACGCAACCCGCGTAGAGCAATATCCACGCGGCACAAAACTGAACGGTGAGGCTGGCGGCGATCAGCGCCAGAATGACCAGTATCGCCAAGGCCAGCACAACCCCCGCGAAAGACACCACCGGGTTGGTGAAACTCATCGAATCGTAAGTCTTGAAGGCAAGCGCAAAACCGAGATCAAGCACCCCGGAGGGTGCGGTAACGCCTGCCGCCATGGCTTGGCCACCGATGTTTCGGAAACTATCAATAATCGCCTTGCCAATGACCGGCCCATGCAGCAACAGCCAGTAGAAAAAGCCAAGTGTGATGGTAAAGCGGATGAATTCTGCGAAGAACTCCCCCATGTCGGCCCGCCGCAGGGCCATCACACTTCCTGTCCATGCAAGGCTGATCGTCGCCAAAGTCCAGAACAAGCGAGAAGCATAGCCGAGGATGACCGCAGACCAGGTGGAAGCAATTTGATTGAACCTGTCTGTTACCGTGGTAAGAATACCCGAGTTATTGATGGCGGCAGATGCTTCGCTAGAGAACAAAGCAAAGGCTACCCCAACAGCCAAGTAAAAGACCGCATGGCGACACGTTAGTGCTTTCAAAGTCTAAGTGTTTCCTAATATTTAGAGTAGTCCAGCACAGGGCTTTTTTTGAAACCAGAAGGTTCTTTTTTGGGGGAGATTGACTTAACATCTTTTTGGACCGGCTTAGATTCCAAGGACGGCGAACCATCATATTTCGAGTAATCGAGATCAGGGCTTTTCACAAATTCGCCTTGAAGCGCCTTTTGGTCGGCGGCTTTTTGCGCATCCTCTTTGGCTTTGCTTTCATAATTGCTACAACCCGCCAAAAAGGCAGCGAGCAGTAGAATAGGCATGAGTTTGCTCATCTGTTTTACATCCTTGGTTAGTATTTCGAGTAATCGAGCACAGGGCTTTGGACGAATTCACCTTGTAACGCGGCATTGTCCGCTGCGCTCTGGATGGCTTCCCGGTTAGCGGCCGTTGCGGCCTGTGCGTTTTGCGCCGCCTGCTGCTGGAGCATAAGGGCGCGCACCGCCAGAAGATTGTTCGCATTGGCGGAGGCCAGTTGGTTGGCCGCGCCCATCATTTCATTCCTGCCCGTCGCGGTCTGCGCGGCATTCTGCACCGATGCAAGGTTTGCCGCGTCTTTCTGCAACTGGTCTTGCCCCAGACTGACACCCCTCATCTGCGCGTCGTTGGCGAGTTTTTGGGCAGCGCTCGCCGCCTGTTCGGTGGCGTGGATTTTCTGGATTTCAGCCAAAGAGCAGCCAGCCGCGGAGAAACACGGCGAGTTGCTGTAATATCCCGCGTTTTGGAATCCGGCAAGATAGCCCTCTACCCCGCCGCCACTCGAATAATACTGGAGCATGTCCGAATAAGAGCGGACGGTCTGATAGGTTTGGGTAGCTTCGTTCCACACCCATGCTGCGGGTGCGACGGTGTTTTTCACCATGTCCTGGTACATTTGGACTTGCAGCATATAGTCCTTGGCCTGTGCGGCCACTTGCTTCGCGGCATTCGCGGCGGTCGTGGTGGCTTGGCCCAAGACGGCAATATCGAGGACAAAATCAATGCTGTGTCCCGGCGCGCTGAACAGAAGGCCAAGGGCGGCGGGTATCAAGAGGTGTTTCCGTTTCATGGCTTATTCTCACTTTGAAAAGGGCTGGTAGGGTTTGTCGAACGTCAAATCCTTCGTGGCGACCACGTTCAACCGGTAGCCCGCGTGAACATCGATGGTCGGCGCGATGTTAAGGTTTTTCATCAGCAAGGCGGTTCCCGCCGCACCGAGTTGCTGGCCGAGGGCCGATGACAGCGCCCCGCTCGCGGTTTGTTGATAGCCGGTCGCAACAGGGGCCGCTGTATTGGATGGCTGTTGAGAATAGGTCGCGGCGGCGGTGATCAGACTCATCAACAAAGCATTGCCGAAGATGCGCACATAATGATTGTTCACGTCGCCAGTCAGCCCGCTCAGTCCCGCCCCGTCCGTACCTGGCATTTCGCCGATGTCCATCGACTTCCCGTCGGGAAATATGAGCCGCTGCCACGCGACGAACACCCGCTCCTGCCCGTAGGCGATTTCGTTGCCGTAAGCCCCGAACAGGCGCGTCCCTTGCGGGATCAGCAGATGCTGCCCGGTCGCCGTGTCGTACACAGGTTGCGAGACTTGGGCGATCACCGGGCCGGGCAATTGGCTGTTGATTCCGCTAATCATCACGGCGGGAATGACGAACCCCGTCCGCAACACGTAGCGGGTTTCGGGGGGTTCCGGCCTGCTGGCGAGATGCCAACGGTCAACCTTGCCGGTTAACGCGGATGGCTTTGGCGCGGCATGGTCGCCGGTCGCGTCCGTGGCGGGCGGTGGCGTACCGGATAGCCCGCCCCGGCCATTGAATTCGGTTGCCTGCCCGCTCGTCGTACTTTTGACGGCATCCTCGAACGCCGCCATCTTGATCTGCCTGATACGCGCCAATTCCTGGTCTTTCTCCGAAAGTGCCTGTGCCGGATTGGGAGGCGCGGGCGGGCGGTCCAAATCCACATGGGCAATGGGGACCACCAAGGACGGCTTGGCCTCCGGCGGCTTTTCCTGCGGTTTTCCCCCTAGTTGCCTGTCTTCAGGCTTCGCAAGCTCAGACGGTGTGGCTTTTGCCTGGATGAACCCGCCTTGAAACTTGCTGGTGATGGTGTTGGCGAACAGGCTGGCCGTGTTTCCCTTGGGTTTCTGCTCGGTGGACGCCGCCTTGTTGCGGCCCCGGTCAACGGCGACCATTGCCATGATGACGACAAATCCGGCGACCGCGACCCCGGTAATGAACAGCGGCATGTTGTTCACCCGGCGGACGCCCGTTCCCGTGCCGCCAGGCGACGAACGCGGAGACATGCGGTTAGCCATGGCTACTCCTGCCGCGCCCACGCGCTGGCGGGCCGCAACTGGCCTTGCGAGGTTTCGTAAAGGCGGCTCAGGGAGTGGCCGTCAACCAAGATTGACACCCGGTAATGGGCTTCGTCCACGCGGTCAACAATGTAGCGAAGCTCAGATCCCGTCTTCGCGTTTGGCGCTTTGATCGAATAGCCTGAACTTTGCAGGTTTTCGACCAGCACACCCAGAAACGGGTCCGGGGTGGAAACGTCTGCTTTTAACGCCGTGTCCGAGGGAGGCCAGGCCACGCGAATCGCCTTCGCGGCGTCGTGCGCCATTTGGCCGTCCTGTCCTGCCGTCGCGCCGGAAAAGTTGCCGTAATGCGCGCAACCTGAAAGGAGCATCAAGAAGGGAAGCAGGCGTTTCATGGCTGGTGCCCGCCTTTGGTGATGACCACCTTGGTTTGATGCGGACCGGCCCCGGCCAGGAGGATCATCTTGTCGGGAACGCTATCCACGACATAGCGGTTGCCTTGCACCCGGTAATTGACGATGACTTCCTCGGCTTTCGCACCCCACGGCAACACACTATCCTCACCGCGCAAAACCAAAAGACTCGGTGCTTCGGTCTGGGGCAGCGTGTCGGGCATTTGCAGGAAGGTCTTGCTGCCGTCGCTAAAGACCCGGAGGGGCTTCCACGAGGCGTCGCCTGAAATCTCGTAATCGAAATTGAGCCTGTCGAGGGCCGCTTTCGCCGTGCCGCCCGGACCTGCCCGGTCCTCGCGAACTTCCCTGTTGCGGGCTTGGAACTCGCTCCATTTTTTCGCCGCATCGTCCGGGTAGCCGAATGACACGCGCGGCATGTATTCGGTGCGGTGCGACACCAGTTGCAGGTAGTAGGTCCGCCGGTCCGTGGTGATGATCAGGCTGGTGCGCAAACCCACATCGAGCGGCTTCACGATGACATGCTCGACTTCACCCGCGGGGGAGCCGGAACTGGCCGGTTCAATCCGCCACCGCACTTGGTCGCCGGCATTGAAATTGGATATGACTTCGCCCGGTTGCAATTCGATGTCGCAGACCTGGAGGACCGCGCACACAACGCTCGGTTGCGTAGACCCGAACAGGAATTGCACCGTGCCGTCCGTCCCGGCGACGGGTTTGATGCCGGTCGCGCTTGCGGCCCGCCAACGGTTGCCGATGGTCACGCCCGCTTGTTCCTGTGGCGTGAGCGTCGGGTTTTGGCTGTTGAAAAACTTGTCCGGCAGCGCGTCGTCCGGGCCTGCCAGGGCCAGACAAGGAAACAGGGCGGCTAGGATAAACGTCTTCACGATTGGTGGCTCCACGAGAATTCCCTCACAAAAATGCCGAGCGGGTTTTTCCTGATCTGTTCCTCGCCCGTCGCCGACGTGGCCGGGACGAGGTAAATGGTTATCAGCGCGGCCAGGCGCACAGGCGGTGCTTTCAGCGCCCCGTCGCGGCTGCGGGTGGTTTCGGCCCAGTCCACCCGCCATGTCGTTTCGCTTTGCGGAATGACCGACACGATGTCCACGGCAACCGTCTCCGTCTCGGCCCGTTTGAAGGGGCTGGCCTCGTCGTCGCGGCCATACCACTCGTTCATTTTTTGGGTGGCGGCGTCTTGCGGTGACAGCATGGCGTAAACCTTAAAAATCGCGTCCCGTTGCAGCGTCACGTCCGGCGTGACCATGCGGGCGTTACTGATCCATGTCGCGAGACTGGCGTGGATGACCCGCTCGTCCGCCGGTCTTGCGCTGTCCGCAATGTTCACGGCCTGAACCTGCCCCAACTTATCGACCTCGACCACATAAGGCACGAACTTGGATTGGGCGCCGACATAAATGGCCCCTCCCACCGCGACCAGGGCGATCAGCAAAGACACGATGGCAATGATCTGCCATGCCCTGGCGGCGGCGAGCACAGCTCCGACATGGGCGTTCCACTGGATGCGCGCTGAGACATAGGGATTTTCGGTGTCGCTGTTCATGCATAATCCTCAAGGCTTAAATTCCGGGCGCGAAGCCATTCATCAACCCAAGCTTCGCCGTGTTTCCGTTCAAGGTGCCGCACTTGCGCAACCGAATCCTTGCCGCTGACGCCGACAAACGCCAACGCAAGCGGGCCAAGCGCGAGATCGAACAGCCGCCGCCCCTTTTCGGAAACGTAGTAGTACTGCTTCTTTGGGATGGCCATGGCAAGAATGTCGATCTGGCGGGGATTGAGGCCCATGCGCGCATAGAGGGCGGCGGTATCGGGATCGCGGGCGTAGATGTTCGGTAAAAATATCTTGGTCGCCGTCGATTCCACGATCACATCCAGAATGCCGGAGTTGGCCGCGTCGGTCAGTGATTGGGTTGCCATCACGACGGCGCAATTGGCTTTCCTCATCACCTTCAGCCATTCCCGGATTTTCTCCCTGAAAACTGGATGCCCGAGCATGAGCCACGCCTCATCCAGGAGTATCGCGGAGGGCTGTCCCTGGATGGACCGTTCGATGCGGCGGAACAAGTAAAGCAACACCGGAAGGGCATACCGTTCCCCCAGGTTCATCAAATCCTCGACCTCGAACACGGTCAGGCGGTTGAAGGATAGCCCGTCGCCCTCCGCGTCAAGCAAATGGCCCATGGCACCCTCGACCGTGTATTGTTTCAAGGCTTCGCGAATGCCTTGGTCTTGGATGCTAAAACAGAAGGCGCTCAAGGTGCGGTCGCCGTTCTGGTGCATCCGTTGGAGGGTTTCGGCAATGGCGTTGCGCTGCGCAGGCGTGGTGGCGACATTGTTCAGCGCCAGCAGCGTGTCGATCCACTCCCCGGCCCAAGCGCGGTCGCCCGGCGTCCCGAGGAATTGCAGCGGGCAAAAGGCCAGCTTTTCGCCGTCGCCCGCCACGGTGTAATGCTGTCCGCCGCACGCCTTGGCGAGCGCATAGATTGACATGCCCTTGTCGAACACGAACACGCCCATGGCAGGGTAACGCTGAAACGATTGGGCGAGGATGCCCAGCAATGTGGATTTCCCCGAGCCTACGGGTCCGAATATCATCGTATGGCCCAAGTCACGCACATGCAGGTTGAGCCGGAACGGCGAATTGCCCGCCGTCACGCAGTGCATGAGCGGCGGTGCCTGCGGCGGGTACATCGGGCAAGGCGCGTGGCGTTCGCCGGTCCAGATGGTTGAAACCGGAATCAAGTCGGCAAGGTTCAGTGTGTTGATAAGGGGACGGCGCACATTCTCATAGCCATGCCCAGGCAGGCTCCCGAGAAAGGCATCCAATGTGTTGACGGTTTCGACGCGGGCGACAAAGCCGAGCGCGTTGATTGCCTTTTCGATCTGCCGCGCGGCCCGTTCCACGGCGGCGCGGTCTTCGTCCATGACGACCACGACACTGGTGTAATAACCCAAGGCGACCAGGCCGGAGTTGACCTCGGCCATGGCGGATTCCGCGTCCTCCACCATCGACAAAGCATCATGGTCAATGTGGCCCTGCCCGGTGTTGAACACCTGATCGAACAGACCACGCACCTTCTGTTTCCATTTCTTCCTAAACTTGTCCATTGCCGCCACGGCCTCGTGCGTGTCCATCGCGATAAACCGGCTGGACCACCGGCACGAAACGGGAAGTTCTGCCAGTGCCGAAAGCATTCCGGGGTGGGATTCCATGGGGAAACCCTCGACGGAGACCACTTGGATGAAATGGCGGCCTATCTTGGGGACCACCCCCGCCCAGAGTTCCTGCCCGCCGATCACAGCATCCAGATAAATCGGGTTGCGGGACAGGGCCACCGGATGGGCAATGCCGGTCACGCAAAACTGGAGGTGGCTTAGGAACTCGTCATAGGCCGTCGTGTCACCGTCCTCGTTCACGGCATGGCGGGCCTTCAGCCGTTGCAACTTTATCGCGGTGGAAAGCCGACTTTCAAGCGCATCGCACTCGCGCTGGAAACTTTGGATCAAACCTAAGGTTTGCGCCCGATGGTCCGGTTCGCCGCTGTCGTCGTCGAACATCAGCGCGACAAACTTCTTTTCCGCAAGAAGGGGCGGAAGCCACGTTACGGCCAGGACAAAACTCCCTTCATATAGCGTCCCCAGCCGTTCAAACAAACGGCGGCGTTCCTCGTCAATCGCCACAGTCACCGGATCGAGGAAATGGGACAGGCCCCGCGCCGGATATTCCGGCGCGGGGCGGCGTATCGAATCGACATGGATCATCCAGCCCGATCCCAGACGGGACAACGCCTCGTTCATGCGGATCGAGACATACTCCCGCTGCTCGTCGGTGCTGCTGGCGTTGTCGTTGCCCGTATAGTGCCATGCGGCCATGAGGCAACCGTTCTTGCCAACGACCACGCCGTCATCGACCACCGCCGCATAATTCAAGAGGTCGGCCACGCCTTCCATGACGGCACGGTGCGGCTTCAATCTGGAGGGCTGGGTAAACATCACTTCCGCTCCTTCAGATTGACCCTGAACGGCGTGGACCGGGCCGGATAATAGACTTGATAACGGCGATGCCTGAGGTAAACAGGGCGCATCAGCGGGTCCGATTTTGCCATGAGGCGAAACAGGTACAGGGCGGCAATCCACAGGCCGACCCCGAACACCGTGGCCGTCCAGTCCTGTGCCGAAAACACCAAGGCGAAGGCGATGACACCGGTAAACATGACCATTTCCCGGTCCCCGCCCAGAAACAGGTTGGGCCTGTTGCCCGAGCGATGAATGGGCGTTACGCGAAGCGCCATGCGGCCCCACCGAAGGAGGCGACCACCGCGCCCGTGCCAAAGAACGTGCTCATCATGTTTTGAGCGCCGATTGTCAGCGCCATGACGAGAACCAGAAAAATCAGGCTGCGGAAAAATTGATTCAGTTCGCCACCGAAGACCAACATGCCGCCTGCTACAACAATCCCAATAATCGAAACGGAGAAGGCCACGGGGCCTGTGACCGAGGTTCGCAACGCGTTGAGCCACGACTCATACGGCAGCGCGCCCCCCGCGCCGGTTGCCGCATGGGCATCGAAGGAAACGGCCAAAGCGAAAAAGAGGACCGCAAGCAGTGTCGGGATAATCGGTATTTGAATGTTCATTTTCATTGATATTTCTGTCTATATTTCTAGTAGGGTTGGGTAATTTGGTATTGACCGTCGTGGTAACCGGTGACGGCGACCACCTCCTTCACACGCCGCCCTTCCGGGGTCATGGCGATGTGGACGACGACATGCACCGCTTCGCCAATCAGCGGTTCCATCGGTTTTGGCGCGTGCGGATGCTGGCTCACATACAGGCCGAGTTTCGCCAGCCCGCTTCGTGCATGATCGGCGTGCAGGGTCGCCACGCCGCCGCTATGGCCGGAGTTCCACGCCAGCAGCAGGTCAAGGGCTTCCGGCCCCCGAACCTCCCCGACGATGATTCGGTCGGGGTTCATCCGCATCGTTGTCCGAACCGCCTTGGTCATGCTGAAATCCAGCGTCGCCACATAGGAAACTGAATTCGCGGCCCGGCACTGGATTTCCCCGGTGTCTTCGATGATGAACAGGCGCTCGTGCGGATCGGCTTCGACCATCGCCTGGATGATCGCATTGGCCAGTGTGGTTTTTCCGCTCCCGGTCCCGCCGACGACAAGGATGTTTTTGTGTGCCGTCACAGCGTCGGCTATGACAGACTGATGGGCGCGGGCCATGATCCCGGCCTCGACATACTGTCCGAGCGTGAAAACCGCCAAGGCGCGCTTACGGATCGCAAACGTCGGAGCAGCGACGATGGGCGGAATCTGGCCCGCAATCCGGCTCCCGTCGAGGGGGAACACACCTTCGATCCACGGCTTTTCCGGAGTGATGATGGTGTCCAGTGCGGATGCCAGCGTGCGCAGAGCCATCTCTGACTGTCCGGCACCCATGTTGCCGATGTGCCGCATCTTCTCACCCAACCGGCCCTGCCAGATTTTCCCGTCGGGGTTCAACAGGAGGTCGGTTGTTTTGGCATCGTTGAGGGCACCGAGGACCAACGGCCCGAAGTTCCTCCGCAAGCTCTCATGAAGCCGTGCCTGGCTCAGGCTGGGTTCTTCGTCAATCGGGCACATGTCATTTTTTGCATTCTTGTTGTTGCGCATAGCGCAGCACAAAGAACATTTTTGCCCGTGCGATTTTCTGTGTTTTTGACATCGGGTTAATCCTCATTTTTATACAAATTAAAAGGATGTTGATTTTCTAAATGGCTCGTCGATAAAATTTTATTGTGTATAATACACAATATTTATTGTTTTGTAAATAAAAAAACTATTGTTCGTACGTTTGTCTTATCTGGGGTTTTTTCGATCCTGCCTTGTCTAGTTGCTCATATCCGTAAACGGCCTCAAAAGCCTGCTACGGCGCTTTTTTCTGTTAGCTATAGGGGGTTTCCCATAGCATGGGTGCTAAATGGCCCCTGTAAGCCATTAGATGCGTTTGTTTTGCTTTTAGTGGTTTCTGTTTGCTCTTTCCTAACCAGCCGTGTTGCCGATCATAGCGAAGCGTGTTGTTAAAAAACTGGTGGCATAGTTCTGTGAAAAGCTCTCGTTCTTAAGTTGCGCTGTAAGCGTTCCTTTTTTGGGGTTGGGGGCGAAGCCCCCAATTCAAAGCTTTTTGGTTGCGCCCTTTGAAGGTAAGTTGCATCGAGTGAAGTGTGCTATTTCTGCAAAGATGCAAATGTGAGTTATCCACAGATTTCCGCGTGCGCGTTTGTGTGTTTTTCTTTCTTTGTGCTTTTTTTGTTATTTTATGTCGTTTTGAAAAATTTGATTTATGTTTTTGTTTTTTATTGCAAATTTTGACTTTTTGCCTATTTTAACTATCACAAATATGGGGTGAACTATCACAAATATGGGGTGAACTATCACAAATATGGGGTGAACTATCACAAATATGGGGTGAACTATCACAAATATGGGGTGAACTATCACGGTTTTTAT
>Ga0181523_10005247_pt1 | contig 10803 bp, 10 predicted proteins | sample PEATcosm2014_Bin_43_FD_119752 | JGI IMG/M metagenome (GOLD analysis project Ga0181523, IMG submission 119752) | Peatland microbial communities from MTU Mesocosm Facility, Houghton, MI, USA - PEATcosm2014_Bin05_30_metaG | ecosystem: Environmental > Terrestrial > Soil > Wetlands > Peat | place... | reverse complement strand
AGATATCCGGCATCGTGCTCGCCTATCCTTCGCTCCGGCTGGCTGTCGAGGGCAACACCGATAGCGTCGGCACAGAAGCTTTCAATCAGGAGCTCTCGGAACAGCGCGCCGACGGCGTCCGCAACTTTTTAACCCAGGAAGGCGTCCCGGAATCTTCCACCACTGCAACGGGCTTCGGGAAGACTCGGCCCATCGCGTCAAATGACACCTTCGAAGGCCGTCAGGAGAATCGCCGGGTCGAGTTGGTCGTATCCGGCGAAGTGATCGGTACAAGGATTGTTTCCCCTGCCTTGGAGCCCATTGCTGCCGCCACACCTACTCCGTAGTCCTAACAAACAAAGGAGCCGACTTCGCACGGAGCCGGCTCTTTTTTCCTTGATCCCGAGCCTGATGTTCAGCTTTCAGAGACAACAAAGAGCTGGAAACTATGCATCAGCCCATGAGTCAACAAAAATTAACAAAAATCACCGTTGTCACGAGCATGTGTAGGGAGTAGGCTATTTTCCCCAGCGTGCAACGAGGGAAGAAACCTGCTCACGAAGAAAGGCCTGGCGGAGCATGGCGAACTCTTGGCAAATGGGGTCGCTCCCATCGAGAAGACTCTATTCACGTGTTGAGACCTCTCATGAGGTTTGGGTTTACTGGAGCTGCGGCGGAAAGGATGACGTTTCGCCCATCCTCGATATGAGCATGGGGGGTCTGTTCCTCAAGACACCTACGGGCAAACCCTTGGAAACTGTTGTGAATCTCCACTTCCTCGTCCAGGAAGGCTTGGTGCGCGCCGACGCTACCGTGAGATATGTGAGACCGGGTGGCGGAATGGGAATGAAGTTTGCGGCGGTGAGGGTGGAAGACCGGCCACGGCTCGCCGCCCTAATGACACGGCTGCGCAGCCTGTCCGCGAAAAACCCTCATGTACGTCACCCTGGAAAGTAAGGAAGCGTGGGCCGGCCTGATCTGCGGAATCCAGAATCCAAAGGGTTTTGCCAAAGCGGGAAGGGAAAGGGAGATTGGCAAGAAGCCTGATAGCTCCCAAGTTGTTTTCAGAAATTGCAGACGACGTCACATGCAATAGCCTTGGCGATTGCGTGAGTCTTCTCCGAGAGCCGGATGCCTGAAATAGGTCTGTCCGGTTCGACCAGCCGGATGTGGAAACGGAGCATGGTCCGGATAGTGAGGCACCGGCAGATCGCGCTGGAATAAGCGTGGAAGTGGAGGAACCAGTAATGAAGTAGGGAAATCATTTAATGAAATCCAACGGGTGCGAGTCCCGTCCGGCCAAAGCTAGTGAGCAGGCCGTAGCGAGTGGTGCTATTCACCGGGCGACTGGTGGGTGCGAAGCTTACACAGCAAGGAAGCCAGGCCGTGAAGACTCAGCTCCGAAATCAGCCACCGTCGCGATGCCGAAGCCGTTCTGTCTAGTGGAAGGCTGCACCCGAAGAATTGTGGACATATTACGAAACTGTGCGAAAAGGGACTGCATGGATTCCATCTTCAGCTCATAATTCTTCTATGAAGCACAAGAAGCATAGGAAAGAATCCAACGCTGAAACGCGAGCCAGCGTCCAGAAGGAAATGGCTAAGCCGCGCATGGCGAAGTCCGCGCGAATTGCAGAACTAAATTTAGATATCAAGCGAATTTCAGAACGGCCAAGTACCACTGTGCCGGGAACCGTCGGTAGAATCATTTCCTCCCCGCGGCGGAGCCTCCCGGAAAAGGCGCAGATTGCTGTTGATGGGCCCGACCACCGGCACCAAGATCTACGTATTGAAAATACATTAACGGACGAAAATGGCGATGATGTGAAACTCAAGAAGGGTGCTCACGTCGACGTTACCGTCACGGCTAGAGACGTGATCCGCGGCAGATAACGAAGATAGACAACCGCTCGACGTGAGAGAGTGGTATGGAGCTGCGCCCAGGGCCAAGAAAATGCCAGATGAAGAATGGATCAAAACGATGGAAGACGGCAGAAAAGTAAAATTCATCTACCAAGAACTGCCCGATGATGGGGCATTTATCACCGCGCAGATTGAGCGGAATGAGGTTGTCTATTCGGTCGTACTGACAAAAGCAAGAAACCCGCTTAGCCGAGAGGATGTTGAGAGTCATTTCAAGGGTGAGCTTTCGAAGAAGTAATACCACTTATTTTGAAACAGTATCTGCGGATCCGGCGATTCAAACTGTGTCCGAATCTCCAATCACTCGTCACTCTTTGAAGCTCCTGATTGTGATAAAATTGCAGTTAAGTGATGGTTTTATGCGCAAAAATGCGAAATCAAATAACAGCAAAACCAAGGAAGAATCCACCCAAGGACCCGTCTTCGACACCCAAGTGTTTCTCGATTCCACCGGAGTTACGAGAAAAGTTAAGGAATTTAAAAAAGCAGAGGGATACTGGGCCGTGCATTTGATTCGACTGGCTGTTATGCTTCTTTGCTGATAGTCCTGGCGGTAGCGTTATCTTTGGCCGCTGCAATGAACCTGATGGTTCCAAACTATTCAAACCCTTCTGCGATGGATATCCCCTGAGAGAAATACCAACTCCGATGTGGTCTCTCTCAAACCTTATCCACCACCTGATACGAAGCAGACATCGCCGGTGCCAGATCCGTCGGTACCGGAAAATTCTGGATATGCAAGGGCGTCCCAAGTTTCGGCCTTGGAGCCCCCTCATTTCCCGACACACAGAAGTGATAGACGTCCTCGAAAGTGCCCAACCATCGAGATGGGTGTTTTTCACTCGATGCTTCAACGCAACTAAGTTTGTCTTCTGACTATCAGCGCAAAGGCGGCACGCAAAAATAAGGACATATTTGTCGTGCTTGAGATTCTTCTTTCGACTAGAGAAACTCGTTGACCCCCTCTTCGTCCTGTACGGATACTGATGTGAAGCCGTTACTGATTCCACGGCAGGAGGCGAACTGCGAAGAGTCGGTGTTCTGTTCGGAGACGGGCTCCGCCTGTTGCCAAGAGCGACGTAGCGCTGAAATTCTTTACTGGCGAGGAATTTAGTGTGGGCAAACTGATATTTTCTGTGCTCATCGTTCTTGTCCTGGTTCCCCGGGCGGGTGCACAGCAATTTGAGTTCCCGGAATCTGCTGCGCAGAATCCTGCGACGCTGTCCAGAGCTGTCGTGGGATTGGCGGGGGAAGTTCTCTCGGTTTATAAGGACGACGACCGAGAGAAATATCTCAGCAACCTGTCGGCGTTGCAAGCTGTAGCGGGCCAGTATCCTGAAGCTGTTCAGAGCTTTGTGGCGCTGCGTGACTTTCGCCGCACCGCCCACGTAAGCAACGCTGCCTGGCGTGATCTCCAGTTTGAGATTTATGTTCGGGCGAAGGCTGCCGCTTCCGCACAGAAATTGCCCTTCGACGAAGCCTACAAGCAGGTTTTTCGCGCGGTGTTTGGGCAGCTCGACGAGCGGACCTCGGCGAGGTCGATGCCTCTCTTCAACGTCGTGGATGAAAGCTGGATGGATCCAGCACTTCAGAGTGACCTCGATGCGCAAAAGGGCAAGTCCAGCATCGCGCTTGACGCCGCGGTGGCCCTGGTGCGCGATTACGAATCCGTGCAGGCTTACCGCGATTCTGCCTCTCTGCGATCTGCTTTGATCGCTGAGGATGACAGCCGCCGCTACACCATCGAGAGAGACATTCAGGTGAAGACCGGGGACGGAGCCACTGTATGTGCTCTGATGGCACGCCCGCGAGCTTCGATCGGACGCCTTCCCACTCTTCTACTGTTCACGATCTATTATGACTTCACCGACAACCTGAACGATGCGCGGCTGACTGCGGCGCATGGTTATGCCAGTGTCGTGGGATTTACGCGCGGCAAAGCATGCAGCCCGGATAAGCCGGTTCCCTATGAACATGATGGTGCCGATGCAGCCTCCTTAATCGACTGGATTACGGCGCAGCCATGGAGCAATGGCCGGGTCGGCATGTACGAGGGCAGCTACAACGGGTTTACTCAATGGGCCACTGCCAAGTACATGCCCAAAGGTCTTCAGGCCATGATGACCGGAGCACCCGCTGCACCGGGCATCGATGTTCCGATGGAAGGAAACGTCTTCTGGAATTTCCTTTATCCGTGGACGTTCTATACGGCGAACGGAAATAGTGATGACGACGCGACCTATAACGACCGCAAGCGCTGGGAGAAGCTTGATCACGACTGGTATGTGAGCGGGCGAGCGTATCGCGAGCTGGACAAGATCGATGGCACACCGAACCCGATCTTTGACCGGTGGCTCGAGCATCCGAGCTACGACACCTACTGGCAGAGCCTGATTCCCTACCAAGGGCAGTTTGCGCGGATCAATATCCCGGTCCTGATCACGATTGGATACTACGACGGCGGGCCGGGTGCAGGCGTTTACTACTTCAGCCAGCATGAGAAGTACAATCCCACGGCAGAGCACTACCTCTTGATTGGACCGTATGGCCACATTGAGGCGCAGTATGGCCCATTCGGGCTGTTGGGCAACAGCTTCACGTCTTTGTCTGGATTGAGGCTGGACCCGGCGGCGGTGCTTGACCTGACCGATCTTCGCTATCAGTGGTTCGATTACGTCTTCAGGGGCGCCCCGCGCCCTGATTTGCTCAAGGACAGAGTGAACTATGAAGTCACCGGCGCCAACATGTGGAAGCACGCGTCTTCGATGGCGACGATGGCTGGCGGAACGCGGCGGTTTTACCTGAGTGCCATGAAGACGGATCACGCGTACAGGCTCAGCGAACAAAAGGACACGCATGACGCATCAATCGATCTGAGAGTAGGCCTCGCAGACCGAAGCGATGCGAATCGCAAGGTTCCCGGCGGCGGCGTTCTCGACACGGAAGTGGACATCTGGAACGGTATCGAGTTCATCAGCGATCCTCTGACGAAAGCCACCGAGCTGAGCGGTCTCTTTTCCGGATGGCTCGACTTTGTTACGAACAAGAAGGATTTTGACTTTGAGATCGACCTGTATGAGCTGACGCCGCACGGTGACTACGTTCAGCTGGCGCCCTACTGGTCGCGTACCAGCTATGTTGGAGACCGCAGCCACCGACGCTTACTAACCGCCGGCAAGCGACAGCGCGTAGATTTCCGGAGCGGTCGTTTGATGAGTCGGCAGTTGCAGCAAGGCAGCCGAGTCGTCGCGGTACTGAAAGTGATTAAAGAGCCAGGCCGTCAGATCAATTACGGCACGGGCAAGGACGTTAGCGCGGAGACTGTCCAGAACGCCAAGGCTCCTTTAGAGATTCACTGGTATAGTGACAGCTACCTCGATCTTCCGGTTGGAAGATAAAGTCGACCAGCCCGCTGTCGGCGTGAAGCGATTCTTCCTATCCGATCAGCTGAATTAGTTCGTGGAGGGAACCGTTCGCTTAGTAAAGATGACTCCGTAGAACTCGGCTGAAGCGCCCGATTGGTCGGCTACTCGGAACTTATCGTCGGACCAAGGCGCTAAGTCCCGGTAAGTCGTGCCCTGGGTACCGGGACCCACTCTTACGTGGTCACGCATCTGCCAGCGCATCTTGCGCCTGCATTAACTTTGCCATCACAACCGTACTTTCAAGCAGTAGCGGACGAGCTTTCTCGAGTGTTACCGTGGAGTCAACTAGAGCCAGAGGAAACTAACCAAGGAGAAACATAGATATGGGTCTTCTTGACTCTATGGTGGGTAGGGCCTTTAAAAACGAAAAAGTTGGCCGCGTAGTTGTTTTCAGCGGTGATCGTCGCAATCGAGGCTACCTTGTAAGGTCTGGGGCTGAGGAACTAAAAATCAGATCTTTCCTGAAGATGTTTTACTTTGCTCATTTTTCGATTGTCTTGCTAGGGATGCTGTTAGCTAATGCGTGGGCGACATTTCTCATCAATATCCATGCATTTGGCAGACCTGCTGCACATTTGCTTAGATCCGCGAGCATTTATTTCGGGATCTATGGTCTGCTGGTCGGTGTCCCATATTTGTTGCTTTGGAGATCCTATAAGAAGGCACTCTTTAGTTTTGTTTCGGCTCAAGATGAGATCCTAATTTCAGGTGATCGTGCTAGGCGACAACCTTGGAGCGTTATTGCTGGGCTGACCGCGTTAGGTACCTTAATACTTTTTGGGGCCATCCTCTACCTCATTCGGGCGAAGTGATAGGCCACCCTCATCGGAGATCACAGGGATCAGCGAGATTCTGTGTGCCACACTTGTTGAAACCATCGTTTACCCATCACTGTGAGCGGATTCTGTCCCAGAAAAAAGAGGGCTGCGATCAATCTCGAATGCGTTCTCTTGGATTCACTGGAGATGGAGGCTATTCCTAAAAGGCATAACGCAGGGAGAGCATCACCAGGTTGCCGCGAAAATTGCGCGGAGCATAGGTATCCTGGTAAGTCGCTGTGGCATTCTCATGGTAGCCGTAGTAGTCCCACATCGCCCGGCCCGTCCACCGCTTCGCAATTCGATAATCTACACCTCCATACGGCTGATACCACTGCGAGTTCAGCGAACCGGCCACCGACGTCGGAACCAGACTCAGCGGCGTCAGATTCAGATCTGAACCTGACACCCCGTTCAGATTCGCTCCACCATGCAGCGTTAACCTGCTCAACACATTCCATGAAAAATCGATGAATCCGGTATTCACGTTGCTCGAGTAAGGGGAAAGTTGCTGCACCAAGCCTGTAACGCCGGGGCAGGCCGGCAGTCCCGGCTCAGATCCCGTTGCCGTAAAGCAAATCAACACCTGCGAATAAATCGAGTTGTAGTTGTAGCCCAAATCCAGCGTGAGCTTTTCCGTCGGCTGCAACTGAACAGAAAAACCATAACTCCGGTTGTGACCGAAGCCGTTCACATTCGTTACGTTGTTCTGGCTGTTGTAAATACTGATGTTCCCACTCACGCTGACCCAGCTTGCCGCCTTGTAGTTCGCCTTCACACGAAACTCCTGGTAACTCAACGGGGAGTAAGTCGTGAACGTGTTATTCGCGCTCATAATGTCCGCGTCAAAACTGAAGCGCAGTTTCGGGGTCGGTCTGGCCCATGCACCAAGGACCGCATGGTTCTCGTTGATATCCGTGACTCCTGCAGGACCTAATGGCGAGATTGGCTCGACATAACTGATGGAGCCATCTCCATTCAGCGTGCATCCCATCGGCAGCACACCTTCGGCAAGGGCACAATTCCCGCGCGCGGCATTGTTGGGGAAATAGACTGCGCTTAGGGTATTGTAGAAATTGTCAGCGATTACGCGATGGCGGTATTCGTAGCCAATGTAGACCCCAACCTTGGGATTAATGTCAATTCGAACCTCGACTGTATTGGTCAGATTCTCCTGCTTCAAGAAATTGCTATCCAGATTCAGCGAAGCGTCCGCGCCCGAACTTGTCGAATGCACGGGCGTAGCGTCCAATATGCCCGCGGCAGGCGGCGCGCACGTCACCGGAAGCGTTGCCGTCGGGCTGAAAATATTCACCGGGACAATCAGGCTGCTGCTGAAGTACGAGCACTGCGAAGCCGCATACTGCGCTGGCTCCTTCCAGCTACTATAGTGAAAGGAATCCACGATGCTCACATCATGCGTCACGTGCCAAGTCGCGCCGAAATCCGCGAACGTTGCCACATGCCGCCCTTGCGTTGGCCCCGACTCCGCATAATTCGACAGGTTCGTCCGCGATTCCAGCCCGGTAAAATTCTGCTGGTAATTATGAACGTTCAGATCGCCGCCCGTATAGCTAAACATCCCGGCCAAGTCTATATTCTTGAAATACGTCGACTGCATGGTCACTTTCTCTGTCGGCGAGTTTATCCGCGTCTGGTAGTGCGAAAAGTAGCTGGAGTAGGCGCTGCAAGTTGGATTCACGATTCCGCCCGACTGGAACGTATTGCTGCACGGCTGATTCGCTCCAACATTAAACGACACGCCCAGATCCACCGGCGGTAAACCCGCCCCCGGCGAAAATTGCTGGTTCGTATCGTTCAATCCGGGATCATCTTTGTAGTACGTCCAGATCTGGTCGTAGCTGAACGTGGTGCGCGGGATGAACCGGAAATCCACTCCCAGGCGATACTGATTTGTGTGCATTGAGTCGTTTTCCAGGAGATATTGCTCGGTCCCTTGATGAATGGTGCTGAAGCCAGGCCCGTACACGGCGGTCTGGTCGTAGCCCAATCGGAATCGCACCTTGGAATCCGGCAAAATCGTCAGCCCGTAATTCTGCATGTTTCGCCGAGTATAAAAACTATGCGGACTCACGCCGACAATAGAAGTGCCCTGGACGTTTAGCGGTGCATTCAAGAGCGGGTTGAAATTCGGGTGCGCATTTGGCGGCGCAGTCGGCGGGTTCAGCGGATTCGCAAGTAACGAATAGTCCCAATAGTTCTGGTCTTTACGGAACATCGCGCTAAAGGAGTACCACTTGTTCTTGCTAATGCGTAGTTGCGAAACGTCGTTGGGATCTCCGCCATACCCGAAGTTCGAGAAATACAGCCGGTCAAAGAACGTCGCATGCTGATCCAGCGAGCGCATTTCCGTCGTAAATCCCGACAGTCGGAACCCGCTCTGCAAATTCACCATCGTGTCATACGTTTCCTGGCTGCCATTCAGATCCGTAAACCGGTACCCAAACTCGACCGATTGCTTGATGTTGTAATTGTCCTGGTCTATCCCCTTTTGTTCTTCTTGAGCCGCGACCACTCCCCCGCCGAGCAACCCTGCCATTAACACGCCCAGGAGAAAACGCGAGTGACGTGTTGGCGTTTCACAGCTCTTTCCACTGTTTTGTTTGGTCATCGCTGCTTTCCTCCTTTCTCACGGAGTGAAGAAGACACTGCTCGAATTCGATCCGTGAATTGCCGTGTGACACAGCGTACACGCTTGATATTTCTGCGCCTGGTTATGGAATGTTGGTGTCGGTGGAGGGCCCACATTCGCATTCTGCGAGTGGCAACTCAAGCACAGCAGGTTTACCTGGTTTTGATTCAGCATTCGCGCGTTCGTCGATCCGTGCGGGGAATGGCATATCGTGCAGCCTTCAATCTTCGCCTCGTGCTGATAGACAAACGGCCCCTGCTTGTCCATGTGGCACTTGTAGCAAACTTCATCCTGCCCAACCGCCGTGCGCAGCTGCTTTCGTTCGAATCCCCCATGCGGATTGTGGCAATCACTGCATTGGATCAGCCCTTCATTCACCCGGTGATGAAACGGGCGCGCGAATTGCGCTCGTATATCCAGGTGGCAGCCGTAGCAGAGCTTGGGCGGGTTTTTCTTCAGAAGGAATTCAGCCGTTTCCGCGTGATGCGGGGAATGGCAATCGATGCAGGCTACGCCACTTTGCAAATGGGCTGAGCGGCTATAGTTGCTCTGTTCCTCGCGATTCTGGTGGCACGCCAGGCATCGTGCACTTGTTTCTTTTGGTGTAGCGTTCTTAAAGCTAAAAATTTTGCTGACATCGCCTCCACCCTCCACATGTGCTTTGCCAGGTCCATGGCACGCTTCGCAACCATGCCACTCCGGCCCCTTGTTGGCCTCAAGTTTCCCTTCCATCGTGGTGGCAACGTGCGGCGTTGTAACAAAATTATTGTAAATCTCTTCATGACATGTCTTGCAGGTCTCCGGTCCGAGGTACTTAGAGTCTACGGGGGCAGGCTCGCTTGGCGACGGTGTGGTCGCGGACTGAGGACTCTTGTCGACAACCTGCGGAGGAGCTTGGCCAGAAGCGAAGGTGGCGAAAATGAGAAGAGATGCGACTAGGAAGAGAGGTACTCTCCCAGAGGCTTTGGAATTGGCAGCCATTAGCGCACCCCTTTTGCCACTCGCGGCTTGTCACAAGTGCGTGGGAGATTGGAGTTCAGAGGTTCGGAATCGCCCGGCTCCCTTTTATCCCGGAGAGCGCAATCACTCTCAGAGTCTCCAAGCATGACCGTTGTCACGAGTTAAAGTTCAGCGTTTGCCCTCTACATGGGCTCCAGAGTTGGGACATTTTACCGGGATGCATGCCGATTCGGCTGTTCAATTATGCACACTGTGAGTACTGGAGCAGACCCACCCACACAGCGCAAAATCCAAGGTAGCGTGAGAGTTCGAGGCCACAGCTCACACAAGTGGATTTGTTGAGGAAATGAAATGCGACGAGGGTGCTGTCCTTTGGCTCAAACGAAAAACACCAGACACTGCTGCGAACATGTATCAGCGCATGTGTATAGACAGGCTGACAAACAGCGCCACCGTTTATTGGATAACCAGCCAGGGGAACATGAATTCGAAGACATTTCGTTCTCCCTCTGAGCATCGAAGGCTTCGGCGCAACCCACTCCTGTAGCTGAGTTGGCTGGACGCCACTTCTTTGTGCTGTCAATCTCGTCGGTTGAAACTGAAGAGATGCGGGACCTACAGAATGCTGCCTACGCGATAACGGAACTCAAAAAAGCCAATGTACCGGTCTATAGAGCTCAGCATTTGGCTGCCTGAAGTACCAAGACGACATAACTCGCGTTCCGATAGCCCTGAAGTGCGTCCTCATTGCGAGTCGCGCACGAAGTATGCACTATGGAAGCTGGATCTCACAGAAAAGCCAAAGTGTTCATAAGGGGACAGAAGTCGACTCTGTCTTCGATTAATGTGGTGTCTCTGCAGTCTTCCCTCGGATGCAATAAGACTCGGCACAGTAGAGAGGGATGAGTTGGCAGATATTCTCGCGTCCGGAAAAAGGAGACGAACAAATGCTAGGGATAATCGCGGCAGTCCTGATCGTTCTGTGGCTGCTTGGATTTTTTGCATTTCATGTCACTTCCGCTTTCATTCATGTCGTCTTAGTTGT
>Ga0181523_10005245_pt1 | contig 10804 bp, 7 predicted proteins | sample PEATcosm2014_Bin_43_FD_119752 | JGI IMG/M metagenome (GOLD analysis project Ga0181523, IMG submission 119752) | Peatland microbial communities from MTU Mesocosm Facility, Houghton, MI, USA - PEATcosm2014_Bin05_30_metaG | ecosystem: Environmental > Terrestrial > Soil > Wetlands > Peat | place... | reverse complement strand
CGCCGTGATCGTTCCGGTCACCGTTGCGCTGCTTTGGAAAGCGATGGCCACTGAGCCTATTGCGCTACTGCTCGTGACAATGTTGCCATTTACCGTGACTTGTCCGCCCTGCAAGTTCACGTAGTTGCTGCTAATGGCACCCGCTATCGTGAGCACGCCATTTCCTGTGGGAGAGCCAACACCTAAATTGGAATAGGCCGTGTCGCAATCCTGATTGGTGCAAGCGACCGGGGTTTGCGTATTGGACGGCGGCTGCGGGCCAACCTGAGAGACGCCAGCGATGACAAAGAGTCGCCCTACCGTGCTCGCACCACCTGTCGTGTTGATGGCTCCGCTGATCGTCACATTTCCCGTAGCGAAGATGTAAAGATCCTCACCGTTTGTAGACTGCGCGGGAAGGTTTACGTCACCAGCGCCGTTGTACCAGAGCGGATCGCCGCTGACCTTGGAGCTGGCAACATCGAGGTTCCCAGAGGCTACTCCGAAAGACAATTTCTCGGCTTCAACCGAGACCTTTCCTTCAATGCGATCGGCGTACACCAGCAATTTGCCGGGCGTGACGAAGTCGAGCCGACGTGACTCAAAGGTTCCGCCAGTCACATGCAAGTCGCTCTTGCTATTCAGAACGATGCGGTCGTGAGCGGCAATTTTGCTGCCATGTGCATCAACATTCGCGGCGCTAATAGTGAGTTGAGGAAGATCTGAAACAAGCGTTCCTTCGCCCTCTAGCGCGTTTGCAACGATCGTTGATTCAAATAGTCCATCCTCGGAGGACTTCACATGGATCGTGCCGTGATTGACGAGCTTGCCGTCAATTTTGAGCGGTCCGCGAGAAGCATCGTATTCTGCTGTTGTTCCTTTCGGAATAACAACATCTTGAGATGCGTTCGTCAGCTGCACCGACGATTGTGCTATTCGTGCATGATCCGTTCCTGCTTTGATACCTGCGAGCATCAAGGCAAAGAACAGCAGCACTGCGCAGTTCTTTATCGCTTTCATGTCTTAGCTTTCAGTTAGACGTAGTTATAGAAACTCGCCAATGTGCGGCGAGCGAGCCAAGCCTGGTCGAAGAAGCCAGGCTTTTCGGTTGGAGGAATTTCCGAACGAGGCGGCGGTGAAGCCTCCTTCATCCTGAATAAGTCGCTAGAAAGCTAGTGGAGAAGATACCAATATGCTTTGCATCTTCTCGGGTGGCGAGCGAACGAACCATTGCCTTTCAGGCCCATGCCACCTCTTAAATCCAGATAATGACGACCTGGACTTAAGAGACGGCACACCGTCAGCCAGCTCCAAGCAAAACGGTCAGCTGGTACTGCTTTCAGCAGTTTGATCCACTTGGTATACAACTGCAATGTCAGGAGGACCCTTGCGGCACTTTGGGCACTTGCTGCCTCGCTGTGTACGCAACCGGACTTCACGCTGCCATTCGTGCTTACAAATAGCGCATAACCACCAGAGAGTTTGTTTTGATGTGCCAATTATGCAATCCGCGGTAAGCCCGTTGTTCCTTATTGGATGCAGCTCCTCCGCGATCTCAGGCGCCATGGCTTTGAGGCTGTTTGTGACTGAAAGCTGTCGGTTAGTGCAGAAAGGACAACCATGTTTCCGTCGAGTACGTAAGTAGGCCATTGTCTGCCACTTATGATCCGGACCGCGGTGGCAGACCCAATGAATGATTTGCCTCGATCCCTGCGCTACTTCTTCTGGTCTAAGCGAGCCGTTAGCTCTCCAGTCCCATTGCGCTACAAGCTCTCTATTCTGCGCTATGCAGTTGCCGGACCATGCTTTGACACCTCTGCAAAATGGGCAGCCCTGGGTGAAGGTGCCAGCATCCAAGCTTTTTACGCGCCTATTGATGATTTGCAAGTAGCTGTTGTGTCTTTTGTTGTTCGGACACCTCCAATTCATCTGGCGTCCAGAGCCCGCTGCATAGTGGTTCAAATCGTAGCCGGTCGTGCTGCATACAAAATGTTCGCCTGCCAGCTTTTTATGCGTAATTGCTACCGGAGTCTTGCCGCGCAGATTCGGCGGCTCTGTCGAATCTAGACGTGACGAGCGAGCTGTTTTGGATGGCATAACTGAACCGCAGCAATCAAGGTAGAGGAGAAGGAGTCATTATCTCGCGCGGACCGATTGTCAGCAACGACCTCCGGCAACGCAAAACTCGTATCATAACTGCTAACACAAGCGGTACTTCTAGGCATCTCTTGACACTTCCCGTCCCAAATTCTGTTGGTGCTCGCCGCCAGGAACACGCCTACCGGCCAGGGCGGCTGCGATGAAGTAATAGAAGATGCAACAAGATTATGTGTTTCGCTTTCGAGCGCGGATTGCGTGGGCAGCGAAGAAACAAGTTCGACCAGGTCAACACCGAAAGGCAGTCGAATGCGATACGGTGGGCTGGAATTACGCATGACTTGTTTTTTCTGTTAGATTTGTTCTTGATGCCTCTCGCTGTGGTTGAGTTTTAGTACACCGAGCATCGCAGCTAGAGGTATGCAAATTCCAGGGTGTCAGGTCGAAAATTTGTTCGACACGCAAATCAGCATATGCATCAGCACCGCCTGCTTACGTCGAATTGACATCACCTTCGATGAAGGCGTTCTTAAGAAACCAGCTGTCCAAGCTGGTTTGCGAGCTCAATATCGTTTGCGCGAGTCCAACCAGCAGTCAAGCATCGCTAAAACATTGTTATTGTTGAGTTCACAGCATTTTATTTAAAGGCTCAAAATTATAAGTTTTCTGTAAAACGCTGAGCCAGCATCGCGAGTCATCTCTAAACTGATGATCTCGATGGCGACGTCAACTATGTCACTTAAATAAGGGCAGCTCCGGCCGCGGTTTCGTGTGTCAGTTACCAACTGACACAATGAGACTTGTCGAGATGGACTCTCGATCTGCAATTCGGTTTCGATAGAGACCGTTATGGAGTCCGCCTCTTACTACTAAGTTCGTTCGTTCAATCAGCAGGTGCGCCCAGCGAGGCGCAATCGAGAGTCAGTTCCAGGGACTTGCGTGTGAATGTATTTTCGCAATGGATTTTCGTAGAGCTTTCTGCGCGGTTCAATCTCGTTGCGTTAGTTGTCGTATTGTTGGCTTGCACCACGGCCACTGAAAATTGCCGAGAGCAGCAAGATCAGAACAGTCGAACGTCCTCATCAGAATCGCCTGTCAACCAAGCCAAGTCTGTACCAGAAAATCGCGACACGACGCCGCCGGTAATCGCCTTACATCTACGACCAGACAGCCGCGCTACAGTTAGCTCTTGCGGTCCTGTTTACCTTCTCGACCAAGCTTAGATAACAATTCGGCGTTCTGCGTTTTCAGACCATCGCACAGTCCGCGTAACTCGGAGGCTTCTTTGATAGCGGCGTCTCGCTCAGCGCGATCGGTCTTGCTCGCTTCTTCTGCTTTCTCGAACTGTCGCTGCATTTCATCCCGCCTGCTTTGCGCGTCCGCACTATCTCTTTCTAGCTGTTGCGCTTTGCTTTGCGCTTCGGAAAGGGCTTTGTTCAGACTTTCAATCTGCTGCGCCGCCTTGTTTTGTGCAGCTTCCGCCGCTGCGGCCATTCTCTGGATCTCTTGCTGCCGGCTAGTGCGCTCCTTATCCATCTCGCCATGCAGCCGTTCTAGTTCTAATTGTTGCGATTTGACCTGTTGTCGCAATTGCTCGCCTGTCGCCCTATATGCAGCACCATCTGTCTGCGCCTTCTGCAATGCAGCTTCCAGTTCAGATACGCGCTCCTTAAGACTGTCGATCTGCTGTGCGTCCGCTTCGCTTTCAGCTTCAAGCTTCCCTATGACGTCCAGGGCGCCCTGAAACTGATTTTGCGCTGCTTGTACTTCTTCGGCTGCCTTTTCCTTCACTGCTATTACTGCCCGCCCGGCTTCTTGCGTTGCCAGCCGCCACGCATTACCAAAAGCCGACTGCACTCCTGCCGGGATTTCTTCAGGGGCCGCTATTACCGGCGCCGGGCGGCGCTGCTGCCACACCTCCAAATGCTTATAAATAGTCCGCAGGCTCCCACCGCCCAAAGCATCGAGCAGCGCCACCGCCGTCACGGCCTTGCCTTCGGACTGGAGCCGGTTGGCCGTCTCGAATAACTCATCAGCCTCAATCGCCCGCCTGCGTGCCATTTCAACCACCCCTCTGCCCCGCCTACTCCATTATTCTACCACGATTATTATTTTTATCTTTATCATTATTTTTACTATTACCTTTTTTATTATCATTATTACTATTTTCGGCACAAGAAATCAGGCAGACGCCCGACTGGTGGCTATCTCCGGTAAACTCAGCCCCCCGCCAATTGGTAAAAACGACCGCCCTAGCTCATGGCGGTCCCCTCACATCGGACGACACAAGGCGCCCGCCTGTGCTACGCCGCTTCTCGGGCTTACTGCCGATACGCTGAATTAGCCCAGCGCCGGTCCTGGTCCTAAAACATAGAAGAAGGTCCCCCGCAGTCATATGCCGCAATGCCTGAATACCGGAGAGCCTCGGTGTCAAGCTTGCCGTAGGCACCCGCAGGGCTTGAGCTTGACACCACCATACCGGGAATACGACTCGATCAAGCGGATACCCGAGAAGGAACGCGGTCGCAAAATGATGCTGGCCGAATGAAAGCAAAGGCTGAGGTATAAGGAATCCAGGCGAGGTCGAAACTTCGGACCGTCAGCCTGATATGACAATGAGGACGCTGGCTACCTCGGTCAGCGGCCGAAAATGAAACATATCGTTGTCATATCAGCCGCTAAGCAACAGTCTCTGAACCGCGCTCTCCGCCCAACTCTTACGCAATTCGTCTAACCTTGCTCTCGCCGTCTTCACTTGCTCCTGCAACCAGATCTGACTCTCTTCATCCGGCGCGCCGGCTACAAGTGACACCAAAATCGGCAACGCTGTTTTCAGCTCACTAACATCACAGACACGCAAATCAGACGGCAAGGCCGCGAGAACTTTCGACTTCCAGGAGTCGGAATATCGATCAAATATTGACTCGATATGCTTTTGTCCGTTCTGTTTGTCGGTCTGGGTCTTCTTCGCCAGCGTCTCGATAACGCGCCTGGCTGCCAAGCGACCCGGAAGCATATCCGGATTAGGGAATGGAGCTGGGGTGCAGCTTGCCAGACCAGCTGCCCCCACCACAGCGTTATATTCGTGTGTAATGTCAGAGGGCAGCGTTTTCAGTTGCTCGTAAATCGTGTGCCAGAGCGCCTTATGGACGTAGAGCGTTCGCAGCGATTTGACTCCGGAGCGTTCCTGCAGTTCTTTCACAGTAAACGGTTTGGCCTGTTCCACAAAGTGCGCGGTTGCCTCCTTGATCCGCTCAATGCTCTTTGCCTTGAGATTGCCGTTATGGCGCACCCACGCAATTGGCACCGTTTTTTTATAGCGCCTTAGCTCATCACTGCGTTTGTGCGCCGGCAGCCACTTAGTAGCCCGGTCGATTTGCACGACCGCGTCTGCTCGCCCTCGATTTAGGTCCCTGCTGTGCCCATGATTCTTAGCCGCCAAAATCGATTCGATCGCAAAGCGGCGTTCGTTTTCGTAGCCATATCCCAGCGGCTCCAGGCAGCGCTCAGGGTCGCCATAAAAGAGGTAATGCCCGATGCAGAATATGGCGTCGGCTCGTTGCCCTGGACCAGTCAGACCGCGGTCAAAGTAATCACGCCCCCGCCACCATACTTCCGAATTCATACCGGTCGGTATCTTTTGAAAAATAGCTCTGATAGCGTCGTCAGCAATGTGTTCAGCAATTCTCTTTGAATGGACCGCCGCTACATCCAGAGACTTCTGGATCTGTTCCTCAGCAGCCTTCAGCTGTGCCGCGTGCCTTTTAAGTTCAGCGTACTGTTCGGCGCCATTTGCGAACTCGGACGCGTCACGCATGAAACGATTCAGTGCCTCAGCCGGGGTAAAGCGCTCCCGCTCGTATTTAACTTCCAAAGTATTGCTATCAAGCCACGCCCAGCCCGGTTGTAAAGGCAAGCGCAGACCACAGCCTAAGCTGTCACGACCTGGATTGGGGAAGATCTCCAGTGTGCCTTTCTGAATGACGTAGCCAGAGCTACGCAGGAATTCGCTCAAAGTTCGATGCAGCTCAAGCGACGGCACCTTGTCAGCGAAGAACAGATACAAATGCCAGCCCTCGGACTCGCTCGATCGATAGAGGACCGGTTCATTCAGTCCAGCGCCCATAAGAGCGCGAATAAGGGAATCAAGAGCTCGGCGATTGTGATACCGGCTTTTGGTATCAATATCCAGAACAGCAAATCTAGTCGTCTTTCCCGCTCGACTGCCAATGAAGTAGCGCTGATGCTTGCAGGCTACTGCCTTTAGGATCTCTGTATCAGTGAGGCGCCACTCCTCGTTAGCCGAGCGCCAGGTGCCACCATTGAATGGTTTATAGATATAGCCATAGCGGTGAAATAGCGAAACGAACTCGTCGAGAGCATCTTTGTGCTCACTCGGAAAGAATTTTGCGCGATTAAATCTAGTCGGAGTGTCTCGTAACTGAGAACACACCTGCAACTGTCCGGTAATGATGGTCTTCCTCGGATTTAACGGGGACGTGTTGACCTATCCGGACCGTTCGTCTATTCTAAAGTCACTTCGGGAAACGTTCAAAAACCCGACGACAACTGAATAGGGTCCGTAAAAGGTCTCACAAAAAACACCGCTTCCAGGCGATGTTTTTTGCTATTGGATTGTTCGTCAGCGACTCTGCTTTCTAGGGAGCGCTAGGCCCCGGCACATATTAGTAAAGTTGCACAGGGCAATTCCTGCCAAGTGCCACCAGCCACTATATAAGGTGCCACGCAATCGATCAATACTTTGGATCCACAGAATCGAGTTCAGAACCACCCCGAAGTCAGGTTCAGTTTCGACCGGAAATTCCGTTCGGGAATCAAACCAGCTTCTAAAGCCAATTGTGGGCGACATAGCAGGGCGACCACGAAACGAAAGAGAAATAACCAAGAAGCCTTTCGGGATAATTAAAAGCACCACGAAGCCACCACGAAATCACAGACCGGAAATCAAGCGATGCGACCAGAAGCACGCGGAAGCACCACCTTGCACCAATGGCTGGGAACCTCCAGGGCTAGGCGCGCGAACCAAAGAGGGGTCGCTTCGGAGCACTTCGGCTTAATCGCGAAGCGACCCGGAAAGAGAATTTCAACTTCGGAATCGCTTCTGGGCGCACCGCGAAACACAGAAAGGCCAACTTCGGGGTCACTTCCGGCAGCCCGAAGCGATAATTGTAAACGCCATACATTGCCATTCCAGCGTTTCTCGATAGCTTCAGCTTCCTTCGGAAACACAAAGAAGGATTCTCCTGAATCAGCCGATAAAATTTCCGAGAGCCCGAAACAGATCACTAGCGCAGACTTTCGGCTTACCGATCGTTTCCTCAACATTGCGTGCTTGCTTCGAGAGTGTTTCGCAACCCTCAGCACTACACGTTGCAAATGAAATTCGTTGCTGCAATTAACAGTTGTGATCTACCTGAAACGCTCTATAATACGGGTGCTCGCGACACGAATATATAAAAAGTAGCGCCACTAGATATGGAGCACTAATGTGAAGACTATATCCGTAAAAGATGCGGCAGTTGCCTTAAACATCACCCAAAGGGCCGTCCTCTATAGACGTGAAAAAGGACAGCTCAAAGGGCTTCTTATTAAGAACGATCATGGTGTCCCCGAATACCGGATTTACCCGAATAAAGAGATAATCGACGGACTGCGTCGAATCAACTCACCGTTGCTTGCGAATGAAACGCAAGCGGAGGTTGTTGATGCCGAGACAATCGCAGATAGCAGTATTTATACATCAGCTCCCACTTTTGCAGAAGCTGACGCTGTCCAACAGGGAGTTGCTGAAAGCGGAGTTTGGTCAGATCCGGCACGGGCGAATGTACCAGGCGTAGCGGAAGAACTTTGGTCTAATCTAATCAGTCGTTTTCTGGAAAAAATTGAAGAGAAAGATCAGCTGATAGGGGAAATGCGCGGAGAAATTGCCGACAAAGACCGGCGGTTAAAGCTCTTGCCAGATCTAGAGAAGCAGGCCGAACATGAGCGCAAGGCAGCCGAACTGAAGGAATTGGAAGCGCTGGCATTGCGCAAGCAGATAGATGCTTTACAAGCTGAGCAGGAGGCAATCGCGGAAGCTCAGCGGAAAATTGAAGAGCTAGAGCGCGTTTTAGCAGAAAACAAGCGGCAATCCGAAGAAGAGATTGAGCGATTAAGACAGGAAAAAGAGACAACCGCCCTTGCCGCAAAGGCAGACACCGATCGTGCACTTCAGGAGTTAGCCAGACTCAAGCAGCCGTGGTGGAAGAAAGTGTTCGGCGCGCCGATGGAAATTGAACCATAAGATGAATTATCGGTCGATGATTGCAGCCCGGTGCTGGGGCCGGCGGAGGAGCCGATTTAGCTATAAAAAAAACGTCTTTGAATTTAATGCTTGACGTAACACGTAAGGCGTGATACATTAGATGTATGATCAAATCGTTTTCGTGCTCGGATTCCGAGACGTTATTTCAACATCGAAAGGTAGCTCGATTTGAGCAGTTTGAACGAACTGCGCTTAGGAAGCTGTACATTCTGCATGCGGCAACGTGTGTGCAGGAGCTGGCCACACCAGGGAACCGACTTGAGAAACTAGCAGGCGATCGAAAAGGCCAGTACAGCATCCGAATTAACGACCAATGGCGGATCTGCTTCGAGTGGATCGAAAAAGACGCCCATAGAGTAGAAATAGTGGATTATCACTGAGAGGACGAAATGAACGTGAACGACCGAATTTCCCCAATTCATCCTGGCGAAATTCTGAAAGAAGAGTTTTTGGTTCCCAGTGGCATTACGGCTACACAGCTTGCGATGCGACTTCAAGTTCCGCCTGGTCGGATTACTGGGATCATAAATGGACAACGCTCGATTACTCCCGATAGTGCTCTGCGCCTCGCAAAGTTCTTTGGAAACAGTCCTGAGTTTTGGATGAATCTTCAGATGCATTACGACCTGGTTTGTGCAGAATCAGATTGCGGAGAACGCATAAACAAAGAAGTTCGACCGCTCACATAGAAAAGATATGAAAATTCCTCCAAACCCATTTCGGCGCCAGCCTGTTACAAAGCTCGGCTATCTGTCCGGAAGGTCAAAAGAGCTGGCAGAACTCGACTATTGTTTTCGCCTCACGAGTGCAGGCGAGAGTTATCATTGCGCCGCGATTGGACCTCGCGGCGTAGGAAAAAGTAGTCTTTTAATTTGCTCAATGGAGTTAGCGACATCTCATAGACTGCTGCCAGTGAAAATTGACTTGGTGCAAGAGAAGGTCAAATCCCTTGACACCCTCTGGAAGGAAATCTATTCCTCCATTTGCTCCGCAGGCGCTACTGCTGGTATGTGGGGAGGAACTAGCTCCGCAGAGTTCGATATTGTAATTGGAAGCCTGCACGGAGAGCCAGACAAGTATTACTTTCAGCTACCGCGTTTTTGGAACCGTTCTGGAATTGGCTTTTCTTCCTGCCCAGACGGTGCGATCCGATCTGATTTGTCAGTCATTTCCAAGGCAATGAAGCAATGCGATCTTAAAGGACTAGCTTTATTGATCGACGAGGCAGACCTGTTGTATAGCGATATCTCGCTGCTTCAAAGCCTTAGAAATGTATTCCAACAAGCTGATGGCTGTTCGTTAATCCTTGCAGGGACTGAGGCATTGTTCGCACAGATTGTTGAGATTTTTTCTCCGATACCGCGGCAGTTTCAGCGAATGGACGTCTTGCCTTTTCCACATTGGAGCGAAACACATAACCTGATTAGAAATACGCTCGGACCCGAAAATGCCAAGATTCAGCCGTCAATTCCAACGGTGATCGAATTACATCAGAGCACAGGCGGGGAGCCAGCGGAGATTCAGTTGTACTGCTTGGAGATGTACCGAGAGGTGGAACGCGGGCATTGTAAAAGAATGGAACTAAACCGCCACGTATACAGTGCTGTGTTTCAAGCCTACAGAAGATTCTCTATAACAGATGCAAGACGAACAGTTGAGCGGCTCGAGGAATTGTGCAAACAGTTCATTCCAGCGAGTCCGTGGTTACAAAATGCTGCATTAGACGCGTCCGAAAACTCGAAGCTCAGAATAGTTTTGGAGCAAATCGAGCGGGGCATTCAACTTACACCAGAAGAACAAAAGCAGCGTTCTGACGAAGTGATTGAAAGCTATTCCAGACTGTATCAACTTGGAATTAGTTCTGAACCAGACGTTTTGAAACTTGCTGATGCAGCTTCATTGAAAGGGCTATGGAAGTCTATGGTTATGCTGGAAACAGGAGAACCGTGGAGATGGCGAGAATTAACATTCAATTCTTTGGTCATTCAGGAAGTCCACAAAATTCTTGAACGGAGCGCTGCAGCAGGCTCCAGCATGTCGTCCGGGTTATGCGGTGTCTTTGACAAAATAAGCTCCAGCGTCGAAGTGCAATCCGATCTTTCGGAAATAGCGGATGCAATTTCGAGTTTGCTTGAGAACTTCAAGTCATTATCGATGGATGTTGCGGGCGCTGCGGACAACCCAGAGCTTATGAATAAAGCTCAGATATTTTATGAAACTCTTGAATCTCTAATGGTTCTTACACAAGCCTATAGCACCGAAAAACGCAATATAGTGCGCATTCCGGTGACATTCGAAAAAGGCAATGATAGCTCGTGTCGGCTTCTGGCGTTCTTTGACAGTTCGGATCCGAACGATGAGTTGGGTGAGATCAATAGATTCATAGAGGACCGCAGAGAACTT
>Ga0181523_10005243_pt1 | contig 10806 bp, 9 predicted proteins | sample PEATcosm2014_Bin_43_FD_119752 | JGI IMG/M metagenome (GOLD analysis project Ga0181523, IMG submission 119752) | Peatland microbial communities from MTU Mesocosm Facility, Houghton, MI, USA - PEATcosm2014_Bin05_30_metaG | ecosystem: Environmental > Terrestrial > Soil > Wetlands > Peat | place... | reverse complement strand
TCTCGGTCGAGGTGTTCGAGACCGAGGAGCAGGCCCGCGCTGCCGCGCCTCCCGAAGGTGCCGAGGCGCCCGGCGTGACGCTGGGCACCATCCAGTTCGGCGAGGTCATCGGCTCAGCCTGACTGCCTGCGGGGCGCGAAAGGCCCGTAGCACGCAACCGCAGATTGCCACCGAGGTGCCGGTCGAGGTCAGTTAGCGGGCGGCAATCGCACGATTGTCGATAATGCACCCACTTCCGCTGATATACAGGTGATCCGTAGGTCCTGGTCTGACTCCATTCGTGACCTTCGCCCCTATCGGTTCCTGTTCAGTCGGCGTACCGTCGCCCTTGGCGGGGGCGGGCCCTGCGGACGGGAGCGAGCGCCATGCATACCAGACGAGTACTTGGCAGCATTACCGCGGCCTTCGGGCTGGTCCTCTGCAGTGTCGGCGTGACGGCCGTGGCCGGAGCGATCCCGGCGGGGGCAGCGCCTCTGTCGTTCACCTGCTCGGGAAGCCCGGGGGTCATCCCGACCGGGACCTACAGGTCGCTGATCATGCCGCCCGGATCCCTGTGCCTCACCGAGGGAACCGTTGTCGTCACCCACGGCGTCACGCTGGGGACGGGATCGGGGCTCGGGGCCGAGACCGGCAGCCTGACCATCGAGGGGCCGCTCACGGTCGGCACCGATGCGGCGTTCGCCGACTTCAACCCGGCGGCACCCGCTCCGATCACGGTGGACGGTCCAGTGACCGTGCAGAACAACGGCTGGTTCAACACGTACGGACCGACCATCGCTGGACCGGTCTGGGCGACCAATCCGTCGGCGCTGCAGATCTTCGACACCAGGATCTGGGGCCCGGTGACGATCAGCGGAGGTGGTGGCGACAATCCGGTCCTTGACTTCCTCGGCGAGTGCTACGGCACGCCTGCCCAGCCCTGCCAAGCTCCGGACTACGCCTACAACATGAACTGGCTCGGGGCCAACCAGATCTTCGGGCCGGTCAGGATCACCAACTTCGACGGACCGTGGCAGGGCATCATCGGGAACGTCATGGGCCCCATGGTCTTCTCCGGCAACAACAACATGTCCGGGTCGGCCATCGGCTTCAACACCATCTACGGGCTGGCTTGGTGCTCGAACAACCTTCCGGGGGCTCCGAACACCGGCCCTGACGTCAGCGGACCGAGCGTCGTGCACGGACCGACCTGGGGTAACCAGGCGGCCACCTGCACCGGCGTGCCCGGCGGCACCTGGGGCGAGTAGCGCGCCGGCGGCACCGTTTCGTACGGCGGCCGATGAAGCAGCCAGAGATACGTGGACACCGACCCTTATCGCCGGGGTCCACGCGTCTTCATGCGAAGTCTGACATGACACAGAATGGAGTCCTCCCGGCCTGCCGTCCAGGCTGCTCCCGAAGTGCCTGGTTGGCGACGTTTTCATATCCCGGCCTTGAGTCATTCCGGACGACCTCGCAAGGCTTGTTTCGAATGGTGCGAACGCTGGTGACCGGCCAACAGGCCGAGACATGGGCCATCCTCCGCGGCCATCCCCACGGTCCGGAGGTTCCTCAGCATTCACTTACCCCATGTCTCGTGAGTGGTGCACGAGACATGGCTTCAAATCGTGAACTCCCAGCTCAGCAACGTAGAGTCCTCTCTGCGGGCCGCCAGGGCGAGCGAAGATAGTGCGACGCCTTCGCCCCGTTCCCTGGCTCCATCTGGACCTCATCGACAACCACACCCGAGCATCGACGAGCTGACCGGTCGGATCTAGTCCACCCAGACCAGACCGGGGAATCCCTACTTGAAGGGAGCGCTCGGCATCGCCGCCATGTTGGCAGCCCGCAGCAAGAACACCTATCTGTCTGTCGCCCACATCAGCGACCATCCCGGAGGTGCAACCATTCACGCCCCGGACTGCCCTGGTTTTCCTGATGCTCTGTTGGGGTCGTGTGAGCGATAATCGGGGATCTGAACTCTCCGAATCCGTTGGTGGGGCGTGGCCGATTGAGCGCCCAATTTAGGTATCGTTCTGCTCCGGCGATGTGTCAGCGATCGCAACCCGGGCGGCTTCGGTGGCCAGGTAGTGCCGTTAGCGCAGATTGGTCGTGCGGTCCGACGCCAGCCTGAACTCGGCTATGGCAGCCTCCGTATCGCCAGCCTGCTCGAGGAGGTGCGCCCGCACGGCGTGGAGGCGGTGGTGGTCACCCAGCTGCTCGCTGAGGCCGTCGAGTAGGGCGAGGGCGGCCCGGGGACCGTCGAACATGGCGACAGTAACGGCCCGGTTGAGGCTCACCATGGGATTGCCGGTCATTGTTTCCAGTCGGCTGTAAAGGGATTGGATCTTGGACCAGTCGGTTTCCTCCGGATGGAGAGCCTGGTCGTGCACGGCCGCTATGGCGGCCTGCAACTGGTACTCCCCTATCCGATGCCGTTGGAGTGCCCTCGTGATAAGTGCTATCCCTTCGGCGATGAGGTCCCGGTCCCACCGTGTTCGGTCCTGTCTGGCAAGCGGTACGAGCGCTCCGTCAGCGTCAGTGCGGCCCGGCCGCCGGGCATCGGTCAAGAGCATGAGGGCCAGGAGCCCGTCCACCTCGGGCTCATGGGGCAGAGCCTCGTGCACGTCTCGAGCCAGGTGAATGGCTTCTCCCGAGAGGTCGGTACGGGTCAAGTCGGGACCGCTGTTCGTGGTGTAGCCCTCGTTGAAGAGGAGGTAGAGGACGTGCAGGACGGACCGCAGGCGCTCGGTTCGCTCGGCCTCGGGCGGGAGAGCGAAGGGCACGTTGGACTCCCTCAGCTTGGATTTGGCGCGGCTGATCCGTTGGGCCATGGTCGTTTCGGGCACCAGGAACGCTGCCGCGATCTCCCGAGTCGTCAGTCCGCCCACTGCCCGAAGCGTCAGCGGGATCGACGTTGCCGGAGTCAGGGACGGGTGACAGCACATGAACATCAGGATCAGCGTGTCGTCTGATCCTGGCACCGGATCGGGAGACGCCAGCGACCACGATGCAGCCAGGACTTCGCGCCGTTGCCGAGCTCCGTCACGCCGATACTGCTCACCCATACGCCGTGAGGCCACTCGGACTAGCCAGCCCAGCGGATTGTCAGGTACTCCATCTGCGGGCCATTTGTCGGCTGCGGCGATGAGTGCCTCTTGCACCGCATCCTCGGCGTCATCAAAGTTTCCATAGCGCCGGATGACCGCGCCGAGGGCCTGCGGCGTCAACTCGCGCAACAGGCCCTCGGTAGCTGACACCCAATTCACACTTCGGGATCGGGAGCGCTCATCACCTCGCGAACCTCGATGCGCTGTCCGATCGGTGCACCTCCAGACCCAGGGGCGGCCGAGATCCGAGCGGCGAGCTCGATGGCTCTTTCCGGAGTTTCGACATCGACGATGCGGTATCCGGCCAAGAGCTCCTTGCCTTCCGGGAAGGGTCCGTCGGTTACGACTGGGGCGCTCGCCCCGTCGGAAAGGACGAATTTTGCTTGATCCGGCCCCGCCAGCCCCTGAGCGTCCACGAGCTCGCCCCTCTCGCCGAGCTCTTGGTTCAGTGCAATCTGGAACTCGATGTGCGCCTTGAGCTCACCGGATGTCCACTCCGACATCGGGGTGCACTCCAATTCGACCCCGCCGTAGTTCTGAATCAGCATGTATCGCATGACACCATCCTTCCTCGTCGGCGGCGCCACGGTGACGTCGCTCAGCATGGTGTTGAAGCTGGCTGACGATTCTCGACATTCACCGTCCAGAAATCCGGATTGACGGGAGTTCGGCGCTCGACTCCATGCTAGAGAAGCACGGAATATTGACTGGCGAACAACCATGGGCCATCCTCCGCCGCCATTTCCATGGATCTGAGGTTGCGAAGCACTCGCTTCCCCCGCGCCTCCCCGCAGCGGCGAGTGGATGCGAAACCGCAGTTCAGCCGGGCCTTGTGGACAGGGCCACGCCCGTCTTCCTCAGCATTCGGTTACCCCATGGCTCGCGAGCGGAGAACGCAAGATGGCTTCGAGCCGTGACACCGCAGCTCAGGGTGCCGATGGGCCAGTTCTTCTGCGGTTCACCTAGGCAGTCACCGGCCGGTGTGGCGACACGGCTGGTGCTCGCTGAAGCAGGCGATCCGTCAGCTGAGCCCTTGATGTTGCGACGCATGCCCGGTCATTGGCAGAGGACAGCGACGGTCGATTCGGGGTTCGAGCGATTCGGGATTCGAGTCTCTTCGCGTCCACCATCGCCTCCACCGATGATGTGTCAAGGCAAGGGAAAGACCCCGAACCCTAGGTTCGGGGTCTTTCCCGTCTTCGAAGGGCCTCGCGGCCATCGCGTCGGTTCCTCGTCCCGGTCTAGCGGTCGTCCAGCCAGGAGATGGTTCCGACGTACAGGTCCGGCGAGTCGTCCGGTCCGACAGAGGGGTCAGCGTGTGCAGTTGCGTGCAGCTCAGGCAGCACCGGGAAGTGCCAACTCCAGCTCCTCGAAGGTCGGAGGCATCGGACGGACGGACGGCGCTGGCGTGCCCATGTCCTCGTGGTGGTCCCGGACCGAGGCACTCATTGACGATTCGAGATCGAACTCGATGTCGGCGAAGACGTGGGCACGGCGCCGGCTCAGAGCGAAGAGCCAGGTGCCTCCGACCGCCATCCAGCTAAGGAAGATGTACGGGAACACTTTCACCGGCCACGCCGGAACCGGGTAGAAGCTGCCGATCGTCGGAACCGCCATAGCCACGCCTGCGACAACGGCAAGCGCCACGTGCCCGGCCTTGAGCTCGCCTCGCTTCTTCAGATAGAAGGGGGCGGCCACGGTGATCAGGTAGTAGGCGGTGATGAAGCCGAAGGCGGCCAGGGTGCCGGCGTCACCGAACGTGGTGAGCGGGTTGGTGAAGACCTCGAGCACGCAGGGCACGGCCAGCATCACCAGGACGAACGAGGTGATGGCCACATGGGGCGTCTTGTTGGCCGAGTGCGTCCGGCCGAGCGGGGCCGGCAGCACCTGGTGGTTGGCCATCGGGTAAGCGATCCGGGCCCCGGCGTTCAGGCACGACAGGCTGAGCGAGAAGAAGCTGACCATGGCGCCGATGTCGATGGGGATCCGGAAGAACGCCACCCCGTAGGCCTTTGACAGGCTGGTCAGCGGAGCCGAGAGGGTTGCCAGGTTGAGCCCGGCGTGCCTGGCTCCGAACACCTCGACGTAGCTCATGAATACCATGAAGGCCCCGGTGATCAGCAGGCTGGTCACCACGGCCCGGGGGATGTTGCGCAGGGGCTTGCGGGCCTCGCCGCCGAGTGCGGTGGCACTCTCGAAGCCGACGAGGGAGAAGACGGTGATCACTATGGCCAGGGAGAGGTCGTGGAGCGTCATGCCCGACACCTTGAGCTGGGCCGGATCGCTCGTGAACCCGTGCTTGAACAGGATCACCCACGCAAGGCCCAGGATGCACACCACCGAGACCGCCTCGAATACCAGGGTCAGGACCGAGGAGACCTTGATGTCCTTGTAGGCGATGACCCAGCACACGGACGCCGAGAGACCGAAGAAGACGACCGGCGGGATCGTGGTGTGGACGCCCATCGAGGCCACGATCTGCGAAGCGAAGATCGAGAACCCGGTCAGGCCGGCCACCCCGATGAACAGATAGCACCAGATGAGGGACCAACCGGACATGACCCCGGCCGCCGGCCCGAGGCCTTTGGCCGTGTAGCCGTACATCGAACCCGGCAGGGCCGAGCGCTTGGCGAACTGGTTGAGGCACAGGGCGACGAAGAGCAGCATTGCCGTGCCGAAGGCGTAGGCCAGCCACGTGCCGTTCCCTGCGTCGGCGAAGCAGAGTGGGATGATCAGCACCGCCGTCATGGTCGGGGAGATCACGGCCACCGACTGGGCCAGGACGGTCGGGAAGCCGAGCGCCCGGGACCGTAGTCCGTGGTGCCTGTTCCCGCTCGACGCACCCACTGGCGTCGGCCTTGTGGTTTCAATTGTGCTCACCGGTCGTCTCCTTCCATCAACTGTGAGTGCGACTGCTGTCGCATCTCTGCTTTTCTTCGTTCAAGATGCGCCACATATATTTGGAATTCAAGGGCTGATGTGTTAACAGCACATGAACCAAAATTACCTGCTCAATAGGCGCGACAGAAGATGCCTCTTGTCGGCCAAGTTTCAGACTATTGCTGGTAGCGGCCCACAATTACTTCGGACTCGACATGAAGATGCTCCTCACATCGTGTCGCTTTGTATGAATACTGGACCCGCTATTGTGGGAAATGCCGCCACCAGGCGGCAGACGATCTACAGTGTGCCTTCCGGAAACGACTGGTCCTCGAGCAGGAGGTCCTCATAGAAGGCCCCGAACGTCTTCTCGGGATTGGCGATGGCGATCTCGAGCACCCACAGGTCGGGGGAGGGCGTGAACGGGACCTCGGCCAGCGGGCCGTCGTAGTGGGCCGAATGCGGGTAGTCGGAGAGCCGATGGCCCGAGAGGTCCATGTTGAGCTTCCAGCCGAACTCCTCGGTGGTGGCGATCGCGAAGTCGTAGAGCTCGACCCCGGTGATCTGCTCGGTGAACCACTTGTCCCGGACGATGTCCCAGATCTGACGAACTTCGCGCTTCGCCTTGAGATGCAGCAGATCGTCGCCGAGCACGAACGTGTCGCCGGCGTCACCCTCGAAGTCGCCGTAGACCGGGCCGATGTCGACGAAGAAGATGTCGTTCTCCTGGAGCACCACGCCGGGCTCCGAGCGCTCCATGAAGTCCTTGGTGGTGTTGGAGCCGCAGCGCACGATGATGTGGTGCCAGCCCCGACGCATCCCGAGCTCCTTCAGCGTCGATCGTGCGATCTCCTTGGCCTGCTCCTCGGAGAGTCCGGGGGTGAGCTGGTCGGCGATCTGATGGACGGCCTTGCGGGTTCGGGCCCGGACAGCCATGTAGCCGTCGAGTGCGAAGGCGCTACCCGTTGCTTCGATGGTGGTGGATTCGGCTTCGGTGATGCTCATGGTTCCTCCTGGTGCTAGTGGACGGTGTGAAGGTTGCGAAGGGGCTTGGCCGCTACCAGCAGCACCTCGGCGACCGACTCCTCGGCACCGAGGCGGTGGGGCACTTCGGCGTTGAAGTGGACGGCTGAGCCCGCGGCCAGCAGATGGACCTCGCCGTCGTACTCGAGCCGGAGGGTGCCGCTCAGGACGTAGAGCCACTCCTCGCCGGCATGACGGACCGGGACCGGTGACTCCCGGTCGGGGTCGATGGTGAGCCGAAGGGCATCGATCACCCTCGAGCCGGGGTAGCCGCTGCACGCCGCGATGGCGAGACCTTTCGAGGTATGTCGGGGCTGGTCGGGGGGGGACACCGCGATCGTGGTGTTGCCCTGCGGTTCCCCGAAGAGGACTCCGACCGGCACGCCGTAGGCGTCGGACAGGGCGAGCAACGACGCGACCGATGGCTGGCGCTCGGACGACTCGAGCCGGGAGAGGTGCGACTTCGAGATGCCCGAGGTCTCCGCCGCCTGCTCGAGGTTCAGGCCACGCTCCTCGCGAGCGGCCCGCAGGCAGTCTCCGATTGCCGGCGCCACGCCGATCTCAGGTCCCATGGAGGCAACCTAAAGCCGTGTTGCCTCAAAGACAACCCAAGTTGCCCATTGTTCACACGCGGGAAACGAACCCTTTACACGGCCGAAAAGGAGTGCCCCGGGTGGGTCCGGTCGCCTCGGATCAGGGGAAGCGGACGGCTCGGTCGGTGTCGCCGACGCCGACGGGTCGGTCGCCGACCAGGGCGGCGAACCGGGCCAGGACGGGACGGCGGTGCACTTCGAGGCGGACCAATTCGGCCGGTGTGGCGTCCAGGAGGTTGTCGGGGGTGATGCCCACCGCGTCCAGATCGGCGCCGAAACTGCCGGCGAAAGCGGCAACCGCCTCCCGGTCGACCTCCAGGTGGAACTGGAAGCCCCATGCCCGGAGGCCGATGCGGAACGCCTGGTGGTCGTACCGGTCGTTCGAGGCCAGAAGGACGCCGCCGGGGGGAAGGTCGAAGGTGTCGCCGTGCCAGTGGAGGACCGACAGCTCGCCCGGGACCGAGGCGAGGAGGAGGTCGTCGGCGGCAGAGGCATGGAGGCGAACCGGGGCCCACCCGATCTCCGGTCCAGACGCGCCACGGAGGATCCGACCGCCGGTCGCCGCCGCCAGCAGCTGCGCGCCCAGGCACACCCCGAGGGTGGGTAGGCCGCGCTCGACCGCCTCGGCCAGGAGGGTCAGCTCCTGTCGGCGGGTCGGGAATCCGTCGTCGCTGTCGGCCGACATGGGTCCGCCCATGACGACGAGCCCGTCGAAGCCGTCGAGGGTTTCGGGCAGAGGTTCGGCGGCATCAGTGAGGCGCTGGTCGACCTCGATCCCAACGGAGGCCAGGGCCTCGCCGATCGCGTAGGAGGACTCGGGTTCGAGGTGTTGGACAACGAGGCAGCTCGACATGTGACGACGCTTTCGCTCCGGGGTCAGCGGCGGGCTGACCGTAGCCGAAGTGGGGCCCCGGTGTGAACATCGCCCCCGAGGAGGCATTAGCCCGACGGCCTATGCCGAAGCCGCTGATCGGAGCTCCCGAATGACGTGGCGCCCTGATTGACTAACGGGGTGAGCATTGGTGTAACCATCTACGGTGTCTGTGCTGTCTCATTCATGATGGTCATGTATGCCCTGGAAAGACGAGGCAAACGGTTCATCCTGTTGTTTGCTCTTGGCTGCCTTCTCGCCAGCACCTACGGATTTCTCTCTGGAGCATGGCCGTTCGGCGTTGTCGAGTTCATCTGGGCCGGGATTGCCTTGAGGCGCTGGCACTCCGCAGATTGATTGCGATACGTAACAGCCGCTGAGGCGTGGGCCATCCTCCACCGCCATCCCCTCGCTCCGGAGATTCCTCAGCATTCAGTTGCCCCATGTCTCCTTCGGGGTGTCTGGAAGTGGCTTGGGACCGTGAACTCCCAGGTCAGCGGGCCTGCCCTCGATTAGTTGGCTAGGGTCGATGAATTGCGGCGTTTGGAGTGACGGTTGAGATCACCCGGCGGGTGCTGCGAACCCTTCCGATGTGGCGCTGCGAATGGGTGAGACGGGCAGGTCGGTCGTCCGGGCGAGCAGGACGGTGGCTGGCGTGCCCGAGCGGAGGTCAGCGAGCCAGGCGTCGGGGTCGTACTCGACTCCGATCGGGTTGACGGCGAAAGAGCGGCGCATGAAGGCATTGGCGTCTTCGTTGTCGGCGAAGCAGTCGACCTGGAACTCCATCTGGTTGCCGTCGGGGTCGCCGTAGTACATCGACACCGTGATGCCGTGGTGGATGCACCAATAGGGGGTGATCCCTTCGGCCTTCAGCTCGGCGTACTGGTCGAAGAGATCAGCCAGCGAGGCGTACGTGTAGGCCACATGGTCGACACCAATTGGCCCGCGGTCGTCGGGGCCGCCGCCGGTCGGGTCGAGCAGGGCCATGTTGGCGAATGCGAAGCGGTGGTGCTCGTCGTCGTAGGTGAGGAACGCCAGGCCAGGGTCCTGGTACTGCACGCGGGCGCCGAACACGGTCTTGTACCACTCGATCATCTCTTCGAAGCGGCGAGTGCGGTACACGACGTGCACGAACTTTGCCGGAGCGATGGTCATGGCAGTCCCTCCTTCGATGTGGTTTGCGGTGATCAGGCGATCACGACGTTGACGATAGGCCGAAACGTCACGTTCGGGGGCGGGGCATCGGCCGGCATCGTGGGTGCCACGTGGGTCGTGAACCATGAGTCGTGCGCGGCCTCGGACTCCCACAACTCGGTCACCCGGAACCCCCCGTCGACCGGGCCGGCGGCGGGTGCGATGAACCCGTCGGTCGACTGCAGGATCGGGAGCAGTGCCACTGCGAGGTGGTCGTAGGCCTCCTGGGTGGTTCCGGGCATCTCGCTGATCATCAATACGGTCATCGTGTCGCTCCTGCGTTTGAGAGGATCGGTCGGGCTCTGCTGGGTCACGGTACGCCGGTGCGTCTATTGCCACAAACAATCTGTTGTGATCACTGTGATTGAGCAGATCAATGGTCGGTCGGCTGTGGTGGTGGAACTCCGCGACGTGGATCTCAACCTGCTGGTGGCCTTCGACGCCCTCATGGCCGAGCGAAGCGTCACGCGGGCTGCCCACAGGCTCTGCATCGGGCAGTCAGCCATGAGCTCGACGCTGACCCGACTCCGCAAGCTGTTCGACGATCCCCTCCTGATCCGGGATGGACGGGAGTTGGTCGCGACTCCCTATGCCGAGTCGCTGGTGAAACCCGTCAGCGAGGTGCTGGATGGGGTCGCGGCGATCCTGGCCGGGCGGACGGAGTTCGACCCGACCCGGGCGGAACGCACGTTCGCGGTCACCGCCAGCGACTACACCATGCTCACCTTCCTCGCACCGCTCCTGGCACAGTTGGAGCAGGAGGCTCCAGGTGTCCGGCTATGGGTCTCCCCGCCAGGCGACGACTACGAAGAGCGCCTGCGGCGCGGGCAGCTGGACCTCCTCCTCATCCCTCGGGAGGTACTCGCCAGCTATCGGGACTTCCCCCACCAACTCCTGTTCCAGGACCGCTTCGTCTGCGCCGTCGACGCCGACAACGACTCGGTAGGAGACTCGATCTCACTCGAGGAGTTCAGCTCGCTTCCGTACCTTGCGACGTCGTGTGGCCACGAAGTCTCATCAGCCGAAGCGCAACTCGACATGCTCGGCATCGCCCGCAACACCGAGATCACCACTGCGTTCGGCCTCGCTCCACTCCTGTTGCGAGGGACCCGCAGAATCGCCCTCATCCACGAGCGCCTCGCATGGCTTCTGTCCG
>Ga0181523_10005242_pt1 | contig 10806 bp, 9 predicted proteins | sample PEATcosm2014_Bin_43_FD_119752 | JGI IMG/M metagenome (GOLD analysis project Ga0181523, IMG submission 119752) | Peatland microbial communities from MTU Mesocosm Facility, Houghton, MI, USA - PEATcosm2014_Bin05_30_metaG | ecosystem: Environmental > Terrestrial > Soil > Wetlands > Peat | place... | reverse complement strand
GAAAAACTTTCCGCGATGTTGTGCGGAGTTTCCAGCGGTGGCGCAAAGTCTCTGGTTCGCGTCGGCAGCTACGCGGACCGCCCCGGTATTCAGCAGTCCCTCGATCTAGGTGCGGACGGCGTGCTGGTTCCGTACATCAACACCCCCGAAGAAGCCCGGCAGGCCGTGAGCTGCACGCGATACCCCACTACCGGGACCCGTTCCGTCTATTTTCCACAGCGCAGCATGAATAAGGATGGCTTGCTCGGTTATGCCGGTTCCGCGAACAGCCACATCATCGTGGCTCTGCAGGTGGAGACGGCAGATTGCATCAAGAACATCGATGAAATCGCCGCAGTCCCGGGAGTGGATATCCTTTTCCTCGGGCAAAACGATCTTTGCATGTCGATGGGCTTGTATGAGAAATACGAGTTCCCCCACATGTACACCTCGGCGGAGTTGGGCGCTGCCACGGAAAAACTGATCGCCGCAGCCCGCAAGCACAACGTCATCCTGGGGCTCTTCCTCTTCGGCACCGCTCGGGTAGGCGAATTTCTCGACAAAGGATTCTCCTTCATCAGCATTGGTAATGACTTGCACCATGTGCTGACCCAAGCCGGGTCCTATGTAAAGGACGTCGAAGAAATTGCCAAGTCGAAAGGGAAGGCCTGGACACGCAGACCGACCTCGCTGTTCTAAGCAATGAAAAGATAGGAATGGTTCCTAGGCCTTGCAGACTTTGCGGCAGGGCCTCCCTTTTTGTGGATGGACTCAGCGTAAACCCGATCGCAGAAGCGTTATGACTGCTTGGGAGCCTGGTCGGCGATTTGTTCCACTGCCGCGTCCCAATAGACTTTCTTGCCGGACCAATACGCCTGTGCGGCCATCATGCAAGCCACGGAATGCGAAAAGCCGTCATGCACGGTGGCATGTGGCTGTTTACGAGAGCGCATGCAGTCAAACCAATTGGCCATGTGCTGCGTGGAAAGATCATCGATGCTCATCGGAGGAATGCCGGCGTCGTGCGGCATGCGCAGATAGTGCGATTTGCGTTGCGCGTCGATGTTGCCGTCATCTTCGTGATTTCCCTTTTCTTCGACCAACCGATACCGCGGGCTGCCCTCATCACCAATGTTGATGAGCGTGGCTTTTTTCCCCATGTATCGAGTGAAACCCGGCGAATCGTTGCCGAAGCTCGTCGCATAGCTGACCAGGAATCCCCTCGGATATTCGAGAAGCGCCTGAAACGTATCGGGATTCTCGCGGCTATCGTGCCAGGCGAAGACGCCACCGCTCGCCACCGCGGTATCCGGTGTGCGCTCATCCATGAACCAGTGAATCAGGTCGATCGCGTGGCTCATCCACTGATCGGTGATGCCGCCAGAGAATTCGCGATATAAGCGGAACTCGAAATAAAGGCGCGGATCAAAAGGCCTTTGCGGTTTTGTCAAAAGCCAGCGCTTCCAATCCGTGTCCGTCTCCCGAATCCGCGAAACCTCCTCGCGTCCGCGCCAGCGTGGGCCGTGATAGTTCCAGGTTACCTCGATCTTTGTGACATCGCCGAGAGCCCCGCTCTGAATGCAGTCGTAGGCTAGCTTCTGATAAGGTTCGCTGCGATGTTGTGTGCCTACCTGGACGATGAGGTTGCGAGATAGCACGGCGTCGCGCGCGGATTTCACTTCGCTCAAGACATTTCCCATCGGCTTTTCGACGTAGGCGTCTTTGCCTGCTTCGGCCGCGAGTTTCAGCAACGCCGAGTGAGAATGGTCAGGCGTGGAAATAAGCACTGCGTCGATGTCCTTCTGTTCCAACAATTCTTCTGGCGTGGCGATGGTGCGGGGGGCACGCCCGTAGTACTTGGCGTTCGTGGCTCGGGCCGCTTCGCGATTGACCTTCCAGAGATCGCAGACTGCGGTCATTTCGGCGTTGTCATCCTTATGAAGCCTGGCCACAATTTCATCGAGATCCGAGCCGCGGCTTCCATTCCCAATATGACCGAGCGATATACGGTCGTTAGCGCCTGCGATCCGGGCATAAGACAGCGCGGTGCCTCCTACAGCCGTGCTTCCTGCGAGCAGCCGAGCGGACTTGTTCAGGAATGCTCGGCGATTCAGAAGATTCTTGGCTTCGTTCATAACAAGTGTTACCTCCGGGAGAGGGCAACAGGATAGCAAATCCATCCATGTGCCTACCGGTGTAAAGTGTTGCTTTAGGTGACGGATGGCCACTCTAAAGAATTGGGGCAGTCGACCTTGGACCGTAGATTTCCGCTCCGTACCATGCAATCTGCCAAGCTCCGTCGATTTCGCAATTGTGGGAGGCGGATTCACGGGACTGGCGTGTGCAGCCTGGGTCAAAAAGCTGTCTCCAGACAAGACCGTCGCCTTGCTCGAAGAAGCCAGTTTTGGAGCGGGTTCCAGCGGCCACACCGGCGGCGTCGCGCTGGCGGAGACCGCCGCGGGAGACCTGCCGGGGTTGGGTGACGTCCTCGCCGGCTATCAGAAGATCCTTGGCGAACTCCGCGTGGATGCGGATTTGCTCTTGCCCGGCTGTTACGAACTGGGGCGCGCCGAGCCTCTTGCGAATTCCCCAATGCGCTGGAGGGATTCCGGCGATCTCTGTGCGGTGAAGGAGGTTCCCGGCGGGACGATCAACCCGGGAAAGGTCGTTGCCGGCCTGGCCTCTTTTGCCCAGCAGGCGGGTGTGCTTTTATTCGAAGGAATTGCGGTGGATGGGGTGCACTTTGGTCACCCGGTGGAACTCCGTACCGCCCCTGGCACTCTCCGTGCGAAAAAAGTGTTATTCGCAACCAATGCATTTGCACTCGAACTGACTGGCCTCCAGGATAGGGCGCAACCCGCCTTTACCACCGCGGTCATGACCGAGCCCCTGGAAAAGAGCCTTCTCGAGCAGATTGGCCTCGGCGACCGGAAGCCGTTCTATACCGTCGACCTCCCGTACTTGTGGGGAAGGCTCTTGGGAGATGCGGTTATCTTCGGCTGCGGCCTGGTTTTCTTTGAGGACTGGCGCCGTTTGCACACTTTTAATATCGACGAGGGGGAAGCAATTAAGGTGTTTGGCAGCTTGGAGAAACGTGTCCACACGCTGCACCCGGCACTAAAACAAGTTAAGTTCACTCACCGGTGGGGCGGGCCCATCTGCATTGCAGAGAATTGGAAACCGGTTTTCGGAGCTCACCCGGAGAGTCCCGACGCCATTGTCTTGGGTGCATTTTCCGGGCACGGTGTGGCGCAGTCCGTGTATTTGGGCGCTTGGGCGGCAGAGGTTTTGCTGGGGAGAAGAGAACTCCCGAACTGGGTGTAAATCCGCTCTATACCGAACCGAACTAGTGCGCGTCGATAAGCACCGATTTTAAAAGTGCCGACAGCCCGTTCCAGACGATTTGCACCCCGATACATACCAGCAGGAAGGACGACAATCGCATAATGACGCTCATCCCGGTTTCTCCGAGGACCCGCGCAAGCCGGTCAGCAAACGCATAACAAAGATAAACGCTTGCAGAGATAAGCAAGGCACCGATCACCGCTCCTATCATCGAGAAGATGATCTGATGGTCGATATGCTGTTCGTTCGCGCCGAGAGTAATGGCAACGGAGATTGAACCCGGCCCCACGGTGAGCGGCAGAGTAAGGGGGTAGAAGGCCTTGGTGAGCAGGTCCTGCTCGCCTACGGAGCGATGCACGTCAGCCTTGGTGCTGTCATCGTCCTTCTGTTTCAGCATTGCCCAGCCAGTGGAAGCCAGCACCAGCCCCCCTCCGACTTGCACGACCGGAAGGGAAATTCCAAAGAACGCCAGGATGTGGGTTCCAATAAAGTAGGAAACCACGATCAAAGCAACGCTATTCAGCGCGATCCGTCGCGAAAGCATCTTTCTCTCATCGGCCGAGTAGTAATGCGTCAAAGAAAGAAACAACGGGGCGCTCCCAAGTGGATTCACGATCGGGAACAGTGCCGTCAGTATCAGGAAGGTCGATTTGAGCAATTGCGCCATGTGGCTGTCGGCTAAGTATAACCGCGCAGTCCGTTGACGCAAAAATCTCTTAACGCACAGTCACCAGTTTCGCGGTTGTAATGACTTGGCCCACGTGCCTCTGTGTATGATCGGCAACATGTACCAGCAACCCGCTGATGGTTGTGGGCAGTTGTTTTTTGCCAACGGTCCGCGGCGTTGCAAGATCCGCGGAGCCAAGCGTTCGCACGCGTTGATTGCCGAGGTCCAAAGCCGCTGCCAATTCTGCGAACACCTGGTCATGGTCCGCACCGGCGTCGAGTTCCGATTTCAGTAATGCCAGTTGCGCTTCATCGAGACTTCCGCCTTCAGCATAGGTAAGAAGCCGATCGATGCTACGTGCGATGTGTCGCAAATGAAAGGCTACAGGTGCGATCCCGCCCGATTGCTTGTTGAGCTGCGCATCAGAAAGAGGAAAACACCACCTCCACAAGTCCTCTTTCGCGAGTTCCAGCGCGTGCAGCACGGCCCGGGGAACAGCCGGCACCGCCGCGTGCGTTCCGCGCAGCCACGGTTCCGGCAAGTCCGGCATTGTTGCATTCATTTGGTTTTTCCTTCGGGCGCGAGTACCGACTCCCATTTGACAGTCACGGGGGCAGAACATAGGATGGAAAAATTCGCCGACAGATTCAAGAGGAACTGGGAGTGGAAAGTTGCCACCGATGAACAAAGCCTCTTTTCCTAGACGCACTTTTTGGTTGTCCCTGCTTTTGTCCGTTGCTCTCGCCGCTACGGCAACGACCACCACCACGCAGCTTAGCCCGGCCGATCCCCAGCGCTACTTAAACGACATCAGAACCTTGACCGAGCCAAAGATGGAGGGCCGCGGAGAAGGAACCAAGGGATTGGTGCGCGCAGAGCATATCCTTGCAGACCGCTATAAGAGCCTCGGTCTGGAGCCGGCAGGCAAGAGAGGATACTTGCAGTCTTTCACGGTCACGACCGGCGCGAAACTGAAGGGCAAGAACCATCTTGTGATTCAGAATGGTGAAACCAAGACATCCCTTAAACTGAATCAGGAATACGTGCCCTTCAGCTTTTCTGGCTCAGGTGTGGTCACGGCCCCGCTTGTTTTTGCCGGCTACGGCGTGACTGCCGAGGAATTTGGCTATGACGACTATGCTGGCATCGATGCCAAAGACAGAATCGTGGTTGTGCTGCGCTATGAACCCAGCGGATTCGCTGCCAAGAGTGGAAATCAAGGTCTCACCACGCATTCCCAGAACATCACCAAGGCAATCAATGCTCGCAACCATGGCGCCAGAGGCCTGATCCTTGTGAACGGGAAGTTAGGCGACGGAGAAGAAGATCTTTTGACACGATTTGGAAGCGTCAGCGGCCCAGAGAACGTGGGTGTCCTCTTCGCCCAGGCTAAAACCGCGGCGACTGAAGGCTGGTTTAGCCCCACCGGAAAATCTTTGAAGGATTTGCAGGAGCAGATCAATTCGACCACCAAACCGGCCTCGTTCGATTACCGGATGCCCTGCATGTCACGCTGGCCGTGGACATCGAGAGCACCCACGCAACCGTCAATAATGTGCTGGCTTATCTTCCCGGTAAGACCGATGAATACGTAATTCTCGGCGCTCACTACGATCACCTCGGTCGCGGCACTTTCGACTCCCTGGCGCCCTCGCAAATTGGCCAAATTCATCCAGGTGCCGACGACAATGCTTCAGGAACCGCAGGGCTCTTGGAGGTTGCGCGCATCCTTGCCCCGCTGAAGGGGCAACTCGAGCGGGGAATATTATTCGCCTCATTCGCCGGCGAAGAGTTGGGCTTGCTCGGCTCCGCCGCGTGGGTTCAGGATCCAACGAAGCCTCTGGACAAGGCAGTTGCCATGCTCAACATGGACATGATCGGCCGCATTAAAGACAACAAGGTCTACATCGGCGGGGTCGGCACAGGTTCCACGTTGCAGAAAATTCTGGACCAGGCCCATGGTGATTCGCCGCTGAAATTCGAGATTTCGCAGAGCGGTTACACCTCCAGCGATCACACCTCGTTCGTCACCAAGCACATTCCCGTCCTGTTCTTTTTTTCCGGCCTGCATTCGGATTATCACAAGCCCTCTGACACCTGGGACAAGGTCGCCCCCGACCCCGCAGCAGATCTGTTGAACATCGTAGCTCGAGTCGCTGTTGAACTTGCTCGCGATCCGGGACGGCCCGCTTTCCAAACCGTCGTGGAGAACAATCCACATTCCGGCTCGATAGGCGGCGGTGGCTACGGCCCTTACTTCGGTTCCATCCCCGACTTTGGCCAGACCGAAAATGGCGTAAAGTTTTCGGACGTGAAACCCGGCTCGCCGGCAGCCAAGGCTGGACTGAAAGCGGGAGACGTCCTGATCCAATTTGGCGACAAGCCGATCAAGAACCTTTATGATTTTACCGACGCTCTGCGGCGCAGCAAGATCGGCGATGTTGTTCCAGTGACGGTTCTGCGCGATGGCAAAGAATTGAAAGTTGACGTCAAGCTGGAGCAAAGAAAATAGTGCGCAGCAGAAACAGCGGGCAACGGAAACGCTAATTTCAGGGGACCTCGTGAGAAAAGGGAATTGGACTGGAACCTGTGTTGCAGGAGTTCTCGTTCTTTTGTGTCTTTACGGGCCACGTTTTATGGAACTCCACGCTCAGACGAGCGCGACGGAATCGCCGCTACTCCCCGAGGAGCAGAAGCATCTCAAGAACGCCCGCCAATTGACCTTTGGCGGACAGAACGCCGAGGCCTACTTTTCGATCGATGACAAACAGCTTATTTTTCAGCACCAAGGGGCTGACGTTTCTTGCGACCAGATTTATACCATGACCGTCGACACTTCGGACGGCAAACCGCCCGTACCGAGGTTGGTGAGCACTGGCAAGGGCCGCACAACTTGCAGCTACTTCTTTCCTTCGAGTGATCGTATTCTGTTTTCCTCCACGCATGCGACTAGCCCCGAATGCCCTCCCAAGCCGAACTATTCTCGTGGTTATGTTTGGCCAATCTACAATTCCTATCAGATCTATACCGCCAGGCCCGATGGCTCCGATTTGAAGCAGTTGACCAGTGCTCCTGGTTACAACGCCGAAGCCACCATCACCCGCGATGGCAGGCATATCGTTTTCACTTCCACCCGCAATGGCGATCTGGACATCTTCACCATGGATGCGGACGGAAGCCACGTGAAGCAATTGACTCACGAACTCGGCTACGATGGAGGCCCTTTCTGGTCGTATGACGGAAAGAAAATTGTTTATCGCGCCGAGCACCCCACCACACCCGAAGAGATTAAGGATTACAAAGACCTGTTTGCCGCAGGCCTAATTCGCCCCGGAAATCTGGAGATTTGGGTGATGAATGCCGACGGATCCAACAAACATCAGGTGACACACAATGGCGCCGCTAATTTTGCGCCTTATTGGTTGCCCGATGGTAAGCGCATCATTTTTGCCTCCAATCAAGCCGACCCGCATAACGGCAGGAATTTTGATCTCTATGTCATCAACGAAGACGGAACGGGACAGGAGCGCATTACCTTTCATCCTGATTTCGACGGTTTTCCCATGTTTACTTCCAACGGGAATCGGCTGGTGTGGGCCTCCAATCGCAACGGAAAAGTCCCACACGAGACCAACATATTCATTGCTGATTGGGTGGAATAGACTCTCTGAAGGAGTAGTTCGCGTGTCAACAAATCCCAAAAAACGTTCGTCAAGAGCCCGGCCGGGACATCGTCCCGGGGAGTCAGTACGAGTCCTCATATCCAATGCGCGCGTAAAACAACGGCTGAGGCAGTTGGGCGAGGAAATTCGCAGGGATTTTCCCACAGAGCCCCTTCATCTCATTGGGGTGCTGAAGGGATCAGTCTTTTTCCTGGCAGACCTTGCGCGCGAATTAGGTGGCGAGGTGTCGTTCGATTTCCTTTCCGTCTCCAGTTACGGTTCGGGCACGGACTCGACTGGCGAAGTCAAATTGATCAAGGACTTGGATGTCAGCATTGAAGGGCGTACGGTCATCGTGGTTGAGGACATTCTTGATACCGGCCTGACCCTGAAATATTTGCTTCGCTTTTTTGAGGAAAAGAAACCCAAGCACCTCCGTGTCGTTGTTCTTCTCGACAAGGTGGAGCGCCGCATTGCGGACGTTCACGCCGACTATACCGGTTTTCCGATTCCCAATGAATTTGTGGTTGGTTATGGCCTGGACTATGACGAACGCTACCGCAATCTACCCGATGTGTGCGTTCTCCAGTTCGGTTCGCGGGCCAAATCCAAGTCCGGATATCGGGCGTAAGCGCATCACGAGTGGCCTGCTATAATTGATACATTCATGGAAGCCACTGATCCCAAGACACAACCCAGTATCACCGCAGACAATCCGGAAGTCCTTACGACGCTTGCGGCAATCGGCGAAGAGGTCAACGCTTCGCTCGACCTGGATGAGGTGCTGGCGCATGCCGCCGTTCTCATCAAGAAGCATATCGATTACGAGTTATTCGGCGTTCTGATGGTGGATGCTGACGGGACACATCTGACCCACCGTTTCGCAATCGGCTATCCCCCGGGGCTCGCGGAAAATCTGAAAGTCCCTATTGGGCAGGGGATTACGGGCACGGCGGCAAGGACCGGCCACCCCGTCCGAGTCAGTGATGTCTCTCAGGATCCTCGCTACATCAACGCGATTGACAGCGTCCGCTCAGAACTGGCCGTACCGCTGATGTTCCGGGGGAAATGCGTCGGCGTGCTGGATATCCAGAGCCGCCACCTCGATTATTTCACCAAGAATCAGCAAAATATTCTTGCAGTTCTGGCTGCCCGGCTGGCGATCGCCATCGAAAATGCCCGGCTGTTTCAGCAGGTCCGCACGCAGGCCGAGACCCTTCTTGTGCTCAATGAGGTCAGTCGGGAAATCAGCTCCATCTTGGATGTGGAGGAACTGCTCCGTCGCGCCGCGGAACTCGTCAAGCGCGTCATTGACTACCAGATTCTCAGCATCATGCTCTACGACGAAGAGCAGCAGGTCTTCCGTCATCGCCTGGATGTGAAACACGGGCAAAGGGTACAGGGGAAACTTCGTGCGGCCGCCACCGAAGGTCTCGTTGGTGCCGCCGCGACTTTGCGCGAACCCGTTGTGGTGCCCGATGTGACCGCTGATCCGCGCTACCTCATGATCAACCCGGAGACCCGCTCTGAACTTGCCATTCCCATGATGCACAAAGGCAAAGTGATCGGTGTGCTGGACCTGGAAAGCCCTCAGCTCAACTATTTCACTGAGGATCATGTCCAGACACTCTCTATTCTCGCCGCGAACCTTGCAGTTTCAATCGAAAATGCGCGTCTCTACGAGCAGGTGGCACAGGGCGAGGCGCGCATGGAGCGCGATCTGCAAGCTGCCAAGCGCATTCAAGGCGCGCTGCTTCGCCCTGTGCCTACGGACGACTATGGTCTCGACGTAGCCGCGCGATACATCTCCGCTCGCGAAGTGTGCGGCGATCTATACGAATTCTTGCGCTACGGCCCCCAGCAGTTAGGCATAGCTCTCGGTGATGTCAGTGGCAAGGGAACCGCAGCTGCTCTCTACGGCGCAGTGGCGATCGGTATCATGCGCAGTCTGGCTCCGCAGAAACTTCAGCCCGCCGAAATGCTTCGTCAGATGAATCATCTGGTAAGCGAACGCCGAATCGAAGGGCGCTTCATGACGGCTTGTTTCGCCACTTGGCAAAAGGGCCGCCAGAAACTGCGCGTGGCCAACGCCGGGCAGTCTCAGCCGCTGCTCTATAAGGGCGGTCATTGCGATCGAATCGAGCTGACTGGTTTCCCCCTCGGGATTTTCGACGAAGCTCAGTACGACGAATGGAGCGTTAACCTCGATGTCGGAGATATCTTGGTCTTTCACTCGGATGGGCTTGCTGAAACCATGAATGCCGACGGCCAGTTCTTCGGCGCCACCCGCATCCGAAAACTCATCGAACAGCATCATGAGCTAAAATGCGCAGAAATCGCCGACCTGGTGCTGCGGGAAGTGGACTGGTTTACCCAAAGTGCTCCTCTCGCCGATGACCGAACCCTGGTGGTCCTGAAGGTAAAATGAGCGGCGCCGGTGGAGCACGAAAAAATTTGTCCTATGTGGACCCTGCTAAATTTACGCCGCACTTCGCCTGGAAGAAAGCCCGCAAGGGCACGGGGAGCGAAGTGTTCTGCGAGGATTTAGCCCTTGACGTAATCGCCGCGCGCTACGGGACCCCTTTGTACGTTTACAGTCAGAGCGCCATTGAAGATGCGTTTGACGATTTCGAGAGCGGACTCCGGCGCTTGCCCCACATGCTCTGCTTTGCCGTCAAGGCCAACGGCAACCTCTCGATCCTGAAATTACTCGCCAAACGCAACAGCGGTTTCGATATCGTTTCCGCAGGCGAGTTGGACCATCTTGGCCACATCGGCGTGCCGGGCAATCGGATCGTTTTCTCCGGTGTGGGCAAATCGCGTGAGGAGATTCGAGCCGCACTCACCTTCAAGTCAAAGCGAACCACTGCACCCGGGATTTTTCAATTCAATGTGGAGTCCGCTGAAGAATTGGAGGTTCTTTTGGAAGAAGCTTCACGCCACGCCGCAAGTCACCACCGGGGGCCGGGTGTTTCTCTGCGCGTAAATCCCGATGTGAAGGCTGGCGGACATCCGCATATTTCCACCGGTCTCGCTCACCACAAATTTGGTGTGAGCTGGCGCGCGGCGCGGGCGCTCTACCTCCAGCACCGAGATTCGAGGCACATTCGTTGGCAGGGAATCAGCGCGCACATCGGGTCGCAAATTGTTGAT
>Ga0181523_10005241_pt1 | contig 10807 bp, 10 predicted proteins | sample PEATcosm2014_Bin_43_FD_119752 | JGI IMG/M metagenome (GOLD analysis project Ga0181523, IMG submission 119752) | Peatland microbial communities from MTU Mesocosm Facility, Houghton, MI, USA - PEATcosm2014_Bin05_30_metaG | ecosystem: Environmental > Terrestrial > Soil > Wetlands > Peat | place... | reverse complement strand
AATTGCTCAGGATGGATTGCGTCGGGGATCGGCCCGGGCGGACAGATGGCGCCATCGAGTCCCACCGCCTTCGCCACGATGGCCGCGGTCGCCGGCGCATCGCCCGTCACCATCACGGTGCGCACGCCCAACCCGTGCAATTCGCTCACGAGCTTGGCCGAGTCCGGGCGCGGAGGGTCGCTGAGCGCAATAAGTCCCGCGAGCTTCATCGCCGTCGGCGGCCCAGCCGCGACCGCCAGCACTCTAAAACCCTTTGCTTCGAGCTCGTTCGCCGTCGCCGTCGCGGTCGGCGACGGTTGCGCAAGGCCGATGACCACGGAGCAGGCGCCTTTGACGATACGTTGCGGACTTCCTATCGGATCCGTCGCGCTCGCCTCGGACAGCTTCTTCGCCGGATCGAAGGCCGTAAACTTGATCAAGTGCGGCGCATCGGAGACGGGCTTGCTCGCGGCGGCCGCGCGAATGGCTCCGTCGACCGGGTCCTGTCCGCCGTCCGAGCTCGCCAGCGCGGCCAGCGCCAGAACATGCGCCTCGTCGAAGCCGGGCATCGGATGCACTGTCGTCACGGTCAGCGCGTTGAGCGTCAGCGTGCCGGTCTTATCGGAACACAAGACATTCATGGACGCCGCTTCATCCACGGCGGAGAGGCGGGTCGGAAGCACCCCCAGCTTTGCCAACGCGCGCGCGCCGAGCGCCGATGCGAGCGTAAATGTGGCCGGCAGTGCCACCGGTATCGATGCCAGCACCGCTGTGAGGACGAGAGGGATGATCTCGTCGAGCGGCATCTTGAGAAACCACGCATAGCCGACCAGCAGCACGATGACGACGCCGTTGAACGCGGCGAGATTGCGCACCACGCGCAGCACCGCCTTCTGTTGAGAGCTCACGACATGGGCGGTGCGGACGAGTTCGGCGGTGCGGCCGAACTTGGTGCGGGCTCCGGTCGCCGTAACCTCCGCCACCGCCTCGCCGCGCCGGACCAAAACCCCTGCATAGGTCTGCACGCCGGCCCCGGCTTCGATCGGTACGGATTCGCCGGTGAGCATGGATTGGTCGAGCAGAACTTCGCCCCCGGTGAGGCGCACATCCGCGGCGACCACCGCGCCGAGGGAAAGCTTCACCAAATCGCCTGGGACCAGTTCAGCCGCGAGTATCGTCTTCCAGGCACCGTCGCGGCGGACGGATGCGTTGAGCGCGAGCCGCGACTTGAGTGCGGCAAGGGTCGCCTGGGCGCGGCTCTCCTGGAATAGTCCGAGGGCTGCGTTGAAGACCAAGAGGCCGGCGATAATCGCGGCTTCGACATATTTGCCGAGTGCCAGTTCGAGGACGACCGCAGCCTCAAGCATCCACGGAACGGGCGCCCAGAATTTCTCCAGCGCCATGCGCAACGGGTGGAGCGCCGTATCCGGCATCGCGTTGGGGCCGAACTTTTGCAGCCGACCGCGTGCTTCGTCGCCTGTCAGGCCGCTCGGAAGATCATCCTTTACGACCGCTGCCGATTTGGCGAGCCCGGGCCTTGCATCGGACGGCGGAGCAATCGTGACCATGTTTTACCCTACGCTTGCCCACCTACACTCGCCAACCTCGTCGCTGGCGTATAAATCGGTCCACCGCCCCCGTAGTAGCCGCCCCCGTATCGGGCACCATGACCGCCACGCGCATGTCCGCCCATCGCCCATGGCGTGCTCGCCGCCGCCATGGCCAGCTGGATGGCCGGCAGCCTACGCATTCGGCGCCATGGGTACGCAACCTAGCGCAACCGCGACCGCGAGAGCGATAAGGGTTCTATGAAACGCGTGCGCCTCCTATTATGGCTCAAACAAAAAGCTTGTTGTGAGGACCAGGACAACGCCGGATCGCCCCGGACAGTGCAGGCTAGGCGGACACGTTCGCTTGTCCTTGAGTCCGCGATGCGCCTTGCTTCATTGAGCTTCGATGCGCGCCAGCGGGGCCAAATAAACTGCGTTACGCCGCGGCGCTGGGGCGGGCGGAAACCGCGTCGCGCCAGCGCCGCACGTTGGCGAGATCGTCGGAGATGACGAGTTTCGACAGTTTCATGAAATCCACCGCCGCCAGCGCGGTGATGTCGGCGACGGTAAATTGCTCGCCCGCGATATAGGGCCGGCCGCCGAGCTCGCGGTCGAGGAATTGCAGAAACTCGAAGATCCGCGGCTTGTTCGCCTCGCCCCACGCCGGCACCTGCGGGTCGACCATTCGCTTCATATATGGATGCAAATGCTGGAATACGGTCGCGACCGGCGCAAGCAGGTGAAACTCGGCCCGCCGGTTCCACATCTCGACCAAGGCGCTATCGAGCGGGCCGCGGCCGAACAGCGGCGGGTCAGGGTAAAGCGCCTCGAAGTAGCGGCATATCGTCATCGGTTCGGCAATCGCGGTGCCGTAGTCGAGGACAAGAGTGGGAAGCCGCTGCATCGGATTAATGGCGGCAAAGCTTTCGTTGCGGTGCTGCAAACTGCCGATGTCTACCTGTTTGGTCGGAACTTTTATCCCCTTCTCGGCCAGGAAAATGCGTACCCGCCGCGGGTTGGGCGCCTGGCCAAGTCGTAAAGCTTCGTCGCGGTCACCTTCCCTTATCCCGTTGACGGCGCGACCTTATCGCGTGCGGCTCCGGCCTGCCAGTGCGCCGAACGATGCGCCTTAAGACCGCCCGAACGCTTGTCTCGCTTTAACTCGCGGCCGGGCAAGGTCTTAAGCTTGCTCTTAAGGAATTTCGGCGACCTTTGATGCTCATCATCGCCAGCCGCGGATGGTAATGCCAAGCACGACCAGTGAACCGCGCGAGGCCGCTTCGCCCAATGTCGCCCCGTCGACCAAGCGCCGCCTTGCCACCCAGCATGTGCGCGAAGCCCGCGATCGGCTGACCTCGACCAGCGGCACGCGCCCGGTTTTTGATTACGAATTGCTGCGCCAGTTCGCCCAGAACCGCCTATCGGGATCGCTGGTGATCGTGCTGCTGGTGGTCACTATCGGGCTTCTTTCCAGCCTGTGGACCGGAGCGCTCGCGTCAGGGGTGTGGACCGGCGGCGCGCTGGTCATCCATCTCGTGATCGTCCGCGCCTGCCGGCAGTTTCTCGAAGAAGCGCCGGGCACTACCAATCTCCGCTCTTGGCGACTGCGCTTTATCCTGCTCGATCTGTTCTTCGGCATGGCGTGGACCTTTATCCTCATCCACTCGGTCGGCGGCGATGAGCAGTCGGGCACCTTCATGCTGTTCGCCATGCTCTTGGTGGTGGCGATCTCGAGCATGCTGGCCTCGAGCCTGCCGATCGCGGTCCTCGCCATGACCTTGCCGGTCAGCATTGCGATCGCGCTGGATTTCGCCTGCAAGGGCACGCTGCACGATTACATCCTTGCCGTCATGGCGCTGGCGGCGGAAGGCTATTTTTCGCTGTTGGGTTACCGGCTCTACTCGACCACGCTGGCGACGCTCGAGGCCCGCGCTGAGAAGGACGCGCTGATCGGCGAGCTCGAGCAGTCGAAGTCGATCTCGGACGAGGCGCGGCGGCGCGCGGAAGCGGCCAACATTGCGAAATCGCGGTTTCTCGCCCAGATGAGTCACGAGCTGCGCACGCCGCTCAACGCCATCCTCGGCTTCTCGGAGGTGATGAAGGGCGAGATTTTCGGCCCGCACGGCGTCCCGTTGTACAAGGACTATGCCGCCGACATTCACAATTCCGGCGTGCATCTCCTGAACCTGATCAACGAAATCCTCGATCTGTCGCGCATCGAAGCCGGCCGCTACGAGCTCAACGAGGAAGCGGTCTCGCTTCATCGCGTGGTCGAGGATTGTCACCATCTCCTCAAACTGCGCGCCGGCAACCGCGGAATCGCCATCCACGAACTGTTCGAGCCGGATATGCCGCGGGTGTGGGCCGACGAGCGGGCGGTGCGCCAGATCTGCCTCAACCTCCTGTCCAACGCCATCAAGTTCACGCCGCAGGGCGGCGAAATCTGGCTGAAAGTGGGGTGGACGGCGTCCGGCGGCCAATACGTGAGCGTTAAGGATACCGGGCCGGGCATCCCGGAAGAGGAAATCCCTGTGGTGCTCGCTTCGTTCGGCCAGGGCTCGAATTCGATCAAGTCCGCCGAACAAGGCGCCGGCCTGGGGCTGCCCATCGCCAAGAATCTGATCGATCTGCACGGCGGCACGTTCACGCTCAAATCCAAGCTGCGCATCGGCACCGAGGTGATCGTCACCTTCCCGCCGGAGCGTGTGATGTCGGCCCTCGCCCCGATCCCCGACCACGCGCCACCGATCCAGCCGCAAGCCGAGGCGTCCTCGCCCGCCGAGGATAAAGTCCGCGCGCGTCGCGCGCTGTTCGGCACTTAGCGCATCCAGCCTTCGCCCCTCGATAGCGCCATAGATTGAGTTTCCTATTTCCTATAGTGCAGATCGGATGACGGCAGTCAGGAGATGATATCCGTGCACCAACGGCTGTTGTGGTTTTTGCTCGGCGGCCTGCTCATCGGCCTTCTCGTCCTGATCGCCCGCCACGGCGAAGGCAGCGTCGGAACTCTGTCGAGCGGCAATTTCGGCGCGCTGATCTACTGGGGCGCTCTGCTGGTCTTTCTCGGCGGCTCGGCGCTGGTCATGTTCCGCAGGCGTTTCGCGCAAGCGCTCATCGCCATGTTCGTCTGGGTCGCGCTGGCGCTGATCTTGGTCGTCGGTTACGCCTACAGGTTCGAGCTGCGCAATATCGCCGACCGGGTGATGGCGGAGCTCCTCCCCGGCCACGTCATCACCCGCGGCCGCACCGTGGAGGTAGCCCGCGCCTTCAATGGCGACTTCGACGTCCACGCGGAGATCAACGGTGCGCGGGTTGCGATGGTGCTCGACACCGGCGCCAGCTCGGTTGTGCTCACCCGCGAGGACGCCAAGGCCGCGGGCCTGCCGCTCGAAGTGCTCTCCTATACGGTGAACATCGATACCGCCAACGGCCGCACCCGCGCCGCACCGGTCGTGCTCGACCGCATTGCTATCGGCGGTCTGGTCGAACGCTCGGTCGAAGCGCTGGTGGCGCAGCCCGGCCAGCTCAAGACCAGCCTGCTCGGCATGAGCTTCCTCAACCGGCTGCAGAGCTGGGAGGTACGAGGCGACCGGCTGTTGCTGCGCGGTTATCCGTGAGCGGCGACCTAAGCCGCGAAATCCGCCAAAGCGCGATCGCGTTGCCCTTCCAAAGCGCCGTCCGACACCAGCGCCAGCGCGGCTTCAAGAAGTTCGGCACCGACATTGGGCGTCGCGGCGGCACTGGCGAGATGCCGGCGGAAGGCGCGCGCCCCCGGCACGGCGCGGAATAGCCCGTGCAGATGCCGGGTGATGGCGTGAAGCCGCGTGCCTTGCTCAAGTTCACGCGCCAGATAAGGAAGCAACGCCGCAGCAGCTTCCTTCGGCGAAGCGAAGCGTGCGGGTTCATCAAAGAACAGTGGATCGACGGCAAGAAGCCGCCACGGCTCCTGATAAGCGGCGCGGCCCAGCATGACGCCGTCAACGTGGGCTAGATGCGCCAGCGCTTCCTCGACACCGCCGATGCCGCCGTTGAGAACGACGGTCAAGCGCGGATGCGCGGCTTTCAGCCGATACACGCGCGCGTAGTCGAGCGGCGGCACCTCGCGGTTCTCCTTGGGCGACAGGCCGTTGAGCCAGGCCTTGCGGGCGTGTACGATGAGCGCGTCGGCGCCCGCTTGTTCGACGGCTTGGGTAAAAGTTTCGAGCGCGTCTTCCGGGTCCTGGTCATCGATGCCGATGCGGCACTTGACCGTAACCGGCACCGCGACGGAAGCCTTCATCTCGGCCACGCCGGCGGCCACTAGGTCGGGCTCCGCCATCAGGCAGGCGCCGAAGCGGCCATCCTGCACCCGGTCGGAGGGGCAGCCGACATTGAGGTTGATCTCGTCGAAGCCCAAATCCGCAGCCGTACGCGCACACGCCGCAAGCGCCCGCGGCTCGGCGCCGCCCAGCTGCAGCGCCAGCGGGTGTTCGACCGGATCGAACCGCAGCAGCCGCGCGCGGTCGCCGTGCAGCACCGCGCCGGTGGTCAGCATTTCGGTGTAAAGCAGCGCCCGGCGCGTCAGCAGGCGATGGAAGAACCGGCAATGCCGGTCGGTCCATTCCATCATCGGCGCGACGGAGAAACGCAATGACCGACTGGACGGATATTTTGCTTTAATTTCCAGCATTTGATAACTTTTCGTTACTTTTTCGTCGTTCGTCCAGTTCAAAAAATAATTTGAAAACACCTCGGAACAGCGGAAGCCAAAGCGCGTTCCGACAACGGCAGCATACACTCACACGATCTTCCGGACTCAAGTGGCAGCGGGTTGGGATGACACTCAGGGAGAATAATCATGTCAGCATTGTCATCACCTACCCGACGCACTTCACTTGCCACCTCAGCAGCCAACATCGCAATGAACACCATCACTTTCACGAAAACCGCACCGCCGGATGGCTGATGGGCAATGTGGAAAGAGATCGATGACAAGACCTTTGGGAAAGGCTTTGATTGTTTCGCAGAGGATGCCATATGCAATCTCGGTGTCGCCGACTGGCATGGACGCGAGGCGATCCGAGAAAACCTTCGGCAGTTCATCGACAAGGGCCTTACCGCGCATCACGATATCGTGGAGTTTTGGGACAGCCCCTTGCTAAAAAAGTAGCTTCGCGTTCTGGCGCATCGGAGGCCCTCAAGAGTCGGCGTATTTTACGAATGTCGGCGAACTTCACCAAGCTACCGGAGCCGCTGCGTAAGTGCAGGCACGCGCAAAACGATGGCGCACGGCCTATACAAATCTCAGCCCTCCGACTCAGAATGCGATCTCGCTATTTTAAGGACTCGTCGATCATGCGCTTAGCTACTTCTTCCTGTTCCTCTGGAGGCAGCCCTTTAACTGCGTCAGCGATCCTGCACATAGCTCGCATGACAGACAAGGATCATCCGCCCTCCGAGCTGCCGCTGCCCTGCGTCCTCGACGACGACGACATTGACCGGCTTCTGGAAAGGCTGCGGGCGGTGCATGGCGAGCCGCGCCAGGACATTGCGCCCGGACTCAAACGCCAAGGCCGCGCCCGCAAGGCCCCCTAGGTCATCCGCAGCGCAAAACCTAGCCCCCGCAGCATCGCGGCGAACTTCGCCAAGTTGCCGGAGTTGTGGGTCCCGCCCAGATTGCGACCGGATGCTGCCTAGTCGCCGCCATTATTGCGACCAACACTCTCAGACGAGGCGGGGAACTTCAGCGCAAATAGGATACGGGCAGCCGCGTCGGTAACGCGACTGTCTGTGTCGTGGCCGAGGCATCCCCCCCTCGCCCCCAAGCGTGCAAGGGGGAGCCTTGGTCACGGGCCTCGGCGGGGCTGTGTGTGTGAGTCCCCGCCGAGGCCACCACGTCCTTCATGCACCTTCCCGCTTTAAATCGCTGTGACCGGGATCACAGCATCATTTTTTGGACCGTAGAACTGCGTTTCCGCCGTCGAGGCAAGGGTTTGCACTCTAGGGTTATTCTCCAGCCGATGGCCACACCCATGAGTGTGTCGGCCTCGTTTTGATTTGTAACTGTTGCGCCAGAGCAACAGTTTTGTACGATACATCTACAGCCGTAGAACTGGTCAGACCAAAATAGTTCGCTCGCCTTACGCCGATGACTTTTTTGCAACACATCGGACGGCTTTTGGCGTGACACCACAGCCCTCTGTTGGTGTTCGGGCTTTCCAAGCTATTGCGAGACCGGCGGGACGCTTGAGCTTTGCGGCCAGTGACGAGTGCCGCTGCGTCTATTAGGTGGTCGGCCCGCTTTTCGGCCGCGCTTCCTCGGACAGGTGCCACGAATCGCCGTGCTGTCGCGTTTGTTTTTCACTAGGGGCGCGACACCTTCAAGGCAGTCGTCATTAGCTCTGGGGGAACGTTACTGGACACGATCGAAAAAAAGCGAGGCCGCCTCAGTAGGCGGCCTCGTCCTTGTTGGCACGAGGCCCGTCGCATGGCGGCGAACTTCGCCAAGCTGCCGGAGCTGCTGTGCAGGTGATGAATACTCCGTATCTATGATGCCGGCTGAGAGTTTTCCCCAGACTAATTCCGCAGCCCGAATCACGACCAGATGCTGCCTATTCGCCGCCACTATCGCGGGGAACACTACCAACGGGGCGAGGAACTCGACGCAAAGCCGCGTTGGAGAGTTCCGAGGATGGGCCTATCTACCTGCCAAAAATGCGGAACTAAGTATATCTCGGTGGCCAAGAAACGGCCGCCCGTAGCCGAACCGCGCTGTGAAGTGTGTGGCCAGCCCCTCCTCCCCAGGGTGGAGTCGGGTCGCTGGCTGCATTATCAGCGCGCGGATGATCCCCTTGGCCCAGAGGCCGCATTACGAGGTAGTTGATACGAGCAACCCACATGCGGCCGTAGCGGCAGTTCTAAATCGGCGGGCAAGCGTTTTTCGTGGGGGGGTGGAAACTGATGTCGGACAATCGAGCACGGCAGGAACGGCGTGATTGGACGCAGGCGCGGCGTTACTGGAATCGCGCAACCGAATTTTTGGAACTCGCTTCCAGCGCGTCCGATCCCAACGTGCAGGACCGCTACGTCACGATTGCACAGCATTACGGCACGCTGGCAGAAGCAGAAGAACGAGGCACAGGGCAAAGAGGCACCGAGCGACGTTCACAGCGCGAGGCCAACATCGGTGCCAGCACTCCACTGTAACCTTAATCTCAAAGCTCGGTCCGGGGTAGCGCGTCTTTAGTTCTCTGCGTTGCTGACGCCTGCTTCAGGCCCCATTGGCTCCCACATCGCGACGTTTGGGGTTCCTGGGCCAATCGCCGACATCGATCCTTCGTCTGCACTTCAATTTGCAGGATTGGTGGCCAGTACGTTGTAAGCCGCCAGAGGACGCCGAATACCCTTGTATCGGGGGCATGGAAATAGTTCAGCAAAGGGACCACGCGGTCAATTGGCTGAATAGGGGCGGGAACCGACTTCTCAGCGGGGATAATTTAAGATTTCGATTGCGCGAAGATCGAGGTTATCGAATATTGGCGCACCAATACTGACGGCGTCACTCAGACCATGAGAGGCCGGATGGGAAATATCTTGCAGTGGTTCACATACGGCCCAAAAAGCCGTCGATTACATAGATCGCCACCATCAGTGCACAGATTGCCAGACCTGCCGTCAGTGCCCACGAGATGGGCTTGTACTCGTCGGGCGTGACAAACACAGTGCCAGAGAATCGGATCGGCCAAGGGATGACGTGCTCTGTCGCGGGATCAGGATGGCTCGGGTCGGTTAGTAAGCGGCCTGACCACCAGAATAAAAAAGCGCCGATAGCGACAAGCAATAGAAAGAGTGTTTTATAGATTTTGCCGCAGTACCGTTCCCACATGGGGCTCATCTGGCCCTTTGCTCCGCCACAATAGCCGCTCGCACCGCCTCTACCGGCGATGTAACCGGCCCTTGATGCAGCACGGCAAAGAACCGCCGTTTATCGCTGCCCTCAATCGGCGATGACCTTTCTACAATTTGTTTTCGCCCAGGAGGACGCCAGTCACATCCATACGGCCACGAGTAGTGCGGACAGCCTGCGTCTGGCGGATTGCCTGTGTCAGAACACAGTTGCAATGGCGGCCACAAATAGGACGCCGGCTGCAAGCGTCAGGATCTCGATGGCGTCAAACTGCAGAACATAATTGCTGCGACGCTGTTTGATTTGCTTACGCATGACTGGTGCTTTCTATTTGCAACAAACGTTGGTTTTTCTTCGCTTCTGCATCTTCACTGATCGCATCTTGCGAGCAGCGGATTTCAGGCGATTACTGCCGTTATCGAATGGCCGGTAACCGCCCGCTTACCGTTGTAGTCTGGCTAGCCTTGACCAGCGGCGCAGTGCCGAGATCGATGTCGCTGACGTGTGCGAATGTGCCGACGACTGCGACCAAGATCGCGCCCAAGAGGCCGACGACCACAATCTTCAAATGGGTTCTGCGGTTGGCGCTGTATATCAAATGATTCATGGGGTGCTCCGGCTGTTTCCTCGTTTGGTTTCGGCTAGCTTCTGGCAATTACGTCCTGACATTGCGGTTGCCGCTCAAGCCAGGCAGCGCCGGTAAATGCGAGCCTGTGCCGGGTCAGCAACCGAGCTGAAAGCCGGGTCACAACCGAGCGGAGGCCGTTTCGGCAACACTTGAGGTGTCGTGGCCAAGAACGGGCTATTGACGTGCGTTTTTGATCTCGAGGCATATGGCAATCGATCGCCCTTGTTGGCCCGATCGACGGAGACCGAAATCGCCAGTTCGCCCCTAGCGCCAACGGGGGTCGTCGCCACGGCGAGAATGCCGACGATCACATAAGCTAGGCCCGCGACGACAATGATTTCCTTGAAGGACGCAAAAGCAACAACACGCATCAATTTGCTCCGAGGTGCTAACGTCGCGCCTGCAAGGTACGGCCGGTGACCGAACGGTCGGTGATGATGACGCGCACAACGCGCACCTCGCCATCCGACGGTCGGCCGTCGCGTAGGCAGGTCGGTTCGTAATACGGCCAAGCCTGCGCGCAGACCGCCTTGCGACGCTCGGCAATGCGCGCCGCATCAAGGACTGCAGGCTTGGCGCGATCGGAGACGCTCGTCCCGTGGGACTGAGCAGCTGCCGACACACCAGCTGCTACGGCGGGAGCAGCCTCAGGAATGAATTCTATAATCGCTCCTGCGCACGCTGCGGCCGCGACAATGGCCAGTATTTTCTTGATCATGATCGACTCCCCCGAAGCGTCACTTTCAAGTCGTTGCGCCAAGCGTT
>Ga0181523_10005240_pt1 | contig 10811 bp, 7 predicted proteins | sample PEATcosm2014_Bin_43_FD_119752 | JGI IMG/M metagenome (GOLD analysis project Ga0181523, IMG submission 119752) | Peatland microbial communities from MTU Mesocosm Facility, Houghton, MI, USA - PEATcosm2014_Bin05_30_metaG | ecosystem: Environmental > Terrestrial > Soil > Wetlands > Peat | place... | reverse complement strand
GCTCGCCCTTCACGATGCGGCCAATCGTGTAAGCTTTCTCGCCCACACGCTCCAGCACGGACTGCGCCTTCTTGAATTTCGCCGACGGCACCACCAGCAGCATGCCCAGCCCCATATTGAACGTCCGCAGCATCTCATCCTGCGGCACATTTCCCAGCTGCTGCAAGTGCTCGAAGATCGGCAGCACCGGCCACGTCCCCATCTCAATGACCGCGGCCGTTCCCCGCGGCAGCACTCTCGGCAGATTTTCCGTAATGCCTCCGCCAGTAATATGCGCCAAAGCCGCAACGCATTGGCCATCAATCAACTTACGCAGCGCGGGCCAGTAGCTCTTGTGCGTCCGCATCAATTCGTTGCCGACTTTGTTCTTGATTTCGTTGACGTAGGTATCCGCCGAATAATGCGCCACTTCAAACAGCAACTTGCGCGCCAGCGAATATCCGTTCGTATGCAGCCCATTCGACGGCAGGCCCAGAATGATGTCGCCGATCTGCACATCTTTCCCGGTGATAATTTTCTCGCGCTCCACCACGCCTACAATGAAGCCCGCCAGATCGTATTCGCCATCGGGATAAAAGCCCGGCATCTCGGCGGTCTCGCCGCCAATCAGCGCGCAGCCGTTGTGTTTGCAGGCGTCGGCAATGCCTTCCACAACTTTTTCCGCAATCGACGGATCGAGCGTGCCCGTGGCCAGGTAGTCCATGAAAAACAGCGGCGCCGCTCCCTGCACCGCAATGTCATTCACACAGTGGTTCACCAGGTCGGCGCCCACGGTCGAGTGCAGGTCCATCTCAAAGGCGATCTTCAATTTAGTGCCCACGCCGTCGACACTCGACACCAGCACCGGGTCGGTGTACTTCGTTTTGTCCACCGCAAACAGCCCGCCAAAGCCGCCAATCTCGCTCAGCACCCCCCGGGTAAAAGTTTTGTGCGCCAGGTACTTGATGCGCTGCTTGGTGCGGTTGGCGCGGCTGATGTCCACGCCGGCATCAGCGTAGGTGATCGGCGTCGGGCTGGGTGTGGGAGTCTTGGCCACAGATTTCTTCCGCGTGTTTCGTAATTCCGTGCGTGGGGTCGGTGCCGGATGCCGAAGTTATAAGCTAAGGCCGCCAATTGTAGCACGTTCGATGGAGAGCGCTGGGACACCAGAGCCGGGACACCAGAGAGCGAGGGCCAGAAGAAGAAGGCAAGATGCCTGGCGCGGTTCATGAACAACTCTGAAAAAGCAGGTACACTTCCCCCGCATTCCGCGGGCGCGCACGCCCGTTCGCCACTGCGGGCCCGGACTAATGCGAGATGAAGTCCGAGAAAAAGTAGGCCAGTACTCCGAACAAGGCCAGCCCGGAAATACCGTACGCGGTCAGAACCCACGCCCCGCGGCCTTCACGCTGCCGGATGGCGGACGTCGTAGTAGTGGAGGACTGCTCGGTATCCAAAGAGGAGACGACTGGGGCCCGATCTTCCATGCAAAGAACCTCCGACGGAAAGATCGTGGCGCAAGGACGTTATGCGTCACGCCCACCTCGCATCGTGGCGAGGCAGGAATATCTGAGCGCGATTTTACCCCGGATTGGCGCCCTCGCAGCACAAAAATGTGACTGCAATCACGATATTACAATTCAAAGACATTTGCATAACATGAAAAACCTTCCGCGGCTTCTGGCGCGATTTACCCCGATTTCTCCGCCAAGTTGACCTTCGACGCTTTCGATCGACTCGACCTCCTTCCAATTGCCCTCCCCGCCCGCCCCCGCACACCCTCCTCTACATGGGATAATGACTAGGTTCTCCTAAACATCTATGCGCAATCGTTGCCTTACTCTTCTTACGGCTTGCCTGCTCACCGCCGTCGCAAGTTCTCAGCAACCCACCCCAGCGGCGTCGCCCTCCGCTCCTCAGTCCAAGAGTGAAGTCGTCCCAGCCCAATTGCCCAAGCCCGGCACCACGCCAGCCGCGGCGGCCGAAAAGGCTGCGGACTCGGTCAAGCTCGAAGCCAAGAGTCCCGACTACGCGCAGGAGTCTTTTGTGATCGAGCAGATGCACTCGCGCTACCGCTTTGAGGCCGATGGCACCGGCCGCAAAGAGGTCATCGCCCGCATTCGCGTGCAAAGCGAAGCCGGCGTCCAGCAGTGGGGACAACTGCAGGAGGGCTACAACTCCGCTAACGAACGCGTCGAGATTCCCTACGTGCGCGTCCTCAAGCAGGACGGCAGCGTGGTCAAAGCCGGCGACGATGCCGTGCAGGATCTGAGCGCTCCCATCGAGCGCGAGGCCCCCGTCTACACCGATTACCGCCAGAAGCACATCACCGTTCCCGGCCTCCGTCCCGGCGAGGTGCTCGAGTACAACATGGTCACGGTCATCCACACGCCGCTCGCCGCCGGGCAGTTTTGGACGGAATACGAATTCGACAAGACCAACATCGACCTCGACGAAACCCTCGACGTCGACGTGCCCGCAGGCCGCTCCCTGAAGCTCAAGTGCAAGCCGGGGATGGATCCCACCATCACCGAAGCCAACGGCCGCCGCGTGTATCACTGGTCGACTTCGCATCTCGAACGCGAAGACGATTCCGCCAAAGCCAAAGAGGAAAAAGACAAGAAGAAAAAAAAGCATCGTCCCGAAGATGACCGCCCCGATGTTCAAATGACGACCTTCGAAACCTGGGAGCAGATCGGCCGCTGGTATGCCGACCTGGAAAAAGACCGCCGCGCCCCCACGCCCGAAGTTCGCGCCAAAGCGCAGGAACTGACCAAGGGCCTGAACACCGATCTGGAAAAGACCGAGGCGCTTTACGATTTCGTCGCGAAAAACTTTCGCTATGTGAGCCTGTCGCTGGGAGTCGGCCGCTACCAGCCGCACGCCGCTTCCGACGTGCTCCACGACCAGTACGGCGACTGCAAAGACAAGCACACCCTGCTGGCTTCGTTGCTCGAGGCCGAAGGCCTGCACGCCGATTCCGTGCTCATCAATTCCAGCCGCAAGCTCGATCCCGACGTGCCCTCGCCTTCGCAGTTCGACCACGTCATCACCATGCTCCCCATGGGTCAGGGCACGAATCCGCGCGGCACAAAAGAAGAAATCTGGATGGATACGACCGCCGAAGTCGGTCCCTTCCGCCTGCTGGCCTACACGTTGCGCCACAAGCAGGCGCTCGTGATTCCTCCCGTCAATCCGCCTTCATCCGTGGCGCCGCATCTTGAGGAGACGCCCGCCGACACACCCATGCCCGATTCCGAAGTCTCGCAGATCACGGGAAAGATTAACGACATCGGCAAGCTCGAAGCCCATGTGCACTACGAATTTCGCGGCGACGAAGAATTGCTGCTGCGTTCGGTGTTTCGCCGCGTGCCTGAGGCCAACTGGCAGCGCGTCGTCGAGAACATTAATGCCAGCATGGGCGGCGACGTCACCAACCTTAAGGTCAGCGATCCCGCGGCAACCCGCGAGTCGTTCACCCTTTCCTATGACGTTGCCAAGGTGAACTTCCTCGACTGGTCGAAGAAGAAATCTGAAATCACTTTGCCGCTGGTGCAGTTCAATTTGCCCGACGTCGATACCGACGACGCCGACGCCGACGCCGATCCCCTCAAACTCGGCCCGAAGGCGGAGTACTCGTACAACATCTCGCTGGAACTGCCCGCCAAGTACACCGCCCACGCTCCGCTGGCCTTCTCGCTGAAACGCGACTACGCGGAGTATTTGGCCACGTACAAGATTGACGGCGGCGTCTTCACCGCCGGCCGCAAGCTGACGCTGCGTCAGGACGAACTCCCCGTCGCCCGCGCCGAGGATTACGAATCCTTCCGTCGCGCCGTGGGCGCCGACCTAGCTCAGCAGTTGTCCATTGAAACCTCGGGAGCCGGAGCTCCGGTTCCTCCTCCTGACATGAAGGCCGACGATCTGATCGACAGCGCCCGCGCTGCTGCGGACAGTGGCAACCTGCCGGTGGCCCTCGTGCTCCTGAAGCGCGCGACGGAAGTGGATCCCAAAAGCAAAATCGCCTGGAACAATCTCGGCCTCATTTATCTCGCGCAGCGCCAGAACGAGCAGGCCATCGCGGCCTTTCAGAAGCAGCTTGAGGTCAATCCCTACGATCAGTACGCCTACAACAACCTCGGCCGCGTCTATTGGAACGATCGCAAGTACGAGGACGCGGTCAAGGCCTTCAACAAACAACTCGAGAACAATCCGCTCGACAAGTTCGCCCACGCCAACCTGGGCCAGATGTACTCCGAGTGGCACAAATACGATCTCGCCGTCGCCGAACTGGAAAAAGCAGCGGCGGTCACTCCCGACAGCGCCCCCGATGGCTCGACCGAACCCGCCGCCGAGTTGCAGGTGAGCCTGGGCGACGCCTACCTCAATCTTGGCCAGGACGACAAAGCGCTAGCCACTTTCGATCACGCCGTCGAACTCGCCGCCACGCCGATAGTCTGGAACAACATCGCCTACCAGCTCTCGCTGAAAAATTCTCATCTCGACCGCGCCCAGCAGTACGCCGAGTCCGCCGTGTCGGCCACGGCTGCCGCGCTGCGCAACGTTTCGCTCGATCGCCTCTCGAACAGAGAATTGCCCCTGGTTTCATCACTGGTCGCCTACTGGGACACGCTGGGCTGGGTTCATTTCGCGGAAGGCAATCTCGACAAAGCCCAAAAATATGTCGCCGCCGCCTGGGAACTCGGTCACCACGGCGAAGTCGGCGACCATCTCGGCCAGATTTACCAGAAGCGCGGAGACAAAGATCGCGCCCTGCGCACCTACGCGCTGTCACTGAATGGACTGCGCCCCACTCCCGAAACCCGTGGCCGGCTAGCCTCTTTGGCAGGAGGCGACGCCAAGGTCGACGCCGCCGTAGCCCGCTACAAAGAAGAGCTCCAGCATCTCAGCACCATTGACCTGGGCAAGGCCCACCAAACCAGCAACGCCGATTTCTTCATCCTGTTGAGTGGTGGCGGAGGCTCGCCCGCGAAAGTCGACTCGGTCAAGTTTGTCAGCGGAGACGAAAAGCTGAAGTCGCTCACCGACGCGCTCCGCACCGCCGACTACCATCTCACCTTCCCCGACGACACTCCGGTCAAGGTCTTCCGCCGCGGCACGCTCTCCTGCGCCATCGCCACCGGCAAATGCGAGTTCGTGCTGGTCATGCCGGATGATGTGCGCACGGTGGACTGAGGCGTGCAGTTAGCCAGGTGGATCAGTGTTAATCGCGATTCAATCGCCGGATCACGAAATCCACGTCGAGACGGTGTCGGCCACAACCCATTTGCCGCCTGTTTTCCGCATATAGACAAATTTCCCTTCACCGCACAATCCACACAGGTGTTCGGTGTAGAACAACGCCTCGGTCAAGTCGCGATTGAAGGCGACGCGCGAGAACGTCAATGCTCCGTAGCTGGATGGAAATCTCGCAAAGAACGCCTTCGATGGATAGAGTTTCATCTCTTGTTCGGTGGCGACTTCGTAGCGTGCGGGCAACTCAAACCTCTGCTCCAAGGTCACGTCGCGCAGGTTAGCCGCCCAAAACTCAAACACTAGGGAACGGCGCAACTGGCGGATGGTCGCCCTCGCGTGGCCCGTGCTCGCAACGAGCGACATGTACTGCCTGAACTTGTTTGAATTAAGCGAGTGCTCTGAAAATGTCGTTCGTCCGTCTATTACGACCAGCCCGTTGCGGTCGCCCAAATCGTGAGACTCCCCAGTGAGGTTCGGCTCAATGTACGCCGACAACACATGGTACTGCTCGGAAGCGGCGAGTTCGGGGTTCGGACGGAGGACGCGATGAGCTGCGAAGAGAGCAACCACGCCCAAACTGAATGCAATCAGCAGCCATCGTGCCACACGCATTAAGTGCTTCATACACCTGAATAGACACCGCAGCCGCGTCAGAGCGATAACTACCGCTAACGAGTTAGCCTAGATCATGTCGACCAGGATCTCTCAGCCTGCCTCACTCCACCCCGCACCGCCGCCCATGCCACGCCGTCGCCTGCTCGTAAGCATGCGCCAACCGCAACACCAAATCCTCCCGCCAATGCGGCCCCGCAATCTGCAGCCCGATGGGCAACCCGCTCTCCGTAAATCCGCAAGGCACTGAGATCGCCGGCAATCCCCACACATTGAACGGCCGAGTATTCCGCAGCAGCTTCAGCTCCGCCGGACGCAGCGCATCCGGATCCGCCTTCAACTCCGCAATCGCCGGTGCCGCGGTCGGCGTCGTCGGCGTGACCAGCACATCGACATCGGCGAACACCGCACAAATGCCGCGCCGAGCTTCCTCCAACTCGCGGCGCCGCTGGATGTACTCCGCCGCCGTGACCGCGTCGCCATTCCGGATGCGCCGCACCGTCTCAGCCTGATAAAGTTCCGGGCTCTTCGCCACGTTCTCGGCGTGAAACGCATAAGACTCGGCCGCCTGCAACGTGCGGTCCGTCGGCACGTCATTCTCGCCAAACCGCACTTCCCTCGACTCCGCGCCGAGGCTTTGAATCCCCCGCAGCGCATGTTCCATCGCCGAAGCCACTTCCGCGTCAAGATCGTCAAAAAAATATCCCCGCACCACGCCCACCCGCATTCCCTTTGCACCCTCGCGCAGCGCGAAAACATAATCCGTCACCGGAACATCCGCCGAAGTAACGTCCGCCGAATCGTATCCCGCAATGGCTAACAGCACGACCGCCGCATCCTCCACCGTCGCGGCCAGCGGCCCAACATGATCCAGCGACCGCGACAGCGGAATCACTCCCCGGCTCGACACGCGTCCGTACGTCGGTTTCAGCCCCACGCAGCCGCACAGCGACGCCGGTTCGCGAATCGACCCCGCCGTGTCAGTCCCAATCGCGGCATAAGCCAGCCCGGCAGTCACGGCCGCAGCCGACCCTCCCGACGATCCTCCCGCCATGCGCCCCAGATCCCACGGATTGTGCACATCCCCGAAATGACTGACCAACGAACTCCCGCCGTAAGCGAACTCATGCAAATTATTTTTCCCGACGATAACCGCCCCAGCCTCCCGCAGCCGCCGCACCACTTCCGCATCGTGATCCGCAACGCGATCCTTGTAGTACGCGCTACCCGCCGTCGTACGAACTCCCGCCACGTCGATCAGATCCTTCAACGCCATCGGAACTCCATGCAGCGCCCCGCGCCACTCCCCGCGCAAAAGCTCCGCCTCAGCCCTCCGCGCCTCCGCCAGCGCCGACTCCGCCATCACCGTAATGAAAGCGTTCAGCGCAGGGTTCAGCTTCTCTATGCGCGCCAAACACTCGCGCGCAACCTCCACCGGAGAAACTTCTCTCCGCCGCAAGCGCTGCCCCAGCTCAGAAATCGTAGTGAAGTCAGTCATTGAGATGAGCCATTGTAAAGGCACCGTGGAAGAGCGGCCCTTCTAGGGCCGCGTAAGGCGCGTGAGATTAGTGGGCTTCAGCCCCTGTGTCCTCCGTTTCCTCTGTGGTTTTAATTTTTCAACCCCTTCTGCATCGCCGTCATCCAAAGTCCTATAATTGTTGCAGTCGGCAAACTGGGGGCCAAAGAAAATCATGGCAGAGATGACGATCGCGCCCGTTGCGACGCACGGTTTCTTTGTGGATGGCCGGTGGCGGGAAGATGGCGATATCGTCGAGATCCACGCCCCCTACGACGGCGCCCTGATCGCACGCGTCGTGCAAGGACGCCGCGAGCACGCTGAAGCCGCCATTGCCGCCGCCGTCAAGGCCTTCGGTACAACGCGCCGCCTGCCCGCGTTCGAGCGGCAACGCGTTCTGCGACGAATTTCCGCCTCCATCGCCGAACGCAAAGAGGAATTCGCCCGCACTCTAGCGCAAGAGGCCGGCAAGCCCATCAAGGCCGCCCGCACTGAGGTCGAGCGCGCCATCTTCACTTTCAACGTCGCGGCCGAAGAGACCACTCGCATCTACGGCGAATATCTCCCGCTCGACTGGCAGGAATCCACCGCCGGACGCTGGGGCATCGTCCGCCGTTTCCCCCTGGGTCCCATCGCCGGCATTACGCCTTTTAATTTCCCCATCAACTTGGTCGCGCACAAAGTTGCCCCGGCCATCGCCGCCGGCTGCTCCATGGTTCTGAAGCCCGCGCCCCAAACCCCGCTCTGCTCGCTCCTTCTCGCCGAGTGCGTGCAACAGGCGGGCTGGCCCGATGGCGGCCTCAGCGTGCTCCCACTTTCCAACGAAGACGCCGGCCTTCTGGTCACCGACGACCGCATCAAGCTCATCAGCTTCACCGGCAGCGTCCCCGTCGGCTGGGACATCAAACGCCGCGCCGGAAAAAAGAAAGTCGTCCTCGAACTCGGCGGCAACGCCGCTGTCATCGTCCACAGCGACGCCGACCTCCCCTACGCCGCCGAGCGCTGCGTTACCGGCGGTTTCGGCTATGCCGGCCAGACTTGCATTTCCGTGCAGCGCATCCTGGTCGAGCATTCGGTCTACGGAAAATTCACCGACCTCTTCGTCGACCTGGTGAAGCAACTGAAGACGGGCGATCCGCTCGACGAGTCCACCGACGTCGGCCCTCTCATCCGCAACAGCGACGCCGTCCGCACCACAGCGTGGGTCGAAGATGCGGTAAGCGCCGGCGCGCGCCTGCTGTGCGGTGGCCAGCGCAAGGGACAGGTCGTCGAGCCCACCGTCCTCACCGGCACCAAGCCCGAGATGAAAGTAAACTGCCAGGAAATCTTTGGCCCCGTCGTGACGGTCGAGCCCTACAAGGATTTCGACGACGCTCTGCGCAAGGCCAACAACTCCGTCTATGGCATGCAGGCCGGCGTCTTTACCCGCGACGCCAAGCTGCTCTTCCAGGCCTACGAAGAACTCGAAGTCGGTGGCGTCATCGCCGGAGACGTCCCTTCCTTCCGCATCGATCAAATGCCCTACGGCGGCGTCAAAGATTCCGGCCTCGGCCGCGAAGGCCTGCGCTACGCCATCGAAGAAATGACCGAACCCAAATTGATGGTCATGAATCTCCGCTAGTATCACTCGCGGACGCATTCGTCCGGGGCCGCCGGGTGCCCCATTTCTCGCGCGTTCTTGGCGCGAGAAGTGGGGACTTCGCACTCACCCCTGCATAGCTTCCTTCGTGAACCTTCGTGTCCTTAGTGGTTGATGCTTTAGGTTTCATGGCAGGTCTCCTGCGCCGCCCCTTGAAAAACTCAACATTCTTTCAGTAACGTTTCCATCGAAACTTTTTTCTTTTCCAAATGGCAAAAATCCGCGACAAATTCCATCGAAATATTTATAATTTCGAGTTTCACAGCCAACTCAGAGAACCAGTGGGTGGTTTTCTTTTCGCCGTACTGAATTAGTATTCAACCGAACAGCGGACGATTGGACGAGAAACGATCGAACCAGAAACGATCCGCCGGGTCTCTTAAGCCAGATCTACTAAGGGAATGTCGCAGATCTTTCATCGCAGCACGAATACCCTGTCCCGCGCCACCATTTTTGGCGCGGTATTCGTCGTTGCTGCCCTGGCCTGGATGGCCATGGAAATCCAGCGTTCGCCCTACGTCACTTACGCGGGAGTCCGCAAGCCGCAGCCCGTCCCGTTCAGCCACCAACATCACGTCAGCGGACTCGGCATCGACTGCCGCTACTGCCACACCTCGGTTGAGACCTCCAGCTTTGCCGGCATTCCTCCGACCAAGACGTGCATGAACTGCCACTCGCAAATCTGGACCAACGCCAAGCTGCTTGAACCGGTCCGCGCCAGCTACAAATCCGGCGAATCGCTGCAGTGGACGCGGGTCAACCAACTCCCCGACTTCGTCTATTTCAATCACAGCATTCATATCAACAAAGGAGTCGGCTGCAACACCTGTCACGGCCCCGTCGACCAGATGCCGCTGATGTACCAGCAGGAAAGCCTGCAAATGGAGTGGTGCCTGAGCTGCCATCGCGCGCCAGAAAAGAATCTGCGCCCGCGCAGCGAAGTGTTCAATATGCGCTATCAGCAACCGACAAGCGCGAATCCAGTAGTAGTCGACGGCCAAAGCTACACCGATCAGGCCGAGTTAGGCGCGGATTTGCTGAGGAAGTACAACGTGCGCAGCGTCAAAGACATTACGACCTGCAGCACTTGTCACAGGTGAGAGCTTTGAAAGGGTGCGGCTTCAGCCGCGCCGCACGAAGGTTTTTTGTGGAAGAGCCCGGCTTTAGCCGGGCGGCAGAAGCCGAAATCGAGATGGGACTTCAGCCCCTGACGTCAGAACGGCAAGTCAGCCGCACAGCGGCGCAAGAATGCAGCCCACGGCGCAAGCCGTGGGGTTGGACGCAAGACAAGCAGCAAGCCCCGAAGGGGCGAAAGAAATTGAGCGCGCATCGCTGAAGCCCCGAAGGGGCGGCATGTGAAAGCCCGGCACGGAAGTGCCGGGAAGGCGTGCAAAAATTGGAACGAGTCCCGTAGGGACGGCACGATTTTCGTGCCCAGCGCTTTAACGATTTACCCGAATGACCAACGACGAAAAAAATAATGGCGGCCTGATCCAAATCAAGACCCGCGAAGACGTTTGTCCTTCGAAAAAACTGGACCTGACCCTCGTCCGCGAAAAAATCGACCAGGCCACGGCCCACGATGCCGCCCAAAAAACCGGGCCGGAATATTGGCGTAGCCTCGAAGAACTCGCCGGCTCCTCCGAATTCAAAGAGGCCCTGCACCGCGAATTCCCCAAAGGCGCCTCCGAATGGGTCGACTCCGTCTCCCGCCGCGGCTTCCTGTAAGTCATGGGCGCGTCGCTCGGCCTCGCCGGCATGACCGGATGCGTCCGCCTCCCGCTCGAGCCCATCGTCCCCTACGTCCGC
>Ga0181523_10005238_pt1 | contig 10813 bp, 11 predicted proteins | sample PEATcosm2014_Bin_43_FD_119752 | JGI IMG/M metagenome (GOLD analysis project Ga0181523, IMG submission 119752) | Peatland microbial communities from MTU Mesocosm Facility, Houghton, MI, USA - PEATcosm2014_Bin05_30_metaG | ecosystem: Environmental > Terrestrial > Soil > Wetlands > Peat | place... | reverse complement strand
GGCTACCGCGGGCTTGGTGGTCGCCTATAACGGCAAGCCTTTGACTGCCCAGCAACGCCGCGAGGAAGAGGCGCGCGTTGGACGTTTCGTCCAGCATCCTGAGGAACTGAGCAAGAAACGGGAACAGGAGCGCCAGTACACCGAGCGCAGTCTGCGCATCACGCGCGCACTGCCCGATGCCTTCCTGTTCGAGTATGCCGGAGAAGAACCGGGCTCGGAAGGCATTGGCCGGGCCGGCAGCCCTTTGGTCAAGTTGAAGTTCCGGCCGAATCCCCGCTACCAACCGCCATCGCGGGTAGAAGAGGTTTTGACAGGCATGGAGGGTTACTTGCTGGTAGACGCCACGAATTACCGACTTGCCAGCATTGACGGCACCCTCGTCAAAGAGGTCGGCTTCGGATGGGGAATTCTTGGACATCTTGACCGAGGTGGCCGGTTCGTCGTGCAGCAGGAGGAGGTCGGTGACAATCTGTGGGAAATTTCAAGCATGACTTTAAACATAACGGGGAAAGTTTTGCTCTTTAAGAGTCTCTCCTACAACTCGACGGAAACCTTCAGCGGCTTCAAGCAGGTTCGCTCGGACCTGACGTTCGCGCAGGCGCTGGAATTGCTGAAGAAGGAAGAATCCACAGTGGCCGCGGAAGCCGCCGACAATTCTGCTCGCGGCCAACCTGCCCATCCGTAAGGAGACTAAACTTTCCCGGCGCTAAGCGTTTCTTCGCGCACGGTGAACTTTTTCACCAGATCTTCGCGCACCTTGTACCCCGTTCCGGGCGCGTCACTGATGGGGATCATGCCATCGGCGCGGACTTCCACCTCGGGTTCGATGATGTCTTCCTTCCAGTAACGCTTCGATGCGGACACATCTCCGGGCAGGCGGAAATTCTCAAGCGTCGACAACGCGATGTTGTGCGTCCGCCCTACTCCCGATTCCAGCATCCCACCACACCACACGGGAACGTTGTGCCGCACGGCGACATCGTGAATCTTCTTGGCTTCGCTGAAACCACCCACGCGACCCACTTTGATGTTGAGGATGCGGCAGGCGCCGGTCTCGAGCGCAAAATCGGCATCGCGCGCATTCAGAATTGATTCGTCCAGACAAATCGCTGTGCGAATGGATCTCTGCAGGCGAGCGTGAAGATAGATGTCGTCGTTCCACAGAGGCTGCTCGATCATCAGCAGGTTGAAGGCATCGAACTTGCGCAGGTGCTCAATCTGATCGAGCGTATAGGCCGAATTCGCGTCTACGCTGAGAACAATGTCGGCCCAGCGGGCGCGGATCTTCTCCAGGATATTGAGATCCCATCCTGGCTTCACCTTGATCTTGATCCGGCGGTATCCGGCTGCCAATTCAGTTTCAATCTTTTGCAGAAGTTGTTCAGGCGTGTCTTGAATGCCGATGGAAACGCCGCAGGCGATCTCGCGCCGCGTTCCTCCCAATGACTTCCAGAGCGGCTGCTGTTTCTGCCGGGCCTCGGCATCCCATACCGCGTTTTCGAGCGCGGCCTTGGCCATGCGATGGCCACGGACTCGGGCAAAGCGCGCTGCGCAATCCCGGCCGGCATCCAACTCGCTTTGCAGGAGAAGTGGCGCCAGATACTTCTTGATCGTGGGCCACGCGGTTTCCGTCCATTCCGGACTGTAGAAAGGATCTTCCCCGGCGACACACTCACCCCAGCCGCGTACTCCGTCCGCTTCGACGCTCACCAGCAGGATGCGGCGGCTGTAAACCCGACCAAAGCTCGTTTCAAAAAAATGCACGAGCGGCATATGAATTTCACGTAGAGTTACGGATTCGATTTTCATGATGTGTTGTTAATACCGCCAGCTTTCGTTCCAGTCTCCCAGCAGGAAACGACCATCGCCACACGGGTCGCGTTCGTAGCCGAGCACGCTCAGTCCTTCGGTAAATGCGTTTTTGAACCGCTCACGATTACTTTCCTGCACTGCTTGCGCCAGCGCACGCGTCTGAGCATCGGCCTTCCATTCGTAAATTTGCGCGGGCACGTCGATTTGCGCGCGACATTCGAACCTTGCGCGCGGAGCGCCCGCCAATGCTGCTTCGACCCGATTTGACTTCATCCACCACTCCGCTACCAGTCGGTCGGTGGGCAAACTACCCTGTAACGGAGACGAAGTAATGCCATACTGGTTCACGTTGTAGCGCCGCGCGATCGCGCCCAGTTTCTCGATATTCAGATACGCGTTCTTGATCTCGAGCGGATCGAAGGTCCACTCCATCAGCTCGAAACCCCTTGCCAGAGCGTCTTCTCGCTGACTGAGCTTTATGCGACGACCTAAACCGACATTGCGATATCGCTGGCGAACGGCCAGCATTTGCGAATGCAGGTAGCCGTGGCCGTTGCGCATTCCCGGAATCGCGAGCGCGAAGCCGATTAGCTGGTTTTCGGCGAAGGCGCCAATCACTTGGCCGCCGATCTTCGCTGCCACCACGAACATGCGCACCGGAATCAGGTCCGCGTCGGCGAACTGCCATACTTCTTTTTGCAGCACGAAGCAGGCCTGCAGCTCCTCCAGTGCTTCGCACTTGCGGATGGTCACCGCGTCGCTAGTCGTCATTCCGGCTGACGAGCCGTTGGCGGCGCCGGTCACGTGGTTGTTTCCTGCTGCTTCGCCTGTTGCCACAACGTTTCCAGTTCGTCCATCGATGCCTGCTGTGGCACTCGCCCGGTGGCGCGCAGTCGGTCTTCCATCCATTGAAAGCGACGCTTGAATTTGCGATTGGTCTTGCGCAGCGCCGATTCTGGATCGAGCGATAGATAGCGCGCAATATTCACCAGAACAAAGAACTGGTCTCCAACTTCATCTTCCAGGCGCTCACGCAACACCGGCGGAATCTGCGGCCGTCCCGAGCCGGCAATTCCCTTGCTTGCCGATTGACTGGGGAAGGATTGCGTGGGCATCGCTCTGAGTTCCTCGCGCAACTCCGTCGTCTCTTCTTCGAGCTTGGCGAAGAGCCCTTCAATCTCCGGCCAGTCAAATCCTACGTGCGCTGCCCGAGAACTGAGTTTATAAGCCTCCATCAGTGCGGGCATTTTCGACGACACGCCGGCGAGCACGGATTGTGCGTCGGAGAGCTGCGCTTCCTGCTTGCCCTCGTCCGCGCCGAGCTTTTTTTTCTCTTTCTCCTTTTCTTTCTCAAGCGCCTTCAGGGCTTCCCAGTTGCGCAGCACTTCGGCGGGAGTATCCGCCTTCACGTCGCCAAAAACGTGGGGATGCCGATCCACCAGTTTGTTGGAAAGCCGATCAAGGACATCATCTATCGAGAAGTGGCCCGCCTCCCGTGCCATCTCGGAATAGAACAGCACCTGCAACAGCAGGTCACCCAGTTCGCCGGTCAGTTCGGGCCAATCTCGGTTGTCGATGGCTTCCAGGACCTCGTAAGTTTCTTCCAGGGTGTAGGGCTTGATGGTGTCGAAGGTCTGTTCGCGGTCCCAGGGACATCCGCCGGGAGCCCGCAACCGCGCCATGATCTGAACCGCTCGCTCGAATCGTTCGCCGGTGGTGGACATCCTGTTCACTGTAAATGAGGTGAATTCCGTGAGCAATGGCGGTCGGGTTTGTGGAGCGACGGCGTCTCGGCGGCCGGGCGGGGACGCGCGACGCTCCCTCGTCAGTTTCTGTCGTACCTATTGCAGCGAGCGAACCAACAACTCGGTTTCATCCGAGATAATCGCGTCCACGCTCCACTCCGCAAAATCATGTAGGCGCGCGGCCCGATTCACGGTCCAGACCATGATCTTCTTGCCTGCCGCGTGAACGAGGTCGACCAACTTCCTATTGGCGAGTTCAAACTGCGGAATCACCCATGGTGTGGGCGTCTGGCGCCAAGCGCGAAGCCGCTCGGCTGTCTCGCAAAGAAATCCCAACGGAATCGCCGGGTCTAGATCGCGGATTGCGGTTAGGACGTCGGGAAGAAACGACGAAACTACATATCCTTTTTGCGGCGGATGCTTATGCAACTCTGCCAGCGTCTGCGACTCCAGGTGCGCGACCTTCAACTCGATATCGAGAAACGCCCGGTGGGCAAAATGACTGAGAACATCTGCCAGTGTGGGCAGCGGCAGGCTGTTCGAGGTGGTGGCTTCAATTTTCATTCCGCCGACGGTTGCGTCGTGGCAGATCACGGCTTGCCCGTCGCTCGAGCGTCGCACGTCAAATTCAAAGCCGTCGCAGCCGTGCTGCAGGCAAAGTTCGAACGATGCCAGCGTATTTTCGGCGGTTTCCCGCGATGCTCGTGCCCCGCGATGCCCGAGGAGAAGAGGCCGTGTCATTCGAGTCCCGAAACAAGAGAAAAAAAACAACAAGAATTGTTTTTCTGTGCGTACTCTGCGATCTCTGCGGTAAAAGGGTTCTCAATCCAGATCGAAATCCCGGATCGGCTTCCCTGTGTCCGGAGTTTCCTTGGCCTTCTTGACCGCCTCCTGGAATTTTTTCTCGAGCAGTTCGGAGGCATGCTTTTGCGCTTCCAGCGACTGGCGGAAGATCGAGTCGCGACGGCTGTCTTGCTCCTTCATGGCGCGGGCCGCCTCTTCCATATCGTTGAAGGTTTTCGGCTTGACCGGCGCGGTGTGAGCGATGATGCTGCGCGTTGCGGCATCGACTTTCAGGACCGCGCCGCAGCACGGACAGGTCACGTCAAAATTAGATTCACGAAAATTGGATTCGCGTTTCGCCACTCGCCGATCATATCGCAATCGGGCGCAATTCGCCGCAATCCGCGTCAGCGTGGCGTGAGTCGTATGGGCAAGACGTGGAAAAAATACAGCATTTCCCATGCCAGCAGGACGATCGAGACCAGCACCACCAGAATGGCCAGAATTTCACCAAAGTTCAGGCCCCTGCTCTGCTCGAAACGGCGAGCCCCGAGGCTCAAAATATTCAGCGTGGCAAAGCCGAAGACCAGCGCCCAGAGGATGTTGTAAATCTCATCGCGGCCCGATCGCAGAAGGATCATCGCGGGCAGAACCGCGACTGCCAGCGCGTGCAGCGCACGGCCATAGAACGCTGCCCAGCCGTGAACGGATCCCGTGGCAAAGAATAACGACGGGCAACTTCGAGCAGAAGTGAAGGGTCGATGCAGTTTCATGCGGAAATCTGATAGTACCGTGTTTGCCTTCCCCAAGTCAGCCGGGCGGCAACAAAGGCACCTCGCAGGTAACTCCCACAGGTAACTCGTACAGGTAACCATGGTTGCTTTTCTCAGGACGGTCGCAGAGGATAGTACGCGAACTGGTACACGGGAAATCATGCGATGATCGTCAACTTCGCCGAGCGGGCGCACAACCACAACTGGGAACTGGACCCGGTCACCCGGTCTCTGCTCGATACCGATTTCTACAAACTGCTGATGCTGCAGTTCATCTGGAAGCATTATCCGAAAACCCAGGTTTCGTTCTCGCTGTTCAACCGCTCGACGTCGGTGCGCCTCGCCGACATGTTCTCGCGCGAGGAACTCATCCATCAGATGGAACACGCTCGCCGCCTGCGGTTTCGCAGGTCGGAGCTGGTGTGGCTGGCCGGTAACACTTTCTACGGCCGCCGCGGAATTTTTGAACCTGCATTTCTGGAATGGCTGGAACGCGACTTCCGATTGTCAGACTACGAACTATCGGTCAAGGACGGACAGTTTCATCTCTCCTTCGATGGCCTGTGGACCGAGACCACGATGTGGGAGCTTTATGCGCTTTCGATCCTGGACGAGCTCAAAACCAGGGCGGGATTGAAAAGATTGCGCGAGTTCGGTCTCGACATCCTCTATGCCCGCGCGAAAACGAAACTCTGGGGCAAGATCGAGCGGCTGCGCGGCGTTCCGGGACTGGCGGTGGCCGACTTCGGAACGCGGCGCCGGCACAGCTTCCTCTGGCAGGAATATGTGGTCAACGCCATGGCGGCGAATCTGGGCAGCACCTTTACTGGAACTTCGAATGCATTCCTGGCCCATAAGCATGACCTCGAAGCCATCGGAACTAACGCGCATGAAATCCCTATGGTCCTCGCCGCGCTCGCGCCCGATGACGAGGCGCTGAAAGCTTCGCAATATCGGGTTCTTGAATTGTGGCAGGCCACTTACGAAGGCGCACTCCGGATCATGCTGCCGGATACCTTTGGAACCTCGCAATTTCTCGACAACGCTCCTGATTGGGCAGCGGATTGGACAGGACAGCGCATCGACAGCAAGAATCCTTACGTTGCCGGCGACGAATACATCGAATGGCTCAAACGGCGCGGTCGGGACCCGCATGACAAGCTCATCATCGCCTCCGACTCTCTTGACGTCGATGACATCCTCGGTTTGCATGCTTATTTTGGCGGAGCGATTACCGGCGGCGCTGCGGTCGGCGGCGCGGTAAACGCTTTCCGCAACTCTGCCGATTTCCTCGATCCGAAAAAGTGGACTCCTGGCCGCCGCATTCGTTTCAGCGCAGGTTGGGGAACTTTGCTCACTAACGATTTTCGCGGCTGCGATCCAGCGAGCGCCAGCGACTTCGACCCCATTAGCCTGATCTGCAAAGTGACCACGGTTGAAGGCAGGCCCGCGGTTAAACTCTCCGACAACTACGCCAAGGCGCTGGGCACGCCCTCCGAAATCGAACGCTACCGGCTTGTTTTCGGCAGCAAGGGACTGAGCAACATTCCCGTGATCACGTAACCAACTCGATGTCGACACTTGGCTTCAATTTCTTATACGGCACCGCATGGAAAGAAGATCGTACTGCAGCGCTGACCGAGCTCGCGCTCCGCATGGGTTTTCGCGGCATTGATACGGCGAATCAGCGACGGCATTACTTTGAAGAGGGTGTCGGTGAGGGATTAGCCGCCGCCTATCGCGCCGGCATCGTTACGCGCGACGATCTTTTCCTGCAAACGAAATTCACCTATCAGCGCGGTCAGGACCACCGCCTTCCGTATGACCCTGCAGCTTCTCTTTCCGTTCAGGTGGCACAATCGATGGCCAGCTCGCTCGACCATCTCGCGACCGATTACCTCGACAGTTACGTATTGCATGGGCCCGCATCCAACTACGATTGGAGCGATGACGATGCTGAAGTCTGGGACGCCATGCGCAAAGAGCGCGATGCCGGACGCACTCGTCTGCTCGGTGTAAGCAATGTTGGTCTGCACCACCTGCAACAGATGGTCGCCGCGGGAGCCGAACGTCCCGCATTCGTGCAAAACCGCTGCTACGCGCGCCTCGGCTGGGACCGCGCTGTACGGCAGTTCTGCCGCGAGCACAACATTGCCTATCAGGGGTTCTCGTTGCTCACCGCGAATCAGGAGGTGCTCAACCATCCTCTGATCGCCGGCGTAGCCGCAAGCGCCGGAGCAACGCCGGCTCAGATTATATTCAGGTGCGCCAACAGCATCGGCATCCTGCCTTTGACCGGCACTACTAACGCCGAGCACATGAAGCAAGATCTGGCCATCTTCGCGCTGAAGCTCCCACCCGAAACGATGGAAGCCGTCAACTCTCTATCCGGCTGAGACGGGGCAAACCCCGTCTCTACTCAGTGCCTCTCTGTAGAGACGCGGCTTGCCGCGTCTCCTCCGCGCGCTACGATACTATTTCCCCTGCGCGACCGCCTCGCGTTCGCCAACCTGTTGCCGCCACATGGCGTAGTACAAACCTTTCTGGTCGAGCAATTCAGAGTGCCGTCCGGATTCGACGATGTGTCCGCGCTCGAGCACGTAGATGCGGTCGGCATGCATCACCGTGGACAGGCGATGCGCAATCAGAATCGTGATCGCCTCCTGATTGGTGGCTACTTCGCGGATGGTGCGGCTGATTTCTTCTTCGGTCAGCGAGTCGAGAGAAGACGTCGCCTCATCGAAGACCAGCAACTGCGGATGCCGCAACAGGGCGCGCGCAATGGAAAGGCGCTGCTTCTCGCCTCCCGATACCTTCACGCCACCTTCGCCGATCAGCGTGTCCAGGCCGCGGTCTGCGCGGGAGAGCAAGCTGTGCGCGGCCGCCTGCTGTAAAACCTCCATGCATTCCTCGTCGGTCGCCTCGGGATTCACGAAGAGCAGGTTTTCACGGATGGAGCCGGAAAACAGCTGCGTGTCCTGGGTCACAAACCCGATCGTTTCCCGCAGCAGATCCAGATCCACGCGATCGGATGAAATTCCGTTATAGAGAATCGCGCCCGACTTGGGAGCGTACAAACCTACCAGAAGCTTCACCAGCGTTGACTTCCCTGCCCCGGACGGCCCGACAAATGCAATCGTGTCGCCGCGAGCCGCGCTGAAACCGATCTCATCCAATGCCAGACACGAAGAACTCTGATGTTGAAAACTGACCCGCTCAAACTGCAGCGTCATGAGTTCATCCACCGGTTCCGGATCGGTGGGCTTCGGATCGCGAGGCGTGTCGAGGATTTGCTGGAAGTTCTGCAGCGAAACTTCTGTCTCGCGATAGATATTGATGACGTTCCCCAATTCCTGCAAGGGGGTGAAAATGAAGAACGAATAAATCATCAGGGAGAAAAATTGCCCGATCGTGATCTCCTGGCGAAAGATCAGGTAGAGCATCAGAAACAAGATACTGGTGCGCAGTGCGTTGACTGCCGTCCCCTGGATGAAACTCAGGCTGCGCAGGTACTTCACTTTTTTGAGTTCGAGCTTCAGGATTTTCGCCGTGATGCCGTTGAGCCGCCCTACTTCCTGCTGTGCCAGGCCGAGGCTTTTCACCAACTCAATGTTGCGCAACGATTCGGTGGTCGAACCCGCCAGCGCGGTGGTTTCGGCCACAATCGTCTTTTGCATCTTCTTGATCCGCTTGCTCAGAACCGAGCTGATGATTCCGAGCATGGGGACCGTAATTAAGAAGGCTGGCGCGATCGACCAGTGCACACGGAAGGCATAGATCATCACAAAAACAATGCCTACGACCGAAATGAAAATCACATTGACGGCTGCGGTGATAAACCGCTCCACGTCGCTGCGCACTTTTTGCAGCTTACCGAGGGTTTCGCCGCTACGCTGGTCCTCGAACACCTGGTAAGGCAAATCCAGCGAATGCCGGATGCCGTCGGAGTACATGCGCGCGCCCAAGCGCTGGACGATGACGTTCACGAAATAGTCCTGGAAGTTTTTGGCCACGCGCGAAATAAAGGCCACTCCCACCGCGGCGAGCAGCAAAAGCCCGGCCCCGCGCACAAACTGGGCTTGCGTGTACTGGTGATACCTGGTGGCGTAGCTGTCGATTACATGGCGAAAAATCAGCGGATCGAGCAGGGAAAAGATCTGATTGGTCGCGGCCAGCAAAAGAGCGACCACAAAAAGTCTCCAGTATTGTTTGGAATATTGATAAAGAAGATTCATAGGTGTCGGGGCGGAACTACGCTAGCAATGCCGTTTAGATGGTACGTTGGCGGTTTCGATTCAGGAAACCACGCGGCCGGTGCGGCTAAACCCGCTCCGGGCAGACGGGCGGGGCGCCCGTCTCTCCATCGGATTTCAACTACGCCTCAGGCCGTCCCGGTGTTAGCGAGCGCTTCTACCGCTTCCCACGTGGAGCCGAAGGTCACGAAGAAATCCTTGACCTTCGTAATTTCCATGATGTTGCTGACGCGCGGCTTCATTCCGGTGAGCACCAGATATCGTCCCGTTTTCTGATGCGACACGTACGCGGCCACCAGCGATCCCAAACCCACCGAATCGATGTAGGGGACGTCCGATAGATCGAGAATCGTCGTCTCCGCTTTCTCGTGGTGCACGGCGCGTTCGAACTGCGGAGCGGTCTCCATGGTGATCGGGCCGCGCAGCAGAAGAATCCGCTGATCGTCGGCCACGCCCACATAGCGCTCGACGGTTAGTTCCTGCAATCCCATGGCAGCCCGATTGTAGGCCACCCGGCTCCGCCTGTCACGTATTACAAATCCAATTTTCTCCGCAACTTGCGCGACGGGGCCTCACTGCGGCTTCTTGTCGTCCCCGTGATTTTCGTAGGTTGAGTACTGCCCGCCGGGATGTTTGAGCTTGACGGTAAGCTCCATCTCCGGCTTGTTGATCTCGTAGTCTTCGCCGAAGGTCTGGAAATGCGGCGCCAGCACCTGCACCCGGAGAGGACCATAGGGAATCCCGTCGATGTTCGTCCGCCCTTCCGCGTCGGTTTTCAACTCCATCTCTCCCTTGTCCTGCTTGCCCTTGCCTTTCACGGGATGCAGAACCACCTCGGCATTCCTCACCGGCTTTCCGTCGGTGTCACGCAGCACCAGAAACCGCAAACTCGACGTCGGGCCCGCATCCTCCTGAGCACGGAGCAGACCGACTATGCCGAGCACGATGGCCACTGCCATCAGCGTTGAAACATTTCTTTTCATAGGTAACCTCACTCGAAGGAAACGCCCAGCCCCGGAAGGGGCATCTGCTTATCCACTTTTGGCGTCGCTAAAGCGATGCCCTGATACGAGCCCTGAGTCTTTCGGCAACAGCGTCTTTAGCTACCGAGGCCTTATTGCTACGATTGTTATGGCTGCGGCTTCTGGTCTGCTGGTTTTTCGTTCGCTTTCTTCGTGTCTCCCTGGTCCCCGTACGTCGAGTACTGTCCCCTTGGACGTTTCAGCTTCACTGTAATTTCCAGCTCCGGTTTGTTGATCTCGTAGTCGGCCCCGAAGGTCTGGAAGCCGGGCGCCAGCACCTGCACCCGCAGCGGGCCATATGGGATGCCGTCGATGTTCGTCCGGCCATCGTTGTCCGTCTTCAACTCCATGCCGCCGCGGGCCTGTTTTCCTTTTGGACTTACGGGATGCAACACCACCGCCGCATTCCTCACCGGCTTGCCGTT
>Ga0181523_10005237_pt1 | contig 10814 bp, 19 predicted proteins | sample PEATcosm2014_Bin_43_FD_119752 | JGI IMG/M metagenome (GOLD analysis project Ga0181523, IMG submission 119752) | Peatland microbial communities from MTU Mesocosm Facility, Houghton, MI, USA - PEATcosm2014_Bin05_30_metaG | ecosystem: Environmental > Terrestrial > Soil > Wetlands > Peat | place... | reverse complement strand
TGGAAGAAGGCGGTGGTGACGCTGGCTCCCGGGCAGAAGATCCCCGGACTGTTCGAGGGCGTATAGAGCGATGCCAGTCAACAAGTACAAGCCGACCAGCGCTGGCCGCCGATTCATGGCCGTCAGCTCCTTCGAGGAGGTCACCAAGACCACCCCGGAGCGCAGCCTGACCGTCCATCTCAAGAAGGCGAGCGGGCGCAACAACACCGGCCGGATCACGGTCCGTCACCACGGAGGCGGACACACCAAGCTCTACCGGGTGATCGACTTCCGGCGGACCAAGCGCGACATCCTCGCCCAGGTGGCGGCGATCGAGTACGACCCCAACCGGAGCGCCCGCATCGCTCTCCTCCACTACGCCGACGGCGAGAAGCGCTACATCCTTGCCCCCCTGGGGCTGACCGTCGGGACCCTCATCAGCGCCGGTGCCGGCGCTGAGATCAAGCCCGGCAACGCCCTGCCGCTCTCCAACATCCCGCTGGGCACGACCATCCACAACCTCGAGGTGCTCCCGGGCCGTGGCGGCCAGCTGGTGCGCAGCGCCGGCGTCGCGGCCCAGCTGATTGCCAAGGAGGGCGAGTTCGCCACCGTGCGGATGCCCTCCGGGGAGGTCCGGCGGATCGACGTCCGCTGTTTCGCCACCGTCGGCCAGGTCGGCAACGCCGATCACGAGAACCAGAACATCGGCAAGGCGGGCAAGTCGCGCTGGCGGGGCTGGCGGCCATCGGTGCGCGGCATGGCCATGAACCCCTTCGATCACCCGCACGGAGGCGGCGAGGGTCGCAGCGGCGCCGGCGGGCACCCGCAGACCCCATGGGGCAAGCCGGCACTCGGCTACCGCACCCGCCGCAACAAGAAGACCGACCGCATGATCGTGCGTCGCCGGAAGAAGTGAGACCATGAGCCGTTCCCTCAAGAAAGGGCCGTTCTGCGACGATCACCTGCTCGCCAAGATTCAGAAGCTGAACCAGAGCAGGGAGAAGCGGGTCATCAAGACCTGGTCGCGGCGCAGCGACATCTTCCCGGAGATGGTCGGACACACCATCGCCGTCCATGACGGGCGCAAGCACAACCCGGTGTTCATCACCGAGGCCATGGTCGGACACAAGCTCGGCGAGTTCGCCGCCACTCGCAAGTACCGCGGGCACGGCCACCACACCGAGCGGAGCACTGCCCTCAAGTGAAAGTCATCGCCACTGCCAAGGACGTTCGGATCACCTCCCGCAAGGCGAGGCTGGTCGCTGACAGCGTGGTCGGCCTGCCCGTGGCCGAGGCTCTCGCGCTGCTCAGCTTCACCCCGCGCCACGCCGCCAAGGAGGTGGCCAAGGTGATCAAGTCGGCTGCCGCCAACGCGGAGCACAACTACAACCTGGAGGCCTCCTCGCTCCGCGTCGACCGCATCGACGTCGACCAGGCCGGGATCATGAAGCGCTTCATCCCCAAGCCTCGGGGCATGGCCGGGAGCCTGTTCAAGCGGATGAGCCATCTCCGCTGCTACGTCACCGACGAGGAGCCGGCGCCGGACCGCCGTCGCCGCTCGGTGGTCGCGATGCCGGGCCGGTCGGGAGGACAGGGATCGACCAGGCCGGCGGCCACCCGCCGCCGTCGCCCGGCCCAGATCCGCCGGGCCCAGGAGGCGGCCACCGCGGCAGCCGCCACCGAGCAGGAGGCCCCGGAGGTCCCCGCGAACCTGGCGAGCGACGAGATCCAGACATCCGAGACCGACGCCCGTGACCCGGGCGCGGCGGAGGTCGACGCAGTCGAAGCCGAGGCTGACGCTGACGCTGACGCCGGTCAGGACGACGAGGAGAAGGACTGATGGGACAGAAGGTGAACCCTATCGGCTTCCGCCTCGGGGTCTACCGCCAGTGGGACGCCCGCTGGTATGCGGACAAGGAGTACACCAAGCTGCTCCACGAGGACCTGGCGATGCGCCGGCTGATCGGCAGCCGTCTCCGCAACGCCGGCGTGGCCCGCATCGAGACCGAGCGCAGCGCCAACCAGCTGACCGTGATCATCCAGACGGCCAAGCCCGGCATCGTGATCGGCAAGCAGGGCGCGTCCGTCGACGCCCTCCGCGACGAGCTGGAGAGGATCAGCGGCAAGAAGGTCCGGGTGACCATCCACGAGATCAAGGTGCCCGAGCTGGACGCCCGGCTGGTCGCGGAGAACGTGGCCTCCCAGTTGGAGAAGCGGATCGCCTTCCGGCGCGCCCTCAAGCAGACTGTGATGCGGAGCATGCGGGCCGGTGCCAAGGGCGTGAAGCTCGAGGTGAGCGGCCGTCTGGGCGGTGCGGAGATGTCCCGCCGGGAGTGGGACCGGGATGGACGCGTGCCCCTTCATACCCTCCGGGCCAACATCGACTTCGGCCGGGCCGAGGCGAGGACCACCTTTGGCCGCATCGGTGTCACCTGCTGGATCTACAAGGGCGACTACGTCACCGCCACCGGCGAGCCGGTGATGATCGGGGGCCCGGGGCGTGAGGTGGTCGAGGCGGCCCGTCCGGCCGCGGCGCCCGAACGCGAACGGCGCCCGGCGGTTGCCGCCACAGCGCCTGACCGTGAGGAGGTCGCTCCGGCGGGTCTCACCGATGTGCCCCTCGGGGACGCGGGCGGCGTCGAGGTGGGCCAGACGGACGCGGCGGTCGCGGGGCTCGGGGTCGACACGGCTCTCGGTGAGGCAGATGCCGAAGCCGTCGAGGTGGAGATCGCGGAGCTCGACGAGGAGCTCCCGGAGCTCGAGGCCCATCCCGGCACCGATGCCAAGGTCGAGAAGCTCCCGGTCAAGAAGCCGGCGGCTCGCCGCCGGCCCACTCCGGCCAAGAAGCCGGCCCCGAGCGGCAAGCCCGAGGTTGAGGCTGAGGAGGACTGACGGTGCTGATGCCCAAGCGGACAAAGTTCCGCAAGCTCCACCGAGGACGCCGTCAGGGCAGCGCCCAGCGCGGCAACACGCTGGCGTTCGGCCCCTACGGGCTCCAGGCGCTCGAGCCGTGCTGGATGACCAGCCGGCAGATCGAGGCGGCCCGGCGCGCCATGACCCGCCACGTCCGCCGCGGCGGGCAGATCTGGATCCGGATCTTCCCTGACCACGCCTACACCAAGAAGCCCGCCGAGACCCGGATGGGGTCCGGCAAGGGCGCCCCCGAGGGGTGGGCGGCGGTCGTGAAGCCGGGGCGCGTCCTCTTCGAGATGAGCGGCGTTACCGAGGAGATCGCCCGCGAGGCGATGCGCCTCGCCGCCCACAAGCTCCCCATCCCCACGCGCTTCGTCGCCCGGCAGGGGACGGGGGACGAGGTCGAGGCGGAGGAGACGGCGTGAGCAAGCAGGCCGAGGCGGTGAACGTTCTCCGCACGATGACCAACGAGGATCTCGATGAGCACCTGCGCCAGCAGCGCCGCCGTCTCTTCGAGGTCCGCTTCCAGCAGGCGGCCGGCCAGGTGGAGAACCACCGGCAGGTGCGCGAGCTCCGCCGGGAGATCGCCCGCACCATGACCATCCAGCTCGAGCTCGCCCGCGGCCATCACCTCGTCTCCGACCTGGAGGTCGAGGAGGAGCCCGAGGAGCAGGCGCGTCCGCGCCGCCTCCTCCGACGGCGCCCGACCGCGATCCCGGCCGGGGAGGTCGTGGACGCGGACTTGGTGGACGCGGGGGCCGCCGCCGCGGAGATCGAATCGAACGACGTCGCGGTGGCCGAGCCGGAGCCGACCGCGACGGTGCGCCGTCCCCGAAGGGTCCGCGCTGCCGCGGAACCGGTCGCCGAGGCCGAGCCCGCCGTGGAAACGGCCGGCGACGAGGCGGCGGAGGACGCGGAGGCAGCCGGTGACGGCTCCGAGATCACAGACGAGGGCACCACGGGGCCCGACGAGGAGCAGGCAGATGAGTGAGCAGCCCGTGACCGAGACGATCGTGGAGCGCAGCCGCCGCAAGGTCCGGGACGGTGTCGTCGTGAGCGACAAGATGCAGAACACCGTCGTCGTCCTGGTCGAGGAGAAGAAGCCCCACCGCCTCTACAAGAAGGTGGTCACCCGCAACCGGCGCCTCAAGGTGCACGACGAGGAGGGGAGCTGCGCGGTGGGTGACCGGGTCCGGATCACCGAGACCCGGCCCATCTCCAAGGAGAAGCGCTGGCGGGTCTCCGAGATCATCGAGAAGGCGAAGTAAGCAGTGATCCAGCAGGAGAGCATCCTGAAGGTGGCCGACAACAGTGGGGCGCGTGAGCTCCTCTGCATCCGCGTGCTCGGCGGCAGCCGCCGGAAGTACGGGTCGGTCGGTGATGTCATCATCGGGACGGTCAAGGTTGCCCAGCCCAACGCCCAGGTCAAGAAGGGCGAGGTGGTCCGCGCCGTCATCGTCCGCACCACCCAGCCCTTTCACCGGCCGGACGGCAGCCAGATCCGGTTCGACGAGAACGCTGCCGTGCTGATCAACCCCCAGAACAACCCGCGGGGCACCCGCATCTTCGGTCCGGTCGCGCGCGAGCTGCGGGAGCGGAACTACATGAAGATCGTGTCCCTCGCACCGGAGGTGATCTAGATGGGCACGGTCGCCAAGCGCCGCGCCGCCCTGACCCGGCACCATCGCGTCGAGGTGGAGCACGAGGGCTGGGCAGATGGCGCGATCCGTCCCCTCGACATCCGGAGCGGTGACAACGTGGAGGTCATCTCCGGCAAGGACAAGGGCAAGCGCGGGATCGTGGAGCGGGTCCAGGTGGAGCGCCAGCGGATCGTCATCCGCGGCGTCAACCTGATGAAGCGCCACACCAAGGCCAATACCCAGGGCAACGTGCAGGGCGGCATCGTCGACTTCAACGGGCCGATCGCGTACAGCAACGTGCAGCTGGTCTGCAACCGCTGCGAGAAGAAGACCCGGATCGCCCACCAGGTGACCGAGGAAGGCGTCCGCGTCATGCTCTGCCGCAAGTGCGGCGAGCGCTACGAGCGGGTGACCGGCTGATGGCCGTCGCAGTCGCCGAGGCCCCGCGCCTCCGCCGCCAGTACCAGGAACAGGTCGTCCCCGAGCTGGTCCGGGAGTTCCGCTACACCAACGCGATGCAGGTCCCGCGGCTCGAGAAGATCGTGGTCAACATCGGGTTGGGCGAGGCCATCCAGAACGGGCGTGCCATCGACGCTGCGGTGGCCGACGTCAAGACCATGACCGGCCAGGCGCCCATCGTGATCCGGGCACGGAAGTCGGTGGCCGCCTTCAAGCTCCGCGCTGGGATGCCGATCGGGGTCAAGGTGACCCTGCGGGCCGACCGGATGTGGTTCTTCCTGGACAAGCTGATCAACGTCGCCCTACCCCGTATCCGTGACTTCCGCGGTGTCGACCCCAAGGCCTTCGACGGCCATGGCAACTACACCCTGGGGCTCAAGGAGCAGCTGGTCTTCCCCGAGATCGACTACGACAAGATCGACAAGCTGCGCGGCCTCGAGATCTGTATCGTCTCGAGCGCCAAGACCGATGACGAGGGCCGGGCCCTGCTCACCCACTTCGGCATGCCGTTTCGGAAGAGTTAGTGTTGGTAGATAGTTCGCGCGCGTCGGCACCCGCCGATACGGCGCGACGAGGTGCCCCATGGCCAAGAAGTCACTGATAGCCAAGTCGCTCCGGGCGCCTCGGTTCGCCACCCAGCAGCGCCATCGGTGCGCGCTGTGCGGGCGGCCGCGCGCCTACATGCGCAAGTTCGGGATGTGCCGCATCTGCTTCCGCGGGCTGGCCAGCATGGGCCAGATCCCCGGCGTCAAGAAGAGCTCGTGGTGAGGCAATGACCAGCGACACCATCGCCGACATGCTGACCCGGGTGCGCAACGCTAATGCGGCCAACCACCGGACCGTGGTCATACCCGCCAGCCGGATGAAGGTGGAGATCGCCCGCGTACTCAAGGAGGAGGGCTTCATCGCCGACTACTCCGTGAGCGGGGAGAGCCCCCAGGAGATCATCACCATCACCTTCAAGACGCGCAGCCCGCGCGGCCGGGCGCTGAGCGGCCTTCGTCGCATCAGCCGGCCAGGCCTGCGGGTCTACGCCCGCAAGTCGGAGCTCCCCCGGGTGCTCGGCGGCCTCGGGATCGCGGTCATCTCCACCAGCCAGGGTCTGATGACCGGCCAGACGGCTCAGCGCCTCGGCCTGGGCGGCGAAGTCGTCGCCTTCGTGTGGTGATCTGATGTCGCGTATCGGCCGCAGTCCCATACCGCTTCCCGCCGGCGTCACGGTGGTCGCGACCGGAGCCCACGTCTCCGTGTCGGGCTCTCGCGGCACCCTGGAGCGACTGGTCCCCCCGGCGATGTCCGTTGTGATCGGTGACGGCGTGGTCGAGGTCAGGCGCCCCACAGACAGCGCCGTGCATCGTTCGCTGCACGGGCTCACCCGGACCCTGATCGCCAACATGGTCGAGGGGGTCAGCACCGGATTCACCCGCAACCTCGACCTGGTCGGCGTGGGCTTCCGCGCCACCCGCCAGGGTGCCGACCTGGTGCTGACGGTCGGGTACTCCCACCCGATCCGTTACACGCCCCCTGAGGGGGTGACCATCGAGGTCCCGGCACCGACTCAGATCGTGGTCAGCGGAGCCAACAAAGAGGTGGTCGGCCAGGTGGCTGCCAAGATCCGCTCCTTCCGCAAGCCCGAGCCCTACAAGGGCAAGGGCATCCTCTACCGGGGGGAGCGGATCCGGCGGAAGGCCGGGAAGTCCGGCAAGGCAGCCAAGGGCAAGTAGGCGAGGACGAACGAGGATGTACACCAAGCACGATCGAGAGGCGGCGCGGACGCGACGCCACCTGCGGGTGCGGCGCCGGGTCACCGGCACACCGGCGCGACCCCGCCTCTGCGTCTACCGCAGTCTCCGCCACATCACCGCGCAGGTGATCGATGACACGGCGGGGCGCACCCTGGCCGCGGCCTCGACCCAGGACCCCGAGGCGGTGAGCCGCATCGGGGGCAGCCGGTCGACCGCCGGGGCGGCCGCCGTGGTCGGCGAGCTGGTCGCCGCCCGCGCCCTGGCTGTCGGGGTGTCCAAGGTCGTCTTCGACCGGGGTGGATACCTCTACCACGGCCGCGTGGCCGCTCTCGCCGAGGCCGCCCGCAAGGCAGGATTGGAGCTCTGAGATGGCAATGCGCATGGACCGCCGGGACGAGCGCGGGGGCGAGCGTGGCAGCGAGCTCACCGAGAAGATCGTCTCGCTGAACCGGGTGGCCAAGGTGGTCAAGGGTGGCCGCCGCTTCTCCTTCAGCGCGCTGGTCGTGGTCGGTGACGGCCAGGGCCGCGTCGGAGCTGGGCTTGGCAAGGCCGGCGAGGTGCCGGACGCCATCCGCAAGGGTGTCGAGGACGCCAAGAAGCACATGATCACCGTGCCGCTGGTGGGCCGGACCATCCCGCACGACCTCCGCTACAAGCTGGGGGCCGCCCGGGTGTTGCTCCGCCCGGCGGTGCCGGGCACCGGGGTCATCTCGGGTGGGGCGATGCGGGCCGTCGTCGAGGCGGCGGGGATCCACGACATCCTCACCAAGTCGCTCGGCAGCAACAACCCGATCAACGTGGTCCGGGCGACCGTGGCGGCGCTGGCGAGCATGAAGACCCTGGCCGAGGTGGCGGCGCTCCGCGGGCTGCCGCCCGAGAGGATCGTCGGGCGGAAGCGTGCCGCCCAGATCCTGGGTGAGACCGCAGCGGCGGCGGAGGCGGTATGACCCGCTCCCCCGTCACCCAGACCGCGGCAGGGCCGGCAAAGGAGGCGGGCGCCGCGACCGTCCGCGTCACCTACCGCAAGAGCGCCATCGGCTACGCCCATGACCAGAAGGCGACCGTTGCCGCGCTCGGCCTGCGCCGGATACGCCAGACCGTCGAGCATCCGGACACTCCGGCCCTCCGCGGGATGGTGCACAAGGTGCGCCACCTGGTCAGTGTGGACGGAGTCCCCGCCGACAGCGTCGAGGTGGCGGCCCGGCTGGCGGCCGGCGGCCCGCTCGGTGCCGGTACCGAGGATGCCCCGACCGGGAGAGAGTCATGAAACTTCACGAGTTGCGCCCGGCTCCGGGGAGCCGCCACTCGCGCAAGCGCATCGGCCGGGGCATCTCGGCCGGGCAGGGCAAGACCTCGGGACGCGGTCAGAAGGGCGCCGGAGCCCGCGAGGGATCCAAGGTGCCGCGCGCTTTCGAGGGTGGCCAGATGCCCATCACCATGCGGCTGCCCAAGCTGCGTGGCTTCGCCAACCGCTGGCGGGTGGACTACACGGTGGTCAACCTGAGCAAGCTCAACCGCTTCGCGAGCGGGGCGATCGTCGACGGAGCCGCGCTGCTCCAGCACGGCTTGGTCCGCAGCCCCGGCGAGCGGGTCAAGCTGCTGGCCGCCGGCAGGGTGCGCGTGGCGGTGACCGTCCGCGTTCACCGCGCTTCGGAGGCCGCCCGCCGGGCGGTCGAGGCCGCCGGCGGGCGGGTCGAGCTGCTCGAGGAGCGGGTCGCCCGGGTACAGCGCGTCGGTGTCGCGGCGGCCGAACCCGGCGCGGCGGAGGCGGAGCCCGAGGAGTGAACCTTCTCCAGGCCCTCGCTCAGGCGCTGCGGATCCCCGAGCTCCGCAAGAAGCTCCTCTTCACGGTGCTGCTCCTGCTCGCCTTCCGGATCCTGGCGTCGATCTCCATCCCGGGGGCCAGCCCCACCGCACTCCAGAAGCTCTTCGGCAGCAACACGCTGCTCGGCCTGCTCAACCTCTTCAGCGGCAACGGGCTGGCGAAGTTCACCATCGTGGGTCTCGGGCTCAACCCGTACATCAACGCCACCATCATCATGCAGCTGATGACCGTGGTGTCGGTCCGGCTCAAGGAGCTCTCCAAGGAGGGTGAGATCGGCCGCAAGCGGATCACCCGCTACACCCGCTGGCTCACCGTCCCGCTCGCGGCCCTCCAGGCCTTCGGCTTCATGGCCCTCTTCACCAACCCGGACGTCGCGATCCTGGTCAACCCGAGCGTGACCGAGACCCTGACGATCATCATCACCCTGACCGCGGGGACGATCATCGCCATGTGGCTGGGCGAGTTGATCACCGAGTACGGGGTGGGCAACGGGGTATCCCTGATCATCTTCACCGGGATCATCGCGCAGCTCCCCGGCGCCCTTTTCAGCTACGGCTCCGAGGGCACGCAGAACATCTTCCACATCCTCGAGATGGCGGTGATCGCCCTGATTGCGGCGGCCGGGATCATCGAGGTCCAGCAGGCTCAGCGCAAGGTCCCGATGCAATCGGCCCAGCGCGTGCTCAATCCGCGCACCGGCATGGCATCGGCGGGTGGGCGGCGCAACTTCCTGCCGCTCCGGGTCAACACCGCGGGAGTCATCCCGATCATCTTCGCCATCTCGATAATGGCCTTCCCGACCATCTTCGCCAACCTCTTCGGCTCCGCCGGCGGGCCCATTGGCACCATCGCCACCTGGTTCCGGAACAACTGGCAGCCCAACGGCGGCACCGTCTTGCTCGACTTCCTCTACAACGCCTTCGAGTTCGTGTTAATTCTCGGATTCACCTACTTCTACACAGCGGTCGTCTTCGATCCCAACGACGTTGCCGACAACCTCAAGAAGTCGTCCACGTTCATCCCCGGCATCAGGCCCGGGCGCCAGACGGCTGAGTACCTGGGCAGGGTCATGAGCCGGATCACCCTGGCAGGGGCGCTGTTCCTGGCCGGTGTCACCGTCCTCCTCCCGCTCGCCACCAGCTTCCTGACCGGGGTGTCGACCACCCAGTTCCTCCTCGGCGGTACGGCGATCCTGATCGTCGTCGGCGTGGCGCTCGACACCATGAAACAGATCGAGACCCAGCTGCTGATGCGCCAGTACAGGGGCTTCATCCGATGATCGTCATCCTCTTCGGCGCGCCTGGAAGCGGCAAGGGCACTCAGGCCGAGCGCGTGGCGGCCATCACCGACACCCCCCACGTCTCCACCGGGGCGATCCTGCGTGCGGAGGTGACCCGCGGGTCGGAGCTGGGCCGCGAGGCCAAGCCGATCATGGAGAGCGGGGCGCTGGTACCCGACGAGCTGATGGTGCGGATGATCGAGAGCCGGCTGGCGGCGGCCGACGCCGGGCGGGGCGTGATCCTGGACGGCTTCCCCCGCACCGTTCCCCAGGCGGAGGCGCTCGACAGGATGCTGGCGCGCAACCAGCGTGAGGTCGGTCTGGTCCTCTACCTCGAGGTGGACCCGGACCTGATCCGCGAGCGGATCCTGCGCCGCGCTGCCATCGACGGGCGGAGTGATGACAACCCGGACGCCCTCGCCGAGCGGATGAGGGTCTACCAGCGCGACACCGCCCCCGTGGTGGAGTACTACGAGCGGGCAGGCACCCGGATCGAGCGCATCGACGGGTCCCCTCCGATCGACCAGGTGACCGAGCAGATCCTGGCGGTCCTCGGCGCCGAGCCGGCCCGGGGATGAGGCTGCCGCGATGAAGATCGAGGGTTTCCGGCTCAAGCGACCGGACGAGATCGAGAAGATGCGGGCGGCGGGGCGGGTGCTCGGCGCCTGCCTGGCCCACCTGGCGGCAACGACGCGGCCGGGCCTCCGGGTCATCGATCTCGACCGCGAGGCGGAGACCTTCATCCGGGATCACCGCTGCATCCCGGGCTTCATCGGCTACAACGGCTTCCCCAACTCCCTCTGCGTCTCCATCAACGAGCAGGTGGTGCACGGCATCCCCGGGGAGCGGGTGATCGAGGACGGTGACCTGGTGTCGCTCGACTGCGGGCTGATCCTGGACGGCTGGTGGGCGGATTCCGGCCTGTCGCTCTGTGCCGGTGCTCCCGAGCCGGAGGTCGCCAAGCTCCTCGAGGT
>Ga0181523_10005236_pt1 | contig 10814 bp, 7 predicted proteins | sample PEATcosm2014_Bin_43_FD_119752 | JGI IMG/M metagenome (GOLD analysis project Ga0181523, IMG submission 119752) | Peatland microbial communities from MTU Mesocosm Facility, Houghton, MI, USA - PEATcosm2014_Bin05_30_metaG | ecosystem: Environmental > Terrestrial > Soil > Wetlands > Peat | place... | reverse complement strand
TAATCAATATACGATTGCATGTCGAAATGCCCGTGCCCGCAAAGATTAAAAAGAATCGTCCGCTGCTTTCCTTCTTCCTTGGCGCGCAGGGCTTCGCGGATTGCTCCGGCGACCGCGTGATTGGCTTCCGGCGCGGGGATAATGCCCTCTGCGCGGGCAAACTGAATGCCAGCGGCGAAGGCGTCGAGTTGCTGCACCGAACTGGCTTCAATTAATCCCAAATCCATGACGTGCGAAACCAGCGGAGCCATGCCGTGGTATCGCAAACCTCCCGCATGAATTCCCGGAGGAATGAAGGTGCTGCCGAGGGTGTGCATTTTTACAAGCGGCGTCAGATGGCTGGTATCGCCAAAATCATAGGTGAATTTGCCTTTGGTCAGGCTGGGACACGCGGCAGGTTCCACGGCCACCACGCGCGCTTTCGTTTGACCCTTGATCTTGCGCCCCAGATACGGCATCACCAGGCCCGCAAAATTTGATCCGCCGCCCGTGCAACCCACAATGATGTCTGGCTCGTCGCCCGCCAGGGCCATCTGCTCCAAGGTCTCCGAGCCGATCACGGTCTGATGCAGCAAAACATGATTCAATACGCTGCCGAGCGCGTACTTGGTGTGAGGATCTTTCGCAGCCACTTCCACCGCCTCGGAAATGGCAATACCCAGCGAGCCGTTTGTGTTAGGATGCTGCGCCAGAATGGCGCGACCCGATTCCGTTTCGTTGCTCGGGCTCGGGGTGACGCTGGCCCCGAAAGCTTCCATCAGCGCTCGGCGATACGGCTTCTGGTTATAGCTGACGCGCACCATATAGACTTTGCATTCCAGGCCGAAGAAGGCGCAAGCCATCGCCAGTGCTGAGCCCCACTGGCCCGCTCCCGTCTCCGTGGCGAGGCGCTTCGTGCCTTCCTTCTTGTTGTAATAGGCTTGCGCGACCGCCGTGTTCGGTTTGTGCGAACCAGCGGGACTCACTCCTTCGTACTTGTAATAAATCCGCGCGGGCGTGTCCAAAGCCTTTTCCAGTCGGCGTGCGCGAAAAAGCGGCGTGGGCCGCCATTGTGCGTAGACCTGGCGGACTTCGTCGGGAATCTCGATCTCGCGTTCCGTGCTGACTTCCTGAAGGATCAAGCTCATCGGGAACAGAGGAGCCAGGTCGTCAGGCCCGATGGGTTTGAGCGTGCCCGGGTGCAAAACGGGCGCCATGGGCTTCGGGAGATCAGGAACGATGTTATACCAGAATTTCGGGAGACGGCTTTGCGGCAGGTTGTATTGGATGGTGTCCATGGAGCACATTCTACCAGCGAGAATGCAAAAGACTAGCACGCGCATTCGCTGATAACAGAAGTGCCCGCGAAGAGAACTCGCGGGCATCGCATTGCTATTGTGGCTTATCCGCTGCTGAGTAGTCCTGGCTTATGCCTTGCCGGACTAGGCCAAGGGTGGTTTCGTCCGTCGCCATTACGGGGCAGTCGAAACCAGGGTCGATGAGCATATCGCGCAAGGGACCAAAGCCAGCGAAGAGAATCAATCGTGAGCCCGGCCGAATTCTCTGAATCACCTTGCCAGTTCCAACTGAGATGCGGACATCGCGAATCTCGCCCACTTTCCAATCAGGGAGCCCCTTGAGGCGCTCCAAAACGCGTACCTTCGCAATCCTATCCTGAGAGCCGGAGGGATCGAGCTTTTCGCGATTTTCGACAACCTCTCCTAAAGCGATGTGCGAACTGTCTCTGCCAACCAGCTCGACTGCGAAGGGCGGGCACGAATTTGGACCGGAGGTTGAATCCATACGCTCCCCCTCAACGAGATGTTGAGACCAGGCACTGGGCATGATGTCGTGCTGATCTAAGCAGGGGTGCCAGCGAGTCAGACAGGAGAGGTTGAACTGCATCAAACGGCGAGTGTCGGCAGGGGCAGCGTACGGAGTGAACTTCACCCACCCCATGACACAGACTTCGCAGCCACCGGGGCGGCCAATCGCATAATCGGGGTGAAACGCCAGTTGCGGGTTGTACAAACCAGTTTCGTAGAAAATAAATCTTGGGACACTCTGAGCGCTCGCTATGAGCGTGTACTCAACGCGCCCTCCATCCGATGAAGTCCAGGTTCCATTGCGTGCATAAGTCTCGATGCCAACAGAAATGCCTTTACTCCACACAATCCCGTCACGCATGCCAACGCCCGCAGCGACCCTCGCGGGGTGGCCACCAAACCGCATATATATGCGAAACATCGCGAATAACGCGCGCTGAAATGGTCCCATGTCATAAGTGAGCTTCAGTTTCCAACGAATGTAATCGTCCAATTTAACGAAGATGTTCCGGTCGGAAACCCATCCAAACACATTTTCGACCAATGTGATCCTGAGGGCACACTGGTGAGCATCGCATGGGCCGTCAAGTTCGCGTTTTGCGTCCCACTTTTGAAGCTTGGCCTCCACCTCCTGCCAGGGCGTCTTCCGCAATTCGATAGATTGGAATTCTGAAAGTAACCTCTCCGCGCGGCGCCGAAAAAGGTGTTGTTCGATCTGGATGGCGAGCAGTGTTAGAGCAAACAATACGCAGAGAACCAGGACTAGAGCGATGAGGCCCTTCCGGAGAGAACGTAATCGGCCCACGGTAGGATTAGACACCAATCCCTGAGGAATGTTCCATCCACAGATGTGGTGCTGGTTACTTAGAACTTACAACTTAGAACTTAAAACTCCCTCAGGCCTTGGCCGGTGAATCGCCCCGGGTGAAGCCGGGCGCGGGACGCAACTCTGGGCGAACGACCTTAGGGTCAGTGGTGGGCGAGCCCTGAGGCGGAGGCGTGGGAGGCGTACGCGGCTTTTCCGGCAGCGGCTTGCCTTCCATCAGGAGCTTCACTTCGGTGGCGTCGAGCACTTCGCGTTCGAGCAAAGCCAGCGCCACTTTTTCCAGCGTTTCGCGATGGTCGGACAAGAGAGCGTGCGCCTTGCCGTACGCGTCGTTGACGATGCGCTTCACCTCTTTATCAATGTGCAGCGCGGTGTCTTCGCTGAAGTCGCGGTGCTGGGCAATTTCGCGGCCCAGGAATATGGCTTCTTCCTTCTTGCCGTAGGCCAACGGTCCCATTTCGCTCATGCCCCATTCGCAGACCATGTTGCGCGCGATGTCAGTGGCGCGTTCGATGTCGTTGCCGGCACCAGTGGTGATGTGGCCGAGGAAAAGTTCTTCGGCCGTGCGTCCACCCATGAGCACGGCCAGCATGCCTTCCAGATATTCCTTGGTGTAGGTGTGCTTATCGGCTTCGGGCAGCTGCATGGTGAGCCCGAGGGCCATGCCGCGCGGGATGATGGTGACTTTGTGCACGGGGTCGGCCCCGGGAGTCATGGCAGCGACAAGCGCGTGTCCGGCTTCGTGATACGCGGTGTTCTTTTTCTCCTCGTCGGAGAGAATCATGGACTTGCGTTCCACGCCCATCAGCACTTTGTCCTTGGCCATTTCAAAATCAACCATCAGGACGAATTTGCGGTTCTGGCGAGCAGCCCACAGCGCCGCTTCGTTCACAAGGTTGGCGAGGTCCGCGCCAGAAAAGCCCGGCGTTCCGCGCGCGATGATGGAGAGGTCCACGTCATCGGAAATGGGGACCTTGCGCGTGTGCACGCGGAGAATTTCTTCGCGGCCCTTGACGTCGGGGCGCGCCACAACCACGCGACGGTCAAAGCGGCCGGGGCGCAGAAGGGCGGGATCGAGCACGTCGGGGCGGTTCGTGGCGGCAATCAGGATGACGCCTTCGTTGGATTCAAAGCCGTCCATTTCGACGAGCAGGGCGTTTAGGGTTTGCTCGCGTTCGTCGTGACCTCCGCCAAGGCCTGCGCCACGGTGGCGTCCGACAGCGTCAATTTCGTCAATGAAGATGATGCAAGGCGCGTTCTTCTTGCCCTGCTCAAAGAGGTCGCGCACGCGGCTTGCGCCAACGCCAACGAACATTTCCACGAAATCCGAACCGGAAATCGAGAAAAACGGCACGTTGGCTTCGCCGGCAATGGCGCGCGCCAGCAAAGTCTTGCCCGTGCCCGGAGGCCCGACGAGCAGCACGCCCTTGGGAATGCGCCCACCGAGTTTCTGGAATTTCTGCGGATCCTTGAGGAACTCGATAATTTCCTGGAGCTCTTCCTTTGCTTCGTCGCTGCCAGCCACATCTTTGAAAGTGGCTTTCTTCTGCTGCGCGGAAAGCAACCGCGCCCGCGATTTGCCGAAGCTCAGAGCTTTATTGCCGCCCGCCTGCATCTGGCGCATCAAAAAGAAGACAAAGCCCGCGAGCAGGAGCAGCGGCAGGGCATTCAAAAGGATCAGCACCCAATCGCTGTTGCCTTTTTCCTTGACGTTGAGTTGCACGCTTTTATCGCGCAACGTGTCCATGATCTGCGGCGCCTTTTCTTTAGGAAGCAGCAGGTGGAATTTGCGGTTTGCCGGACGCACGTATTCGCCCTGAAGCTCGTAGCTGTTCTGCGAGAGGTATAGCGTCACTTCCTTTACGTCGCCCGCGTCGATCTTCGCGGCGAATTCGCTATAACTAGGCGTGTCTTCGCGCGCAGCCTGGCCCTGAGTGGAAACCAGGCGCCAGAGCATGACGCCCAGAAATACGATGGAAATCCAAAATATGATCGTCTTAGCCGTGGAACTCGAATTCACATTGCCCTCGCTGTTAAGCCTGAACCCTTAGACCCAAAACAAACCCTTGCAGCGCCCCTAGCGCTTTTTCCCGGCGGACTGTTTCGGCTTGCTGCGCCGAGGTGCCCCACTGCCCGCCACCAGGTGCTTGCCGTTGCGCCCGGCACCGTTGGCGGCGGCCAGGCCGTAGCCCGTCCACACTTGGTTAGATGCAGTCTGGAAGCCAAAGTAATCGGGCTCCAGGTCCACATGGCGTCTGGACGGCTTGTCCAGAAGCACTGCCAGGCGCAGAGAACGCGGCTTGCTTTCGCCAATGCGCCGCAACAGAAAGTCTTGCGTGATGCCGCTTTCGATGATGGCGTCCACCAGAAGAACATCGCGGCCCTTGAATTCCGGATGTTCCTTGCTGGCAGCCATGGCGTCGCGATTGGCGAAAAAGATTTCGCGGCGCGTGCGCCCGCCCAGGTCGACGTCGCGCACATCCTCGCGGACAAAATGCACGACCATGGGCGCATCAATCGCGCGAATCAGATCCGCGGCAAAGACGAACGCGCGGTCCATGGTCACCACAATGTCCAAACGGCGGCCGTGGCAGCCACGCGAAATCTCGCGGCCCAGGGTCTTGACCCGATTCGCGATGCGCGCAGCACTATAAGTGGTGACGCTTCCCTTGGTCACGATGTCTGATCCTCGACGATCACTACCCCTGCCCGGGTCTCTGCCCCTGCGGCAAATTCGTGGGAGGCGCCTAATCCGCGAACCCACGCGATTTGTCCGCAACTGGTGAGCACCGGCCAAGCCCTTTTTTCCCAGCGGCTGACACCGATCTCGTTCAACAGGCGCGCCAACTTGTGGCGCTTCTGATGACCCAGGGGTTGCATGGAATCGCCCGGGCTCCAATTGCGCAGCACAAGGGGTACACCTAACCTGGCACGGTCCAAGACCGCCCCTGTACTGCTAGTTTCGCGCCCTTCGCGGGGCCAGTCAATCACCCTGAAGCGCAGGCAGCACGGAAGTTGTACAACATGCAACTCGGCCTGCCCGGCGCGCAGATCCACTTCGTAGGCGTATTCGCGGGGAGTGGTTTTTCCCGGGCTTTGCCGCTGATTTTTCGCCGCAGGTAGAAAGACGAGAGTCTGCGATTCACGACGCACTTCGACGCCGCCGGGGAGTTGTAAGCACTTCCCGCTGTCGGGATGTTCGGCGAGGATAAGAAGGGCTTCCACATGGGTGGCGCTCAATTGGCCGCTGCGCGGCTTCAGTCGTTCGATAATGCGCCGCAGGAGTCGAGTCTGAATGGAACGAGGCTCGCGAAGAAAATCGAAGAGTGATAGGCGCACAACATTTTGTACCAGTTGCGCGAACTGCTTCTCGCGCCGCGCGGATTGACCTTCCAGATACGCTTCGTCCTCTCGCGCGAATTCCGCAAGCTGGCAAAGGTGGTCCACGACGGCCAGGTGAAACTTCTTTTCAAGAAACGGCATGAGCTTGTGTCGGATGCGTGCGCGCATGCGGTGCGTGTCCCGATTGGAAGCATCTTCCCGCCAAGACTGGCGCTTGCCGCGCAGGTAGGCGCGCAAATCCGCACGGCGGATTTCGAGCAGCGGGCGAAGGACGGCGCCCGCTGTGGGATGGATGCCGCCAAGTCCGGCGAGTCCCGTGCCACGCAGGATGTGCGCCAGGACGGTTTCCGCCTGATCGTCGGCGGTGTGCGCGACGGCGACGCGGTCGAGCCGGCGTTCTTGCGCGAGGCGCTCAAAAAAGGCGTATCGCGCGCGCCGCGCCACATCTTCCAGATTGCCGTGTTCGCGTTTGGCTTTCGCGGCAATATTTTCCGCGGCCACAAAAAACTCCAAACCATGCTGCGCCGCAAGTTTCGCAACGAATTTTTCGTCGGCCTGCGAGGCCCGGCCGCGCAATTTGTGATTGAAGTGCACGACGCACAACACGCAGCCCAATTCCTGCCGCAGTTCCAGGAGCAGATGCAGCAAAGCGACGGAATCCGCGCCCCCAGAAACGGCAACGCCCAGGCGCTCGCCAGGGCGCAGCAAACTGGAGCGCTTCAGGAGCAACAACAGGCGCTGGGCGAGATGGTTTCGCCGGGCCTTAGTTTGCCGATGCGTTTTTCGCTGCATTAAGGAGCGGCTGCAATATCGAGTGAGCCGCGCGTCTGCAGGTATCGTAGCAACGCGGGGCGGGGAGGTCGAGGGCAGCGCACAGTGCGGCGCACCTTCCGTTTAACCGCATCAACTGATTTCCACGGTACTCAAGCACATGTCGACAGCATGCATCACCCAGGTATCGGATTTCTCGTGGACATCGCGGCGTAATGATTTCATCTTCATCAAACCGCCGCTCATCATGGCCGTTCGCAATAGGGTTTCACTCTGCGCATCGCGCGCACTTGTGCAGGAATAAATGGCCACGCCAAGCATCGCTTGTGCGGAATAACCGTTGGCCTTGCGAACGAACTTCGCCATTGCGCCAATGCCCAGCGTCGGAGTTGTAGCCATAGTCAGCGGCAGGACGAGGCGCCCGCCCTCGCGGAGTCGATCGAGCCAGAGCGGCAAAGGATGAGTGACCCCGGCATTGATGAGCATGGCGTCGCATGGACCGGGATCAATCGTTGCGCCGTCACCCGCAATCACGGTCGCGTTAGGATAAGTTGACAGGTTTTCCTTGGCGCGCGCTGCCAGATCAGAATTAATTTCACTTCCCACTGCCCTTCCCTGTGGCCCCACGATTTCCGCCAGGATCGCGGTGTAGTAGCCGACGCCGCAACCGAGGTGGTAAACACGCGCACCCGGCATGAGGTCGAGCGCATCCATCCAGCGAGCCAGGGCGCTGGGCTGACCATTGTTAATGTCTCCGTCCTTATCGAGCACGACGACGACGTTGTGGTAGAGCTGGCGCGGGTCATCCACGGTTGTGTAGGACGTTTGCATGGCGCCGAGCGCCGTTAATCCCTTCAACTCGGCAGAGGCAATTTCCCAGGGGCCGGGACCCAGGAAGTGTTCGCGGGGTACACGCGCGAAAGCCTCGATTAGGGCGGGCGAATGGACGTTGGCCGTGAAGCGAATCTCATCGGCGTAGAAGCGGCGGCAATCTTCGATGTTCATAGCGCAAAAAAAGTAAGCCTGAAACTGCCAGGGCAAGTCAAGCGCTGGTTTGCATGCGTTCGTTCTTGAACAGGCCGTTAAACGGAGAAGGCCTGCGGCGTCGCGGTTGGGCCGTCGAGGTGGCCGACGAGCCGGTGCTCGAGGTCATCCCGCGAAGGCGAAAGGGCGTGGCGCAGGCGCTGCATTTCTTCGTCTTTCAACGGAGAAAAATTGCGCGCCACGGAGATGTTGTGTTCCAGCATTTCGAGCTGTGGCATGCCGACGACGGCCGTGGTGACAGGCAAGCTCATGGAATAGTGCAGCAGGGAATCGATGTCCGCTTTTCCGGCAGCATTGTTCAGAAGGAATTCCTGCCCGGTGACTTTCATGGCGATGACGCCGAGATTCTTTTTGTTGGCAGCGGGCAGCGCCAATTCCTCGAAGTGGCCGTTGCGCGAAGCGTTTAGCGCCATTTGCACGCAGTCCAGATCGTGGCGTTCGATGGCCTGGGCCATCACGGCGCCGTTGGTGTGGCTGGTCATGCCGATAAAGCGCGTCAGCTTTTGTTCGCGGGCATGGAGCAGAGCTTTCAGAGCGCCATCGGGCGCCTCGATCTTCTCCAGATCGGCGGCCTGGCCCAGGCTGTGAATGTGCAACAGATCCACGTGATCCGTCTGGAGGCGCTTCAAGCTGCCATCGAGGCGGCGCATGAAATCGTCGTAGGAGCGGTCGGGAATTTTGGTGGCCAGCCAGACTTCTTTGCGGCGCGTGGCCATCACTTTGCCCACGCGCGTCTCGCTCTTGCCATCGCCGTACGAGTAGGCCGTGTCTAGGTAAGTGATGCCCAGATCGATGGCGTGATTGAGCACCGCCAGACCCTGCTCCTCCGGCTCGTACATCAGGAAGCGGCTGCCACAACCAAACGCGAGGATCGAGACGTTTGCCCCAGTGCGGCCCAGTGTGCGGCTAGGGAGAGGGGTTGCGGAAACGGGTCGACCCTCTGCCAAATCATTGAACAGCGACAGGCCTACACCGGCGGCGGTACCCACGCCAAGATGTTCCAGGAATTTCCTGCGCGAGAGGTCTCTGTCCATGGTGTGCTCCTTGAAGTCTGACAATCCCCATGAAATAAGCGGCGGCTCCGGCGGAATGCAAGTGAACGCGCAGAGGGCAAGAAACCCGGGGCGCAAAGGCCGGAGCGATGCCGGGTTACCCGGTCATGGTGGCATAGGAACGCAGACGCGGCAAGGCGAAAGCTGGGGTGCGCCTGCAGAGGCTCTCTTCGCGTAAACCATACGATTACTCCGAATTTCCCACCGAGCAGCGGGGCTGTTCGTTGGCGGGGTGCTACCGATTCCCTGCTCCCATCGTCAAAACATCCAAGTCTTAAGTCCGTTCGGAAGCGTGGCAATGGGGTTGCAACGCCGATGATTACACGACGAGAAGCAGTGCGCCTGTTGGGTTCGGCCTCAGCCGGAGCGTGGATTGCGGCGGCCCAGATGGGTTGTGTCTTATCGATGTCACGAAATGTTTCCGCTTCAAATTCCGATCCCACACCTCCGCTCGCTCCCGGAGCCCCTATGTCTCCGGAGAGATTGGCGTTGATTGAAGCGTTCCGGAAACAATCCGAGGGGCTGGAAAAGAAGTTCGAGGCGCGCACGCACAAGAGTGATTGGCAGATGCCGTATCGCTTGTTCCGGCCGGGAACCGGCGGAAAAGTGCCCCTGGTTTTGTATCTGCATGGCAGCGGTGGATTGGGCGACGACAACCTGAAACAACTAACCCTCGGTAACATTTTTGGTACACGTGTCTGGCTGCTTCCGGAGAACCAGCAGCGTTTTCCCTGCTACGTCGTAGTACCGCAGACCGATCGCGGGTGGATTCGTTACGATTTTTCGCAGCAGCCGGCGAGAGAACTCCCCGGCTTCGGGGATGGTTCACGGTTGGCACTGGAGATTGTCGATGGATTGTGCCGCGAATTCAGCATCGACGAGCGCCACATTTATGTGACGGGACAATCCATGGGAGGAGCGGGCGCGTGGAACGTCATCACGAATCGTCCGCGGTTTTTCGCCGCGGCCGTGATCTGTTGTGGAGGCGAATCTCCAGATGACGGGACGGGGTCGATTGACACGCCACTGTGGAACTTCCATGGAGACTCCGATCAGACCGTTCCGGTATCCTCGTCGCGTGACCGAATCGCGGCAAGACGGAAGGCGGGCGGGCACCCGCTCTACACCGAGTACGCCGGCGTGGATCACAACGTCTGGCAATGGGCTTATACCGAACCGGAGTTGGTGAAGTGGATGTTTTCGCAGCGCCGTGGTTGACCTTCCAAAGAGGGCCAAGCGCGGCCGCACAAAGCGCAAGGGAGGATAAAACTATGCTGAAGCGTTCGCTGATTTGGGGCGCAGCGCCCATATTGGCGGCCAGTTGCCTGTATGCAACGCCACCAGAGCGCGTGCAGACATTTCCACTTCGCGATGCCACCGGCCTGATTGCGCCACAGGCAAAGACGGAAGCGGTGAACTATCTGGGACGTAAATGCGTCCGGATCACACTAGAAGGCGATGACCACGAAGGCCTCGCGCTGTTGCCGGGAACCGACTTCCAGGATGGAGTGATCGAGGCGGAGATCGCGTTGAAAACCACAACACCGCCGGGTGTCAGGTACCCGGGCTTCGTCGGGATTGCCTTCCGCGCCAGGCCGGACGCATCGCATTACGAGCTGTTCTACGTGAGGCCGGGAAATTCGGAGGCCGGGGATCAGGCGATGCGAAACCATACAGTCCAGTACGCCTCGGAGCCGGGCTTCGGTTGGTATCGGCTGCGCCGCGAATGGCCGTCCGTGTATGAGTCTCACGCGGAATTGGCGATGGAGACTTGGACAAAGGTGCGGATCGAGGTGACTGGTCGAGCGGCGAAGCTTTATATAAATGGTTCGGCAAAACCGAGCCTGGTGGTGGACGGTATGAAGGGCGAGGATTTGCACGGCGCCGTCGGGCTATGGAGCTTCACCGACGAGGAGGCATATTTTTCCAACGTGCGGATTACGCCGGCCGTGGCGCAAAATCTGAAAAACGAAT
>Ga0181523_10005234_pt1 | contig 10815 bp, 16 predicted proteins | sample PEATcosm2014_Bin_43_FD_119752 | JGI IMG/M metagenome (GOLD analysis project Ga0181523, IMG submission 119752) | Peatland microbial communities from MTU Mesocosm Facility, Houghton, MI, USA - PEATcosm2014_Bin05_30_metaG | ecosystem: Environmental > Terrestrial > Soil > Wetlands > Peat | place... | reverse complement strand
GCGTTCTTGGCCGGGCTTGTAGTTGCGGCTGTCTTGTTGGGAACCGCAAGACGGAATGTTCTACCCAGGTCTGCAATGGTCATCGCAGCACTGGCGATCCCGATTTGGGTAGTCTATTTTGCTTCCAGCCAGGGCCGTTCCTTACTTGCTTCCAAAGGATTTCTCAGTACTATGCCAGAAGCGCTTTGGTTTGGCTTGACGTTTGGCGTCTTCACCGCGGCTTTTTTCCTTGCCCTCGGATATATTTATGGGGACGCAAAAAGGCGTCAAATGCCTGCTTGGGCCTGGGTGATTGCCGCTTTCCTCATACCCAATTTGATTGGATTCATCCTTTATTTTGTGTTCCGAGGGCCTCTCCTTGGGCCTTGCAGTTCCTGTGGCAAGCCTATTCGAGGGGGAGAAGCATTCTGCTCACACTGCGGATGCTCGCAGGGTTCCAGGATCGGACCCATCACAGCTGACAATCGCACAATCTGAAGTAAAAAAGGTGGTAATAACCTTGCATCGCATAAAACGGAGGACGGTATGAAACGTGAGCGCGCCTTACAGGTAGTGTTGGTGTTGGTGGGCTTGTTTTATTGCTTTTGGGGCTATCTCCTGTTCGACGATCTGTGGCACTCCAGGTGGCTTAGCGGGCATAGTGACGTCATGCCGATGTTCCTGAGCCTTAACACGGCGCTTGGGGTCTGTCTTTTGTTGGCCGTTAATCAGCCGGCCAAGCATCGCTTGATGATCGCCTATGGGGCGTGGTCAAGCCTTGCCCATGGGTTCACGATGACAATCATGTCGGCGCAGGCCGTGGCGCACGGGATGCACAGGAAGGATAGCCCCCAGGACATTGTGATCTTTGGCGTGATTGGAGTCACGCTGCTTGCACTCCTCCCGGCAAAACAACCATCGCCGGCCGGCGCGCCTATCAGTGAGCCGCGCGTTGCCGAACGCTAGAGGACCTGGTCCACCGCCGCGCGCAAACCGAGATGCAGGGACTCCTCACGGAAGCGCGGCGATTCGCTTCGTGGACTATACGCTTGGCCTTGCCGCTGTATTAATTCTGCAGTGTCGGCTAACGGGAGCAATCCGTTTCATCCATCACGCCGACCCCTGGCGGCGATTCTTCCGCTGTTCCTTCGCCGCGTCCAACTTCCGATCCCGCTCGGCTTGAATCTCCTGCTGGTGCCCGGCGAGCATGTCCTTCGGAGTGATGTAGCCGATGGCACTGTTCAGGCGAACGTTGTTGTAATGCTCCACATAACCCTCTACCAGGCGCCAGATCCCGGTTAGAGTTCCACAAGACTTTTTTTTAGCGCGATGTGCTCAGCCATCAGCTCAGCCAGGACCTCGTCCTTGGTCTGCACCTTCTTCTCCAAGAACTCGATCCGTTTCTGCTTCTCCTCCACTTGGCGGTGGGGACGCCCCTGAGACTGAAAAACGGCGGCTCCGTTCTCGAACAGTTCTTTCTGCCAGCGGTAGAACATTGTTGGCCGCAGGCCTAATTCTTCACACAGCTCCGAGACGGGTACTTTGTCCACATGATGCCGCCTCAAGATGGCTACTTTTTCTTCTGGTGTGAAATGCTTCCGTTCCTTCCTCATACGTTCGCTCCGTTATCTTAACGGACGAACGCTTTCTCCATTTCCAGCTGAGGCAGGACAGGAACGCCCCAGAATTTCAAGGGCGCTCCACCCTTTCCGCGTTCTGTGGAAAGGGTGGGTCCTCCCTTCTCCCACTCGTCACGGCGACTAGTAGCGCTGTCATCCTGAGCGAAGCGGAGGATCACCACTCTTCTCTCCCATCCCGCCACTTCCATGAACTTTCATTCATGTAAAAATTTCCTGTCACCGTCCTCCCCCTCCTCGCGTCCAATACTCTGTTCTCAGCCAATCCATCCATTGAGAGGCCCCCATGGCATCACCCGCTTTTTCCTCTGCGCTCGACCCTATTACCGGCTACGAAGATCTCCGCGATCTCACCCATCCTCGTCACGCTCTCACTCAGTTTTATCGTGCCTTTAACACCCGCGACCTCGTCCTCATGCGCCAGAATTGGTCCCCATCCGACGAGAGTTCCATGAACAACCCGCTCGGCGGCATCAAGCGTGGCTGGCCTGAGATTCGCCGTGTTTACGAGAGGCTTTTCTCCGGCCCAGCCAACATCTCCGTCGAGTTTCACAATTATTCGCTTCACATTTCGGGAGAAATTTTCTACGCCGTCGGCCAAGAACGGGGCCGTTTCGAAAGCTCTACAGCCGTCTTCGATCTCGCTTTCCGCACCACGCGCGTCTTTCGCCTGCTCGATCACCGCTGGCGCCAGGTCCATCACCACGGCTCCATTGACGACCCCGCCCTTCTCGATCGCTACCAATCCACCCTGAGCTCTGTCTCTAACGATCCTTTCCTGATCCCCTCACCCCCGCCCCTCTACTCCTGACCCACGTCGACCGGCGGCTTTACGCCTCCGTCTTGGGTCTCTTCGCATGCCTCCATCCCGGGCCCCCCATGTAACCCAGGCACTACTGCTTGTGCTCTGGTTTTCTTATCGCAAACGCACACCAGCGCCGCGGCCCATGCCCGCAAAATAAGGGCACACCATCACTCTCTTGCCTGTCTCATACGCTGTTTTTTCTATGGATAGTTTCCTTCTCTAGTTTAGGCGGTTTCTTTAGGGGGTCGGAGCTTCAGCTCCGACATCAAGTGCTTGCCAATCATTGGGCTTTAACGCCTGAGGTTCTGCTTCATTTCCTTACTTCCTTACTTCTTTATCTCATTGTTTCTTCCTCAAGGATTAAACCAAAACTTCACCACCTCCTCCGTCTTCGACCTCACAGCCTTCCCGCCCTGCGTCGCCGGCGCATACTCATACTGTTTCAGCGCGTCAACCGCCGCCTCCCGCAATGCCTGCGGCCCTGAAAGTACTTTCACTTCGCCCACTCTCCCCGACGCATCCACCACTACTTCCGCCTTCACATCTCCGGTAATGTAGCTTCGCATCGCATCCGGAGGATAAACTGGGTTCGCCGCCTTCAATAACTTCGCTGGCATCTCCGGCGCATCGTTCGCCACCGTCTCCGCGGCGCTCGGTTGTTCCAGTACCTTCTCCTCACTCTTCTTCCCCATTAACCTCTCTTGCCAATTCGGTTTTTTCTCCGCTGGAGCCGCCTCGTTCTCCGCCGGTTTTGCCGCGTCTGTGTCCGCGTTCGCCGCGTCACTCCCACTCTTCTCTGCGTTCCCTGCAGCGGCGGAGTCTTTCCCCGCTGCGCTGGTGCCTCCCGGCACCGCCGTCTTTGCAGTCGCCGCCACCGGCGCACTCCGTGCAGGAGCCGGCCTCTTAACAGGCGTCACCACCGCATGATTCCCGATCGGCAGCAATTCCCACCATTTCCCGTACCAAGCCCCTCCCACCAGCGCCAACAACAACACTGCACACAATCCCATCACCCGCGCGTTCCCCATCTTCGACGCGCCAAGCGACTTCAATCTGCCGGCTTGTCCTTGCGCCGCGCCCTTCGGCACTTGCGAAAAATCCAACTCCGGTTTCGGCAGCAAATCTTCTACTGGATCGCGCGGCTCCTCCAACGGCTTCTTGCTCTCCTGCTTCCGCAGCGGCAAGGCCATCCCGACAACCGGGCGCGCTGGCTCTTGCTTCTCTCTCTCCATCGCCGCTGGCATCAGCAATTCTGGTTTCGGTTCTTCCACTTTCGCCTTCACGGGACTCGGATCATTCACTGGCGCCAACTCCACTTTCGCCTTCGACGCGCCACCAAGCGCCCCCCCCGTCATTGCCTCCATGGCTCTCGCCGCTTCCCGCATCGCCGCGTCTCTTGTAGCCGTTTCCCTCGCCGCAGCCGCCTCCGCTGTTACTTTCGCCGCCGCTGCCACTTCATTCCTTTTTTCCAGCGCCGCCAACTGTTCTCTCAACGCCTCCACTTCCTTCTTCAGTCGATCCACATCTTCCGCGCTGTGCGGCGCCACCGGCTTGTCCGGTTCCTCCGCCGTCGTCTCTTCAGCCTGCACCTGCTCCTCAACTTTAAATTCCGCCGTGCCCATCTTCTTTTCCGGAAACGCCACGCCCCAATAATCCGGCCGCTCTTCCGTGAACAACAATTCCACGTAATTGGATCCCGGCTTGAAGCTCCGCTTCTTCAATACCTGGCACACCACTTCCTGATTGCTTTTTTTATTCGTCAGGAAAAGCAATTGCCCCACATTCACCGGTGCCTGCAGACGGATTACCGCCCCGTCTTTAAACACCAGCACCGTCGTTGTTTCTTCGGAAAACAGGTCGCGCGCGCCGTTGGTCTCGCTCGCCTTCGCTCCCGTCGCATTTACCAACACTTCCAGCGCCACCGGGTTTGGCCGCGCTGTTCCCGTTCCTTCTTTTACGTTCGTTTCCGTCCCACTCGACTCTATGTTCGCTGCGGATGACACGAAGTTTGGTCCTTGCTCCAGCCCCCGGCTGACGCACACATTCTGTTCGCACAGACGCACTCGCGCCTCTGCTCCCGGATTCAATCCTCTCCATTTTTTCCGCTACCCCCTCCTCCGCGCCATAGTACCCACGTACAGGCGTGACCAATCCGACCACATCCTTCTCTGCATCAACCTCTCCCGCCTGTCCTCTTTTTCTCTGTAAGGGCACAGCACCGTTATGCCCCACGTCCGCACAATCCCTCAATCCTGGATCAATCGTGAGGTCTTCCCAATCGCCTCCCTAATCATTCCCCCGTCTTCCCCGCCCGCGCCGGCACTCCCGAAATCGACTCCGCATCTTCCTTCTTCATCGGGGGGAAATTCCCGTACGTCATCCCTCTCCACAACCATTCCATCGGTCCAAACCGGTACCGCCCCAACCACCAATTGCTGAACACCACCTGACCCGTATACACGATCACCGTCGGTACCAACGCCCAAGCCGGTCCAACCCGTCCATACAATCCCGTCGTGTAACGATAAAAGAACAGCGTGCACACCACCGACTGCATCAGGTAATCCGTCAGCGCCATCCGTCCCACCGCCGCAAACGGCATCAGCCACTTCCGCCAATCCTCATGCAAGAAAAGCAACGCCAGCCCGGAAGCATATCCCGCGCTCAAAATATGCGATCCCGGGAGCCACAGCACCCCCGCCGACCATGCCCACCCCGATACTACCGTTGGCGGCACCACCGCTCTCACCACTGCACCATAAATGTTGATCGCTGCACCCAACGGCAGGCACCAGGCGCACACCCGCTTCAGCACCGGCTTATATTCTCCCAGCCGTTGCACGATTCCTGCTCGCCACACCCACATCCCCAACAGAAACAGCGCCGTGGCATAAATCGCGAACAGTGTAAGGGGCAACTCCTGCTTCCACTCAACCCAGTTCTGCGCCAGAATTTGTCGCACCGTCCCATGCGCGTAAATGTTGATAATCCCGTGCACCTTTGCCATATCTGTCGGCTTAGGTACCATCCACGGCCGGCGCCACCGCGTGAAGTAAATCGTGAAGAACACGCTGCTGACCACGATGGGCAGCGCGATCAGGCTTCCTGCCCACCACAGCAGTGTCTTTTGCTGTCGATTCCGGAACAGCAGCAATATTGCCCCGGAAAACGCATAGGTCAGCAGAATGTCTCCGCCCCAAATCAATATCCCGTGAATCAACCCAAACAATGCCAGCGCCAGCAATCGCCGTGGATAAAAACTTACGAAGCGCACTCCTCGCGCGTCCGCACGGCTCATCTGAATCGCAAACCCCATCCCAAACAAAAACGAGAATATGGTGATGAATTTTCCTTGGATAAATCCATCGATGAACGCCTGAGCCAGAATGTCTGCGCGGCTATGGAAAAGCACCCCGATGTTCCCATAAACATCCAGTGGCGCCACAAGCGCTCGCATGTTCGCCGCCAATATCCCGAAAAGCGCCATCCCCCGCAACACATCAATAAATTGGATTCGCTCTGACAGACTGACCGGCCCCACCCGCGCCACTTCTGTAGTCGCTACCTGAGGCGATTCCATCTCCATCTGCCACCCCCCGTCCTGTCACCATCCCACTCACGCCCACTCCTCGTTCAGTAATTCGTTGTCATCTCTGGGGAACCCTTCTCCTCCGCCCCTTCAATACATCTCTACGTCATTACCTCGTCGCTTGTTTCACCACCCCTGCCCCATTTCTGTCCCTGCGTCCAGTTCCCATTCCTCGCCTCCTTATCCCACACTATTCCCACTATGTACTCTGCGCTGCGCACCATTTTCCTGTTCCTACTGGTGTCTCTACTCGCAATGGCCCTTGCCTCCTGCGGCACTGCCTCGAAATCCACCACCCCTCCAACGCAAACCCCTCCCGCCACCGTCTCCGTCGCCGTCTCCCCCGCCACCGCCAACATCCGTGCCGGCAGCTCCTACACCTTTTCCGCTGCCGTCACTGGCTCCTCCAACACCTCCGTCACCTGGTCCGTCAACTCCACCCCCGGTGGCAATTCCACTATCGGCACCATCAATTCCTCCGGCAATTACACCGCTCCCTCCACCCTGCCTTCACCCAACACCATCTCCGTCACCGCCACCAGCGCCGCCGACAGCACCAAATCCTCGTCTTCTGCGGTTACTCTCTGGAATCCCACTCCTTCTCTCGTCGGCATCTCTCCTGCCACCACCAATCTCGGCAATTTCTCTCTCACCCTCACGGGCACAGATTTCGTTTCTGGCGCCCAAGTTCTCGTCAACAACGTCGCTCTCCCCACCACGTTCGTCTCCTCCACGCGGCTCACCGCCACCGGCAACGCCGGCAGCGCTGGCACGTTTCCCATCGCGGTCGAAAACCCAGATCCCGGCGGCAGTACCTCCACAGCTCTCAATTTTCAGGTGAATGGTTCAGTCCAAACTTCGTCTTGCTCGCAGATGTCCACCGGTCAAGGCGCCAGCCTGGGTGGCTTCGTTCCATTCCCTTCGGACAATCTCTGGAATAAAGATATTTCCGCCGCCTCCGTCGATCCCAATTCCGCCGCAATCATTAATTACATCGGTTCCACCATCGGCATCCATCCCGATTTCGGACAAGGTGAATACAACGGCTCCTACATGGGCATTCCTTACACGGTTGTCGACTCGACTCAGCCTCTCATCCCCGTCAACTACCAAGCCTACGGCAGCGAGTCCGACTCCGGCCCCATGCCTATTCCCCTCACTGCTCCCATCGAAGGCTACCCCAATCCCGGCTCCGGCGATCGCCACGTCCTTGTTCTCGACAAATCCAATTGCTTCCTCTACGAGCTTTACAGCTCCTATCCGCAAACTTCCAGTTGGAACGCCGATTCCGGCGCCGTCTGGGATCTTCTCGCCAACGAGCAGCGCCCCTATACCTGGACTAGCGCCGACGCAGCCGGCCTCCCTATTTTTCCTGGATTAGTTCGTTACGATGAAGTCGCCGCAGGCGCCATCAACCATGCCATTCGTTTCACTCTTCCCAACACCAGCGCTGGTTTCGTTCCCCCCGCCTCGCACTGGGCTGCTACCAGCACCAACACCTACGCTCCCCCCATGGGCGCACGCCTCCGCCTGAAGGCCAGCTTCGATGTCTCCAGCTATTCCGCCACCAACCAGGTCATCCTCAACGCTTTGAAAAAATACGGCCTCATCCTCGCCGACAACGGATCCGCTCTGTACATCTCCGGCACGCCCGACAATCGTTGGAACAACAGTGACCTCCATCTCCTCAATGGCGCAACCGCAGACGATTTCGATGTCCTCACTTTGTCTCCTCTGTACACGAATTCCAACATCCCTTCTGGCCCCACTCCTATCATCTCCAGCTTTTCCGCCAGTTCCGCCACGATCTCCTCCGGCACTGCGGTCACTCTGACCTGGCATGTCACCGGCGCCGATTACATCATCATCTCCCCCACCGTAGGCGCCACACGCGGCACCTCAGTTTCCGTCTCCCCCACCACCACGACCACTTACACCCTCTACGCCGCCAACGCCTTCGGCCAAACCACCTCATCCCTCCAAATCACCGTCCAATAGCCCGCGCCCCTTACTTCCAAACGGAATCTTTTTCACCTTGAAGCGTTTGCCTGTCTCAATAAAATGCATCGGACCCGACAAAATGCTTGGAATCTCCGCGTTGCATAACGAGCACCCCGGCTTCGCCGCAAATCGGAAACTACCGTCGCAAAGACACGCTTCGAGTCGGCTTTCCACTTTTTCTTTCTGCGTCGGACACAACATCCAAGGATGTACTCCGCCCACAATCTCGACGTACATCGGATCAAACGAGCTCATGACCACAAGATCCGGGCAAGCCTCACAGCATAAATTTCCTGCGTGGCCGAATCCCGCATGGTACGCGTATTTCTGATTCGCATGAAACGTTCCGCTACACTCAGGACACTCGATATTCATCCTTTCTCCCATCCCCACCTACCCCGCCTCAACAAGCAACGTTGTCATCCTGAGCGCGCCTTGTGTGCGAGGGATCTCACCCGATGCGTCCTGCCTCCCAATAAAAACTCTTTCACTCTGCCATTCTCGCCACTCGCCACGAATCGCTCGCCACTCTCGGACCAACCCTCCTCACTTCCACCTCATGGAACCACCCTGCACCTCCAACCCAGTGCCAGAGGCGCGGCATGCCTAAGCCCCACCCGTGAGGAATGGGAACCACATCTCCGAAAGCACGAGAAACGTAAGTGCGACACGCTCTTTCCCTCGCCACGAACCACATCCAACTCCCCCCTTCACGCAAACCGCCTCGCCCTTCTCCAAAACTCCGGCCAACTCCCCCTCAATCCCCTACACACAAATATCTCCGGGTCCTCAATCGCCTCCTCGTTCATGACTCCATATCGGTTCCACACCCGTCCGCCCACCACGCACGACGCGAACTCCCCCTCCAAAAACTCCCGCGAATATCCCACCACAATCACCACTTCCGGTGGATCCCCATACCCTCTCTCCCAAGACGAATTCACTCCGCTCATCGCTCGTGGTAATCCAAATTTCTCTCCATACAAATTCAACGCGCCTACCTCTCCATAATTCCCCGCCAAAATCCCCATCTGCGCCCGCTCTTCCAACGGTAAGCGATCTCGCACCTGCGCCACAGCCGCGACAAACTCCGACCACCCAATTTCCTCCGGAAAAACGCTATCCACCCGCGCCGCAAAGTTCCACCATCGTGTCCCCACCGGCGCAATCGGCAGCGCCACCGCCCCCGCCACCAGAATATCCACCGCCAGCGCCACCCAAATCACCGCCCCTACCCACCGCCCTCCTTTTTTGTGTAGCGGCGGGTCTTCAGACCCGCGCCTCTCTGCAGCTCCGCCAATCTCGTCCCCATTCTCGACTTCGTCATTTCGTTGCTTCCTTACCTCTTTACTTCGAATTTTCCTTTCCACCCACACTGCCCCCGCCGCGTACAACATTGGATACCCCGGCGCTAAATAATATTCCCGTCCCCGCATCACCAAAAACAAAACCAATGGCACTGCGTACATCCATCCCAATACACGCCACCGTTTTCCTTCTTCCGCAAAAAAATAAAACCAGATCCCCACAACCGCCAAGGGCAGCGCCAGCAACGTCACCTCTGCTTGCCCCAACAAAAACCAATCCGTCAGTCCTTCCCTAACATCCCGCACATGCAAAAACCTCAAAAACTCCAGCGAAATAAATCTCCTCCTCCACTCCCACACAAAATTCGGCGCAAAAATTCCCAGCCCCACTGCCACTCCCAACCACAGCCATCCGCTCCGCAAATTACGCCGCGCCCCAGTCATCAACACGCCAACCACCAGCCCCGCCACCAAAAACAACATGGTGTACTTCGCCATCACACCCAGACCAATCCCCGCTCCCACCCCCACCCACCATCGCTCCCCGCTCTTCCTCTCTTCTGCGCCAAGAACTCTGATCATCCCGTACGCCACCCACACCCAACACACATAATCAAACGAGATGTACTGCATCAATGCTCCGCCACCGAAGCAAAACGGCACTCCCGCCAACACCGCCACCACCTGTGCCCATTTCCCTCCGCCCAATTCCTTCGTCATCAATCCCGTCACCACCAACGCAATCGCCTGCGCCACCGCAGCAAAAAGTCGAAATCCCACCAGCGAAGTCCCAAACAATTCCAGCGCCACCCGCCCGAAAAACGCCGTCATCGGCGGATACTGCACATATCCCCAAGCTAGATGCCGCGCATCCTCCAGCGCCATCAACTCATCCCGGTCAAATCCGTACCTCCATCCGGTAACCAGATGCACCACCACCGTCGCCGCTGCAATCCCCACCACCACGGCCGTCCCACTCCCCCACCATTTTCCCGCCCCATTCATCTCATCCACTCGTGCATCTCCAACCTATAGCTCACTCCTTCAGGGGTAAGGCTTCCCCGCCAATCTGCGACCATTGCATTTTCTTCTTTACTCTGAACGCAGGCGAACGGCCGAGCAATGGAATCACACTACCTCTTCCCAATTTTCATTTGCCATACCCCCCGCATCTTACCTCCCAAACCAAAATCTCCACTCGTCTTCTCATTTACTTTCCTTTACTTCCTCTACCTCCTCAACCTCCTTTACTTCCCTTCCTCTCCTTGCCACAATCCACTTAACCACCATGCGATCCCTAAAAGTTTTTCTCATCTCTCTTTTCTTTCTCCCAACCCTCGCGCTCGCTCAAACACAAACGACCACCACCACTCCTCCCTACCTCGACCCCTCTCTCCCTCTCGACACCCGCGTCAACGACCTCGTCTCTCGGCTCACCTTCGACGAAAAAATCGCCCAGATGCAAGACGTTGCTCCCGCCATCCCTCGCCTCCAAAT
>Ga0181523_10005232_pt1 | contig 10817 bp, 7 predicted proteins | sample PEATcosm2014_Bin_43_FD_119752 | JGI IMG/M metagenome (GOLD analysis project Ga0181523, IMG submission 119752) | Peatland microbial communities from MTU Mesocosm Facility, Houghton, MI, USA - PEATcosm2014_Bin05_30_metaG | ecosystem: Environmental > Terrestrial > Soil > Wetlands > Peat | place... | reverse complement strand
TGTTCGAGTGGAATTTCTCCGGTATATCCTACGCCCTTACCGCAGAGCTATGGCTCATTTGTTGAGCAAAGACGCAACGGCAGCACCGATGTCTTGAGTGCAGAGCCCAAGGGAAAGGACGCTCATTTGTCCGTGTGGAAGTTCGAAGCTCAGCCCATACGACGCGGCAGCCAACACAGCGCAGTAAAGCAACTGTGTTCCGATTGCATATGTCCCGACCGCACGAGAAGGTCTTTTCGCAAACAACTTAAACTGAATTCGTAGGAACCAGCAAAGCCAGAGGAAATTCTTCGAAAACTTCGGAGAGCGAAAGGCGGCCTTCAGGTTTGAGTTCGACCGGCCCCGATGCGTTCCCGCCCAATACATTCACCCAGCATATTGGCGAGCCCGCAGGTAACAGTAGGTCGGTATTCTGCCAGAATTTGCGGCGACATTCGCTGGGTGTCACCGGGCCACGCACGGAGGCCATGCAGCGCGGAAAGATCGTGATCGCCGACGCCTCGGCGTGTTCGCGCGCGAATGCAAAGACGCGGCTAGCGTGCTCGCCCGTCGCAGCCAAGACTTTGTATCTACCGAGCCAAAAAAGCTCGGACATCTGCCGGCGCGCGTTCAGCACTTGCGACAACACGTGCATTTTCACGCGTCCGTCACGCCAGTTCGAGAGTAAGTCTTCGACGTCGCTGCGGTTCTGCGCCTTGGGCGAAGAATCTGGTGTCGAAAGAAACGCGACCCGGCGATCGAAGTCGATCAGCCCGCGGTTATCGGGATCGACTAGGCGTAAGTCCCAGAGCTCCGAGCCTTGATACGTGTCGGGCACCCCGGGGCAAGTGCACTTGAGCAGCGTCTGGTCCAGGCCGTTCAACATTCCGTAGAGGCCGACCCAATCCATTAGATGTTCCACGCTCGCGCAGAATTGGCGATTCGCTTCGCGATCGAGCGTGCGCGCGACAAATTCGCGCAGGGCGGATTCGTGGGGCTGGTTCGGCGTGGACCATCGCGTGTGGACGTTGGCTTCGCGGGAAGCCTTGATGAAGTAATCCTGGAGACGCGGGACTAGAACAGGCCAATCGTCCTCTTTCAGCGGCCACGCGCCGATAAGCGTTTGATAAAACAGATACTCTTCGTTCCGATCCGGGACCACAGTTTTGTCGAGTTTGTTCGTGTGACATTCGTTCATGCGTGACCATTCGTACAGACATTCAGCCCACCGCTCTGGAATTTCTGAAAGGACTGAAATGCGGGCGCGCGTGTCTTCCGAGCGCTTCGTATCGTGGGTCGTCGTGGCATTCAGGCTGTTCGGCCATTTTTCCTGGCGCGCGGCGACGAATTGATGAAACGCGGCAGGGCCATCGTCGGTTACGCGCGGGTCACCTCCGACTTCGTTCAGAGACGCGAGCGGAAAATATACGTACAGCGCCGTGTCCTCGACGCCCTTGGCCATGATCGATCCGGTGAATTGCTGCCATCGCGTGACGAAAGTGAGGCGCGACTCGCGCTGATCCGCGCTCACATGCTCGGGCGACGCGAGCAAAAGGACATCCGAGAGGAAATCGAAATATCGCGCCGGCAGAGTGGAACGGCGGTTGCGAGCAGCATCGATTGCGGTGGCTAGCAGCTGTTTGGCGCTCTCGGGAACTTCAAGCGTCTGAATGTATGTGCGATAGGCGCGCAAGCAGGCGGTAACTTCGATCAGGGCTTCGGCGAGCTCGGCCGGATGCAATTCGCGGGCGTAGCGATCGTCGCGCGCTAGTTCGCCCAGTTCCCTGCCTATCGCGCGCATTTCGACGCCGAAGAGCGTACGCATCACGAGCTTCTTCTTTTCGTAGACCACATCGTCGAAATCAGCGTGCAGTCCGGTCCAATCGGCGTAGATTTCGTCGAGCTTCTTCGCACGCGTTTCATCGACGAATAGCCGGGTGGAGGCATTCATGAAATCGTAGCCCGTAGTGCCTTCGACGGGCCATTCCGCTGGCGGTTGCTCGTCTTTCGCCAGGATCTTTTCAACGATCACGTACGGCGGGCTGTTTTCTGTGTCCTGCGCCACTCCGTGCGCTGCGCCGGACCTTGCCAGCCGTTCGCGCACGCGATTGAGATATGCCAAGGGGTCGCGCAGGCCGTCGATGTGATCGATTCGCAATCCGGCACAGTTGGGATTTTGCGCTATTCGGATGGCTAACTCGTGCGTGGAGTCGAAAACCGCGGGGTCTTCCACACGGACGCCGACCAGATCCGTGATCGAGAAAAATCGCCGATAGTTGATCGCTTCGCTCGGCGCTTGCCAATAGGCGAGGCGGTAGTGCTGGGCGCCGAGAATCTGCTCCAGCTTGACGAAGCTGGCCGGATCGCCAGATGCGCCGTTAAGGCGCTCGAGAGTTCGCTCCACGCACGCGTCGACCGCGGGGGAGGCAGTTAGCAATTGCTTCAGGCGGTCGCGCAGGCATTCGAATTTGATCCTGCGTTCGGCTGCCGCTTGCGCAGTGCCGCCGCTGCCATAGAAAAGCAACTGAGCTACGGCCAGGATTCCCTGCCATTCGAGCGCGGCTGGCGAACCTTGATCGATAACGATTTGCGCGGCGGCCTGGCAGTGGCCAAGGATTTCGGCGTACGAGGCGGGCGCAATTGGGAAGGTGTGGTCGAAATAATGCAGGAGAAAGCGGCCGTCGTGGAGGCCGATTTTCAGTTCGCCGTCGTTCAACACGTCGCTGAACGGCCTGCCGAGAAACGGCAGGAGCAGCTTGCCTGCGAGTGTGCGCGAAGGCGAGTTCCAGTCGATATCGAAGTATGACGAGTACGCGGAATCGGGACCGAATTCGAGAACGTCCATCCACCAGCGGTTTTCGCTGCTTGCGGCCATGTGATTGGGAACGATATCCAGGATTAATCCGAGCCCCCGCTCTTTGAGTGCGGCCTGCAGCGCGCCAAAATCCTCGGCCCCGCCAAGATCGAGGTCGATGCTCGCGGGATCGGTGACGTCGTAGCCATGGCCGCTGCCGTGGCGGCTCGACAGGATCGGCGATGCGTAGACGTGCGAAATTCCGAGATCACGCAGATAGTCGAGAATCGGGATCGCATCGCGAAAGCGAAAATTAGAATTGAATTGCAGGCGGTAAGTCGCCAGTGGCACGCGCGACGGCATTACTGCGATCCTTGGATATGGAGCTTTTCGCGTACGGCGGAAAGCTCGCGGATCCATTCCTGTCGAGCCGCTTCGGGGTTCTGCGATGAGGTCGCGACGCCGTTCGTGTTCGCGCTGCCGTTATTCGCGGCGGCCGCGAGCGCGTTTCCATTCCCGTTGACCGCGGCGTGCCCGAGCCGCGCGAAGCTGAGCTCTTGGACCGTTGCGAGTCCTACGGAAAATGGCAGGCCACTGGCCAAGTCAAGCAGGGCATGCAGCTTCTTTAACGCTTCCAGATCGTCCGGCCTTTGCTCGAACAGGGCCGCCTGCGCTTCCAGGCGTTTTCGAATCGTGTATTCGAGCGTCGTCGCGTCCAGCTTCACGCGGTTTAATTCGGCTTCGCGCATGAGCGCCTGCACGGCGGCCGGATCAATATCGGGTCGCTCGAGCGCCTGTTGCAACTGCCCGTTGAGGGCGATTCCGGCCACGGAGACGAACGCGTCGGGCACCGGCACGCTCAGACCGGTAAGGAAGCGGATCAGAGGAGCCTGATGTTCGTACATGCCGCGGATCGAACCCGCAGTGGAACTCAGTGTGTCCTGAAGAATGAGATTAATAATGCGGCGCTGTTCATCGCGGAAGAGCGAACGAATGGAGAATGTGTTTGCGCGGAATTGCTCGTCTAGAATGCGGATCACCTCCGCGGTGTCCGCCTGATCAAAGGCACGCTTCAGACGGTCGCGCAGATTCTGAAAACCCGTTTCGTCCTGAAACTCGCGCACGCCGCCGGTGAGATTATGATCACCCAGATGCAAAACGGCGAAGCTGAGGCGTTTCTCGCCCGTCGTGATTTCAGATCGAACGCGCGCGCGGCCGATTGCGAGGCGCACGCGGCCATCGGTTTCAACTTTGTAGTCCTCACGCGCTACGTTATAGCAATAAATCTTCGTCTGATCGCCATAGGATTCAAAAAGCCCGCTCACGGCGTAGTGGCCCGTAACTTTCTCCGCGGTGATGACCGCGGGGGCGACCCACTTATTATAGATTTCCTCTCCGTTCGCGGGCTCGGGGAGATTGCTCTTCGCGTTTCGCAGCCGTTCGCAGAACTGCAATTCGATACCCTGGTCAGGAACAGCCTGCTGAGCCAGATAAATCGCCCGGCCCGCGTAATGCAGCACCTGCACGGTCTCGAGCCCGGAAAGCTCGTCGAAAAACCAGCCGCAACTGGTGTACATGAGCATCGCATGGCGCTGCATTTCGAGCAGTTTGAGCGCGCGCACGCTTTCTTCGCGGTTCAATTCGCGCCTGGTGTGTTTGGCGAAGAAGGCTTCCACGTTTTCCGTCGAGCGGTTCAGGACGACATCGATGTAATCGTTGCGCGCGGACCAGGGATCCTTCAGAAGTTCGCCCCCGCGTCTTTCAAATTCGGGCGCGAGAGTATCTCGGAGCCAGTCGAGCACACTTCGCAACGGTGCGCGCCATTCCTGATTCCACTCCATATGCCCGCCTGAGTTGCAGCCGCAATTCGACCTCCAGCGCTCAATTCCGTGAGCGCAGCTCCATGACGTGTTCTCAAAGATTTCGACCCAGTGATCGGCCGGATGCGATTCCAGGAACTGGCCGTAGTTGGTGAGCTTGGCAACGTCGCCAGTGGCGATACCGTTGAGCGCGAAGGTGAGCGCCATTTCGCCATAATGGTGATGATGGCCGTAGCTCTCGCCATCCGTGGCGATGTGCGATAGCTGCGGTCCGGTGCGATCCTCGGAGAACCCGCCGAGCAGCCGATTCGCAAACTGCTTCCCGTCGTTGAGCAGTCCCTCGAATGCCACGCTTTGCGAAATGGGCCCATCGTAGAAAAACAGCGATATCGTTCGCTTCGACGGAAGGCGCACTTGATAAGCGCGGCTGGGGTCGATGCGGTCGCCTGAAACATCTTTCCAGTTGCGGCTGCCGTAGCGGCGAACGCGCTTGGCCTGGCGCGGCGCCAAGATCGTGAATTTGATTCCCTGGGCAGCGAGAGCATCGAGCGTCGGGATATCTACGGCGGTTTCGGGCAACCACATGCCTTCGGGTTTTCTGCCGAAGCGTGTTTCGAAGTCGCGGATGCCCCAGATAACCTGCGTTTCCTTGTCGCGCGGGTGGGCGAGCGGCAGAATTATGTGGCTGTAGCCTTGCGCGATCGCTGAGCCGTGACCGCCGAAGTTCTCCTTACTCTTCTGATCGGCTTCACGGATCGCTGCGAGAATCGTCGGAGCCTTTTGTTCCATCCAGAGCAGAAGCGTAGGCCCGAAATCGAAACTGATTTGGGCGTAATTGTTCACCAGTTGGACGATCCGCTTCTGATCGTCGAGGAGACGCGATTTCGCGTTGGGCCCGTAACATTCCGCCGTCACTCGCTCGTTCCAATCGTGGTACGGGTATGCCGAGTCCTGCAGCTCGACTGCCTCGAGTGAGGGATTTTCGCGCGGTGGCTGATAAAAGTGACCGTGAACGCAGACATACTTCATAGACGTTGGCCTCGATGAGGAACAAGAACTACGAATGAGCGCGGTTCGAGCGGGACGCCGCTGTCAGGGGCTTGCGTTCGCAAACTGTCGAGCGCCGGACCTCGCCAATCGCGATCCGCAGAATTCAGAATGGTTGAGGCGGATTGCAGTCCAATGGGAAGAGGAACTCGAACTCCTTTCTGCCCAAAATGAAAAATCGCCAGAACGTTTGCGGCCGGGTATTCAAGAATGACGGTCTGGTCCGATTCGTTCCACGTGACGTCGGACTTTGCAGCGCCTAGCCGCAGACGTTTTCGGAGCGCCAGAAGAGACTTGTAAAATCGACGCAGTGTGTGATGCGGTTCGCGATCCTTCGCGGAGTCGTCCAGCGTGGACGCGGCGAACGTGCTTTCGGCCTGCGGATCGGGGATTTCTTCCTCCCTCCAATCGAAATGCGCAAATTCCTGGCGGCGACCGCGACGCACGGCCTCGATCAAGCCAGGATCCCCGTGGCTGGTGAAATATTGGAAGGGACGCTTTTCGCCATATTCTTCCCCCATGAATAGCAGCGGAACGAAGGGCGACAACAACGTGACGCCAGCAGCCAGCTTGAGGCTTTCGAAATCGACCAACTCGGCGAGGCGCTCGCCATTAGCGCGATTGCCAACTTGGTCGTGGTTCTGGCTGAACACCACGAAGTGATCTTGAGATATGCAGGCAGGTGAGTTGCCATGGCGGCGTTGCCGGGATTGCGAGAACTCACCTGAGTAGCGCCAGCCGTCGCGTAGGGCAATTCCCAGGTCTTCGACTTTGCCAAAGTCGGCGTAATAGCCCGCCGATTCCTTTGTCAGCAGCGTATGCAGGGCGTGATGAAAATCGTCGCTCCATTGGGAGTCCATGCCGTAGCCGCCGCGGATGGGAGTGTGCAGCATGCGCGAATCGTTCAGATCGCTTTCGACGATAACGTTTAGTTTGCGTTTTGTCGCGCCGGCTAGGTCCTGTACGTGTTCCTTGAGCTCGGCGAGAATGTGACGCGCGCCGAAATCGTAAATGCCGTGGACGGCGTCGAGGCGCAGCGCGTCGATGTGAAATTCGCCGAGCCAATAGAGCGCGTTTTGGATGAAGAAAGCGCGGACCGGTTCGCATTGGGCGCTGTCAAAATTGATCGCCCGGCCCCAAGGTGTACAGTACATGCTGCTGAAGTACGGGCCGTACTCGTCGAAGTAATTCCCTTCCGGGCCAATGTGGTTGTAAACGACGTCGAGGACTACGGAGAGTCCGCGCGCGTGCGCCGCGTTGACGAAACGCTGCAGCGCGACCGGGCCGCCATAGGAATTCTGGACTGCGAAGGGAAACACGCCGTCGTATCCCCAGTTCCGCTCACCGGGAAATTGGGCGACCGGCATTATTTCAACGGCGGTGATTCCGAGCTCCACAAGATCGTCTAGCCGGGCGATCGCGGCGTCGAACGTGCCTTGCGAGGTGAATGTTCCGACGTGCAGCTCGTAGATCACCATGTCTCGCAGCGAGTAGCCGGCGAACCTCGCGTCTGTCCACTTGAAACTTCGGGCATCGACGACAGCAGAAGCGCCATGAACGCCGTCGGGCTGATGGCGCGAGGCGGGATCGGGCAGTTCGCGGCCGTCCGGCATCTGGAACATGTAGCGGGTTCCGTCAACGGCCGGCACTTCGGCCACGTAGAAGCCGTCTTGAAATTGCATCGGGATAACTTCGTGGCTGTCGCCGTTAAGCGTAAGTGACAGCTCCGACTTGGCCGGAGCCCAGGCGACGAAACGGTAGCGCTCCCCCGAAATCGGCACAGAACCGAATTCGAGCATCAGCGTTACAAACCTTTCGAGCTTCCGGTGGCAGTCTCCGACTGGATTTCGGCTTTGCGGACGGTGATCAGCAAGTTGTCGTCCTCCAGCTCCGCCTGGCAGCTCGCCGGGTCAACGATTTCAGGCCAGTGAATCAGGAAGTAGATGGAATGGCTGCTGTGGTCGCGGGCATCGGAATCGCCTTGAGAGTTGCTTTCGGCAGACACGAGGGCGCGATCTTCCGTCGCAAATACCTTCACGCCTCCGACGGTGACTTCCGGCAGCGGCACGTTGGCTGAGAACGAGTCTGCGGACTCGCGCACGTCCGGCAGCGGAGCTGCGGATTCTTTCTCTGCTTGTAGCCAGTGGGCGATATCGTTGCCATTCAACTGGCCATCCCGGTCGAACAGCTCATACGCGCGGCGAGACACGAGTTCGTTGAATTCGTCGAGAAATGCCCGACCGTCTTGCCGTGAAAGGATTTCGGGCTTTACGGATTGAGCTTTTGGAGCTTTTTTGAGACTGCGAGATGGACTGGACATCACTGCACCTTTCCTTGGGGTCTTTGGGGAAGTATTCCCTTGGCCAAGGGATTATCGGGCGCCTGGGCGAGCCCGGACAATACAGCGAAGGGAGTATGTAGCCAAATCCGATCCTGCATTTTGAGGCGCGGCAATTGGCCCGCACGTTTGAATGGGCCCCGTACCCAGCATCGACATTTGGCCTCTCTACACCATTTCCCCATGCTCGCTACAAGGACTGGCGCATATCTTCGCCTGGTATGCCGTCGTATGGTCGACACTGGACATCCTGGACCATGCCGAACCGTAGGCTGGCTTTTTCGTCTTGCGCGGCCATAGATCATCCCGTGGAACAAAGAACACAATGAAAGCGGTTGCCTACGGAGGGCAGCACAAGATGGCAGTGACCACTCAGCCCAAACCAAAAATCAAACAACCTACGGACGCGATTTTGCGTCTCACGACCGCCGGGATCTGCGGCGGCGATCTGCACACATACGACAGGGAACGGCGCTAGACAAAGGCACCGTGGTCGGTAACGAATTCATGGGCGTAATCGCGATGAAGTCGGCGACGCCGTGCCAGGTATCAAAGCCGGTGAGGCGCAAACAGTCAGTGCGTCATCGCATAGACGACGTAGTTGATGCCGATGCGAATGCCAAGGGCGGAGAAGCGCTCCGGGTAAGATGGACGATCGGACCATTCCCACGAATCGCCGATGTCTGAATTGAAGGAGATGGCGACCATGATGCGGCCTTTGTCGTCATAGATGGCGAGCCAGCGGGCTCCCTTTCCATCATTGGGGCCCTGTGGATAGTCCGGTACTTTGTAGCCGCGGTGTAAGTGCGCCTCGCCGGGAATCTGATAGCGGTCGTCGAGATCGAACAGAGTGTGAAATATAGGATCGTTATCCGGGATGTCGACGATAGGACGATCGGGAAAAACCATGCGCATACGCTGGAGGAACATCTGCCACTCGTAGGCGCCGTGAAAATCGTCGGCCATCAGGAAGCCGCCCCGCAACAGATAGTCTCGCAAAACATCCGCCTGGTGCTGCGTGATTCCCCATTCGCCCACCTGGACAGCGTAAAGCCACGGCCAATTGCAGACCTCGTCGCCATCATCGAGATTGACGTCCTGTTCCACAGATCGCGCGTCGATGCGTGTGAGGCGGCGCACAGCAGCGGCCATTGCACGATCGGCCGGAGGCCCATCCTGAGTCCACAATGACATTCCTTGCCGCCAATCGCCGTCGAAACGGCCACGATAACCATCATTAGGACCAGGTGGGTACATGAGTCGCGCAAAAGCCCATTCACCCGGGCGCTGCCAGTCTGACGGCAGCGGCGTCGATTCACCATATTCGACCGATGGATATTGGTGGAACGGACGCTGGGCAAACATGGCAACCACAAGGCCGAGGCTGCAACAGAGTGGCAAAGCGAGTTTGATCATGCCGCGAGAGGTATGTTTCATCCCCTGGCTCCCTACGGATTCTTGCTGAGGCGTTTGTAATATTCGGCGACGGATTCCTGATAGCCCGACGGAACAGCGGAAGACTTCCCTGTGCGGGCCTGGGTAGAGGCAGCATCGCGTTGTAGCTGGAGTTCCAGCCTGTCGACGGAGCTGAGCACATCCCTGTGCAATTGCTCCAGCATGGCTGGATTGCCCGGAAAGCGGCTCGGATCGAGCAACTGCATCTGGCGCGCTAGTTCCGCCACTTCCTTCGCCGCCTCCGGATCATCCCGGACCATCTGCCGGAGCTGGTTCATGGCACGCATGCTCTGCCGAAAGATACGTTCGGTGTCGGCGGCCTTGCCAAAGGTTTCCGGGGAAGCAGTTGGCTGGCCCGGCTGGCCATAGCGATTGTTGCCGGTATTGATGTTGTTCCACGCGGTGCCATCCGAATTGTGCCTGTCACCGTTGCGGACATCTCCGCCGCGCTGGCCGTCTTGCGACGGGGCCATGGCTTCCAACCGTTGACGCAAGCCTTCGAGCTGATCGAGCGCGGTTGTTTCGCCGTCCTTGTCTATGCCCCGCTGCACCGGCCCGTCCTGATCCACTTTTTGTTGTGCCTGCTTGAGCTGCTGATTTAGTTTCGCGAGACCTTGCGCGATTTCGCTTTCAGTGCCGTTTGCATTCGGATTGATCCCCCTTCGCAACCAGTCCGCGGTTCTTTGCACGCGATTGTCAAGATCGGACTCATCCATTTGCGTCAGCGCGTCGCGCAACTTTTGAGCAGCGCCTGGTTGTGCCGAAGCCATTTCGCGCGCAGCTTCGCGGACATTTCTCTGCAGATTTGACAGGTCATCGGAGAGTTGCTGCCGGTCCTTCGCCAGCCGATCGCGCTCGTGAAGGCGTCCCAACATGGCAGCCATATTTGTCGCATTGAGATCGGGCTGCTGGCCAGCAAATTTGTTGATCCGGTCCGCTTGCGCGCGTTCCTCCTGCGCCAAACGGTCGGCCTCACCCGAGAGAGCGCCTACCTTGCCCGAGGCGAGCTGCTGCTGCGTGCCGGCCAGCAGACTCGACGCCTTGCGCAACTGTTTCGCGGCCTGCTCCCCGGCGGCGTTCTGTTGCGGATTCCCGTTGCGCTTCATGTCATCGGCCGCTTGTTGCAAACGTTTGAGCGCCTGCTCGATCCGCTGATCCCCGGATGCGCCCGCCGATGATCGGGTAGAGGGACTCCCGGGCTGTCGGTGTGATGATTGCGAACCGTTCTGCGAAGAGAAAGTCTGCTGCTGCGAATCCTGTTGTGATCCGTTGTAACCCTGATGGCCGGTTCGCGCCAACTGTTCCATTTGCCGTTGCAACTGTTCGGCTTCGCGCCGCAGCATTTCCTGTTGCCAGCGCTCCTGGAAGCTCTGCTGCGGGTTGT